>Ga0209127_100122_pt1 | contig 31804 bp, 21 predicted proteins | sample LakSupMetagenome_FD_187469 | JGI IMG/M metagenome (GOLD analysis project Ga0209127, IMG submission 187469) | Freshwater microbial communities from Lake Superior, Canada - Sta WM archaea (SPAdes) (version 2) | ecosystem: Environmental > Aquatic > Freshwater > Lake | place: Lake Superior, Canada... | reverse complement strand
AGGCACAAGGACCCACTTCACTCCTTTTTGAAGTGGCTCTCTCGATACGTACTCCGGTCGATAACCTAAGATATCGGACCCATGAGCTCCAGGCTTCACCATGATGCGTGATGAGGAGACGATGAGCACAGGCTCCCGTACGCAAGCCATGGGCCCCATGCGCAGGTTTAACCGCGGTATCGATAGGGGGCACAATCGAGAGGCTTTGATTCGATTCCGCCCCCGAGGTCTTGTGCGCCAGGCGCCACGATCTCTGTTGACGCCTGCGGGGTGCTTGTGGTCTGAGTTTTCGAGTCAGGGATGAGCCCGGGCGGAGGGAGGCCTTGGCCTGCTTCCAAGCCAGGGCAAGGAACAAAGGTCAAGGACATCCTTGGGAGAGGAAAGACGAGGGCAGGCAGGGGGCACGACGTTCGAGAAGCATTGCAATCAGTGCAGCATGAATACACGAGATTACGGGCAATAAACGGGCGGGTTGATGGCTGTGTTTCCGGTTTAGTCGGCATATCCGGTAATTGTATTCGTAATTCGCAGAAGTTATGCGGAATAGTACTTTTGGGCGGCGAGGACACAAATTTGCACGCAGCCCCTGTTTGTTTTGATCACCGGGAAAGGGGGGAACAGCAGGAAAAGGAAATGATGAAATGCTGCAAGTCTGATGAAGCCGAGAGACGGCGCACAATTCTTCTCGAGTGCAATTTCAGGTCCAAGAAGGCCTGAAGTATTCCTGCAGCACGGCTTGTACACCGCATCTCGTAGCATAGAGAAATAGTACGTAACATAGACCGCGCCGTACATGCCCAAGCGCGCCTATTTTCATGGTGTCTTTTGTACTTGCTAGGTTTCGACCTCAACGTGCAGCACAAGCTCCAGAAATGGAGGCTCTACTGCAGTCTGCAGGGTCAGACGCGGACGTTGAGGGGCATCCGGGTGGGTGACATGAAGCGGTCTGGAGGGAAGACAGGAGGTGCCAGTCTGTCAGAGATGGCTGGATGAAAAACGGCGTGGTCCACAGACGGGGGGTTTGTGTCTTGTCTTCCGCAACCCCTGTCCAGTCACCTGCCCGCTGTGCCCAACCTGCAGCGATTTGCCGGGAGCTGCGTTTGCGATCGACCCAAGCCCGTGGACGGAATGGCAGGAAGGCTTCCGTCTGGTGCTGCCCTGAGCCAGCCAGCTCTCCCACCAACAACAAAGCTCCCCTCTCAGTCAATATTCCGTCATAGTCCCCTCTTGGTTTGAGACAAAACAAAGGCTGAGTGTCTCGCGAAGCTGCATACAATCGATAAGTGGTGCCGCCTTAGGAGGGCGTCTACATTCCATGGGACCTGTTTCGTCTTCCTTAGCAGCTTCAAACTGCAGCTGGCTAAGACGATGTGGGAGATACTTTTGTGACTTGTGTGTGTGTGACCCCCTTGGTGGAGTTGAAAGGGGCCTACCGGCCACAGGACGCTAAAGAAAAGTCTGACAGGGACCACCCGACTGGTACCCCCCTTGTTCCTGCCCACTTCGATAATGCCACCTTTGCCCACTTTTCGCCCCATCAAACGCGTCGGGAACGCGAGGCGCGATGCCGAATCGGGTAAGTGTGTAAACAACACGACGTCTCTCTTGGCAGGCTCTTTCCCACTTGTTCGCAGGACCCCAGCGCTGCCAGCAGTGCTGTCCTTCCCAAAGATCCAACAAAAGAGATCGCGGCACCCCGAAGCTGACGACCCGGTCATTGCCCTTCCTGCCCATCTTCCGGCACAGTCTGTCTCATCAGCGTGGTGTGCGTCGCTATCGTTGCTCCTTCCCAGCTTTTCTGTGCGATCGGCAGGAGACATCATCGCAGCAGGCAACTCTGCGACAGACACTGACGAAGCCTGAGCAAGACATCCAGTTTCGCCACACACCTTCCGCGACTCGCCGTCATCACCAGCCTTGTTGTGTGTTGCGCGTTGACAAGCGGCGGAGAGACTGCTTTGTTTGAGCCATCACTTGCCTGATCCAGCGCGTCTTTGCTTGCTCAACAACAGCTCTGATATGTGTGCCCGCTGAACTGGGCAGAGGATCGGCATCTCGCAGCCGAGAAAAGCCGCCACCCGGAGGAGAACAGAGAACGAGAAAGCACACCCAGGACCCTGAAGATCGAATATGGTCTGAATTGCCGGATCGTCCGTTGTGTGTTGTTGTTGACTGCGGAGAAGTTGAAGAAAGCCACCGCCTACCTACCTTAGCTGACGACCTATGCGCCAACTCCACCGAACCTAAATCACCATCACTCCCATCTCAGCATTCACCTTTGTTTTGTCACACCCGTCTTCCAAAACACCAGGTGACACCTCAACGCGCCTCCTCGTCATCTTCCGCACTCCTCCAACTACCCTTCTTCTCTGTGTCTTCTGGAACCATCCAACCAGCTCTTGGAAGACCAGCGCTTGCCCTGCGCATTCTATTCTCGCTATACCTGGTTCCTTAGCTTGTGGTACAAGCCTTCCCCGGTCTCTTCTTTCGGAGTGAGCTGTGCTGCTCTGGACAAGCGACTCCTCACCTTCCTCATACAACCTCGTCGACAACGGAACCTCGCAGCCTATCGCATATCGTCTGCATCTCTACCCTACCCATTCTAGGATATATCAACATATCCGCACTTGGAGCCAGCCTAACAAGCTGATACCCCAGTTACGAATCGAAGATTGAGTGGGGTGGTTGAGGAATTCCTCAGACACGACATCCGGTGAAAGGATACAAAAAGTCTGAGTATTGTCGTCTGCATTCTGTGGACAGTTGGAAAGAGGAGGTAAAGCGGACACTCTGAGAGAGTCTCTGCCAGAATGTCATACTCGGGAGGCAGCGGGGGCACCCTGACCCTCCCATCGCCTACTCACGTCCACCATGTTGATATGACAGGGACTGTGCGATCTCTGCGCCGGTCTATGTCTAGATCTCCGTCTCGCTTCGGTATGATGCGAACCGACACAGCGTCTTCTGGCTCTGCCGAGGGCTCGCCTTCAACCACGCCACAATCGTCACCTACACCTACACCACCTAGGATATTCTCCATGTCTGGCCAAGGCTCAACCATAAACTTTGGCACTCCAGGACTGGGTCAACCAGGTGCTTCAACATCAACACCCCAAACAACAGCCTTTACGCCCTTCAGAACGGGCGTAAAACTATCGGTTCGGTCGGCGCGACCACGTCCCCAGACAGCACGGCCGCTGACTCGAACCCGTGCGTCACCCAAGAGCCCGCTGAAGCGGGTCTTAGGCTCATCTTCAGATTCCTGCAACCTTGCACCTCCAACGACAGCAGCCATGTCTGAAGGGCAGGCTCAGGAAGACGTTCTCTCCGCCTCGACCAAATTCCAAGACTTTGCCTTGGGCTTCAGTCCCGCATCGCGAAGAAACCTCGAACGACCATCGCGCCATTCTCTCCACCTCGACGTGTCGGGCGCATCGACAGCAATTTCCAAGTTTTTGGAAGTCAAGAACGACAGCCTCCCACTGGCGAGCGCAAGTCCTCTGAAGCGGTCTGATGCGCTGATGAACCTTGATCAGCCAAGTCAGGGCAGTCCAGTCGCAAAACGGCGCAGCTTGCACGGAATTGCTAGTTTTGGCAACGACTTCAACATCTTCGATCATTCGCCGGCTCCCCCAACATCTCAACCTAGCTTTGAGATTCACGAAGACGCAGCAAATCAAGAGTACCAGCTGAGTGGCTCCGGTCCGTCGCTCTTCCGGGATCAGGCGCCACCGCCCACGCCCACAGTCACGCGCCGCACATCCTCACTGCGCAAGACGACTCTTCAGCAGCGCCACGGCGAAGGCAGGACTTCCTGGGGCCGCCGCCAAGGCGAGAAGCAGCTCTCCAACATGGTCCCTGAGGCGGCTTCGCCAGCTGCTCCGCGCAACCGGCCTCGGCTCTCGCTGGATCAGTATCTCCCGCCCGAGCCTCGTGGGTCGCCGTTTACGGCGCATCACCCTCTGCCACATCCGTCGGTCCACATGTTTGGCGGACCGCAAAACCACCACCGTCATCCTCTCTCTCGCACAATCACCCAATCCTCCTCGGGCTCCAGTTCCAGCGTGCCAGACGAGTCTCCGACACACTTCCCGGTCACGTTCGTGACTGACAAACCGCGTGTCCCCCTGAACTTTTCCAAGTCCGTTCCGATAGGATCTCAGCGGCCCACAGAAGGGAACAGCGTTTCGACACCGGCCTATAAGAGTGCCAAGCCTGATCCGACTGCCTTCGCGTCCACTGGTCTGGTGTCGAAAGTTGGTCGCCGCGCGGAAGCGGAGCGGCTGAAGCTCGAGACTACTGCTTCCACTCCTATGCCGGACACTCCTTGCAAGAAACAACAGTACCCATCCAACACTTTCCCTCCACAGTCGTCTCTCAGCGGGCGGCGATCTAACAGACCGTCGTTTGCTGCGAGTCCGTCGACGCCTTTCACCTCGTCGTGGAAGAACCCGCCGGCATTCCCTATCAACTTCGGTAACTCTGAGCGCCTTGGAGGCCTCTTCAAGGCCCGTAATGCTCATAGCCGACGAGCTAGCCTTCTGAGCGTTGACGGGGATGATGCACAGGGAGCTGATGGTGACTGTATTCCGCCGACGCCAACGAAGAATCTGTTTGTCAAGCCTAGCAAAGGTCCAACACAGCCGAGCACCACCCCGAATGGTTCGCCGAGCGCGACTCGATTCTTTCCTGCCCCAGCTGCTGCTGCTGCTGGCAACGGTCTCAATGCCCAACCCTCTCTGCCAAACCTCAGGTCGGTCACTCCCACGACACCTCAGGCCAGCGGTAGCATGGTGCCCCCGGACCCAAGCCGGCTGTCCATCTCGAATTCTCATGGCTCGCATTCGTCAGTCGCAGCAGCACCAAGCTCGGTTCACCCTCCTGCAACACCGACCACTCAAGGCCGAATGTCATTGTCATTCATGGGGCGAGGTGAACGTCGGTTTAGCGTCACTTCGGTCCAGGACGACGCTGAGTCTGACTACGACGTACTGAGCCGCAGATTCGACAAGTCTGAAGCCATCGGGTCTGGCGAGTTCTCGCACGTCTTCAAAGTCACCAAGTCGATCTATCCCCCGTACGCGCCCGTGTTCGCGACAACGCCAAGTCGGCACACGCCTAGCAGCTCACGGCCCGATGTGCGGGTTTTTGTGGTTAAGAAGCTCTGGCAACCGATTACTGGGCCCAAGGACCGGAAGAAGAGATATCACGAGGTGGAGGTGCTCAAAGCGCTGAGCCAGTGCGAGCATGTGGTGCGCTACTTCGAAAGCTGGGAAGAGAACCACCAGCTCTACATCCAGACCGAGTATTGCGAGGAAGGCAGCCTGGAGTATTTCCTGGATAATGTCGGTAAGACCGGCAGGCTAGACGACTTCAGGATCTGGAAGATCATGCTTGAACTCTGCTACGTGAGTGCATTCTTCCTTTTGCTCATTGCGGGCGTGCTCTAACATGACGACACAGGGTATACGTGAGATCCACGAGCACGGATTCATCCATTTGGATCTCAAGCCGGCGAATGTCTTCATCACGTTCGAAGGTCGGCTCAAGATCGGCGACTTCGGCTTAGCCACTACATGGCCGGTCCAGGCGAGCATTGACGGCGAAGGTGACCGCGTCTACATTGCGCCCGAGATCCTGCGCGGTCAGTACGACAAGCCGGCCGATATCTTCTCTCTTGGACTCATGATGCTCGAGGCTGCTTGCAATGTCGGCCTTCCCGACAATGGGAGCACTTGGGTCGAGCTCCGCGATGGTGACATGAGTCACATACCCAGTCTGACCAGCCCGACCGCCGGCTCTGTCGTTAGAGACGCCACTGGCACACCCATTGGACAAGATTCCGCCATTTCCCCGCCCGCAGCCGAGTGCATTCCGTTCCAGTTCTCGGTCGACACGGTGACCCACGACGCGAGCAACCTCTTTGGCGCTCGCCCGCGGGCTGAGCTGCAGAGCCCTCCGGACTTCATGGCTAACGCCGAGGATCCGAACTCGCTCGATAGCATCGTCGGCTGGATGCTCAGGCCGGACCCGGCCCAGCGTCCCACAGCCCAGCAGCTTATTGATACCGATGCGCTCCGCTGGGTTGCTCAGCGTCGCCATGCTGGTGCCACCGTCTACGAGGGCAACTGGGGTCCCGAGGAAGGACCCTGGAGGAACTTTGTCGGTCAACCGTCCGTTGATACCGAGATGACGGATGCCTAGGGTGAGAGCTCTCGAATCTTATTCGATATGCAAGACAATACCTTGCTCAACTCCTGGATATTGTGCCACCTGTTGTGCCGCTTTGGTGGTGCGACTTTTGCTGGAAGGATATCGATTGATGTTGGCGGAAGACCTCGCACGAAGATGGCCTCGGGGCTGGATATTCATGGTGGAGTGAGGTTAGGAAGCGTTGGGAATGTCTGAAGCGTATGTCGGCGCGCCTGTACCGGCATTTGGGTTCTATGCGGCATCCGCAGCAGCAGCACCACGGAAACGGGTTGACGACAAGGCCCTGGGATCTCGGCTGGACGAGCATCACCACTACGTTCCTACGATATCACGTATCCGCTTGCTCTCTCGGCCAACAACCACCATATACTATCGATACATCTGTGGCGTACGGCGACTATCACCGGGGATCCAACACGCATCTAAATCTCTGTCAGCACTTCTACTGTCAGAGCCGGAGTTCATCAAAGTTTCTCGAAGGAAAACACGGCTATCAAGAACAGGAACCTGGAGAGGTTTCCCCTCATCCTGCAAACATTGAACGATGACACGACCATCACTGTGGTGGACCGCCCTCGCCCCTTGGGAGTGTACGGCCAATTTTTGGCTGAACGTGTTGTCTATTTGCTCTTTCACGGTTCAAGGACATCAGGGATCAGGAAAATAGTACTACTGTAGATATAGACTCGGAAAGCCATGAGGATCATGGAGGCGTGGACCTTCGGACGCATTGGTCCGGTCGTGGGCATGGAATATCTCATGACAGGTGGATGGTTGTTTTCAGGGGACATGACTAGACCTGCGGCTTGCTTTTTCCTTGCGAGGTGGGCATCTGATCATGATGTTACGAACTGAATGAAACCAACTGCTAGAGCAAATAAATGTATGTACTGTTATCAAGGCTGTGTGCCGCCAATGGAGCTGATTCTAGTGCTTTAAAGGCTGGTGTTTGCTGTGAGGCGAGGCTTGAGCAGGTTTCTTGACCAGGAATATTCGATCGTCATGGACATCAGCTGGAATCGTCGAGTTCATGTTGACGTAGACAGACGAGCTTTTGCAGAACTAGAAAGGGCTTTCGAAAGCTATGCGACGTTACTCATGATCGTGAAACCCTCCTGACATACCCATCAATCACCTAGCCACCTGCACGGCCCATCTCAAAATTCCATAGAGCAATCCAATGACACCTGGCCGACCCTTCTTAAGAAAACCACGAAGTCTATCTTGTCATTCCCTCGTCGAGACCGACCCTTTCCCCTTCTCCCCCGTCCCCGTCACACCACCGCCGCCGCTCCCGGTCGCGGCGCTCTTCGTCTTCCTCCTAACCGGCTGGTAAACATCATTGAAATTCATCGCCACCCCGAGAAACCTCATGTCCACGTCGGGCTGGTACGCCAGGTCGCCCAGCAAGATCTGCAGCCTCGTCCTGAAGCTCGCGCCCAGCTGGCGCAGCCTCTCCCTCAGCGCCGGCATCTCCGACTTCACCTGACGACTACTCCCTGCTGCAAACAACGGGTGGTCGGGCGAGTCGGCGAGAGAGGAGGAGGAAGGGCCCCGGGCGGTACCACCCAGCAGATCCGCCGCGTCGGCCTCCTGGCGGCGCGTGAAGTCTGACACGGACCAGCTGTACAGCCCGTCGACGCTGTCGCGGTAGGCGAGCATCAGGCGCAGGAGCTCGCCGAGCTGGATCATGTAGCTGTTCCTGTCCTCGGCGTCGGGCTCGAGGTGCTGCTTCCGCCTGGCGCCTAGGAGGCCCTTCTGCGTGATGGAGGTGAGGTACCTGGTGTGCGCGCCGATGAGGTCGTCGAGGGTGCAGTCCTCCTTGCGGATGTTTTTCTGGAGCTCGGTCCACGACGACTCGATCACCTCGAAGAGGATGTAGTACTGCAGCTGGCCGACGAAGTGCACCATCTCGGCCAGCACGCCGCGGGTCGACTTCCACGTCTGCAGGACCTGCTCGTCGTCGGTCTGCAGGACCCCGCGGCTGCCGGTCATGCACCTCCGCCAGGTCTGCGACAGGGCGAACTCGACGCGCTTGATGCGCCAGAGGAAGTTGAAGACCTTGAGGTACTGCCGGTTGCCCCACTCGGTCACGACCACGTCGACGGGGGCGTCGATCTTGTACTCGAGCGTGAAGCAGTCCCAGCCGATGTCGCCGTGCGAGAGCTGCAGCATGCGCGCGTCGAGCCGCCGCAGCACCTCGGGCGAGTCGTACTGCGCGTTGCTGCCGCGGATGGCGTGCTCGAGCTGCGCCGTGAGGGTGTGCCGGTACTGCGCGCCCGCGGGGCGGTCGAGGTTGGCGGCGAGGGACTCCATGAGGAGGGCGATGAAGTCGCCCTGGCCCAGGAGGATGTAGCTCTTCAGGGCGCGGAGGTGGTCGAAGAGGTGGAACTTGGTCGACATGAGCTGCATCAGCCGCTGCATCGTCGTCTTGTAGGCCTCGTCGATCCAGGCCTCGAGCGTGGCCGTGTCGCCGTAGCGGAGCTCCTTGCTCGACGTCTTGCTGTAGGCCTCGACCCACTGGCTGTCGCCGCAGCTGTGGCGGATGAAGTTCAGCGACTTGCCGATCAGGAAGACCTTCTGCGCGAAGTCGGCCGTGATGATGCTGGGCACCATGTCGTCGTCGACTTCGTACTTCGAGTTCCAGACGCTGGTGAGCCCCTTGGCCTTGAGGTCCTTGCGGTCGTCGTCGCTCCTGGGCCGCTGCTCCTTGACGAAGAACTCGAGGAACGGGTCCTGCAGCTCGCCGTCGTAGATCCAGCGCCGGAGGATGTCGTAGAAGGGGCGCGTGACCTGGGCGAGGAGACGCTCCGCGAAGGCGGCCACGACCGGGTCGCCGTGGGCGGTGGAGAAGCCGTGGATCAGGCTCACGAGCTGCCCGCCGCGCTTGCTCTTGCTCTCCTCTGCAATCAGGCTCATCAGTCGCAGGCCCATCGTCGCCTCTCGCGTCCAGACTACGCATCTTTTGAGCGTGACCCCGGCTTTCCCGATGCCGCCGCGGGGGGCGGATTCATCGAGGGACGATAGTGCCCGGCGAATCTGGGCTTCTAAGGTTGCGACTAGGTTGAGGTATGATCGCAGCTCGTTGTTGATGGCGGAACGGAGACTCTGCCCTAGCAGCCCGCCAGCTGGGGATGTGACGAAGGTACTCAAGCCCCGGTATAGGAGTGATGGTTCGGCGAGGGTGTGTAGGAGGGATATAATGGGTGTTGGTAGGGTGGGAGGTAGTCTCAGGGTCGTTTCCCCTGAGAACGGTAGGGTTGTTGAGGAGAGCCCTTGCAAAGTGAAAGGCAGATCTCTAAGGAGTGCCGTTTCTGACGGTTCGATCTCGAGGGAGTTATCGGCAAGCAGTGTACTCTTGAGAGACACGTTTCTAGGCTCTGTCTTCGGCTCTTGATGCCTAGACTGGCCCGAAGCTCCCTGGTCGTCCTCTGGCCCGCGCTTTGCCTGCTCCGGAGGGAACTTCTGCAACCCCTCCGGTGCAAACGCATCTTTGAAGGCCTCCTCTTCGTGCGAAGCCTGCGCAGGAGGCACAGGTCTCGGCCGCCGTTCCTTTTCCTGTCTCGGCTGTGGCTCTCTGTGCACCGGTTGCCTCAGCTGCCTAAGCGGGCTTATGGGCAGGGGCTCGTTTGGGTCTGGCGAGTCTGATAGTTGGTATAGAAGGTAGAGAATAGCCCATTTTTGGTTCAAGACTGGCAGCGAGAGGAGGCGAGTATAGAGATTCGAGAAGCGGAGGGCCTGGCTCGGATTCGTTTGTATTAATTTCCTTTTGATGAGGTCCGAAGCGTGGTTGACGTCGGCCGAGACAGCGGGAGATGCTGGATTGTCTATGATCGACTTGACCAGCTCCCAGCAGTTATCGTGTCTGTCTTGCAAGCTGTGCTCGTCTTCGTCAGGGTCAGCGGGCACCAGATGCGCGATCAAGCTATCGATGGCATTGGAGATGCGACTGTTACGCTCGAGAGACATGGTTGCATCTTTTCTTGAATATGTTGAAATGTCTCGGTGTTCAGTCTGGCTGACGGAGGTTGCAAATGTATCGTCAATGCTTGCTTTGAGTTAGAACCACGGGCCGTGGGGTTGGTGAGCCCGGTGTCGACGACGCGACTGCTTGACGCGACTGATAATGTGAGTTGGAGGGGTGGTTGGACGCCTGTGAATTGCGTAGGGAAAGTACTGCGAGGCAAAAGTTACTTAAGTGTCGACCGACTTTAGCAGATGTGCCATGTACCGGCTACTTTGCTTCTGGTCCGTGCCGGGACCCCTTGTGTTTTCCAACGCTGGGAGGCTCCGCAAAATCCAACGACGACCGAAACCACAGCCAAAGACGCTCGCCGCAAACAGATTTGGCGCTTATGTCAACGTCAATCATCGCATTTGCCTGCCTCAACATGCTAAATCCATCGTTTTGACATTGGATTCACGATCGCATAAGCCCGGGCTATCAGCCCATGCGCCTTATGAATGCGATTTCGCGCAACGCAGTGCTGAATTACCGCACGCGACTGGGATTGCTGTGTCCTGAAGACTGTCGGCTCCCGAATCCGCGCTCGCTCCGCTCCGCCAACGACGACCGACCCTCCTGGTCACCACGGCCATGGCCGACTTCGACATCAACCCCGCTGCCCTCAGCAGTCGGCCTTCTATCAGCGTCTCGACCCCCGTTCTCTCAAATAAGTCAATAACGGTCTCGTCGTTACAAAAGCCGAAGGCCAGCCAATTGATCCCTTCGCGCATTGACCTCGAGCCGATTTACACAAAGCTAAAGTCCTGCATCGCTCCCGAACAATGGGCCACGTACAAGGAGGCCACCACCCAGTTTCTCGTCGGTATGGTTCTATCTCACCTGAGCTATGATATCTCCTGCTATCTTACGTTGTTTTGTATTTCGTCGCCTCTGTGACCTTTGCTGATGTGTCTCCCGGCCTGCTGCAGGTCGCTTAAATCAAGCCGAGTACAGCGAGAAGATCGACCCGATACTGGCATCGGAAACAGGCGAGAAGGAGCACTACCACAACCAGCTAATAGCTGCAATATACGGCAATGTCACAAGGGAAATGCCCGACCAGGGCCTCGCGCCCTGGGTCAGCGCAAACGACAAGCCGACCACGGGGACCGGGCCCAAGCCCGTGTCCGGTGACGCAGCAGAACGGAGGTTAAAGGGCGAAGTGATGCAGCTCCCAGGCCGTGACAGGCGGAGGATAAAGGATCTGGTGCATAACGATGTGCGTACCTGTGACGACCGATATGGCAGGCGTTCTGTCTATGAGGGCAACGTGCTGACAGTTTTCCTCGATCAGTTCGACCCGTACGAATCTCTTGCCTCTGTATTTACCGACCACCAGAAGCCGAAAGCTGCAAGAACCGCAGATGTACCAGCCAGTGCCGTAGGTGGTCTTAGTCGAATGAGTGAGTACCAGACCTCCCCTTTTCCGCTGCAAGGTACCATTGCTGACATGAACTACAACAGACTTCGACCTCGAGATCAGGAAACGCTTCGCGCAGCCTTTAGCAGTTGAATCAGGCGAGTTCCCAGATGTAAGCAACATTGAAGCTCGCATGCTACCATTCTGCTACGAGGCCGGTCTCGTCTCGGGCAATGCTCCGGACACAGCACACCTCATGCTGGTGGCTACCGAGACCTTTATCAAGGAGGTCATGTCTACCATATTCAGCGCAACTAGGAGCAATGGCCCCGGAGAGTCGGGCAATGCTGGCTTCGGGCCGGGGGGTGGCTGGGTCATGACCCATAAATACAAGAAACAGCTAGCTAAGGAGGAAGAGGCGTTTCAACGAGGCGAGGTGACGCGCGACAAGTCGGGCCTGCTCCCGATCGAAGCAAAAAAAGCAAGCGAACGTGGACCGTTGGGAATGGGAGATCTGCGGGTGGCGCTCGACATGACGGAATGCGGGATGGCCAACTATCCGATCATCGTCAGGTCAGCTCTCGAAAACTACCGCGAGGGCGAGCTCGAAGGGTGGGACGAGCACACGTTCCTCGACGGCTATGAGTTCGCTGGGCAACCGGAGAAGATGGACTACGAGGTGGTCGCGGTCAATGGGCAGATGAATGAGATGAAGATGCCTAACGGCATCGGCTACGTCGAGCCGATGGACATCGACAGCGAGGACTTCTCTTGGGAGGGGGCAGACCCGACTGACGGAGAGTTCCTCGACAATGTTCTGGACTCGTGTCTGACCATTGGTTGACGGCGGCTGCACTTGCTCATTATCTTTTGTCGGTGTTGTGGTGTTTTGAGTACGGCACTTGTCATGATGGAGACGGATCGGCGTTCACTGGGACCTGGCATGGCTGGCGGTCATCTACATCTTGCATCTTTACGTGGCGTACAACTGAAGTCGTCTTCTGCGGACAACATGTACACTTCTGTTACGACGAGGGGCGCTTACAAAAGGAGTCTAGGGAGCGTGGCGTCGACATCTTATTGCTGTGGTGGGACTTGGCGAGGATGAAATGCTCTGTACTTTACCAACGATACCCGAGAAGTGGGCGCAAGAGCAATTGGATGTTCTAGACCGTCCTACTGTACACGTAGACGATACGTCTGCCTTTTGCAACTATCTGGGTGCCGGTGTACATATCTTACGACGGATGTGGTAGGTAACGGAACCTGATTAATGCACGTGACTGGGCTCCCGCTGTTGTGTCTTGCGCGTTTGGGACGCGACTTTAAGTGCCTTACTGTGCCAGTCTCTTATCGATAAGAACTTAAGTCACCAACGCGTCGGCGCGTCACGTCAATTGAGAAGCCCCCCACTTACACGCAGCCCAGGACACAGCATTAACCTGACACACAGCACCTCCCAACTTCCTCTCTCCAAACATTCTTGTACACCATATCACCAGGTGTCATGATAATCAGTTGGAGATAGAGTGTATCCCTAACTCTTGTTTTCGTCTTTACCCTGGACCGAAAGGGCAATGGCTACCTCAAGATCACCTTCTCCAGCTGGGAGCACCGTTTCGCCTGCGGCAAGCCCGACTTCAAGGCGACCCTCCTCGACATCTTCTGCAGCTGCCTCTTCAGAAGATGAAGCTGTCATTCTGCGGCCACGGGGCAAGCTGGCGGCGCGAATGCTCGAAGAAGCCAATAGCCCACAGAGATCACCAACCAAAACGAGCAATGACGCGAGAGAACGCGTCCGGAAGATGTTGGGGCTGGCACCTGAGCCTGAGCAGTCGGAAGACCCCGATGATACATCGAACAAGAACGCCAGAGAAGAAGCCGCAGACGACGATGAGGACGAAATCATAGCTCCCCGTGCAAGGAAGCTGCAACAACGGCGGCAACGGAGCTCCATCCCGCAACCAGACGAAGCTGCACCAGAAGTTACCCAAACACCCAGTCCTCGTGTGGCGCGCCCAGCGTCACGGTCTCCGGGACTGTTTGTCTCATCTCCCATCCACCCGCAGTCTCCCTCGACTCACAGCCAAGCTCACGACACAGACAGCGATCTGGACCTCCCGGCTCTCAAGAATCCAGGGCGTTTCAAGGAAATATTAGCCCGAAAGCGCCAAGAACGGCTCGCACGCGAGGCCGAAGAGGAGCGCAAGAGGGCTGCACGCATGGCAATACAACAATCCGAAGCCGACCTGATGGTAGACTCCGGAGACGACTCCAACGTCACTGACGACGAGGGCGGCAGGACGCTCACACAGAAGTCCCGCCCGTCGCGCAAGGCCAGCAAGAAGGCGTTGGAGGAGATGAGCCGCGAGACCCAGCGCATAACGCGCAGTCTGCAGCTTGCTCACGAGGCCAGGACCAAGAAGAAGATCACCAAGGCTTCGCTGTTTGAGCGTTTCAACTTCAAACCACAAGGTAGCGGTGTGGACAGCCCGAAGCTCGACAGTTCGAGCCGACCCGTGTCTCCCGTCTCGGCGCATCATACCGATGCCGAGATGAAGAATGTCGATACGCCGCCCAGCTCGCCACCTGCTCCTGTGAAGCCGGTGGATGACGGTAAGATCGCTGCACCTCAGGCGAATGTCGACTCAATGGTGCCCGGTGACGACGAGTACGAGTTCCCTACACTGGAGGAAACATTCGAAGTCGCGGAAAGGGCAAAAATCCTCGGCAAGGGCAAGAGCAATGCCACGGAAGCCGACCTTGAAGAGCAGGCGAAAGAGGAGCGGGAACGGGCTGTACAGCTCCCCAAAGGCCGGCGTAACGTCCGCGTCAAGCTGCCCGCAATCCACTCCAACGTCGTCAGTCTCGGATCGGACGACGAGATCGACATCCAGCAACCCAGCAGAGGCAAGACTAAAATTGATGCCATTCTAAGCCGCGGTCCGATCAACAAGGCCAAGGAGACCCGGCCCATGTACATGCTCCGCCGCCTCGCCAACCTAGATGACCCGGACAAGAAGGGCTCGGCTCCCACCGGAGTGGGAAAGAGGGCTACTAAGCCGTCCATGACGGCTGCGGAGTTGCAGCTTTCGCTCGTGCAGCGCGCGCGTGCGCAGGCGAAGTTGGAGCGCGATCGAAGGCTTGAGTTGTTAAAGTCCAAGGGAATTCATATCCCCACTGAAGAGGAGCGTGAGAAGGAGCGCGCTGAGGTGGATGACATTGTTGCCCGTGCGAGGGAGGAGGCTGAGGAGATTATGCTTCGGGAACGCGAGGCTGCGAAGAAGGATAGGAAGGAGAGGAAAGAGGCTGGTGAAGCTGATCCTTTGGCTTGGGATGATAGTGATGCTAGCGACGACGACTATGAGGAAAAGAAGGAGGAGGAGACCCAGGAGATCGAGCTCTCCGGTTCTGAGGAGGAGGACGAAGAGATGGAGGTTGAAGATGAGGAGGAAACCGGGTCGAAGAAGGAAGGTCTCATTGATGATGCTGCCGAATCTGGTGCAAACTCTGAAGACGCCGGGGAAGACGATACTGAGCAACTTGGCGATGACAACGATGACGACGATGCGGCTGTTCTTCCGCGGCAGGCAAGTCGGCGGCCGAAGAAGCAAGTGGTGATTCTCTCTGACGATGAAGAGAGCGACCACCACGTCGAGGCCACCCCGAGACCAAAAATGTCTTACCCCAAATCCCCGTCGGCCCCCAACACCGCATCTCCCAAGATCCCAACTTCCGTCTTGCGCTCAGCAACAAAGACCTTCATCCCAGGCCTCCCAGTTGCCGGACCCGCAGGACTTGGCCTCACCCAGATCTTCGCCGGTACCATGGACGACAGCCAAGCCGGCCCCTTCGGCGCCTCACCGTCACAGATGATGCCCAGCTTCGACAACTTCCCGGACTCGCAGTTCTCGCAGACGGCAAGAGAAGAGTCGGCGGGCGACATGATCATCGACAGCCAGCAGCCGACGCAGAGGGCTACGCAGACGCAAGCGGTCGAGGCTCAAGAAGGCGTGCATCTGCACTTCACCCAGTCGCAGGCGCACGGGTTCGACAGCTTGCTGCAGCAGACGGACGGCACGCAGCAGACCGAGCTGCTCGAACCAACGCAGGACGCAGGCTTCCAGGATTACACCCCGCTCAAACAGCGGTTTGTCGAGCCTCCGGCTTCGACGATCGACACCGTTGTTCTCGGCGAGAGTCAGAGGAACGAGCTGCAAAGCGACTCGCCGCTGGTGCAGAGGGCTGGCAAACTACGGAGGAGAGCGGATGTGCTGGCAGCTGCCCGTGCTGCCGAGTCTGACGAAGAAGAAGAGGTGTCTGTTATGGAAGGCGTCGAATATGACGAGTTTGGCTTCGGCACCACCAGCGCGTTCGCAGTCATGAGGGACGCCGCAGCCAGGGAGAAGAAACTCAAGGAAAAGGCAGCGTTTGACAAGAAGAAAAGCAAGGCAAGGGAGATGGTCGACGAGCAGGCCGACGAGTCGGAAGACGAGTACGCCGGTCTCGGCGGTGTCGATGGCGAGGACAGCGACGACGAGTCCACTGCGTCAGTCAAAGAGATGGTCGACGACGAGACGAAGCTCAGCGAGGCCGACAAGGCGAAGCTCAAGGCGTTCTATGCGTAAGTACTTCATACAGTGCCTGTTTACATCTCACTTCACAGACTACTAACACCTCACCCTCCTAGCGACCGTGAACGAGCAAGCGACGAGAAACAGGTGGAGAAACTCTTCAAGGACATCACGACGGGCATGCTGCGGCGCAAGCGCGGGGCGGGCGACTACGACCTGTCGGACAGCGACGACGGCGGCGAGGCCAAGAGGCGCATGAAGCGGCGCCAGTTCGCCAAGATGCAGAAGGCCCTCTTCGCCGACGAGCGCGTCAGCAAGGTGGCCGAGAACCCGCGCACGCAAGCCTTCTTGCGCACCATCGAGGACCGCGGCAGCGACGACGAGATGGACTTTTTGTTCGCTCCTCCTCCTCCTCCCACTCAACCGGTCCCGGAGAGCCAGGGGGAGGAGAGCAGCGATGCTGTGCCCGACAGCCAGCCCCAGATCCAGCCTTCTCAGCACCGGGCGCCTGCCGCGCAGCGGAGGACGAGGGACGGCAGGAAGCCGACTACTATCGGCGATATTCGCGCCTCGCTGTCAAATCTGCTTGAGGAGCCTGCCACGGACTCGTCGACCATACCAGCCACAGACCTGGAGTCTTCGGACCACAGCGCCGACGAAGCAGACGCCGAAGAAGAAGACGAAGAAGGCGCCACAGAAACAGACGGCGACAAGGAGAACCGCAACCCCCGCCGCTCCTCGTCCGGCCGGGGTGCGGCAGTGGTTGTGGACCGCATCTCCCTCAAGCGCAACTCCAGCAGCAACATCTCAACCGACTCATCCACCTCGTCCTCCCGCTCGTCATTATCGGCACGCCTAGCCTTTGCCACACCCACCATCTCCGCGGGCGGCGGGGCATTCAGAGTCCCCGCCCTCCTGCGGCGGGCGACTACCAACTCGCTCCTGTCCACCGGCGGTTCTTCCGGCGCAGCAGCAGCGACAGGTTCGTCTACCGTCGTTGGCCGCGGTGGCGGTGGCGGTGTTGGTGTTGGTGTAGCGGCGGCGGGCGGGTTCGGGGAGGAGGCCAAGATCAGGCGCAACGCGGGCAAGAGGAGCGGGATCAACTACTTCGCGCGCGAGAACGAACGCCGCGCGGCGGTGGCGGAGAGCGAGAAGAGGAGGGAGGCGAGGAAGTGGAAGGGTGCCGAGGGGAGGGGGAAGGCGGTGGGGAGTCTGTTCTCTGGGGGCAGGTTTGAGTGATTCTGCTGCCACTGCCTTCTGTGGAGTTTTCAGCCATTGTAACTTGGGTGTGTCTTTTTGGAGTTCGGGCTGGGATGGATGTGTCGACGGCTTAGGGGTAATGGCGTTTTGGGATGGCCTGTGATTGTGTAGTTAGCCAGCCTGTTGCGCGAGTATGTGTTACCCTGATTCGACGTGGACAGACGAGAAAGTTAGCATGACTATAAGTACGGCCTCTTAGATATAAGGCGATTGTGATTTGAGTCTTTCAAGGATGGTATTCCCCGTTCGAGGTCTCCCGTAATCGTGCTAGGTGACTAGTCGGAGCCGGGCGGGGCTACAATAATGCACTAGTCATAATCTATAATAGTGGCAAGCATCTTCAACAGCCCCACGGCTCGCTACGACAGGTGCTCAACACCTGTAAATCTTCCGTAGTATAGTGGTTAGTATATGAGCTTGTCAAACGCCATCCGGCCGCAGCAATCGCTCGGGACCCGGGTTCAATTCCCGGCGGGAGAGACTCATCTTTTTGTCTTTCCTCCTGGTACTAGTTTCCGACTTTTGGTCGTAAAGGCTGATTATGCCTTAGATAGAAATGGAAGCCATTCTATATGACTGATGCTTTACTTTTCTTGTAGAGTTCTAGAGGTCCTAGACTCTACATAACTGGACCTAGTGCGTGACTTGGTGACCAAGTATATAGAACTGGAGGCAGATACACTTGCTTACCGACCACTCCCAATGTATCTGCATGTCACTTCATTTTGGGACATTGTGGAAAAATGCATAGGTAGATCAAAAATCATCTCAGTTCTCTGCCCAAATGCTCTCGATCTCTCTCTTCCGTCACAAATGAGCTCCCTCGTGGTCTTTGAACCAAGACCGTAACGACAACCGCCGACACTTCTCAAACAAACGAACATGACTGGTGTATCATGGTATCAAAGGGGAAGAGCATCAACAGATTGGGAATATAAACAGGCAGAAACGAACATGTCGTATAGCCAGTACACACAATATCCCACCGACAATGTATCAATAACAGATTATGACTTGGCCATGAGCCAGATCGCGAAGAACCAATCAATCAGTTTAAGGCACCATTAGGCTGCCACGGCGCCCCATGTACATGAAACAGGCGTAGAGTTAATACTCGCTGGGAATGAGACCATCAGGAAAACACAGAATTTGTGTTGTAGGGTGAGGATAAAGCGTGTCGTTGTAGAAATTTAGCGAAGGTTTGTAAATCAGCGCGCGCAAGGTGGTCCCCATCAAGCGAAACCGGCCTTCTTGCGTCTGGCAAAGAACCCGTTCTTCTGCTCGCTCTGGGCGGCGGGATACGGGTCCTGCGCAACCGAACCAGGCGGCGGTCCGGAGTTGCGGAGGAAGTCCGCCAGGTCAGACGACGCGCCGTGGGTCGGAACGGAAACCGCGTCTCGGGGTTCGTACCTCTTCATCGGTACTCTGCCGGTGCTGTTGCTAAACGAGACGGGGGGCCTGGATGCGGTCGATGAGGGGATGCGTCCGGCAGAGGCGGCCGGGCTGTACCTGTCGACTCCGGGAGGCATGTTGACCTGGATGGGGATGTGGCGCGAGCTGCTCACACTCCCCGCCCGACTGGCGGTGCTGCGAGAGTAGTCGGGCCGCGAAGATGGTGCGGCCGTCCTGGGACTGGCCGGGGGTGTGTTTGCGGAGCTGTCCCGGCGGGTGAAGCGAGCCATGAGGCTGGGGGCGCTGGCCTTCTTCTTGGGCCGGTTGGCCATCTGATCTGCGACGGAGAAGGGCTTGACCGGCGCTGGCGGCTCGGGCGGAGGCGCATAGTTGCGCAAGAAGTCTGCGAGACTCTCTTCCTGAGGCTGCTTCGTGGGTACTCGTCGGTTGGCCTTGGGCGTGGGTTCGCCGTCGTCCTCCGCATCGTCCAGATCGTCCTCCTCGTCGCTGATGTCGATGGCGTACGGATCGCGTACCCGACGCGTCTTGCGCTTCGGAATGGGCATGTCGTCGTTTGTGTCGGCGGCACCGTACCGGGAGAACCCGGGGCTGTTGTTCTGGCTCTGGCCTGGTAGCGCTTTGCCGCGTAGTAGACCTGTTTGCGAATTGATGGACGACTGCACGGAGGGCATTGAGTAGTCGGTGATGTTGGTCGAGGCTTGACTGCTACGGACATCGTTCATATCGCGCAACTGGGCATCGACAGCCCGGCCTCCGACGGCACCGGCCATTTGATCTGAGTCCATGGTGGTGCGGAACGGAGCGACTGCGCGGGGGATGCGTGGGTTGTCCACCGTGTTGGGCGGCCCTCGTCGGATGAAGTCTATCAGATCCGAGTTGTCGTCCTTGTAGTCGACTGCCGCCTCACGTGGCTGATAACGCGGCCTGTTGGGGTTCGTCGACGTCGACACACGGGTGGAGTCGATGCTGCCCTTGGAGATCGGTACCGGCCCGCTAACTGTACGGCCGGCGCCATGTACGGTCGCGCGTGTGAACGCATTGCCGCCGTTTACGCTGCCGCGAGTAGGAGCTTCGCCAGGTGGGCCGGTCGAGCGAATGAAGTCGGCAAAATCCGCCACCGATTCTCGAGGGAGTCTCGCTTCTCTTGCCTGTGGCGCGTTAGGGCGTGTCTTGTTAACGGCCGTCGGCACCGACCGCGGAACGGCACCGCTTCCTCCGTTGGCTACTGCGACTGTATCGTTCAGCACCTGGACCGGGTGGGAATTGAGGCCGTTGATGCCTGGCGTGCGCGTCACAGATGTTGAGCGCTTGACCCCGTTCTGTTGGCTGGCCGACGATGAGCGCGAACGTTCTCCGCCTTTGTATGTATCCTCGCTCTTCCGGGACTTGACCTGAACCAATGGGTTGCTGTTCATCGGCTAGAGAGACTGTGTTAAATCGCAACTCGGATACGGAGGAGAGCAGTCAGATAACTTACATCATCCCGGGCACTCTCCGGGGTCAAAGTGTACTGGATGGTCTCGTCACTCTGAATGAGTTCCTCGAAGTTGCGGACCACATCCGTCTTTTTAGCAACCGGGCTATCCTCGGATGTTCTCACAGCCTTCAGTCTGTTGTTGGTGCTGGAAGACGTGGTTGAGCTCCGCGCACGGGACTCCACCGACACGATACCGGTACTTGCAGCCGGAGATGCCGTTGCTTGTGCGGCATCTTGAGCTTGTCTTCCGGGACTCCGCTCGGGGACACTAGGGATCTCAACAGGAGGATATCCCCGACTCTTGCTCTTTACCGGAGACTTCTCCGGAACCTCAGGCTTGCTGTCATCGATGAAGAAGGTACCTGATTTGGATGTTGTAGGAATGATAGTGACCTTGGTTGCACTTGGATCCTGCCTTGGTGGCGAGGAGGGTGGTGACTGGTGACGGACTGATGAGCCAAATATCGGCTGCGAGGCCTTGACATCCGACTCGAGCTGCTCATAGCGGGAAGCGCTCCTAGGCTTCGCCACTGGTGTGGCGGAATTGTCTTCACGCACGTCTGGCGGTGTCCGTGCCACCGGAGAGACGTCGTCAGTGCCCAGTTCTTCGGCTTCAGAGATGGACTCGGGAGCATGTGTAAACATGGTCGAGGCCCTTACAGCTGGAGCGGGCTCCAATGCCGTCCGGTACTCGTCAATTACCGGCGTTGTGCTCACGCTGTTGGTTCTTGACATATTGGCCGAACGGATGAGCTCAGTAGCGTCTACTGAGCTGCCACGAGACCTCGTACTCGGGCTTCGCGGCGACGCCACGTCGATAAGCCGTAGCGAGTGGACGCTCAGGGACCTGGCCGGCAGATTTGGGTTGATGGGCGGTGGTCTGTGGTGTTCAGACGTGGCCGGAGATGCGCTGCGGCCCGAGATCGAGATTCTCGACGACGTGAGCACCTGGGGTTCTTCTTCCAGCTCTTCGAGTTCTCCTATGTCTTCCTCGTCGTCGTCGTCGTCGTCTAATCGGCCACCTTCAGCATCCATTCCAGCAGAAAGACCAGCTACTGCAGTGAGTTCGACTGCCGCCGCACTCGAGATGACGGCTGATTCGGCACTGAAATTGCGCCTGTGGTAGGATGCAGCGGCCTCCGGGGCGAGCGGCTTGGGGCTCGAGTGGGAGTCTGCCATTTCAGCCAGGTCGGTCGATGCAGGCGTTCCTTCATGTGGCTGAGCCCCGTGCGGCACATCCTCCATAGAGATCTCTGGAATGTTTGCGCGTGCCCTCCCGTCCGTGTCTTCCGCAAGCTCCGTTGCAATAGCTGTTACCACTGTTCTCTTCGCAGGCAACGAGTATGGCGCCACAGGCGGAGTCGGCACCGAGTTGGACCGTTTCCTGGCTGGGAATATCCGACTGTGCGGTTGAGACGTCGGCGTAAACAAGTCGGCTGGCACCGCGTAAGGGAGTATCATGAGGCTCTTGGGTCTTGTGTCAGCCTCCGGCACAGCCACAGGGGTATCATTCTCGCCGTCATTACTGTACAAGGCTAGGCCAGGTACCTCGATCTCGTCTATGTCGTTGTCGGTCGTGGGAAGCGGAATGCTTGCCGCAACAAGGTATTCCTCCGTAGGCTCTTCGCTTGGAGGCTCCTCTGCCCGAGTGCTCTGCTCAGCCTCCAAGACTCCTTCTAGCTCTGGCTCGGGAACCGTCGGTGGCACACCGCTCTCGTTGTTGAAAGTGAAGCTCGACTGGCGCGTGTGTTGTCCGTTCATTCCCCGCAACGAATCCCGAGAGCGCAGCCTAGGAACACCGTTGTCTAGCAGCGGAGCTGGCGCCCGGATCTTCTTCTTCCACGCCCTCCACAGCCTCCCGAGTGTGCGGTCAAGTGCCACACGTTCCATATCAAGCTCGTCGATCACGATCCTGTCTGCGGCCTCGGTTGGGCTCCGTGCACCCTCCTTCAGCTCCTTCTCGTGCTTGGCGCGCATGCGGTGGTAAGCAGCCTGGCCAGCCACAACGAGAGCAGCCTCGCCCATGAACTCGAGTATCGATGTGAGGAAGATGGCGACAGCTGCGGGTACGACCTCACCGAGGCGATCTTCGAGGCCCGCGTCCAGATGTTCCTGTTCCATATAATAGTCCTCGTCCTCCTCCTCCATGTCGCCAAGAGACGAATAAACCATGCACCGTAACCTTGTCCGCTTCCAGATCAGTTCAAGATCCCAATCATTCGGAGCTTGCGGATCTTGTCCGTTCGCCGAGTCGTCATCGTCGCCGCCCCCGAGGTACTCTCGCAGCTCCTCGTCTGCCTGGTTGATCGCATCTTTGGCGAGTTTCGGTTTGAGAACTTCTGAGACGGCAGGCCGCAGAGAGGAAAGGGCAGTTGACCGTGAAATGGAGAGGAAGTTGAACAACAGCTGGTCCAGGAAGTTGTTGACTAGCCGCAGGGCCGCGGGGGACACGAGGGCGGTCTCGCCCGAGGGCTCAATCCCGTGCTGGTCGTACCAGGTGTCGGCATGGCTATCATGGTCGTTGGTTACGATCTGTGAAGCGGCCGAGGCAGCAATGAAGGCCGCCTCAGGAGACACGGAGAGCGGGGGCGACATCAGGCTGTGGCCAATTGTCGAGGGTCTGTCACTGGATAGGCTCTGTGTCCGCGACCGCACCTTTTGGGGAGGGGACAGAATGCCCGACGACGATCGAGACATGGCCTGCTCTAAATTGGAGAAGGACATGACTGAATCAGTCGGGGACGAGGGCGACCTGTAAGCCGAACTCGTCATTCGTGAGACAGTCGGGGACTAGGGCGATGCAGTGTATACACCGTCGGTCGTGGTTGGAAATTTGAAAGTCCAGGAATAGCAATGGATTCCAGGGCGTCTGCTGTGGGAGAGGCGCCGCCTGTGAGATTGAGTGGCTGCTCGGAAAAGATATTCACGAGGATTGCTGTGTTGTTGGTAGGGCAAGCTGGACGGCAAACTGCTTCGTTAGCGGAAATTCGGTTGCGCGTGAGAGGCCGATGAACTGAAACAAAGAAGCCACAGGAAATCCGGGGCGGAAGAAATGCTCGGTGTGTGATGCACCTTGGCCCGTGGGAGGGTGTGAGGGGTGTGAGGTGGCAGGCCAGGCCGACACTTCATGCGATGCTTGTGCGACAGCAGGCCGAATCCTTCAGGTCTGACAGTAGTCAAGAATAGGACAGCAGCATGAGGTGTTGATGCCTCGTCGCCCGGAGCAATTGACGGTTCAACATGCGGCGTGCCGTGGTGGATATAATCCACCTGCCTCTCGCACTCTCTTGTCTCTCGAACCACCACCATTGATTTGACTGTCATTGACTGCCATTGACTGTCTTCAATGGAGTATTGGGAGGTATGGAGGCAAGGAATATCATGACAACACCCGAACTTACCAAGACTATGACATTGCCCCGGAGGAATCGTTGGTTCCAAACTATCTCAGGGGTTGGTTGTTGGGACGAAACCGATAGAAGTTGCTGGGACCCAGAGTACGGACCGCGGTCAATAGTCGAACGGCAGACTTCACGACCCTGTCCTCCTCACGACTTTTTACACGACGATGATGCCGGTTGAGGAGATCGTGGCGGTAAAGGGGAAGAGGCACCGGCAGAGGGAAATTCTCTAGGCTCACGGTCCCTTGATGGCGACGAGGCTAGCCACGGGGGAGGGTGGACCAAATTGAGATAGAAGATCAGGCTAGTCGTGGGCGGGAAAGGGGCAGAAGTGGGCAAACGGATCAGGAAGCATCCACTCCTGACCCCAACTCCGACTATCAAAACGACCCTAGAAGTCCCACGCTTTTTGTCAGAATCCTCCCCAGTGCAGTATCCAAATTGCTCACTGATCAGTTGAGCACAGTCTGTTATATTTCGTCGGACCAAGGCAAAATAGCAACTGCCGACTATGCGCCTCCGCCCACGCTGCAGAATGAGGATATCTTCAGCACCACCTCTGCATCTCCCACGTCTTCTCGGTAACGACGACCAAAAAGAAGCAGGCAGGCATGTACCAGTGAGTATCCGCAACATGCAGCACTCAAGACAAACTGTCAGGGATCCGAACTAGCGCTGCAGGCTAGAAACATCATATCCCTGCTAGCGCCACGCTTCAAAGCGGGCCCTAGCTCGACATCAATCACCTGCCACGCTATTTCAGAAGAGGCAATCTTTGAGAAGCTCGCGACGTTCTCCTGGGAGCGCCCCAGATATCGACGACGACAGTGATGTCGGCTGAGAATCGATTGTCTAGAGGCTGACAGTAGTTCTCATGTTGCGCTTGACCATTCCCGGCACACAGCATCATGATGTCGAGTCTTTGCAACACTTGTGAGCGAGTTTCTTCCCCTGTCTTCCCAGTGGCTGCCTGCTCTGCAAGGTTCCAACCGGAGATTTCCTCTGGGGATCGGGAACGGCACGTACGATCATGGCTGTTGCCGTTTTTGCATCAACTAACCAGCCGGGTCAGTTTTAGGAACGCAGTACTCGTATTTAGTAGCCTTTCTCTACGTTTTTCATAGCCGTCGACTGTCGACTACTATCTTTTAGCTGGGAGGTCATATGCAGTCAATGGTCTGTCTTGTCATCAGGCACAAGACAATGCTCTATCTTGTCTGATTTGCGCGGTTTTAGCCTTGCGGAAGAAGTCAATTTATTCAACCTGGAAATGGCGGCAGTGGCCCACGAAGGCGAGATTTAGAGTTAGGCGACAACGCAACGGTATAACAGCCGACCATATAGGTTCTGCCGCGCTGCGGATAAATTAGGATCTGGGTTTGAGCTTCAAACATGGAATACGAAGAACAATGGTAAGACGCAATCCAGGACCACTTGCATTGAGCTGGTCGTCTCGGGGCTGTGTAATGCCGGCTTCGAGAGGAATCCGAAGGCAATCGAGATATCTTGACATCCAATACCTACCTACCTTACCTATCCAGCTACTGCAGAACCAAACAACAAATCCTCCGACAAGCACGTAAACTGGGTTGTTGGGGGTTGAAACAGACCCCGTTCGTCGGTCTTGCCGCGATGTCACTCAGTCAGATCCGCCATGATAACAGCACAGCGAAACTCCTGTTGTCGACTGTAAGAGTCTATACTTCTAGACCTCCGCGTTTGCAGCGCAAAACTTGCTAGGATCGCATGGCAAGCAAAGTCTCCAACGCCAGCCCCGGGGTATTGTCATCGACGGAAAAGAGGTCATAAAAATCTTTGGCTATCCGCTCGTTGCGATGCGCAACAGTGGAGCCGAGACGGTGTTTCAACACACAACGCAACTAGACATCTCGTCAGTGACGTCGCCGAGTGGCTGAACAGCGGGAGACGGAAACATTCCGGGCTGCTGTCGTCAGACGGGCCGTTTGTGCCATTCCATCCCCGGTGTCATCTGTCCTTTCACCCCTATCCTTATTATACACAGTAGTTGCGCGCCTCAACATGCAACTTCCTATCTCCACATCGCCGCTGGAGGGACCCGAGCAGCATCCCGTTGCCGTGAGGCTGCAACGGGAGGCTACAGGTTCTCACCTGCCACGGCGCCATAACGGCCGCTGTCTGGCTGCTTCAGACCAGCCGTGGCGTATAAACAAGGCAAAGATACTTCCACAAGCCAATGTGAGGAGCGGAGCAACAGCCCGAAGCAGAAGTTTGCATTGTCATCACCAGTCCTACGGCGTCGGTGAGGATGTTGTTCATCCAATCTCCCAATCTCCTTCACCAACGCCGCCCTCTCGCCCACCACCTTGATTTCGTCTCAGCTGCACGACTCTACGTATCTTGACAAGTCAGGGAGCCAAGTCCTTCCTGAGCTTGCATTACAATGCAGCCCACTAGCTATGCAGGCCGACACCCAACATGCTGTGCGTCTCTATCTACCTTGGCACCGAGGAGCTGTTTGTGTCCCTCTATCTGCCAACATCGCCCACAAAATACCTACATGGTGATAATTCATAGCCACGCGATCAGTGCGTCAAGATCTCCTCCTTTAGTAACAATCTCTGGACACTGGACACGGAACAAAGCCCGTGCCGGGGGGCGCCGAAGTGTCCTGCATGTCTCAAGTTTTTGAACACCTCTCTCTCTCTATTTACCCCGCACATCAATCAATGGGATATGATCGTCGTCCAGGCCCCGTGGACCGTGAACCAAGGGGTCAGTGCTCACCACCGAGGTGCTCTCCTGCTCTTGATTGCCCTTCACTCTCGGCTCTGGCTTCTGCCTCTGACAAGAATAAGTGTCCGTGGCCACACGGCGGCGTATCAATACCTAGCGGTACCTCCGTCTGTCACTAATTCTATAGAGCAGGCAGACAGGTGTTCCTGAAGTCTGGGCGTGCCTCTAGTGCAATCTCCTCGATGAGACAGGTCGTCTCGAGGCGGGATGTACAGTGGCTGCAGTGGGTATGGCGGATGGCGATTGCTGCACATCGCTGCCTCTCAACCGTCGCTCAGCAGGAGTTAGAACCCGGTTATTGGGGAGATTTAATGCTTGATGTAGCCTTACAGGAAGGGAACGAGAAAAAGGGAGCTGCTTCCTCGAGTCCCTCATCCGGGCTGTTATTTTGGATTGCACTGCTTCAAATGGACCCGATATATGACGCAGAAAGGGTTGATGCTGAGTCCATCGGCCGGAGAGGGCACTTGCGGACCCGGCCAGGAATTGAGCCCATCGCGTGACGTTTTAGTAACAGTTTCTGCTGCTCGAGAGGAAGAGGGTATTCGGCCGACTAGGGCATGGTTCAACACGGCTGGAGACATTCACATCAGGGACCTTAACGAACGCGACCTAGGGTAGACTTTGCTATATCAATATCTCCCTGCCAAATCAGCAGCAACTAGAGGATGTGGCTCACGACCGCCCGTCATGCGGGCCCGAGTGCATCATCAGCCACTGCCCCCTAATCAAGCAACCGCCCGACCATAACCCCATCCCAAAGCGGGACCAGCCAGCTCTCGATCCTCCCGCTCCCCGCCACGGCCTTGTTGAACTCGTCCAGCGCGGCCAGGTCCGTGTCCCGCCCGTAGTGCGCCCGCGCGGCGCGCTGCGCCTGGCTGGCGGCGTGCGGGTTTTCGTCGCTCGGGTCGGCCACTATGCCGCGCCGGAGGACGTTGTCCGCCACGATCAGGGCGCCCGGGCGCAGGAGGCGGTCCGGCTTGCCGGGCTGCGAGCGGGAGAGAAGGAGGGAGAGGTAGGTCGGGTAGCCGGTCTTGTCGGCGTCGATGAAGACGAGGTCGTAGGGGACGGTGGGGGTGAGGGTCTTCAGGCTAGGAGCGGGGGTTAGGTTTGATATAGTGTGTGGATCGGGAAAGGGGGAAGGAACGTACGTGTCCGCCGCTGCACCGATCTTGAAGGAGACGTTCTTGATGCCTAGGCCGGCGAGCTTGGAGTCGGCTATCTTGGCGTACTCCGGGTCGAATTCGAGGCCGGTCACGGTCCCGTCTGGGCCCACGGCGTGGGACCAGATCGAGGCGGAGAAGCCTAGGTAGCAGCCGATCTCCAGGACTGGGACAGTGGTCAGTCACGGTCTCCAGGCTCATTATGGGGGTGCGTTACGTACCATGTTTGGCACCTGCCAGACGAGCTAGCCAGACGAGTGCCTTGGCTTGGAAGGTCGATATGGTGTAGTTGGCTGTCTCCTGCGTCTCGAGGATCCAGGCGTGGAAGTCGGTGAGTTCCTTTGGCAGAGACAGGGTGTGCTCTTCAGAGTACGCCGTGACTTTCTGGCCCACCTGCTCGTTAGGGTAGAGGACGGGCGCTGAGTCCTTCATGGTGCCTGGACGATCAACTGAGAAAGGGGTCCGTTCCTTCTCGACGAGGCTACTGCTTGGGAATACTCTATGTGGGTTGAAAGAGCTAGAAAGGATATAAATGACTTGTGGTGGACGGGTTCAAGATATTTATACGCCTCCGAGCTTGTCAATGACTAAATTGGGTTCACTTCAAAAGCCTCGGTGAACATACGTAACGACGATGGATGAGCGATGATATCAGGGAGAGTTTGCCTTTCAGTCACTCTCCTGAAAGTTGCACAATAGTCACCGGATGTGAGACGAAGGATAGCAAACACTTCGTATCTTCGGCTCTGTTTTGTGATGACTGGCCTCTTATACTCACAAGCCAGTCATTGTCTCCGGAACCGCAGTGTGTTCTAAACGATGACCCGGCTCGGGCGGCCGAACCCCACCTCCGTTGTCACCGTTTAGCGCCATTATCACGACATTGGGCAGGCGTCCAGCCCGGAATAAGATGCGGAGTTACGACCTGTTTGCAACGTGTCGTTGTGCATGATCACCTTCGGAGAATAGTGGACAAGGCATCGAACGGTATGTAAAACAGGGTTCTATCAGCTAAATGAGTGATTACTGACAGTAGAGAAAGCTATGATTATTAGTGCAGTAGATCTAGTATTACGATAAGAGAAGATGAAATGGCAGAGAACGGGCAAGCAACCTTCGACCTTTATCCCTTCTCATGCGAATTGTTTCTCCTGCCGCCCCATTAATCCGCGTCATGTATCTAGGGCACGCCACGACAATTAAACCCTAGTAGACCGTCGGCCGAGGCTGATGCGCAGTGCCCCTCCCACGGAAGAGCGTCCCTCAATCTAGACTTAGAGGAAGTAGGTAGCCATAGCAACGGCAACCATCAGAGCCAGGACAGCCTGCACGTCAACCCTGTGCGTGCCGGGGGTGCCGGCGACCTGCACGGTGCTAGGCTTCTTTGCCTCTCCCTTGGTCTCGGTGGGCTTGCCCCCGGTGGCCTCGGTGGCATTCCCGGCAGGGTACCGGGGGCCCTCCTGCGTAGCGGGCTGCTCCTCGGCTGCTGCCGAGGGACCGCCGTAGCTGTTCTGACCATAGTTCTCCTTCTCTTTGGGCTGCTCTTCCTGGGAGCCGGTACCGTAGCTGTTCTGGCCGTGGTTCTCCTCCTGCTTGTGCTCCTCCTGCTTGTGCTCCTCCTCTTTGCTTTGCTCTGCGTCGCAATGGTCAGCCTCCTCTTCGTCTTCATGTTGTATCTGCTGGTGCTCCTCACCGGAAGGGCCGCCATGTCCGCCGTGTCCGCCTTGTTCATGCTCTCCCTTGGTCTCGCCACCATAGCTGCTCTGGCCGTAGTTAGTCTCGGGGCCGTGCTGTTCCTTGGGCTCCGAAGACTGCGTCTGCTCTACGTTGGACTCGGTACCATAGCTGTTCTGGCCGTAATTATGCTCGGATGAGCCGTGCTCCTCTTTGGTCTCTCCACTGGGCTTGTCACCCGTGGGCTTGTCATCCTTGGCTTCACCGCCGTAGCTGTTCTGGCCATAGTTATGCTCGTCCTTGGTCTCCGACTTGTGCTCCGGCTTGTGCTCCTCCTTAGAGTCAGCACCATAGCTGTCCTGGCCATAGTTGGTCTCCAAGCTATGGTGCTCCTTCTCCTCCTTAGACTCCTCCTTGTCACCATGGCCACCATGAGCACCGTGTTGGCGTCCATTACCATCCTTGTGCTTGTTCTGCACCTTCTTGTCCGGCTTCGATACCTCCTTGATGGGAGAGGATACGCCGGTGTGCCCCTCGTGGGTAGCAGAGGTCTTCTGATCGGGACTGAGCCAAGAGACAGGGCTGACCCCGAAATACCCAAACATGGTGCCCTCCCGCTTCTTGTTGCTCGATGGACCCTCGAGGGTGACACCGTGCTGGGTGAATGCATCGGCATCGGTGGGGTCGACGGCGTCGAGGAAATTTGAGCCTTGAACATAGGAGTCCCGAACGTCGATTGGTGTGGCCAAGGCACCAGCGGCCAAGGCCAAGGCCAGTATGAGGGTTTTGGCGACCATTGTGATTGTCTCTGGGTCTGAATAAGTGAATTAAATGAATGGGGTATGGATGGCGAGGTCCTGTCGTGATGTTGCAGCAATGTGGGCTGTTAAATCCGTGCCACGAATTACTTTACAGTAGAAGGAGAAGAAAGGGAAACTTGACAAAAGGAGGGCGCCCGCGAGGAGATATAGAAAGGAGAACACCGGGCAGCAGGTCAGCAGGCCAGCAGTATGGCGTAGGTTTGGGGACACATCCGCCATCCGTTCTCAGTATAACAGGTCGTCAGCAAGTCCCTCTCGGTCAGACCAAGGTATTGTGTTGATAGCGCCGACGGCAAATCTTGAATCCGATGTGGCAGAATCGAGGCCTGAATCTGCAGTCATGGAGCAAGATAGCCTGCATGGTGGCTGAAGAAGGCGTGCCATGTCGTGTCGGTCGGTCTCGTCCCATGTTCGAGAACCCTTGATCGGCGGGCCTACTCAGCAGACTTTGGACATAACCATTGCAAGGTTCCGCGGTGAAGGGGAAAGGGGGCAAAGACAAAAGAGGTCCTTGGGTTCTGGGGCATGTCTTCCAATACCGGGCAAAGACACTGGGACGCGCCGACAACCATATATTTTAACTTTGACAAGCACCGATAGATGGCGATCTCGACTCTTCCTTCTCTATTTTCGCACCCTCATCCAATGCTATCGGTTGCCTGACACATGATGCTCGCTTGACCGGTCCTTTGCAACCTTCCCAACGTTCCGTTCCCAAAAGCAAAAAGACAAACGCCGCGCCACGATGCATGCATTAGTCCTCGGGGACTCCCGAAAATATACCAAAACGCATCCGATGACTCTGCCGAGGTATGTCAGTCAGTCTTCCGGGGTTGTATCATCCGCGAGAGAATTGCCTCCCACGGGGTCCTGGCTCGACTTACAAAGGGCAGCTTCGGGATGATCACACCCAGGAGTGCTAGGAAGTTGATGGTGAAATAGGTCATGTCGTAGTGCGTGTAGTGCGTGCTCAACAGGAAAAGCACAATGGGCACGGTGAGCAGAAACTTCTTGGCGGGCGTGTACTGGGCTCCGTCGTCGATCTGCTCCCACATGTTCAGGTTGTCGTAGGCTCCGCTGTTGAAGTCGAACGGTACCCCTCGCACGTAGTGGAACATGATGTACGAGCCGAACATGTACGTGATGTTGGTCAGCGTCCATGACGTCTCCTGCGACACTCCTGGGATGATGTCGTAGATGATTTTGCAGAGGAGGATCAGCACGAAATGGATCGCCCATGCACCTGCAGAACAAACGCATGTCAGTCAGGATCCCAGGGCTCATGAAAACGCCACCAGGCTCTTCTTCCGCTAAGCTTACCCTTGGCGTTGACCCAGTTGGCGTTGAGATTCGGCAGGGCTGCCTGGTCGCTCAGCTGTTCCAAAGGCTCGGGAGGCTCCTGGTAGACTTGAAGAATACTACTCGACCGCCTTCGTCGGCCTCCCTGGCTTGAATTCGCCATGGAGTTGTATGTGCTCTCGCGACGCGGACCGTTTGCGCCCGGGTCGTACGAGACGGTGCGCGGTATAAGGATTGGAGAAGACAGTTTGACGGTGTTGACGCGGACGACAGGGATGAAACTAGGTACGGGGCAGTGATTGCTTCGATCCGAAGGGTGCTCAGCCGTCGGTCGGACCCTCGTGGATGTGATGTCACACGGAGGAAAA
>Ga0209127_100121_pt1 | contig 32717 bp, 29 predicted proteins | sample LakSupMetagenome_FD_187469 | JGI IMG/M metagenome (GOLD analysis project Ga0209127, IMG submission 187469) | Freshwater microbial communities from Lake Superior, Canada - Sta WM archaea (SPAdes) (version 2) | ecosystem: Environmental > Aquatic > Freshwater > Lake | place: Lake Superior, Canada... | reverse complement strand
ACCACCGCCACGCGCGCCGACACCGCGCTCATCGAGCGGGCGATGTCGTCGGCCAGCGAGATCACCCGCGACGACTTTGTGCCAGGCGCGGGCTCGAGCTCGTACAGCGTCACAACCGGGCCGGGGCGAACCTGGCTGATCTCGCCGCGCACGCCGAAATCTTCCAGCACGCCTTCGAGCAAGGTGGCGTTCTGCTCCAACGCGTCGGTGGAGATGGTGTTCGCCAGGATCTTCTTGGGCTCGGCGAGATAGGTCAGTGGCGGCAGCTCGAAACCTTCGCGGTCGAGCAGCGAGGGCTGGGCCTCGCGCGACAGGCGTTTTCCCGGCTTGGGTGCACGTACGGGCGCTGCGACGCGCGGCGCATTGAGATCGCGCAGGTCCTGTGCCTCGAAGGGCTCGTCATCATCGTCATAGGCCGGACGGGCAGCCGGGGCCGGCCTGGCGGCGGGGCGCGCGAGCTCGGGCGCGACGACGGGGGACCGGTAAGCTTCCGGATCGCCGGTGAAATTCGGCTCGCGGCGGACGCGCCCTGCCGGAACCGGCGTGGGCATCGCGCCGGCACTGGCGGAGGCCGGCTGGGGCGGGCGTGGCAGACGGCGCAGGATCGCGCTTTTCAGCGCCATGGCGCCATGGGCGATCCAGCCGATCAGGATGACGGAGAAGCCCGGTTCGTCGTCGCGGCGCTCCTCGCCATCGGTGAAGGCCTCGTCCTCCTGGTCGGGATCGGGGTCCTCGTCGGTGACGAAGCCGAACCCGGCCGCGGCGGTGACGGAGAGGATGGCGATGCCGGCGAAGACGAAGGCGACGAGGCCGCCGAGTGCGGTGCCGCCGAGGCCGACGATATTGCGGGTGCCCTGCAGCAGCGCATCGCCGATCACGCCGCCCATGCCGGTCGGCAGCGGCCAGCGCGGCGTCGGCGGCAGGGCGCTCGCCACTGCGGCGGTCGAGACGATGCCGACGACCCAGAGCACGAGCTTGAGCGCGCTGCGATCGAAGAGATGGAAGCGGATCAGCCGGAGCGACCAGAGCAGCGGCGGCAGCAGCAGCGCGACGACGCCGAGCCCGAGCAACTGCATGGCAAGATCGGCGATCATCGCGCCGGGGCGGCCAAGCAAATTGTGTACGGTGCCGCGCGTGGCGTTGTTGAGACTGGGATCGTCGACCGACCAGGTGGCGAGGGCGACTGCCACGGCGACCATCAGCGCGAGCATTGCCATGCCGCCGATCTCGGCGGCGCGGCGCGACAGGAACTCGCGCACCGGATCGGGCAGGCGGTCGATCAGCGATGAGGAGCGTCGGATCGTGCGCATCGGGCCGTGTCTGCGGGCATCGGGAAGGCGGCAAGGGCCACCTGTCGAACCGGCAGGTTAGGAAGGTCCGGTTAAGGCCCGCTTAACCTTGCACTGCCGCCGCGCGCTGTCAGCAGCGCGAGGAACGTTGGTCCGGCCGCCGCATTCTTCGAGTAGCTACGGCAAGGAGGGCAACATGGCCGATGACGATGGCAAGATTGCGAGAATTGCCCGGATCTGGCGCGGCCGGACCGTGCCGGAGAAGGCGGACGCCTACGCGGCTTATTTGCTGGAGGTCGGCGTCAAACCGCTGGCGAAGAAGGCGCTCGGCGCGCAGATGTTCCGCGAGGACCGTGAGACCGAGAGCGAGTTCGTGACGATCTCCTACTGGGAGAGCGTCGAGGCGATGTCGCGCTTCGCCGGGCCGGATCCGCGCAGGATCCATCACCTCGAACGCGACACCGAGTTCCTGATCGAATTGCCCGAGACGGTGCAGGTGCTGGAGATCGTGCTCGACCGCGCCGAGAGCCGTGATTGAAGCGGTCAAAGAAAAACCCCGGCGGTGTCCCGCCGGGGCGATGAGGCTCGAGGGATACCCTCGGCTCAGTCGTGATAGGCGCGCTCGCCATGTTCGGCGATGTCGAGGCCCTCGCGTTCCTGGTCGGGGGCGACACGCAGGCCGACGATGACGTCGACGATCTTGTAGAGGATCGCCGAGCCGACGCCGCTGAAGACGAGCGTGAACAGCACCGCCTTGAGCTGGGCCATGAAGGCCGTGCCGAACTCGTAGGTCGCAGCGACCAGCTCGCCGGGCTTGGTCGAATAGTCGGGGATGCCTGCGCCCCCGAGCGCCTGGTTGACCAGGATGCCGGTGGCCAGCGCACCGATGATGCCGCCGATGCAGTGGATGCCGAAGACGTCGAGCGAGTCGTCGTAGCCGAGCGCATTCTTCACGGTCGAGCAGAAGACGAAGCAGACCGCGCCGGCGACGAGGCCGAGGACGATCGAGCCCATCGGGCCGGCGAAGCCCGCGGCCGGGGTGACGGCGACGAGGCCGGCGACCGCGCCCGAGACCATGCCGAGCATGGAGGGCTTGCCCTTGGCGGCCCATTCGACGAACAGCCAGGCGACCGCCGCCGCCGCCGTGGCGACGAAGGTGTTGATCATGGCGAGCGCGGCGGTGCCGTTGGCTTCGAGATTGGAGCCGGCGTTGAAGCCGAACCAGCCGACCCAGAGCAGAGCGGCGCCGATCAGCGTCATGGTCAGCGAGTGCGGCGCCATCAGCTCCTTGCCGAAGCCGATGCGCTTGCCGATCAGCATGCAGCCGACCAAGCCCGCGATACCGGCATTGATGTGAACGACGGTGCCGCCGGCGAAATCGAGCGCGCCCCATTTGAACAGCATGCCGGCATCGGCATTGACCGCGTCGAGCGCCGCCTGGGCCGCGGCCTTGCCGTCGGTGCCGGCCTCGGCGACCGCCTTGGCGGCGTTGCCGACCGCATCAGGCCCGCCCCAGTACCAGACCATGTGGGCCATCGGGAAATAGATGAAGGTGACCCAGAGCACGATGAAGAGCAGCAGCGCCGAGAACTTCATGCGCTCGGCGAAGGCGCCGACGATGAGGGCCGGCGTGATGCAGGCGAAGGTCATCTGGAAGGCGATGTAGACGTATTCGGGAATGACGACGCCGTTGGAGAAAGTGGCCGCGACCGAATTGCCGTCGACGCCCTTCAGGAAGGCCTTGGAGAAACCGCCGACGAAGTCGTTGAGGCCGCCGCCATTGGTGAAGGCGAGCGAATAGCCGAAGATGATCCACATCAGGCTGACGATGCAGACGATGGCGAAGACCTGGGTCAGCACCGAGAGCATGTTCTTGGAGCGGACGAGGCCGCCATAGAACAAGGCGAGGCCGGGCACGGTCATGAGCAGGACGAGAATCGTCGAGCTCATCATGAAGGCGGTGTCGCCCTTGTTGGGCACGGGGGCGGGCGGCGCGGCCGGAGCCTGCGCCAATGCGGCGCCGGCCATGGCCGCGAGCATGAGCCCGACCAGCCCGGCCCGGTTAAGGGTCTTGTTGTTCATCGTGACACTCCTGGGAAGGTCGGGGATCAGAGGGCGTCGCCGTCGGTCTCGCCGGTGCGGATGCGCACGGCCTTCTCGATCGAGGAGACGAAGATCTTGCCGTCACCGATCTGGCCGGTGCGGGCGGCAGCGGTGATCGCCTCGATCACCCTGCCGACGAGATCGTCGGTGACGGCGACCTCGATCTTGATCTTGGGCAGGAAGCTCACGGCGTATTCGGCGCCGCGGTAGATTTCGGTATGGCCCTTCTGGCGGCCATAGCCTTTCACTTCGGTCACGGTCAGTCCGTGCACGCCTATGGCGGTGAGCGCGTCGCGCACCTCCTCGAGCTTGAACGGCTTGATGATGGCCATCACGATCTTCATGGCTGGGTTACCCCCGCTTGTGCGCCGTCGGACCGCGATCCAAGCGACGTCGTTGCGCCTCTCGCGCCCTTTGCGGCAGGCGCGTCGGAGGAAGCCTTTCAAACCGCGTGCCAACCGGCGGATGTGGCGCGCGAGCGGGCAATGCCGCGATTCCGCCATGATCGGGCGGAGGCCGGCGGGCCAAAATGGCCAATAATTAGGCAGATGCTGCGAAAGTGGGCGGGACTCGCTCAGGCGCGGTCGGGCCGCGGCCGGATCAGCCCTTCCTGCGCCACCGAGGCGACGAGATGCCCCTGACGGTCGAAGATCAGCCCGCGCGAGAAGCCGCGTGCACCCGAGGCCGAGGGGCTGTCCTGAGCATAGAGCAGCCAGTCATCGGCCCGGAACGGGCGGTGGAACCACATCGCATGGTCGAGACTGGCGCTCTGGATGCGACGGTCGAAGACGCTGGTGCCATGGGCGATCAAGCTGGAATCGAGCAGCATCAGGTCCGAGGCATAGGCGAGCACGCTCTGATGCAGCGCCAGCTCGTCCGGCAGCGTCTGCGCCGCCTTGACCCAGACGTTGAATTTCGGCTCCCGGGGAGCATCCGCAGCGTAGCGGCTCAATTCGACAGGGCGGATGTCGATCGGCCGCTCGCGCCGGTAATAGGCGCGCACGGCCTCTGGCATGTGCGGGAGCACGTCGCGCTCCATGCCGTCCCGGTCGGGCAGCTCCTCGGGCGCCGGGACCACCGGCATCGGCATCTCATGCTCGTAGCCGGGCTCGGCGATCTGGAAGGAGGCCGACATCGCGAAGATCGCCGCGTCCTTCTGCAGCGCCAGCACGCGTCGCGTCGAGAAGGAGCCGCCGTCGCGCAGCCGCTCGACCTCGTAGACGATCGGGATCGCCGGATCGCCCGGCAGCATGAAATAGGCATGGAGCGAATGGGGCTGGCGCTCCTCCACGGTCTTGCAGGCGGCATAGAGCGCCTGGCCGATCACCTGGCCGCCGAAGACGCGCGTCCAGCCATTGTCGGGGCTGCGACCCTGGAACCGGTTGTGTCCGAGCGGTTCGAGATCGAAGATCGGGAGCAGAGTGTTCGCGGCTGGGTTCATCGGCTGAAACCGGCTCGGCGCGGGCTTGCGGCCCGGGCCGGCTGTGGGCAAGACGGCGAGCATCAGCAACCAGCGATCCGGCCGCGTCAAGCGGCGCGATGCGAGGAAGGCGACAGTGCAGAGTTCTGGAAGTGCGAGCCAGCGCATCGTCATCGCCGGCGGCGGCGTCGCCGGGCTGACGCTGGCGGTGGCGCTGAAGCAGGCGCTGGGCGAGAGTTTCCGCATCATCGCCGCCGATCCGGCGTTGGATCGGCCGGCGGGAAGCGACGGCCGCGCCTATGCGGTCGCGGCGGCGGCGCGCAACATGCTGGCGGCGCTCGGTGTCTGGCGGCTGGCGGAGACGGCCGCGACGGCGATGACCGAGATGGTCATCACCGACAGCCGCACGCCGGATCTGGTCCGGCCGGTCTTCCTGACCTTCGACGGCGAGATCGAGCCCGGCCAGCCCTTCGCCCATATGGTCGAGAACAGCGCATTGATGGCGGCGCTGCTTCAGGTCGCGCGCGCCAATGGCGTCGAATTGCGAGCGGACAGTGTCCGCTCCGGCGCGGAGGAGGATGGCGTGATCGCCATTGCCTTCGCCGGCGGCGACAAGCTCGATGCGGCGCTGCTGGTGGCCGCCGACGGCGCCCGCTCCAAATTGCGCGAACAGGCCGGCATCGGCTGGGTCGGCTGGTCCTATCCGCAATCGGGTATCGTCGCGACGATCGGCCATGAGCGACCGCATGGGGGGCGGGCGGTCGAGCACTTCCTGCCGTCGGGCCCTTTCGCGATCCTGCCGCTGCCCGATGGTGGGAAACTTGGTCATCGCTCGTCGATCGTCTGGACCGAGCGGACCGGAAATGTGCCGGCATTGCTGGCGCTGGACGAGAACGACCTCCTGCTCGAGATCGAGCGCCGCTTCGGCCTGGAGCTTGGCGAGATAGCGTTGGAGAGCCGCCCGGGCGCCTATCCCCTCTCTTTCGGCGTGGCGCGTCGTTTCGTCGGCGAGCGGCTGGCGCTGCTGGGCGACGCCGCCCATGTCATCCATCCGATCGCCGGGCAGGGGCTCAATCTCGGGCTGAAGGATGTCGCGGCGCTGGCCGAGGTCATCGTCGACGCGGCCCGGCTCGGCCTCGATGTCGGCAGTTCGGAGGCGCTGGAAGCCTATGAGAAGGGCCGGCGCTTCGACACGGTCGCGATGGGTGTCGTCACCGACGGGCTAAACCGGCTGTTCTCGAACGATTCGACACCGTTACGATTGGCGCGCGATCTCGGCCTCGGCCTGGTCGAGCGCATGCCGGGGCTGAAGCGCTTCTTCATCCGCGAGGCGGCAGGTCTGGCCGGGCCGACGCCGCGGCTGCTCAAGGGCGAGATGCTCTAGCCACGACACGCCGTCGCGAGCGAAGCCGAGTCGGTCATACCGAGTCGGGCCGGCTGCTCCTGATGGCTTGGGCAAGAATCATCGGGAGTCTGCCTGAATCATACCTGAGTCAGGCCGAGTAGGCTGCGGTATTTCCGGCCTTAACCTTCCAGCTGCCGCGCCTCTTCCGGTAGCATGATCGGGATGCCGTCGCGGATCGGGTAGGCGAGCTTGGCGGCGCGGCTGATCAACTCCTGGCGCGCGGCGTCGTATTCCAGCGTAGCCTTCGTCACCGGACAGACGAGGATCTCCAGCAGCTTCGGATCGATCCGGGTCACGGCTGCGCTGTCCTCTTCGGCGTTCATCGTCACATCATCTCCAGCGGTCGCCGCGCGCTCAGCGGGCGGCGACCAATGTCCTGATAGCCGGTCTTACCGGCGCGGCAAATCAGCCAGCATGCCGGCCGCCACCATCAGCTTTGGCAGGGAGAGGCCCGACATGGCAATGGCCGAGACGGTTGCACGGGTGCGGTCGGCATCGGCGCCGCGCTCCGTCAGCCAATCCTTCAGCGCGTCAGGGCCGGACTTGCCGGTGGCGATCTCCTGGGTCAGCCCGGCATGGGCATCGGTCAGGGTCTCGACCGCGCGCTGGCGGGCGAGGCGCTCGTAATCGTCGGTCGCGGGAACGGCCGCGGCAGCCGACCTCAGCGTCGAGAAGCCGAAGACCGAATCGGTGCCGAAATGAATCCGGGCGACCTCGACGATGTCGCGCTTGGTCCGGCTGGCGATGTCGACGATGTCGGTCGCCTCGGCGAGCCAGGGCAGGCTCGCGACACGCGTCGCCAGCGTCTCGGGCACGCCTTCGGCGGTCAGCGCGGCGATGCGGGCATTGCGGGCCTGGGCGGCCGCCTCCGGCAGCAGTTCAGCGAGCGCGCCATCCAGCGCCGCGACGCCCTTGGCATAATGCGCCACGGTCTGCTCGATCGCACCGGGCTTGGCCGCGCCGCGACGCAGGAACCAGCGCATCCGGTCGACGACCAGTTCCTGCGCGGCGGCATAGAGCCCGGTCTGGGTCTTGCCCGGGAGCTTGGCATCAAGCGCGTCGATGGCGCCGTTCAGCGTGATCAGATCGAAGGCATCGCGTGCGACGGCATAGGCCGCTGCGATCGCCGGAGCCTCGGCGCGGGTCTGGTCGGCCAGCATCGAGACGATGGCTGGCCCGCCACGGTTGATGATGGCGTTGGCGAGCTGGGTCGCAACGATCTCGCGGCGCAGCCGGTGGCCGGCGATCTCAGCTGCATAGCCCTCGCGCAGGGGTTGGGGGAAGTAGCGAACGAGCTCGCTCTTCAGATAGGGGTCGTCGGGAATGGCCGAGTTGAGCAGCGCGTCGTGCAGGGCGAGCTTGGCATAGGCGAGCAGCACCGCGAGTTCGGGCCGGGTCAGGCCCTCGCCGCGCTTCTCGCGCTCGATCAGCACGGCGTCGGACGGCAGGTATTCGACGCCGCGGTCGAGCCGGCCCTCCTCCTCGAGGCGCACCATCAGCCGGCGCAGATGCGGGCTTGCCTGGGTGCCCTGCGCCTCGGTCAGCGAGAGCGCCAGCGTCTGCAGGTAGTTGTTGCGGAGGACGAGCAGGCCGACCTCGTCGGTCATCTCAGCGAGCAGCGCATTGCGCTTCTTCTCAGGCAGGCGGCCGTCGCGGACGGGATCGGCGAGCGCGATCTTGATGTTGACCTCGACGTCGGAGGTGTTGACCCCGGCCGAGTTGTCGATCGCGTCGGTGTTGAGGCGCACCCCGTTGCGGGCCGCCTCGATACGGCCGCGCTGGGTCGCGCCGAGATTGGCGCCCTCGCCGACCACGCGGGCGCGCAGCTCCGAACCGGTGACGCGGATCGCGTCATTGGCGCGGTCGCCGACCTGGGCGTCGCTCTCGTCGCCGGCGCGGATATAGGTGCCGATGCCGCCGAACCAGAGCAGGTCGACGGGTGCCTTGAGGATCGCGGTCATCAGCTCGGCCGGCGTGACCTGCGCCTTGTCGAAGCCAATAGCCTGCCGGATTTCGGGCGAGAGCGCGATGCTCTTGGCCTGGCGCGAGAAGATGCCGCCACCCTTGGAGATCAGCGACTTGTCGTAATCGGCCCAGGAGGAGCGCGGCAGCGCGAAGATGCGCTGGCGCTCGGCCAGGCTCCTGGCGGGATCCGGATCGGGATCGAGGAAGATGTCGCGATGGTCGAAAGCGGCGACGAGCTTGATCGCGGGCGAGAGCAGCATGCCGTTGCCGAAGACGTCGCCGGACATGTCGCCGACACCGGCAACGGTGAAGGGCGTGGTCTGGATGTCGACGTCGATCTCGCGGAAATGGCGCTTGACCGCCTCCCAGGCGCCGCGGGCGGTGATGCCCATGCCCTTGTGGTCGTAGCCTTGCGAGCCGCCCGAGGCGAAGGCGTCGCCGAGCCAGTGATGCTTCTCGGCCGAGAGCGCGTTGGCGGTGTCGGAGAAGGTCGCGGTGCCCTTGTCGGCGGCGACCACGAGATAGGGATCGTCGCCGTCATGGCGGACGGTGTCCGGCGGCGGGACGATCTTCTCGCCGTCGAGATTGTCGGTGAGCTCGAGCAAAGTGCGGATGAAGATGCGGTAGCTCTCGGTGCCCTCGGCCAGCCAGGCCTGCCGGTCACTCGCTGGCGGCAACTGCTTGGGCACGAAACCGCCCTTGGCGCCGACCGGGACGATGACCGCGTTCTTGACCTGCTGCGCCTTGACGAGGCCGAGCACCTCGGTGCGGAAGTCCTGCGGCCGGTCCGACCAGCGCAGGCCGCCGCGCGCGACCTTGCCGAAGCGCATGTGGACGCCCTCGACTCGCGGCGAATAGACGAAGATCTCGTAGAGCGGGCGCGGCAGCGGCATGCCGTCGACCTGGCCCGAGGCGAACTTGAACGAGATCGTGCCGCGCGGGTGCCCGTCCGGACCGAGCTGGAAGAAGTTGGTGCGCAGCGTCGCGTCGATCAGGTTGACGAAGCGGCGCAGGATGCGGTCCTCGTCGAGGCTGGTGACGTCGGCGAGCGAAGCTTCGATTCGTTCGCGCTCGGCCTTCATCTGCTCGGCGCGCTTCTTGTCCGACAGATGCGGGTCGAACTTGGCGACGAAGAGCTTCACCAAGCCGGTGGCGATGCCGGAATGGCGGGTCAGCGCGTCGGCGATGTAGTCCTGTGCATAGGGCGCGCCAACCTGGCGCAGATAGCGGCCGAGCGCGCGCAGCAGCGCCGCCTCCCGCCAGGCGAGGCCGGCGGCGAGGACGAGCTGGTCGAAGCGGTCGGATTCGGTGAAGCCGCGGAACTGCGCCATCAGCGCCGCCTCGATCGTCGGATCGAGATGCTCGATGTCGATCTCGCCGCCGCTGGCGCGCTCCAGCGTCATGTCGTGCAGCCAGACGCGGCTGTCGGCGCTGCTCGCGCCGTTCTGCTGCGGCGTGATGTTGAAGGTGCGCTCGTTGACGACGCGGAAGCCCATGTTCTCCAGCATCGGCACCCGCTCGGAGAGCGAGATCGCGGCGCCGCGCGAGAACAGCTTGAGATTGGCCCGGGTCGGACCGTCGCCGTCGCGGCGGTAGAGGTTGACGGCGCGCGGGCGCTCCCCTGACAGCTTTTGCAGCATGTCGATGTCGACGAGGGCGTCCTCGGCGGAATAGCGCTCGCGATAGGCGGCGCCGAAGGCCTCGGCGTAGCGCTCGGCGAGCGAACGCGCGGCGGGGCCCGCCTTCGCAGCGTCGAGCGCGTCCTTGAGGCCGTCGCTCCAGGTGCGGACGATCGCGGCGATGCCGGCTTCCAGCGTCTGGCGATCGATCTTGGGCGTGCGGCCCTCGTCGCGGCCGATGATATAATGGGTGCGGGCGAGTGGCCCTTCCGGATAGGCCGGATAGGCGGCGGAGACGCGGCCCTGGTAGACGCGGGCGAGGAACTCGCCGACGCGGCGGCGTACCGTGGTATCGTAGCGGTCCTTCGGGATGAAGACGAGCGCCGAGACGAAGCGGTCGAACTCGTCAGCCCGGGCGAGCGCGCGGATGCGCGGCCGCTCGGTCAATTGCATGATGTCGAGGGCGAAGCGCTCCAGCGTCTCGACGTCGATCTGGAAGAGCTCGTCGCGCGGGAAGGCGTCGAGCACGTTGTAGAGGGCGCGGCCGGAATAGCTCGACGGGTCGAAGCCGGTGCTCTTGAGCACGCGGGCGACCTTGAGGCGCAGATAGGGGATGGAACGGGCGCTGCCGGTATAGGCGTTCGAGGTGAGCAGGCCGACGATGCGCAGCTCGCCGTCGAGCCGGCCATCCGGCGTGAACAATTTCACACCGACATAGTCGAGATGGACGCGGCGGTGGACTCGGCTCTTGACGTTGGCCTTGGTGATGATCAGCGCCTGCGGCTTGGCCAGGAAGGCGCGGATCTCCGGAGTCATCACCACGAGCTCGCGATTCTTGCGGAGAACCCGGACATCGGGGTCGCGCAGGATGCCGAGGCCGGAGGAATCGACCGGGTCGGCGGCGGTGTCACCGCCGGCGAAGCGATAAGCGCGCACGCCCAGCAAGGTGAAGTTGTCGCTGGCGATCCATTCAAGGAAGTTCAGCGCCTCGGCGACCTCATCCTCCGGCAGCGGCGGGGGATTGGCGCGGTAGGACTGGATGACCTCGGTGATGCGCCCGCGCATCGCGGCCCAGTCGTCGACGGCGAGGCCGACATCGACATAGAGGGGGGGGGGGGGGGGGGGGAGCCGCTCGCGTGCCTCGATCGTGTCGATCCGGTCGAGATGGATATGGATCAGGCTCTCGCGGCGGGTGCCCTCGACGGCACGGCTGCCGGCTTCGCCGGCGAGCGACTGGAAGGCGCCGTCGTCCTTGCGCACCACGGCGAGGATGGGATGGGCGACGAGGCGCGGCTCATAGCCCTGCTCGCTCAGCTCGGCCAGCGTCGAATCGAGCAGGAACGGCTTGTTGTCGTTGACGACCTCGAGGATCGTGATCTGGCGCTCGCGATCGCCCTCGGTCACGGCCTCGTCGCGGAAGCGCAGATTGGGCTCGCCGGGTTTGCGCTTGCCGCTCAGATGGGCATAGGCGGCGTCGGCGGCATGGGCCAGCAGCTCGGGCGGCAGCGCGACGAGATCCTCGGCGACGGTGCGGCCATAGAGCAGCTTTGGGAAGTCCGCTGGCATCGTCGCGTGAAGCTCGCGAGCAGCCGTCTCGATCGCGGTGACGGCAGCCGCCGTGGCATTCGCTTCGCGCTTGGCCATAATCGTCTTCCCCCTGCTATTTTGCCGAAGCGATGACATAGCTCACCGGCGGCTGCAACTTTCGTCGCATCGCGGCAGCCAGATTGCACCAATATGGCGCGGACGCGGCAAGCCGTGCCGAAACCGCGCGGATAACGACGCAAGGAGTGCAGAGATGACGAAGAAGCATGACAAGGCGATGGTGGGCGAGCAGCCAGCGAAGCAGGACGCTCCGCCCGCCGTGATGGCGCTGTCTCTGCCGCGAGCCGAACTCTCCGAGCCGATGCAGGCCTATTTCGCCAAATGCGATGAGAAGCTCGGCTACATCCCGAACGTCCTTGCCGCCTATTCCCATGACGACGCCAAGCTCCAGGCCTTCGCCACCTTCTACAACGACCTGATGCTGGCGCCGTCCGGCCTGTCGAAGCTGGAGCGCGAGATGATCGCGGTGGCGGTCTCCAGCGTGAACCGCTGCTATTACTGCCTGACGGCGCATGGCCAGGCGGTGCGCCAGCTCTCGGGCGATCCGGTGCTCGGCGAGATGATGGTGATGAACTACCGTGCCGCGCAGCTCTCGGCGCGCCATCGCGCCATGCTCGACTTCTCGGTGAAGCTGAGCGAGACGCCGCACAAGATCGAGGAGGAGGATCGGCAGGCCCTGCGCGACGCCGGCTTCGGCGAACGCGACATCTGGGACATCGGCGCGGTCGCCGCCTTCTTCAACATGTCGAACCGGATCGCCTCTGCCGTCGATATGCGGCCCAATCCCGAATATCACGGCGCGTCCCGGTAGGGGCCCGGCCAAAAGAAAACGGCCAGCGGAGACCGCCAGCCGTGAGTTGGCTTCGACTCGTTGGCCCGGCCCGCCACAGCGCCGGAGGGGCTGGGGGGCTGACGTGTCCGGAACCGGACAGGCCGGGCCGCCGAAGCAACGAATCGGAGTTGAACGCCGTAACGGGGCGTTCGCTGGGCGCAAGCGCGGCAAAATCATGGCAATCGCCCTGGTCGCGACAATGGATGGCGTGCCTGTCATCGATCTGTCTTGCGGACCTTGCCAGCGCCAAAGTGCGGGCGCATCATCGCTTGCCGGATCACCACCGGCCACGAAAAGGAGGCGTGATGAGCGAAAGCGAAACTCCGCCAGGTCAGCGAGCGGGCGCGGTCGTCGCCTTTCCGGCGGCTGCCGCGCCCTCTTCCGTCACCTTCGACCGCCGCGAACTGAACGAGCTGTTCAATCTCTATGGCCGGATGGTCGCGGCCGGCGAATGGCGCGACTACGCCATCGATTTCCTGCGCGACAAGGCGCAGTTCTCGGTCTTCCGGCGCACGGCGGAGGTGCCGCTCTACCGGATCGTCAAGGATCCTGCCTTGGCGCGGCGCCAGGGCGCCTATTCGGTGGTGACCGCGACGGGGTTGATCCTGAAGCGCGGTGCCGAGCTCGGCCGGGTACTCAAGGTGCTCGACAAGCGGTTGAGCGTGGTGAACTGACCCCGCGCGAAGGGCGCTGCCCAAACAAAAAACCCCGGCCGCAAGGCCGGGGCTTCGTATGTCCTAGGCTGCCGCCCGGATCACTCGTCTCATCACTCCTGGCGCGAGCCGAAGAGCGAGAGCAGCATCTGGAACATGTTGACGAAGTTCAGGTAGAGCGACAGGGCGCCGTTCACCGAGAGCTTCGCGGCCGACTCAGAGTCGAGGTCCGAGTACAGGTACATTTCCTTCAGACGCTGCGTATCCCAGGCGGTCAGGCCGGCGAAGACCAGCACGCCGATCACCGAGATGGCGAAGGAGAGCGCGCTCGAGGCCAGGAAGATGTTGACCACCGAGGCGATCACCAGGCCGATCAGGCCCATGATCAGGAACGAGCCGATGCCCGACAGCGACTTCTTCGTGGTGTAGCCGAACAGGCTGAGGCCAGCGAAGGAAGCCGCGGTGATGAAGAACACCTTGGCGATCGACTCACCGGTGAAGACCACGAAGATCGACGAGAGCGAGATGCCCATCACCGCCGCGAAGGCGAAGAACATGGCGCGCGCGGTCGACGAGCTCATGCTCTCGGCCTTGAACGAGAAGAAGAAGATGAAGGCCAGCGGCGCCAGCATCACCACCCACTTCAACGGGCTGAGGTAGAGCGCCTGGCCGAGCGGCGTCAGCGCGGTGACCTTGCCCGAGGGCGAGTAGCCGGCGATCGCCAGCATCGAGATGCCGATCGCCATCAGGCCGGTGATGGCCAGGCCGATGCTCATGTTGTTGTAGACGCCGAGCATGAACGAGCGCAGGCCCTGGTCCATCTCGACGGCGCTCGTCTGCTGGGCGCGGCCGGCGCCCCAGACCTGAGCGTTGCGGTCGAAATCGCTCATGGAGAGAGTTCCCCTTGAAACTTTGCCTGGCGGACATCGCCGTTGCGACACCCACCGCCGCGCACCAACGTGGCGACGTCTCGAAATATGAGGGGGATCAGGCGAGCTTACAAGAGGCAAGCATGGTTAGCGCTGCCTCCGGCATAGAAATTCGCTGGCCAGTCGATGCAACATTACCGTCCGTTCATGTTTATGCTGCGCTGCCCAGAGTCAGACCTCATAAATTCCTCAGATGAGAAGCGGGCGCCTTCGATAGTATCTGCAGCGTTCCGATCAATCCGAACATGACAGTAACCACGACCGCTGCAGTCGCGGCGATAATAGCGCCTGTCGGATCGGGGACGAAATCTATCTTCATCACTTGCGTGACGACGCCCCAGCCGGCGACGGCACCTGCCAGAAGCCCGAACAGGGCGGACACGACACCAATGCCTGCGTATTCGAGGATGTACGACGAAAGTATGAAGCGGCGAGTGGCGCCGAGCGTCTTCAGGATCATCGCGTCATAGAGCCGCGCCCGCTGCCCGGCCGCCAGGGCGCCGGCCAGAACCAGGAGGCTCGCGCTGATGGCGAGGCCGGAGGCGCCGCGAATCGCCCCGGCGAGCTGGCCGACGATGGTGTTGACCGCTTCCAGCGCGTCCTTGACCCGGACCGCCGTCACTGCCGGGAAGGCGATGGCGAGCTGGCGCATCAGCGCAGCGTCGCTGGTCACAGGAGTCGCGTCCTTGTCGGTGACGGTGGCGAGGTTGGTATGCGGCGCGCCGGCGAAGGTGTTCGGCGAGAACACCATGACGAAGTTGATGCCGAGCGAGCGCCATTCGATGTCGCGGAAATTGGCGATGCGCGCGCTGATGTTGCGGCCGAGGACGTTGACGGTGAGCTTGTCGCCGAGCTTGAGGCCGAGCCCCTCCACGGCGCGGGCATCGAAGGAGACCAGCGGTTCGCCGCGATAATTCTCCGGCCACCATTCGCCCGAGGCGAGCCTCGAGGCTTCGGGCATGGCGGCGGAGTAGGTGATGCCGCGATCGCCCTCGAGCACCCAGGCCATCTGCTCGCTCGCCTTGATCTGCTCGGCCGGGACGTCGTTCACGCTGACGATGCGCCCGCGCATCATCGGCACGCGCTCGACATGGGCGCCGGGGCGCTGCTCGGCGAGAAAGCGGTCGAAGGCGGCGGCCTGGGCGTTGGGGATGTCGAGGAAGAAGAAGCTCGGCGCCTTCTGCGGTAGGGATTGGGTCAGCTGCCGCCGCAGGCTGACGTCGATGAAGGCGAGGGTCGAGAGCAGGGCGACGCCAAGGCCGAGCGACAGCACCAGCGACTGGGTCAGCGCGCCCGGCCGATAGGTATTGGCCAGCGCCATGCGCAATGCCGGCCGCTTTGGACGCCCGGCGCCGCGGGCCAGCGCCATCAGCCCCCAGGCGACGAGGCGCAAGAGCAGGAAGACGAAGCCGGCCGCGGCGATATAGATCAGGGCGATGCGCCGATCATAGGCGAAGACAAGCGCGACGCCGACGAGGCCGGCCAGCGCGGCGAGGAAGATCGCCCTGTAGTGCCAGCGCGGCTGGCGCCGGTCGGGCTCGATCTGGTCGCGGAACAGGGCCGAGACCGGCACGTCATGGGCGCGGCCGAGCGGGATGACGGCGAAGACCAGCGCCGTCAGCAGGCCGTAGAGCGCGGCGATGGCGAGTTCGGCCGGGGCGAGCGTCGGCTCGAAGGGCAGCGGCACGATATCGGCGAGCATATAGCCGAGCGCAAAGGGCGCGGCGGCGCCGAGCGCGAGTCCGATCGCGATGCCGAAGCCGGCGACGAGCATGACCTCGGTCAGGTGGATAGCGACGACCCGGCCGCCGGTGGCGCCGATCGCCTTCAGCGTGGCGAAATCGAGCCGCTTGGCCTCGACGAAGCGGCGCACGGCATTGGCAACGCCAACGCCGCCGACCAGGAGCGCGGTCAGGCCGACCAGGGTCAGGAACTGGGTGAAGCGCTCGATATTGCGCTGGAAATTCGGTGCGGCATTGCCGCGCGAGCGGATCTCCCAGCCGGCATTGGGTTGCTCCTTGCCGGCGTTGGCGAGCAAGGCATCGAGTGCAGCGTCGGTGTTCGCGCCCTCCGGGAGGAGGACGCGGGCGGTCCAGCGGACGAGGCTGCCGGGCTGGAGGAGGCCCGACGCCCGCAAGGCCTCCTGCGACAGGATCAGGCGCGGGCCGAAGCCGACGCCGGCGGCGATCTTGTCGGGCTCGGAGGTCAGGCTGGCGCGGAGCTGCACCCGGGCCGAGCCGATCAGCACGGTGTCGCCGGGTTTCAGGTCGAGTCGGCCGAACAGGACGGGATCGGCGATGCCGCCATAGACGCCGTCGCGCAAGGCGAGGAGATCGGCGGTCGGCTGGGCCGGATCGGTGCGCAGTTCGCCGACGCTGGGATAGGAGCCGTCGACGGCCTTGAGCTCGACCAGCGCCGCGCCCTTCTCCCCGGCATTGGCCATGCTGCGCAGGGTCGCGATGGTCGAGACGCGGCCATGGCGGGCGAGGAAGGCGTATTCCTCGGCGGTCGGCTCGCGGTGGATCAGGCTGAAGGCGGCATCGCCGCCGAGGATGCGCCGGCCCTCGCGGCCGAGGCCCTCGCTCAGGCCGCGCGAGGCCGAGGACACCGCGGCGATCGCCATGACGCCGAGCGCCAGACAGGCGATGAAGACGCCGAAGCCGCGCAGGCCACCGCGCAGATCGCGCCAGGCGAGGCGTAAAGCGAGCTTCAAGCCGACGGGGCGGTGCGCGGGACCGGAGGCGGATGCGGAGGGTTGTACCGGGGCGTGCATCTCAGATCGCCAGCGCCTCGGTGCCGGCCTCGGTCTCGATGCGGCCGGCGCGCAGGCGCACGGTGCGGTCGCAAGTGGCGGCGAGCGAGAGGTCGTGGGTGACCAGGACGAGAGTGGCGCCGCGCTCGCGCCGGAGCGCGAAGATCAGGTCGACGATCGAGCGGCCGGTGCTCTCGTCGAGATTGCCGGTCGGCTCGTCGGCGACGAGGATCGCCGGATCGGGCGCGACCGCACGGGCAATGGCGACGCGCTGCTGCTCGCCGCCGGAGAGCTGGGCCGGATAGTGGTCCATGCGCTCAGCCAGGCCGACATTGCGCAATTCGGCCGCGGCGCGCTCGAAGGCGTCGTCCGCACCGGCAAGCTCAAGCGGCAATGCGACGTTCTCGCGTGCCGTCATGGTCGGCACGAGGTGGAAGGACTGGAAGACGATGCCGATATGGCGGCCGCGGAAGAGGGCGAGCGCATCCTCGCCGAGCGCGCCGAGGTCCTGGCCGGCGACCTTCACCAGTCCGGAATCGGGTCGCTCCAGCCCGGCCATGGTCATCAGCAAGGTGGACTTGCCGGAGCCGGAGGGGCCGACGAGGCCGGTGGCCTGTCCCTGAGGGATCGTCAGCGAAACGCCCTTGAGGATATGGACGCGGGCGGCGCCGCGCCCCAGACTGAGCTCGACATCGCTCAGTTCGATCACCGCCGGGGTTCCTTCGCTCGCCGCCATGTTTCCGCTTTCATCCCATCCGATGTCGCCGCTTCGACTGCCATCCTGAGCCGAGGAACCGAACCACCATGCGTCGCGCCGCCAACCGATATGGGCGCTTGCCGTCACGAATCCAGCTGTCGCCACGCATTTGGGCGGCGATACTGCTCGTCTTCGTCAGTGTGGGTTCTTTTTTGATGAACAACGCGACTTACGCCCAGACCAAGCCTCTCAGATTGGTCGCACTCGGCGACAGCCTGAGTGCCGGCTACAATCTGCCCGGCAGTGCCGCCTTCCCGACGGTGCTGGAGAAGCTGTTGCGCGACAAGGGAATTCCGGTCGAGATCGCCAATGCCGGCGTCTCCGGCGACACCTCGCAGGGCGGGCTGGAGCGGCTCGACTGGTCGGTGCCCGACGGGACCGACGGCGTCATCCTCGAGCTCGGCGCCAATGATGCCCTGCGCGGCGTCGATCCGGCGCTGACCGAAAAGTCGCTTGACGCGATCGTGACCGGGCTGAAGGCGCGCGGCATCCCGGTCCTGCTTGCCGGCATGTATGCGCCGCGCAGCAACGGGCCGGACTATGTCGCACGTTTCGACGCGATCTACCCCAAGCTCGCCGAAAAACATCGGCTCATCCTCTATCCCTTCTTTCTGGACGGGATCGCGGGGGACCGGGTATTGAACCAGCCCGACATGCTGCATCCGACGGCTGAAGGCGTGCGCGTCATCGCGCAGCGCATCCTGCCGACGGTGGAGCGGTTTCTCGCCTCCCTGCGTCCGCGCTCCTGAGCGACGGCGCATTCCGCTACATACCAGTCACGCGCAGCGCGCTTTGGCTCGCTTGTCGCCGGAGCCTTTCGCCATGGACTACCGCCGTCTCGGCCGCACCGACCTGAAGGTCTCGGCGATCTGCCTGGGCACGATGACCTTCGGCCAGCAGAACACCGAGGCCGAAGGCCATGCGCAGATGGACTATGCGCTCGACCAGGGCGTGAGCTTCTTCGATACGGCCGAGCTCTATTCGATCCCGCCGAAGCCGGAGACTCAAGGGTCGACCGAGCGGATCATCGGCAGCTGGTTCAAGGCGCGCGGCAATCGCGACAAGGTGATCCTGGCGTCCAAGATCGTGGGCCGCTCTAGCAATGACTGGTTCCGCGACGACAAGGGCCCGACCCGGGTCAACCGCCGGCAGGTCGATGAGGCCGTCGACAAGAGCCTGAAGCGGCTGCAGACCGACTATATCGACCTTTACCAGATCCATTTCCCCGACCGGCCGATGCAGTGGGGCTCGAATCCGACGCGCTTCAACCCGGCCGCGTTCACGAAGGCCGAGGACGAGACGCCGTTCGCCGAGCAGCTCGACGCTTTCGCGGCCATGATCAAGGCCGGCAAGATCCGTCATATCGGGCTGTCGAACGAGAGCGCCTGGGGAACGATGAGCTTCCTCGCCGCGGCCAAGGATGGCGATCGGCCCCGCGTGCAGTCGATCCAGAACGCCTACAACCTGCTGAACCGCACCTTCGAGACGGCGCTGGCGGAGATCGCCATGCGCGAAGAGGTCGGGCTGCTCGCCTATTCGCCGCTGGGCCAGGGCTATCTCACCGGCAAGTACCTCGACGGCGCCCGGCCCGCCGGCGCGCGCACGACGCTGTTCGATCGGGGCCAGCGCTACGAGACGGCCGGCGCGGAAGAGGCGATCAAGGCCTATATCGGGCTCGCCCGCGAGGCCGGGCTCGACCCGGCCCAGATGGCGCTGGCCTTCGTGACCTCGCGTTGCTTCGTCACCTCGAACATCATCGGGGCGACCAGCATGGAGCAACTCAGGACGGCGATCGGCTCTGCTTCGGTGACGATCTCGCCGGAGCTGGAGGCGAAGATCGACGCGATCCATCAGCGGGTGGGCAATCCCTGTCCATGACACGAAAGCAGAGCCGACTTGTGAACGGCGGCCGGCGGTGCGAGGCTGCCGTCTCGCCAGAGTCACAAATGCTTGGCACTGATTCGTCATGCCTAGGCTGTTCACCGCGCTAGAGATTCCCGCCGAGGTCGCCTCGGCCCTGACGCTGCATCGTGGCGGACTGGTCGGCGCCCGCTGGATCGAGCCCGCCGACTATCACATCACCTTGCGCTTCCTCGGCGATGTCGACCGGCGCATGGCCCATGACGTCGACAGCTTCCTCAACGACCTTGCGGGCGAGCCGCTGACGATCACGCTCGACCAGCTCGGCAGCTTCGGCGGCGACCGGCCGCGTGCGGTCTTCGCCCGCGTCCAGCCCTCGCCGAAGCTGAATGAGTTGCAGGCCGAGCTGGAGCGATTGATGCGGCGGCTCGGACTGCCGGCCGAATCACGCAAGTTCACGCCGCATGTGACGCTTGCGCGCTTGCGCGACACCTCGCCGGTCGATGTCGCGCATTACCTCGCCCTGCATCCAATCGTGCGGCCGATCAGTTTTACGGCGCGGCGGCTGGCGCTGATGTCGTCGCGCGATTCGATCGGCGGCGGCCCCTATGTGCTGGAGGCGGCCTATCCGCTCGGCCTGGCCTATCCGAACCGGCCGAGCGGCGCAGTGTCGCAGCGGAGGTGACGATGGGACAAGATCGGGGACATGACCGTCCGAAGCGCCTGGGCCCTGAGGCCCGCAAGGAGGCGTTGTCGATTCTGAGCGGCTGGACCCTGGTCGAAGGCCGCGAGGCGATGAGCAAGCGCTTCGTTTTTCGCGACTTCAACGAGGCCTTCGGCTGGATGAGCCGGGTCGCAATGCTGGCGGAGAAGCTCGACCATCATCCGGAATGGTCGAATGTCTACAAGACCGTCGAGGTGACGCTGTCGACCCATGATGCCGGCGGCCTGACCGAGCTCGACGTCCGGCTCGCGCGCGCCATGGACGCGATGGCGAGCTGAAGCATCGGCCCGAACAGTGGAAACCGACCGGTTTCGGATGAGCCGATGCGCTAACCAGGACTCGCTAGCCGTCGTACCCAGCTGGCGGGGAGACGCTTGGCGATCGCCTTCAGCGTCGGGCGCAGATGCGGCAATGCGAAATCGCAGGCGAGCTGCCCACGCCAGCTCAGCGGCACGGTGAAGTCACGGACCGGCACGGCGCCGTCTGCATGCTCGCGCTTATAGGGGTCCGCGGGCGCCAGCAAATCGAAGATCGCGTTGCCGCGCGCTCTGGCACTGGCAAAGGCATGGTGGATCAGCACCCGGCCGAGACCCTCGCGCTCGAAGCTGGGATCGCTGGCGATGACATGGCCGAAGCTGCGCCCCTTGCAATCGAAGGACAGATCGATCCCGACCGGGCGATCGTCGCAGGTGACGACCGAGAGACGCAGGCCCGTCGCGTCATCCGGGTCGGCTGCGAGCGCGGCGAAGAAGCGGGCAAAGCGCGGGTCGGCGACAGCGGGTGCGAGAACCCCGTGCTGGGCAAGCGCTTCGCGTTTCATGGCGACGGCGCGCTCGGCGAGCGCGCGCGCTTCCTCGCCGGGCGCGATGCTGGTGAAGGCGACCTCGCCGCGCTCGGCGAGCCGGCGCAGACGGCGCCGGTAGCCGGAGCGGTCGCGCGGTGGATAGGCATGGCTCGGCCCATCCGGCGCCACGCGCAAGGCGAGGTCGGCGAAGGGCGCTTCCTGGCTCACCACCGGGGCGGTCAGGGCGAGCTTGTCGCAGTGGCCGAGCGCTCCGTCGGCGCGGACCAGGCGCAATTCGACCAGGTCGATGCCATGCCGGCGCAGTGCCTCCCAACCGCGTTCCAGCCAGTGCTCGCGTCGCGAGCCGGGCTCGACGAGGATATCGCCGAACTGCGCTACCGGCGCCCCCATCAGCCGCACCAGCTCGAGGCCGAGGCGACGCCGGCGCACCAGCGGCCAGAGCATGACCAGGCGCCCGGCCTCGCGCCCCACGACCAGGCAGAGGCGCTCGCCGGCCGGCAGATAATGGTCGCACCAGTGCCGCAGGAAAGCGTGACGCTGGAAGAGCTGATGAGGCAGGCCGGCGCGGGCAAAAAGCATGTCCCATTCCGGCTTGAGCGCCAGGAAAGCGTCGCGGCCGCCGAGGATCTCGACGGAGAAGCCCACCCCGACCTCGGCATCGGGCGAGGGCGATCCTTCCATATCCCTGCGCATGGGCTTGGCAGGCATGCTCAACCCTGACCGCGGATATGGTCGATCAGGCGCTTGGCCCCGGCCAGGCGGAACTTCGCGAGATAGGGCGCGAGCAGCAGCGGATGCCGGGCGGCGAAGGGCGCATCATGCTCGACCATGTGCCGGATGGCGAGAACCGGCAGCGGCGCCCGCAAGGGCCGGAAATCACTGTTCCACAAACCCGGTGCGTCAGAGGTCTCGTACATCAGCCCGATCATCCGGCCACGCGCGAGCGAATAGAATTTATGCCGCTTTTGGACGCGCTGCAGCATGGCAACGCCGCGCTGATCGCTGCAGTTCGGGAAGCCGACGATGACAGTGCGGAAATGCACCATGCCGGGCTTGCAGGGGATCGCGTCGAGCGCGCCGAAGCTGGCGCGGATCAGGGCGAAGGCGCGCTCCTCCTCATCGGGCCTGGCGCTGCAGATGGCGAGACGCGCCGTGTCGATGCGCGCGGCCTGGCGGGTGAAGGGGCAGACGGCGCCGGTGCGGCCGAGATCGGGATGCTCGCGCATCAGATAGTTCTCGACCCAGCCCAGCAGCGTGGCGAGCGAGGCATTTTCCCCGGCATCGGCGGCGATATCGGCGCGTGCCTGCGCGAAGGTCAGCAGCGCATCGCGCGCTTCTGCCGTTCTCGCCACCCTGTCCAGCATGAGAAACCCCTAGGCCTATGCAACCGGGGATAGCAGCCGCGCCTTAGGGAATGGTTGACGAGGTCTTGTCGCAGATAGTGGCGGCGTTAGGGTTTAGGAAAGCTTATCGTCCCCGGACCAGCCACAAGCCGCGAGCGCGGCCTGCATATGTGGCGGCGGCGGAGCGGAGATCCGTACCGGTTCGCGCTTCGGGTTGAGCGGGATCGCGATGCCCTGGGCATGCAGGTGCAAACCCGGGCCGGCGTCGCGCGGCGCGTCGCCGTAGATTTCGTCGCCACGGATCGGCCCGAAACTGGCAGCGCAATGCACGCGCAACTGGTGCGTGCGCCCGGTCAGCGGCTCGAGCGCCAGCCAGGCAAGTTGAACACCGTCTAAGATTCCGCGGCCGAGCACGCGGTAGCGTGTCTGCGACGGCAGGCCGTCCGGGTCGGGCTTCATCCACCAGCCGCGCTCGGGCGAGCGCTTCGCCAGGGCCAAGTCGATCAATCCGGCGTCTTCGGCGGGGGCGCCTTCGACGATCGCCCAATAGGTTTTCTCGATGCGGCCGTCGCGAAAGAGCTGGTTGAGCTGCGCCATGGCACGGGGATGCCGGCCGAGCACGAGGCAGCCGGAGGTGTCCTTGTCGAGCCGGTGCGCCGCTTCTGGCCGGCGCGGCAGGCCGAAGCGCAGGGCGTCGAGATGGTCGGTGAGCACCGGGATGACGCGGCCTTTCGCCGCCGGGCCGCGATGAACGGGAAGCCCCGCGGGCTTGTCGATGACGAGCATCATCGCGTCGCGATGCAAGAGCGCGAAGGGAAGATCGTCCTGCGAAAAGGCTGGTCGCTCGGGGCTGGTCATGGCATTGCGCTAAACATGACCGCAGGGCGGTGCAACCCCAAGCGTCGCCGCACGCAGCGGCGGAATGAGTGATGAGCGAGACCGAACCGAAGAAACGCGGCTTCTTCTCGAAGCTGTTCGGGCTGGACCAGCCGGAGCCGTCACGGCCGCCGGAACCGGCGCCGTTGCCGTTGCCCGAGCTGCCGGCAGAGCCTGTCGCCGAGATCGTGCCGGAAGCAGCGCCCCAGGTACCGGCCGCGCCCGACATCCTGCTCGGCGAGGACGCGCCGCTGCCGGTCGCGCCACCGGAGCCGCCGCCGGAGCCCGAACCGGTCCAGCCCAAGCGCAGCTGGTGGCGCCGGCTCCGCGACGGGCTGTCGCGGACCTCCTCGGCGCTGACCACCGGGATCAGCGACCTCTTCACCAAGCGCAAGCTCGACGCCGGCACGCTGGAGGACCTGGAAGACATCCTGATCCAGGCCGATCTTGGCCTCGCGACCTCCGCCCGGATCGCCAAGGCGGTCGGCGAAGGCCGCTATGACAAGCAGATCGAGCCGGAGGAGGTGAAGGCGATCCTGGCGCGCGAGGTGGAGGCGATCCTGACCCCGGTCGCCATGCCGCTTGTGATCGACGCCACGAAAGAACCGTTCGTGATCCTGATGGTCGGGGTCAACGGCTCGGGCAAGACCACGACGATCGGCAAGCTCGCGGCCAAGTTCCGGGCCGAGGGCAAGTCGGTGATGCTGGCAGCGGGCGACACCTTCCGTGCTGCGGCGATCGAGCAGCTCAAGGTCTGGGGCGAACGGACGGGCGCGCAGGTCGTCGCCGGTCAGCAGGGTGCGGATTCTGCCGGCCTCGCCTTCGAGGCGCTGCAGAAGGCCAAGGCCGAGGGCACCGACGTGCTGCTGATCGACACGGCCGGACGGCTGCAGAACAAGACGGGGCTGATGGACGAACTGGCCAAGGTGGTGCGGGTGATCCGCAAGCTCGATCCGCAGACACCGCATGCGGCGCTGCTGGTGCTCGACGCCACCGTCGGCCAGAACGCGGTCAGCCAGGTCGAAGCCTTCCGGGTGACCGCCGGCGTCACCGGGCTGGTGATGACCAAGCTCGACGGCACGGCCCGCGGCGGCATCCTCGTCGCATTGGCGGCACAGTTCGGCCTGCCCGTGCATTTCATAGGCGTCGGCGAAAGCGTCGACGACCTCGAACCATTCTCGGCGCGCGATTTCGCCCGCGCCGTGGCAGGGCTGGGAGAAGCGGCATGAGCGGGGCGGCGGCCAATCCGACCGAGGCGAAACCGATCAATCCGCTGCTCAAGCTCGCGCTGGAATTCGGGCCGCTGGCGATCTTCTTCTTCGTCAATTCCTATGGCGACCGCTGGTTCGGCGTTGCCGAGGACCGCCGCATCTTCGCCGCCACCGGCGTCTTCATCGCCGCCTCGTTGCTCGCTCTGGCGCTGTCGAAGATCGTGATGAACCATCTGCCGCGCATGGCGATCGTCAATGCCGTGGTGGTGACGGTGTTCGGCGGGCTGACGCTGGCGCTCGACGACGCCTTCTTCATCAAGGTCAAGCCGACGATCGTGAACACGCTGTTCGGCTGCGTGCTGCTCGGCGGACTTTATTTCGGCCGCTCGCTGCTGGCGCTGGTGCTCGACAGCGTGCTGCAGCTCGACGAGGAAGGCTGGCGCAAGCTGACCCTGCGCTGGGGCCTGTTCTTCTTCGTGCTGGCGGCGCTGAACGAGGTCGTCTGGCGCACGCAGACCCAGGATTTCTGGGTCGCCTTCAAGGTCTGGGGCGTTATGCCGCTGACCATGATCTTCGCGCTGGCCCAGACGCCATTGATCCTCAAGCACGAGATCAAGCGCGAGGGGGCGGAGTAGCGCGCGATTCTCGGGCGAAGGTAAGCGCAGACCCGAGAATCTCCTGACGAGAAGGCTCTATTGACGCCTCCTCCGGCCTGAGATGCTCGGAGCAAGCCCGAGCATGACGTGCTCGCCCTATTTCGGCGCCAGCCGGATGGCGCCGTCGAGGCGGATCGCGGTGCCGTTCAGCATGTCGTTCTCGACGATGCTCTTGACCAAGGCGGCATATTCCGAGGCCCGGCCGAGACGCGAGGGATGCGGCACCGAGACGGCGAGCGAGGCGCGGGCCTCGTCGGGCAGCCCGGCGAACATCGGGGTCTCGAACAGGCCCGGCATGATCGTGACGATGCGGATGCCGACGCCGGCGAGATCGCGCGCCACCGGCAGGGTCAGGCCGACGACGCCGGCCTTGGAGGCGGCATAGGCGGCCTGGCCGATCTGGCCGTCTTCGGCGGCGACAGATGCGGTGCAGACGAAGACGCCGCGACCGCCATCCTCGGTAATCGGATCGAGCGCCGCGAGCGCCACCGCCGATTTGGCGATCAGGCGGAAGGTGCCGGTCAGGTTGATCGCAACCGCCTTCTCGAAGGTGGCGAGGTCATGGGCGACGAGCTCGCCGGTGTCGCGCTTCTTCGAGACGACGCGGCGGCCAGGGGCGATACCGGCGCAGTTGACGACGATGCGGGCGACGCCCTGGGCGGCGCGCGCCTTCTCCAGGGCGGCGTCGACGGATTCTTCGCTGGTGACGTCGCAGAGGCAGAACAGCCCGCCGATCTCCTTGGCGATCGCTTCGCCGCGCTCGGCATTGAGGTCGAACAGGGCGACCTTGACGCCATGGCCGGCCAGCATGCGGGCCGTGCCCTCGCCAAGGCCGGAAGCGCCGCCGGTGACGATGGCGGTGATGGAGGAGTCGAGCTTCATGGCGTCCCTCGCGTCTTTTGACATTGCTGCATGGGGTTTAGAGGCGTGAAGCTCGCCATCCAAGAGGGTTCGACGTGCGATTCTGAGTCGGTCCCTTGTGCAGCCCTTCATGCGGGGCCACATTTTTGCGTCGACGGCGGGCTAGAGATCTGGCGCGCCAAGGGAGAGAGGAATGAGCGACAGCTTCGGCTTCGGCCAGCGTTTCACCCCCGATGAGATGGCGTCGATCCGCCAGAGCCTGCGTGACGAGGCGCGCTTCGGGTCCGAATTCATCGGCCGGCTGAAGCGGGTGGCGAAGCGCATCCCCTTCGCCGAGGACCTGCTCGCCGCGTGGGTTTGCACGCGCGATCCCGCGACGCCGCGGCGCGTCAAGCTGACGCTGCTGGCGGCGCTCGGTTACTTCGTGCTGCCGCTCGATGCGATCCCCGACGTCATGCCCCTGCTCGGCTTCACCGACGACGCCGCGGTGATCGCGGCGGCGCTCGCCGCCGTCGCGGGTTCGATCACGCCGCAACACCGCGACAAGGCCAAGGAAATGCTGGCCGATCTCTGATTGGTCAGGGCACCAGCACGACCTTGCCCTGGACTTTTCGCCCGGCGATCAACGCCAGCGCCTCGGCGGCTTGCTCCAGCGGGAAGGCGCCATGGACATGGGCGCGAATCTGGCCGGCGGCGGCCCAGGCCAGTAGCCGCTCCATATTGGCGCGGTGGCCGGCCGGATCGCGCCGGACGAAATCGCCCCAGAACACGCCGCGCAGGTCGCAGCCCTTCAAGAGCAGGAGATTGAGCGGGATTTTCGGGATTTCGCCACCTGCGAAGCCGACGACGAGATAGCGCCCACCCCACCCCATCGAGCGCAAGGACGGTTCGGCGAGTTCGCCGCCGACCGTATCGTAAAGCGCGTCGAGACCTTGGGGAGCGAGCCGTCGCAGGCCAGCCCGAAGGTCGTCGGCGGCATAGTCCAGCCCCTCCTGCGCGCCATGCTCGCGGGCGAGCGCGAGCTTCTCCGGCGAGGAGGCGCAGGCGATCACCCTGGCACCGAGAAGTGCGCCGATCTCGACCGCGGCAAGGCCGGCTCCGCCGGCGGCGCCGAGGATGGCGAGCGTCTCGCCCGGTTTGATCCCGCCGCGCTGGATCAGCCCGTGCATCGCCGTGCCATAGGTGACGAAAAGGCCGGCGGCCTGGTGATCGCTCAGCTCCTCGGGAATCCGGATCGCCGCCTGTGTCGGAACCACGACGGTCTCGCGGGCCGCGCCATGGCCGAGCCAGGCGGCGGCGCGCTCGCCGATCTGCCAGTCCGTGACGCCGTCGCCGACGGCACTGACCACGCCGGCGCATTCGGCCGAGGGCGAAAAGGGCAGCGGCGGCTTCACCTGATAGCGGCCCTGGATCACCAGAGTGTCGAAGAAGTTGAGCGCTGCCGCTTTGACCCGGATCGCGATCTCGCCGGGCCTGGGCTCCGGCTCGGGCAGGTCGCGGATCACCAGATTCTCGGCCGGCCCGAGGGCTTCGCACAGCAGCGCCTTCATCGATCCTCCATTCCGCCCGGCCGGCTCCTTCGCATCCGCACAAGGCTGGCACAGCTCGACGCCGAACGGAACAGGGCACGAGCCCGCCCTAAACTATTGAAGGAGAAGGCGTCGTCCGGTCGATGCCCTCGCGGCGGACGTTCGCATTTTCGCCAGGATCGTGACATTCTATCCGTCGCGCTGCGTCAATCCGGATCGCCGATCCCGCGCATTCTCCATTCGGCGTTAACGTTTTTGTTGGTTACTGGCGATCCATGATTCGCATTTCGGCTCCCTCTTCCGCCCGCCGCCCGCTCCTGGCCGCCGTCCTGCTCGGCCTGGCGGCCCTGACCTTTGCGGCCGTCCCGGCGCAGGCCCAGCGCGCCGCCAGCAAGCCGGCGCCCGCCAAGACCGCCGCGACCGGCGGGCAGGGCCAGGCGCTGCTGCTCGAAAGCGCCGGGAAATGGCAGGCCTTCTCCTCACAGCAGGGCCGCTCGAAGATCTGCTACGCCCTGTCCAAGGCCGAGAGCCGCACCCCCGCCAATCTCAAGGATGTCGAGGGTCTGCTGTTCATCTCGAGCCGTCCGGGCGAAGGCGTGCGCAACGAGATCAGCCTGGTGATGAATTTCGACCTCAAGGAAGATGTCGAGCATCAGGCGATCATCGGAGCCGAGCGCTTCGCACTGGTCGCCAAGGGCCAGAATGTCTGGCTGAAGAACCCGGCCGAGGAAGGCCGCATGCTCGATGCCCTGCGCAAGGGCTCGGGCCTCGAGATCAAGGGCACCTCGAAGCGCGGCAATGCGACCAGCGACAAGTATTCGCTCGCCGGCATCTCGCAGATCGTCAAGCGGGCCGAGGACGCCTGCAAATAGGCTGACAAGCAGGCTGATTTCGCGATTGGCTGTGCTCATGCTATGAGGCGGCCAATTCCGGGTGATATCGCCCGTTGCGAGCCGAGTTCCGATGAATCTCTCTGTTGCTGACGCCGCCCCTTTGGCGGCCGAACCTGTTGTGCGGCGGCCCTCGCTGGCTGGGCGCACGCGCGCCGGCCTTGATGCGGCCCTGGCCGAGATCGGCGTTCCCGAGAAGGAGCGGCGCATGCGCGTCGGCCAGCTCTGGAACTGGATCTACCATTACGGTGTCCGCGACTTCCAGGAGATGACGACGATCGGCAAGGGTCTGCGCGCGCAGCTTGCCGAGCATTTCTCGCTCGACCTGCCCGAGGTCACGGCCGAGCAGGTTTCCAGCGACGGCACCCGCAAATGGCTGCTGCGCATGGCGCCGACAGGCCGGCGCGATCGCGGCGCCGAGATCGAGTGCGTCTACATCCCCGAGGTCGACCGCGGCACGCTCTGCGTCTCCAGCCAGGTCGGCTGCACGCTGACCTGCACCTTCTGCCATACCGGCACGCAGCGGCTCGTCCGCAACCTGACGACCGAAGAGATCGTCACGCAGTTGATGGTCGCACGCGACCGGCTCGGCGATTTTCCCAACCGCAGCGCCCCCGAGGGCGCCTTCGTTCCCAATGATGGCGGACGCTTCGTCTCGAACATCGTGTTCATGGGCATGGGCGAGCCGCTCTATAATTTCGACGGCGTGCGCGATGCGATCGGCGTGATCACCGACGATCAGGGCCTGTCGCTCGGCCGCCGGCGCATCACCGTCTCGACCTCGGGCGTGGTGCCGCAGATCGGCCCGCTCGGCGACGAGATGGGCACGATGCTGGCGATCTCGCTGCATGCGGTGCGCGACGATCTGCGCAACGAGCTGGTGCCGCTCAACAAGAAGTATCCGATCAAGGATCTGCTCGACGCCTGCCGAAACTATCCCGGCTTGTCGAACGCGAAGCGCATCACCTTCGAGTATGTGATGCTCAAGGGCGTCAACGACAGCGACGCCGAGGCGCGTGAGCTGGTGCGCCTGCTCAAGGGCATCCCGGCCAAGATCAATTTGATCCCGTTCAATCCCTGGCCCGGCACGAAATACGAGTGCTCGGACTGGGAGCGGATTGAGCGCTTCTCCGAGATCGTGTTCAAGGCAGGCTATGCCTCGCCGGTCCGCACGCCGCGCGGTCGCGACATCCTCGCGGCCTGCGGCCAGCTCAAGAGCGAGACCGAAAAACTCTCGGCCCGAGCCCGGCTGATGCTGGAGCAGGGCGAAGTCGACGCTGCGGCGGCCGCGCACTGACATGCTGCGCTGGCTGCTGCTGATCCCGTTCGCTCTGCTGTTCGCGATCGGCTCCGGGCTGGTCGCCCTGCTGATCGCCGGCGTCGCCTCGCCCGATCTCGGCCTGCTGATCGGCGGCGGCTTCGATCGACTGATCGGGGCGCTGTTCGACCAGGCCGAGCGCGGTTTCGACCCCGGCCCGACGGCGGAGGCGGCGTTTTCCCTGCTCGGCCGGCTCGGCTTCGCCATCCTGGTCCTGCCGGTGGTACTGGTCGCGATCACGTCCGAACTCTTCCGATTCCGCAGCGGCCTGATCCAGAGCGGCCTCACCGGCCTCTTGGCGGCGATCCTGCCGCTCGCCATGCTCGGCATGGCCAGGGCGCCGCGCGCCGGCGAGATGCAGGTCGTGGCGGCGCTCTTCCTGGTCGGGGCCGCCACCGGCTTCGTCTACTGGCTGATCGCCGGGCGCGGGGCGGGCGGGGAGCCGAAAGCGCCCGAGCGGCAGGCCTGATCTACTTCGTCATGCTCGGGCTGGACCCGAGCATCTCAGGCCGAAGAAGGCTCCAATCATGGCCTTCTCGTCATGATATTCTCGGGTCTACGCTTCGCTTCGCCCGAGAATGACGACCGTCAATCCCCGATCGCCACGCCCTCGCGCCTGCCATCCGCGCCACCGAGATAGCCTTCCGGCGTCTTGACGATCGCCTGGATGCCCGAGGTCATGTCGATCAGCCTGACCTCGTGGCCCTTGGCCTCCAGCGCGGCTTTCCAGGCTTCGGCCTCGCTACTCTTCTCCAGCTCGGTCGGACCGTTGCGGTTGCCGAAATTGGCGAGATCGACGGCGCGCTGCGGGTCCATCTTCCAGTCGAGCAGGGCGACCAGCGTCTTGGCGACATAGCCGATGATCTGGCTGCCGCCGGGCGAGCCGGTGACGGCATAGAGCCGGCCGAAGGCGTCGAAGACGATGGTCGGCGCCATCGAGGAGCGCGGCCGCTTGCCGGGCTCGACCCGGTTGGCGACCGGCTTGCCGTCCTCCGACGGAGCGAAGGAGAAGTCGGTCAATTCGTTGTTGAGCAGGAAGCCGCCCCTGGTCATCAGGCGCGAGCCGAAACCGTCCTCGATCGTCGTGGTCATCGAGACGGCGTTGCCGGCGGCGTCGATCACCGAGATATGGCTGGTGCCGTTCTCGACGCCCTCGGACGGGGCGAACAGGAAGGCGCGCTTGTTCGGTGGGGTGCCGGCGCTGGCCTTGGCCATCGCCTTGTCCGGGCTGATCAGCCTGGCGCGCTCGCGGATATAGTCCTCGTCGATCAGGCCGGAGGTCGGGACGCTGACGAAGGCGGGATCGCCGAGATAGAGCGCCCGGTCGGCGAAGGCGAGCTTGCCGGCCTCGGCGAACATATGCGCGGCCTCCGCTCCGGGGCCGAGGCGGGCGATATCCTTCGTCTCAAGCATCCCGAGGATTTGCTGCACGGCGACGGCGCCCGAGCTCGGCGGCCCCATGCCGCAGAGGGTATAGGCGCGGTAGCGGCCGCAGAGCGGGGCGCGTTCCTCGACCTTATAGCCAGCGAGGTCGTCGAGCGTGATGTCGCCGGGATTGGTGGCGTGACCGGTCACCGTCGCGACGATGTCTTCGGCGATCGCGCCTTCGTAGAAGGCATCGGCACCGCGCCCGGCGATGGCGCGGAGCGTCGCGGCGAAGGCCGGGTTCTTCAGGATGGCGCCGACCGGCTTGGGCTTGCCGTCAGCCTCGTAGAAATAGGCGGCGGCGCGGGCGTCCTTGCCGAGGCTCTGTTCCTGCGCCAGCAGGCCGTTGAGGCGCGGCGAGATGGCAAAGCCCTCCTCGGCCAGCTTGATCGCCGGGGCGAAGACCTCGGTCCAGGGCAATTTGCCCCAGCGCTTATGCGCCTCTTCCATCAGCCGGACCGTGCCAGGCACCCCGACCGAGCGACCACCGACGACGGCGTCGACGAATTTCATCGGCCTGCCGTCGGCGCCGAGGAAGCGCTCGGGCTTGGCCGCCTTCGGCGCGGTCTCGCGCCCGTCGAGCGTCGTCAGCTGGCGGCCGGCCTCGTCCCAGTAGACGAAGAAGGCGCCGCCGCCGATGCCGGAACTCTGCGGCTCGACCAGATTGAGCACGAGCTGAATGGCGATCGCTGCGTCGGTGGCGCTGCCGCCGGCGCGCAGCATCTCGCGGCCGGCCGCGGCGGCGAGCGGGTTGGCGGCGGCGGCCATATAGCGCTGCGCCGTGCCTAGTGTCTTGGCGGTGCGGCCGGTTGCAGCTTCGGGCGCGGGCGCCATGGTCTGGGCCGGGGCTATTGCTGTGGCGGCGAGCCACAGGCTGAAGGCAATGGCTGAGCGGCTACCGAATGCGGACGATCGATGCGGCATGGTCCGGTCCTCTTCGATTGCCGCGCAGACTAGCGCGCTTGCCGGCTTGCGCGCCATGCTTGCGGCGCTGGTTTGATCTGCCGGGCGGCGCGGCTATGGTCGGGGCCTGATTTGTCCTGCCAAGTTTGTTCTGCCAAGCCGAAGGGGTTCGTCATGGTGCTCGCGCAGTCTCCGGCCTTTCGCCGGCCCCTCGTCATGCTGCTGGTCGGGCTGTTCGGCCTGGTTCTGGCGGGTTGCGGCTACAACAACGTGCCGACGCTGGAGGAGAAGGCCAAAGCGGCCTGGGGCGAGGTGCAGAACCAGTACCAGCGCAGAGCGGACCTGATCCCCAACCTGGTCGAGACGGTGAAGGGCTATGCCCAGCAGGAGCGCGAGGTGCTGACCCAGGTGATCGAGGCGCGCGCCAAGGCGACGCAGGTCAAGGTCGATGCCTCCACCATCACCGATCCCGCCAAGTTCAAGGAATACCAGGACGCACAGAACCAGCTCAGTGGCGCGCTCGGGCGCCTGATGGTGACCGTCGAGCGCTATCCCGACCTCAAGTCGAACCAGAACTTCCTGGCGCTGCAATCGCAGCTCGAGGGCACCGAGAACCGGGTCACGGTCGCCCGGCGCGACTACATCCAGGCGGTGCAGGCCTTCAACACGGAGATCCGCACCTTCCCGGGCGTGATCTGGGCGAAGCTGTTCTGGGGCTCCAAGCCGATGGAGAGTTTCTCCGCGACGGCGGGGGCGGAGCGGCCGCCGGCGGTGAAGTTCTAGTCGCAACCCTTCGATGGGCTCTGCAAGTCGTGGGCAAGCGCGGGGAACCCCTCTCCCGGATGGGAGAGGGGCAGGGGTGAGCGACTGTCTTGTTGGTCAAGTGGTTTGTTCGCGCCACGGTTGTCTGTCCCGGATGAGGGCGTTGAGGATTGTGACGAGCTTTCGGGCTGTCGCGATGATGGCGACGAGTTTTGGTTTTCCGGC
>Ga0209127_100120_pt1 | contig 32721 bp, 25 predicted proteins | sample LakSupMetagenome_FD_187469 | JGI IMG/M metagenome (GOLD analysis project Ga0209127, IMG submission 187469) | Freshwater microbial communities from Lake Superior, Canada - Sta WM archaea (SPAdes) (version 2) | ecosystem: Environmental > Aquatic > Freshwater > Lake | place: Lake Superior, Canada... | reverse complement strand
AATATCGAGGAGAAAGGTGCGCCAACGACCAGCGACAGTTTATCGAGCAGGACCGATGATGGTATCAATGTGGCCCCGAAAAGTTGAAGAAGGGAAGAAAGGGAAGCACGACTGATTAGGGCGGGCGGCAATCCTTAATGAGACTCCGCACAAGCCACCTCCCATGGGTACGGGTTACTCCCTCCCATGCCACGCCGGCCTGAGGTTTAAACAGACGCACACAGACGGATCCACTGTGGAGAACTGCAGTAGCCGGGATCCACCAACCTGCGGAGTGCGGGCGCGAGCTGGTCCGTGCATCGCTCCTGTCCCGCCACGCCCTGGCGCTACAGCCTCCAGCTCCCTTAGGGACTAGCTTCTGAATATAGAAGTAGCGATATGGTCCAACAAGAAGGGACTTCTTGGGATGGATGACTCTTGTGATCGGGAATGACCTTTGGCCCGAGTCCGACTGGCCATATTTATTAAGTCTGCTTAGCTTCGGCTACGCTTTCATCCTGCATCGTTCCGGATTCTGCTTACCTAAGGTACCTTATCCTTATTAACACGAGCTGTATCACTTAACCTGGTGTTTTCCCGTTCTCATGCAGCTGACAGTTAGGCTGACCTAACTCCTTCACCTGAAATGGTCGTCTTCTGCTAATGTTCAGTACATTAGCTTACAAGTCGGACCAACAGCTACGTACTACGTCCATTGTTGCTCTATGCATCCGGCCAGACCGCCTTATAACCGAGCCTTTGACGGGCGTGCAGGCATTTGCCGTTGATGGTGGACAAGTGCAGCAAATCGTGTCAGCATCCGAAGTCTTCATGTGGTCAAATCGCGCTCCGGAAGGAACTTAAGGGGGATGTTCGTCAGCTGGTCCTGACATATCTATTCTCAACGCAGCGCCTGCTTGGATCTAGATATCTACAAAGTTGTCGGTCAAGACTTCGTCCTTGGGCACTCGCTGCAGAGCATCGCTACTTACGCCACATCAGTATCTACGGTCTTGGCCGCTTCAAGATGTTGCTGGAGCAGATCACAACTTATAATATTGAAACCCCCTTTCGCGGATGAGAACATCAATGCAGGCCGTGCCCTTTGGATTGCCGTACTCTTGCGGGAAAACGCCGCGGATAATGAGATGACTAGGTATTCATCGCAGCACTGCCTGTAATGGTCGAGACGGATTCATGAGAGCTTCGGCAGCCGGGCTAGTCCGCGCCGATGTCACGCCCCGGTGCATGGCCCGAAGCGGAATTGCATGTGCGGGTGCGTCGTTGTTGTCCCTATGCGGCTTCGAGCGACCGCAGCCCATCGATAGATCGCGGGCAGTACTACGCACTGTCTGAAGGAGATCAGATTGCTACGAGTGCTGCTATCAGGATGGGGCCATTCCTATTGCCCATGACCTGGGGCAGCCCTCCTCTTATAACTATTTTCTGGCTTTGTGCGATGCCACGGCATACTGAGCAGCTGTTTTCTATTCAGCATATGCGCTTGAGTGAGCCAGCTTGCTTAGATCGTACTCAGGACAACCGCTTTCCTACATCCGGAAATGTCAGCCTCAGCTAAACGCCAATCCGGCGCGACAAATCAAGCGCCAACAACAAGCCGTTTTGTCACCAAAAGGGGCAACATCATGATGTCGTACATGTGTATTTAGGCCAGGCCAGCCTCTCTTGTGTCCTATGTATACAGGGCTAAAGGTGAACTTGCCAACTTCGGGCTTCAACGTGTAGTATTGACGACTGAGAAAGCCACGATAAGAGAACAAAGATAATGTGATAGCCGTCAACAATAGGGTATGGCGTTGACCGGTATACTGAACACTAAAAGGTTACTGAACAAGCACACCTCTCTTTTTTGACTTGTCTGGTATTCGCGGTGAAGGTATTTGGTCGGCGATAGCTGTACTCTCGCCAACACTCGCCAGGCCTCTCCGTATGGTGGTCGTCCCAGGCAAGGATTATCTCGACATACCACCTAAACAGCACCGCGATGACTATGTCAATGTTGACTACTTTTTGCCAAATACCACGAAGAAGCCGAACAAGGCAGCTTTCCGACGGCCCTCGTCTTACAACGAACACCACCGTTGATACCAGTCAGCCAGTCCAACTCGACCATCAGAAAAGGCTTACAGATAGAAGGTATGATAACTCTTTAGAGCGGTTAGCAGGTCCAGACCATGTGGTCACGCCAAAACGTCTCAATCACGCACCTGGTGGCAGAGTCCAAAACCGTCAACTGTACCTATTCGAACTTATCCATAGCAACAACGCCAAATCCCTGATATCTCGCCGATTCAATCATATCCACATGCTACATAACATAGTTGGACACTCCCCGGTATCTTCACCACGTCCTCACATCCACCCTCCTCATTATTATCCACACGAAAGACCACCGTACTACACAATGGACAGCAGCGACTCGAAACAATCCTCTGTCAGGGAGCAGAGCTCTCAAAGCTCCCCGAGGGACCGCAGACGGGACCGCGTCAGCGACTCCGCCTCCGTGTCGGAGTTCACCCCCCCACGTCTAAAGCGAGAGGAGGCGTTCAACGACGGCCGCGCTCAGGACACAGAGACAGTCCAGCACACCCGTGCGGACAGTCACGAGGACCTGCAGACTAATCCAGATACTGGCACATGTACGAGCTTCTTCCTCGCATTTCCCACCCGTTCTGCCGGTCATGTGGTGTCTGGAGAGCCACCTTACAGGAGGATAAGACCCGAGTAATATACCGAGCTTCTGACTATTGAGTAGGATCGTCTTCATACGGGGCTACCGGATTTGGAAGGGGAAATCCTGGGCCTGGATGGAATGCCGGCCCAGGGAGCGTCGGATTGTAGGGAGACGGACGGAGGGAATCGATCTAAGAGAGCCGCGATGAGAAGACCAAGGATCTCCAGTTTATGTTGGAGCTCCGCTGAGTCTATGGATGCTGGGGAAGCGAACCAAAGGAGGCACTAGAAGAGCATAGGCAGGTTTACGATAATGCAGTACGCTTCACTTGGGCAGTGTCTGGACTGAGCTGGCCTCGGAATGGGAACCCCAAGGGAAGCAAGCCCCAGTGGCGTCGTTGGGTTAGACTTGCACACACGTGGCATTTACCGCATTTAGGAGAAGAGAAATCTCTCTGCCGGAATGATATTGCTACCTCACACGTCGTGGGTGAAGGCCACTGCGTTGGCATTTGTCCACTTCCTGATAGCCTCGAAGTTCCTGCACACGTGCTGCGTCTCGAAGTCGGGCCAGTCACCCTCGATCCCGTCTTCTGCCAGGTCGGGGAAGTCGTGGAAAGTGAAGACGCCGATGTCGCTCTGGCACATGAGGTTGAGCCTCAGAGTCTCGATGCAGTGATCTGAACGCTGTTAGCGAGTGGACGATGGACCAGTGGACGATGGCAGAAGCATTCGATGACTACATACCGACATGACCAGCGAGGTCCTCCGGCCCGTCCGCTTCGGCAACATCGCCGCCGACCTCCTCCTGGCTGTAGTAGTCCTTGTACACTGCTTGCCGGATCAAGTTCAGGCAGTGTAGTTGATGGAACACCTCGACGCCGGCGCGGTAGCCCCATTTCCCCGTTACCGGGTGCTGGATTTTCAGCGACTTCGGGGAGAAGCCTAGCTTGATTCTTTCCTCCTCCGTGATCATGATGTCGCCAACTGGGGCCAGTGTTAGTCATGTGTCTCGAGTCGATGTGGTGGATAAGACGTACTGTCGTTAGCGATGACATCCCACGCTGCATCAACGGAAGGGCCGTAACCCACGTATTCCGTCTTCATGATGGGTGACAGGTTGAATTTGACCGTCTCATATCGTACTGCTTCGGCGGCCGGTGCTATGGCGGTGTTAGACTCACGGCCTGATGCTTGGGTGGACAAACGTACAGTATGCAGAGTACCGCTCTGTGACTATAGCATCAGATATGTGCGATGTCTTGTTACAAAGTGCGAGAGTGAACAATGTCATGGACGCCGACAGCAGGATAGCGTGTAATAACCACATCCAGTGTTTTTGGGCTCGCTCTATTGTCGACGACACAACAGCACCATCGAATCTCGACGTCCATATCGTCTTCTCCGATACTTCCGCATTGTGATGTTGCTCCTCGTCGAGGGGAACAGAGTGGTATAATCGAGGCATATTAACGGATATCTTCAAGTGCGAATGAGATATGTATGAAGCCAAAATGAAAAGGCACGCCAGGTGCAGCAATAGGTTAAAGCAAGGCCGCTCTGAAAGCGCCCAGGTTGTGAAGCGAAGAATCGACGGAAAGAAGCTCACTTGATGCCACAGTCAACGCGGACAAGAATAGGACAAGACAAGATCGCCATATGATGGAAGGAGAGAAGGAGATCGGAGTGCAGAGAGGGAATGAACAAGCGAGCCAAGACGAGCTGCACAAGGTGGACTTGGGCATTGACAAGGGCAGCCGAAGATCAATCCGCAGCCTGGAGCGTCTGGAGTTGCACTACAACCCGATTCCAGCAACGCGACGTTTGATATCGAAACTCAGACAGGAGGGAGCGTTAGGGTGGATGCTCTCCACACTGGCGCCATGAGTTGCCCATGGGCCGTAAGATCAATTCAGAACGACAACAGAGAAGTAGAAAGCGGTAACTGGCACGTCTGAGGTCGCATCTTCAGTGGGTAAAAGAAGAGGATGCGCTTTGGTATTGTTTCAATTGAGAAGTCTGTTAGAAAGCGTCGCCTCACAGGCTCGAAGCTGAATTGGGAGAGCTGAATCAGTGGTGTGGTGTCTCAGATTAGGGTCCCCTTGTCGTTGACGATGAAGCAACCCTGCTCCCCTAGCTCGCTCCCGTTTCAACCTCCCTCCAGCAACTCCACTGCATTAGCCCGGCCGGCTTTCTTGCATAGCGTATACCGCTGGAAATAGCATACCTTTTACGTACTTACAAGTTCCAACTGAGGTCAATGCGGTAGCCTTCTACCTCTTGGGAGATGCGACTTGTGATCGACGGGAATGATCATCAACTTTCTGGTGAATTATGCCTCAAGCTTGAGGATGAGCGACCATCAGTCTTGGTTGAGTCCAATGCCCTAGCAGTGCATCGGCTCTACCTGCAACTTGTAGCAAAATTGCGCTACTGCACCCCAGAGATTTACGTCTTGGCTCTCTTACTTCCCGTGCCACCAAGCACTCTCACTCCTCAGTACGAGTGACGCCACAGTGCTTACCGGCAACCCCTGTCCGTCACTTTTTGCTCTCTGATCGCTTGATACGTACCTGTCGCCCCAGTACGTCCGGGCCAGGTACGAAATCCCACCTTGATGGGACTCCTTCTGGAGACCAAATACGAGTTTGAGTCTGCCGTAACGGGAGGCTGGAGCCGCAGGAGCCAGGGCGGCAAGCGTCGTCGTTTGGCGTTAGAAATGCTCCGACAACTACCTGACCGGTATCATGATATCCACCCACGACCACATGGGGTCGCAAGGTAGCGTTGCTTTCGCCCCTAACTGGCACCCTAACCCATGCGGCGTCGAGCTCTGATACCTTGGATCGACGTTGACGAAGAAGGGTAATCCGCGACCCGCACTTCGGTTTGTGGACCAGCATCGTGAGACAAGCGACTCCTTTTTGATAGGTGGTGTTCAGGTCTGTCCTTGATCTCGGTTTGATACTTCACACAAAGTTGCAGAAGTGCAAGGGCAACGGCTAAGCGGCTTGCCCATGTTTGGTCCCAAGTTCGGAAACCATCGTCACGGTCTTGCGCTGGACTGCCCCAGCTCAGGGGCCGCCAAGATGAGTCTATAAAGCACTCAAATCCGCTCATCATCGCCTGATCTTACTGCCTCATTCACACACGCATCTGATTCCCTTCGTTGGCGGCACCTGGACCGTTCTTTCTTCAGCCTTCCCTCCTCTTCGCTTCCCCTGTCATTCCTTCAGCTGCCGGTCAGCAGGTTCGATTCGTTGCTTATTTCAAGATGCATACCCCATCAATTGTGAACCTGGTCGTGACCGGACTGGTCGCCTCTTCGACCGTTGCTAGCTACAATGTTGGCAGCTCCAGGGGCCTGGCTCACCTTGTAAGTGCCGAGCACCTGGCTATACTGACTCGCAGGACGGAGAATAGGAACATTGGCTGACCTACCTTACCAGGGATCTCTGATCGCCATTGTCGCTCCCGCCTTGGCGCTTCCCGTTTTGGAGGACCGGGAGCCCCACCACCAGGGCAAGAAGACCAAGAAGAACAACGCCGCTGCCGTTGTCGCCCGGGAACCCGAGCCTCACCACCAGGGCAAGAAGACCAAGAAGAACAATGGCCCTGCCGTCGTTGCCCGGGAGCCTGAGCCAGAGCCGCATCACCAGGGCAAGAAGACCAAGAAGAACAATGCTGCCGCCGTTGTCGCCCGTGAGCCCGAGCCTCACCATCAGGGGAAGAAGACCAAGAAGAACAACGCCCCCGAGATTGTAGCTCGCGAGCCCGAGCCCGAGCCGCATCACCAGGGCAAGAAGACCAAGAAGAACAACGCCCCTGCCGTCGTGGCGCGCGAACCTGAGCCCCATCACCAAGGCAAGAAGACCAAGAAGAACAACGGACCTGCCGTCGTCGCCCGTGAGCCCGAGCCTGAGCCGCATCACCAGGGCAAGAAGACGAAGAAGAACAACGCCGCCGCTGTCGTTGCCCGCGAGCCCGAGCCTCATCACCAGGGCAAGAAGACGAAGGGCAAGAACAACTAGGTATCGATAGACCATTCAAGCAAGCACCGGATCCGAGGCACACTCGTGATCCTGGAGCGCCAGACAGCCAGTGGCCCACAAGTAGCGCAGCGTGGAGGACTTTGTGTGTGTGGTGCCTTGTGTAAATACTTGTCTCTATTCGCGGCCTTCTGCCATCGCAAATGATATCGAGTCCTCTTTGGGACTCGGAAGGGTTTTGCATATGCGTATCTAGCAACAAGCTCAGTTAATGAACGAATGAACGACGTCCTCTTCACTCTGTCTGCTCGGATGGCATGCAAAGCGTATGCTCTTCTATCACTTCGCCCGACTGCTGTTTAGTAGTGTACGTGAACAGAGATGGAACCTTATGTAATGTTGAAATAAGGTGCTGACTGCTGAAGGATTTGTGGCTTACCACACAACCACCGGACGGCTATCTGCGAATTCACGACCGGAATTGTGTGTAGACGGTCCTGGGAGAAGAACTGTCAGGCCGTCGGCTTGGGGCATTTCGGACATACGCATTCGTAATGGTCCCAAATTGTTGAAAGTGAACAATCGCTGACTACCTAGGTACGCTGGCAATCTTGAGGGAGGATACGCTATTGCGGTTGTCTTTCAAACCGAGTGATGGCGTGGATTCGTTTCGCGTTGACGTGAACCCAACTCTGGCAGCGACGCCGTCTGACGGTATGCGAACATACAAGCATCCGCTTCATCTTGCTGTCGGAGCTCACCTCGGAGACCGGGTGACACAGCGGGACGTGACGTCGGCCGGCAGCCGGAGTGGCGGAGCCCACTCCACATGTGGGCCCGGCGCTGAACCGCCTTTCAGGTACGTACTGCCACTGACTGGCTGGGGGAAACATGCCACTTTTTGGGCACCGCTTCCTTCTCGATCCGAAATGCAGATTGGAGCCATTGAAACTTCTCCCAGCGAATCAGCTGCGTTGCCGCTCCCCTCTGATCGTACAACATCTGTGGGCAGTTGCACGACTTGGACGAGGAATGATTGACATTGGCACCCCAAACGGGCCATATATCCTTGCTACTCGGACCGTCGCTTTTCTCGATTTCGTACTCGTGTTTGCACATCGCCGCCCATGGGCTGTTTGTTGGGACTCGGCCTCCCAAAATGCCGGCAGTAGTTAGTGCTCTGGCGGTCAGGGTTTTTGCGCTCAAATAAATACAAGATGAATGCAGGCGCATCTAGCTCCTCCGTGTCGTATCGTAGACAGCTGTGAAACCCTTCTTGACGTCTTCCAGTCTCCTGCTGAAGCTGTTCACTCGACGTTCAGCTGCGAGAACTAGTGAACGCTACCGGGTTTGGCGCGGAATAGTGTCCCCGTGAGGCTGTTTCCCACCTGCTGGTTGTTGTGGAGAGAGTCCAGGATTCTTTCTTTATTGCCCCCTTATCGCGCCCATCTTTAAAAAGACCCCTGGGACATTTCTAATCGGCAATTTCACCGTGGGCGTTTTGGCGACAACACCCCTTTGCCCTTTTCCCTCACCGTCGTCGCGGGACTACCTACCAACCTACCAACACTCGTTTCTCCTACAGGCGACTTGGGCTTACAGAGCCAATTCTCCTCAAGATGGATATCGTGCTGGAAGTCAGCGACACCTTCCTTTTCGACTATATGTACGCATGGGTTCTCCCAGCGCGTGAAGCCCCCCTTGGCTACCCCGACCACTTTGCGACAAACGCCACCCAGAAGCTCACGGCATGGCAATACAAGCCTGCAACATCATGGTTCAGCCTTGAGCCCCGGCCCGCGGCATACGCCAGCTTGCTACCTCGCGACAATGTCGCGCGCCAGTTCTTTTCCTTCTTCTTGATATTCTGGTAAGTATACCGCGCATGATGCACCAAAATGCGCATCCCCTTGACTAACACGTGCTCCGCAGGCTGTTCGGCCTGGTCATGTACTACGTCTTCGCAAGCCTCAACTACCTCCTCGTCTTTGACAAGCGGACCTTCAAGCACCCGAAGTACCTCAAGAACCAGATTCGCCTAGAGATGAGACAGGCCAACTGGTCGATGCCCATCATGGCCCTCTTCACCGCACCCCTCTGCGTCCTCGAGGTCAAGGGCTACAGCAAGCTCTACGACACCACGGCCGAAGGGCCCGGCCGGTGGTGGGACTACGCGCAGTTCCCCGCCTTCGTCTTCTTCACCGACATGTGCATCTACTTCATCCACCGGGGGCTGCACCACCCGTCGGTGTACAAGTACATCCACAAGCCGCACCACAAGTGGGTCGTGCCGACGCCCTACGCGAGCCACGCCTTCCACCCCATCGACGGCTACCTCCAGGGCCTGCCCTACCACCTGTTCCCCTTCATCTTCCCCCTGCAGAAGATGGCCTACGTCTTCGCCTTCGTCTTCATCAACTTCTGGACCATCATGATCCACGACGGCGAGTACGTGGCCAACAACCCCGTCATCAACGGCGCCGCCTGCCACAGCATCCACCACACCGCCTTCAACTACAACTACGGCCAGTTCACCACCCTGTGGGACCGCCTGGGCGGCAGCTACCGCGCCCCGGAGCCGGAGCTGTTCGTCAAGGAGGAGAAGGCCATCAAGCAGGTGTGGCAGAACCAGTCCAAGGACTACACCAAGATGGTTGCCGAGGTCGAGGGCGAGGACGAGCGCGTGTTCAACGACACTGTCGAGACGAAGAAGAACCTGTGATTTTGACAAAGTCGTGGTCAGTGTTCTCACGTTGTCTTGATGGCCAGTGGACAAGGGAAGTGTCACATGCGAAGACGGTTTTACATAATGGGAGGAAGGACGCATTGGCCGCTACCGATCAGTAGTTTGGAGCAGACGGTGTATATAGTGCTTGTTTACGCTCAGTTCCGGGTCGCCCCGGAATCTGCTGCCTGGGAAGGGCGTTCATGGATATGAGCTGGAGTGGTCGTTGTCAGTCGCTCATATTACTCTCCAGGGGCCGCTTCCTGGACACTTTGAGATGGAATTAGGGCAGGATATCATTTTTAATAATGAACTAATACGCTTAGATAGCGCTCGGGACAGAATCATATGAGCCAGATATGAAACACACCTCATGAGCAGTGCAGAGCGGTACTCCTATAGAGGTTTGATCTGTAGAGTCGCAGAGAAGTAGGTTCCTGCATGCAGGAAGCAACACGAGACACAAGCAGAATCCTTTGGCCAGTGCCATAACACGTTCCCTAAACACCACAGACACCCGAAATAGCTCGCTTCCCATGACAATAACCCAAGGACACAAGGAAAAGTGCAGCAGTGGCGGATATCAACCGTAGTAAACGCAAATTACTCATCCCAAGCTCTTGCTCTCTCCTCCTTCTCCCAACTAAGTCCCGCCCGCCCCCAGTTACTCCCTCCTCTCTCACGAAAAGCTCACAAACTTCGGATCCCTCGGCCGCCCATCGGCGCCGATCCCGTTGTCCGCGAACCTCCGCTCCATGTACACCCTCCGCGCCTGGTCGAAGTTCATCCTCCTCGCCTTCATGATCCGCAGGACCTCCCGCTTGGCGGCGTCGTCCAGCCCGGCGCGCGAGTCCCCGCCCTCGACGTTGGCGCCGAGGTCGAAGGTGCTCGACGAGAGGCCGGCCTCCATGTCGTCGGCGAACGAGTTCGAGACGAAGGACGACGGGAGGCGGGAGTAGAGGTACTCTCTCGTGAAAGTGTAGCGCAGGCGGGAGCCGAGGTCTTGGATCTGGTAGGTGAAGGCCGGGAGCCAGTGGGCGCGGGTGAGGTAGAGGGCTGTTCCGAAGAGAAGGGTGAAGAAGATGAGGGTGTAGAGGAGGTAGGCCATTTTGGAGGTTGAGGGAGACCTTGCTCGGGGAGGGAGACAGAGACGGTGCGGTTTGAGTGAGCGAGGGATGGGCTTTGAAGCGGACGGTCGGGTTATGCGACGGCTCGGAGGCCTCGGCGTTGGCTTTGTCAGAACGAGAGGACGCAACAGAGAGCGAATAGGAGCGTTGTTTTCAGCTCATGCCAGGCAGAGGCAGAGGCAACTCCATCAAAGTGAAGCGCAGTGAGGATCTTGATGTACAGTGTTGTCGAGGAGAAGTTAGAGGTTGTACCACAGTACAAGCGTTGGAGGCGCTCAAGGGTCTTCTAACATGACACTGGACCGCGTGTCAGCCGCTTGCGAGTGGCATCATTTGGCAGAGCACGCCGCACAGACCACTACTTCCGGCTTGAGGATGAATTGGGAAGGGCTCCACAAGCCCGCAGCCTTTAGCGTCGCTCGGTACGTACCTTCCAGGGCCGGGCACACAGTTTTGTAGAATTCAGCTTTGTGTGGTGATATTTCGTCTTGTCGATTTGAACTACCCCGAACGCCATCACCGAATCCCACGACTCCCTACGTACGAGGTCACAGAACTCAAGATGTCTTTCCCTAACATTTCGGCCGATGTCATCTGGGAGGTTGCCCGTAAGTTAGCTCTTCGGGAGTGAAATGGCAGAAAATGCTGGCTTTGCAGCAGATCGCTGACCACGTCGTTATGCAGGCAACAACAACTCCTTCCTTGTGAAGCGCAGCAAGCACATCGGTGGCGGCGGTGGTGTCCAGTTCTCGCGCGACCCCCTGAACCCCACGAACATTCACTCGCGCAAGGTACGACTCAATCGACAGGATCCGACTCGGGCGTGATTCGAGGGCGCTAACAATTGGGACTACAGTACGCTGGTTTCGTCAACGACAAGGCCGTTGGTGTCGTCCCTACCGAGAAGGGCGTCCAGGTCGTCAGCAAGAAGGCCGGCAGCGGCAACAAGCCCGCTGCTTCCAAGTACTCCGTCAACTACACCAAGTCCACCCGCAAGTGAGTACCAACCCGACACACCCCCTGATTTTTGTCGATTCAATCTCTTACGCTCTGTGCAGGACCTTCAAGTCGATCGCCAACCAGACCGCCAAGTCCGGTTACAGGCCCGATCTCCGCGCTGCCGCCGTTGCCCGTGCCAGCGCCATCCGCCGATCCCAGAGACCCGTCAAGCCTTCCCCCGAGCCTAAGCTCCGGGGCAACGCCGCCAAGAAGGCTGCCCAGGCGTAAAGGAGATGGACTGAGTAGGGAGAGCGGTTATGGGAGGTGGTCCGCGGTAGGACGTGGGGGGTTCTTGCTGCTTGGACCGGAAGCTGCTGTTGCTCCGGTCGTGCGCCTTTTACGACTTTATCGACGGAAACAAAAGGGTTCAGGCTTTCGGAATGCCAATCGCATGCATCTAGGGCTGGCTACGGCGTTTGATATCCAAAGAATACAAGAATCCCCGGAGGGAGCGCTTGTGAACAAGAGCTGCTCGCTCTGCTGTGGCCATGGAAACAAGTGCTTGATGTCTTTTTCGGGTGGTGGATCGTCCTGACCTCTAGAGACTGTTGTGCGCCTGTTCGTGATGTCTGCTCCGCCCAGTAAAATGACGCTACGAGGCCCTCAATCCCGCAGCCAACAATGTGCCTTTGTCATGGCTTCGAAGATGACGAGAGCCCAGACTTGAGTCGTCGACCTCCGCAAGACTCCGTCTCGTCCGATCCATCCCGAAAGACTTGCTCCAGACTTCCGAGCCGGGGACCTCGGATCCGGGGCAATTGCGTCGGTACCTTCAGACAAACCTCATGTGATAGCAGTTGAAGACTCTGTTACTCTAGCATTGTTTACATGCTGGGCCGAATGCCTCGAGCATTGCACCAGCATGAATGTAGAGGTATGTACATGCACATGACTGAGACACATAACACGTTAGACCAGCCGCATCGGTTGCTTCATCATCTGGAGCGAGCCGCCATTGTTAGGCAGACCGCGGCATAGCCAAGGGATCATTAACAAACGCGGGGTCTATGTGTTCCTGCAGCCCACTCAGTTGCTACCCGGGCAAGCGGCCGGGGCACCACATTGCCCCGCCAATTGAGGTGCTTTGGAGCTCCCGTTGAACAAGCCATCATATAGGCCAAGTATTCTCCGTGCCATCCCGTCTGTTTCCTCTCTCGCATCTCTTTGAAAACCTCGCGCTCAAAAGTAAGAAGTCCCTATACTCCCAAGCTCGCGGTAGAACACCGATTCCCTTAAGGCCTCGACTAACAGCTCAACTCCTTCTCCGCAGACAGTTCCCTAGACCCCAACCCCGCTCTACCTACCCGCCTTTTAAACTTATCGTCAAGATGGTCAAAGCAGGTGAGCAAGAGAGCCATAAGCTCTGAGCGAAGCTCCGTGGCGTGGCCAACTTTGCTGACTACGTATGTGTTAGTTGTCGCTGGTGCCGCTGGTGGCATTGGACAGGTATGAGACCCTCGCTTGGGGTCGATACGTCCTGCAAGAATAAGCCCGATATTGAGTGGTCGCAGCCTGCTAACATCCGGGTTGTTCCCACAAAGCCATTGTCTCTCCTCCTCAAGCTCTCCCCCCTCGTTGACGAGCTCGTCCTCTACGATGTTGTCAACACTCCCGGTGTTGCCGCTGACCTGTCGCACATCTCCTCCAATGCTGTAAGCTGCCCCGCCTCGGCAGTCCGGACCCCGGACAACATGAAGCGTTGCATAGATAGTGTCTAACGCCTGCTTGTGAACGAACAGAAAGTTGCCGGCTACCTGCCCGCTGACGGCGGCGTCAAGACTGCCTTCAAGGATGCCGACGTGATCGTCATCCCAGCTGGCGTTCCCCGTACGTGACATCCAGACGCAGGCCCAGCTTGCAGAAGCACCCCCCCTTCTTCGGCCATGCTAACCATAAGGACAGGCAAGCCCGGCATGACCCGCGACGACCTCTTCAACATCAACGCCGGCATCGTCAAGGGCCTGATCGAGGCCGCCGCCGAGGTGGCCCCCAAGGCCTTCATCCTAGTCATCTCCAACCCGGTCAACTCGACGGTGCCCATCACGGCCGAGGTGCTGCGGAGCAAGAACGTCTTCAACGCCCAGCGCGTCTTCGGCGTCACCACCCTCGACATCGTCCGCGCCGAGACCTTCGTCGCCGAGATCGCCGGCAAGTCCAACCCCCAGGAGCTCACCGTGCCCGTCGTCGGCGGCCACTCGGGCGAGACCATCGTCCCGCTCTTCAGCCAGGTCACCCCCAAGGTCACCATCCCCGACGACAAGTACGAGGCGCTGGTCAACCGCGTGCAGTTCGGCGGCGACGAGGTCGTCAAGGCCAAGGACGGTCTTGGTTCGGCTACCCTGTCCATGGCGTATGCCGGTTACAGGTAGGATATCCAAGGGTTCCTAGATATATAATCCATGTCGGACGGAAGCTGATTCGCCATCATTAGGTTCACCGAGAAGCTCCTGAAGGCCGCCAAGGGTGCTAAGGGTCTTGTCGAGCCCAGCTACGTCTACCTGCCCGGCGTTCCGGGAGGCAAGGAGATTGCCGAGAAGGTCGGCGTCGACTTTTTCTCCGTCCCCGTCGAGCTTGGAGTAAGTCTCCTCCCTCCCTACCAGGGCACCGGGTTTTTTATTTTTTTTTATTTTTTTTATTTTTATTTTTATTTTTTATTATTTTTTTTGAAAGAAACAAATGTACTGACGCGATCGCAGCCCAATGGAGCTGAGAAGGCCGTCGACGTCCTCGGAGACCTCACCGCCAGGGAGAAGACGCTGCTGGAGGCCGCCATCAAGGGCCTGAAGGGCAACATCGAGAAGGGCGTCACCTTTGCCAACCAAGCTCCCCAACAAAAGTGATTTAACCCCCTTCCTCTTTCCCCCTTTCTCGCCTTGTGAGGCACGTGTCATGTCCGCTCAGGCCGCGCCTGTCGCAAAGCTGTATTTTTCGTCTTGAGAAACGTCTTCGTGCCTCTTTAGACAGTGGAGGGGAAAGAGAAATAAGAAATCAAAATCCGGCGAGGAAATAGTGCAAGTGGCTGATGTGTTCTTTGTTCTTTCCTAGGTTGTGAGCGCTTGCGATATCTCCCCCTCTGATATGGTGCCAAGAAAGCGCCGGCTGTGATGTCAAGGAAACGAGAAGCCCCAAGAAGCAAGCAAACAAGCAAGCAGGCAATGTCATGTCTAGTAGCTCCGGTCGCCAAGAGCTTGGCGGTTGGACCTTTGGCTTTGGGCCTATATTGTGCTTTTGCGTTCATCAGGCATACGTTGCTACTGGCCGAGCAACACGCCAAAAACAGCATAATGTTGATAAGAGCAATCCTCCGGATGCTCCTGGGTATAGACTCTAGATGCCTGTGCTAGCATGCCCAAAATCAAACCCCCTGAGCGCCATTACGCCGACCCCATGCCTCCCTTTCCGTTTAGTACCGCGCGTCTAGTGTAGACCAAACTCCCAGATACAATGCTGAAGCGAACAAGCACTCCGCCGCCACCATTTACCTTCCTCCATGAAGCCGGAATATGTTCCTACCGTGTGGGTGGGTGGGAAACGGCACGCTGAAAGAGCTCCCGGTACCATCCCCCGTTCGTGAACCCAACCCTACGCCTTACCCGGCACAGTCTTGATCTGGAACACGGCGCCGGGCAGCTCGCTCGTCTCCGCCTGGACGGTAGCGTTGACTCCCATAGCCGCCAGCGCCCCTCTCACTATCCCGCAGGGAAACCACAGAAACTGTTTGCACAAACCCCCCTTATTAGCACCACACCTGAATTGCCATCCCTTTTTTACCACCTTCCCCCTGAAAAGACGGAAAGGAAGAGGAACAGAACATACCGGCTGAGCCCGCAAGACGGCCTGCCCCCCGGCCTCGGCGCTCATCCTGCCGAACGGCCGGAAGGCGTTGTCGGTGAGCACGTAGACCCCGCGGTGGTTGGTCTTGAGGTTGTCGACCTGCTTGCGGAAGACGAGGGTCCAGAGGTCCTTGCAGATGAACTTAATCACGTCGAGGGTGTCGTTGAAGCGCGGGCGGTCGCGGGAGAATCTGTTTTGTCGTTGCCAACACTCCATGTTTAGCCAGCCTGTCTGTGTTTGCCTCTCGCGGGAAAAGGGGTGGGGGTTATTACCGCTCCACCAGCCCCTGACCGACTCTATACCCCAGCGTCTCTAGCCTGTAGAAGACGGCGTCGCGCTCTTCGTCTTCGTCGAGGAGTTTTGGAGGGGGTTGTTGTTGTTGTTGTTGTCGTTGTGAGGGGTCGGAAGAGGAGGGGGCGAGCGAGTCTTGTTGCGCGGCGGCCTCGAGCTCGTTCGTTACGCGGTAGGCCATGGGCACGATCTCTATGAGCAGGAAGTCGAGGCAGGACGAGCTGAGAAAGGTAGCTGTGGGGTCGGAGAAGTTGTAGGGCGGCATCACAGGTTCGAAGGCCATGGTGATGGTGGTGGATTTGCAGCGCTGGGCTTGTGGAAGAAGCGGTCTTCGTTGCGATGCGGGATGGGAAGACGACGGTGGGCGATTGTCAGCTATGTTCGGGGCATTGATCGTTCGGGAATGTGGTGGTGGACGTTGCGCTAGTAGGCAGAGATATGGGCAAGCAGAAGTCTTATGCTAATGTGGTCTAAAGTTCCGCGAAGCTCATGTAGGTGTTGTTGAACAAGTGTAGACGCAGACCCTTGACGTACGGGAGGCTGTTGAAGCTCCGGAGAGGTACGTACCCCAGATGTGGTGGGCTTATCGGCGATAAGCTCATGCTGCGGGGGACGATTCATAATTGTGCATCTAACCCGCCGTCACTTAACATATTAGCCCGGTCGATACTCAGTTTGCCATTCCTGAGCACATCTAGCAAATACATTGTGAGTCTTGAGACTGTGCGCATATTCGCTGGAATAACAACAGCCAAAACCCTGATGGTATCTTGTAGTCCTAGCGGTATCTTGACAACAGCTGTGATTCGGTACCCTGACCGAGTCGAAAGTGCCCAGCTCTTCCTGTTTCCTGTTCCCCTTGCCAACCGACCGGCCGAAACCAAGACTCCTGTTGAGATAACCCCTGCCGAACCGAATACCATGGGTCATCGCGGAATGAAAAGCACCTTGAACTCCGTAACATGATCGTCCGTGAAAAGCAATTCGCAAGAGTTAAAAGGAGTACATGCGAGCCTCGATACACGTCTGTCGAACGCGCAATAGAATATATCATCTACGGGGAAGAGGCCCTAGTCTCTAGCCACTGCCCTGCCACCCGTTGTTATATCCATTGAACTGGGCGTTCGTGTTCGTGTTCGTGTTCTGCCGCTTCACAGGGCGGGGTTCGGCATCATCGTCGTCCGACAGGGTAAGGTCAATAACTTCAGCTGCTGGCCGCTTGCTGCTAGTTGTCGATCTCGGCGCCGCAATCGAGGAGCCCTCCCTGGACGAGCCCTGGATCGGAGTGCTGAAGGCATACCCGGATCGACTTGGCGTAGCCGTGTTGCTCTGTAGGTTGCTGCTTCGGCCCACGACTAGATCATCGTCCTCGATAAAGCTTGCTTCTGGATGTGGACGAGTCTGCTCTTCCTTTGGCGGCGCGGGGAGAAGCCACTGTCCGTCGGGCTCGATCGTGACCTGTTCGACAGACTGAGGCGTGTTTGTGAGGATGTCCTTGACATATCTGAGAACTCATTAGCGCCTGAAGACCAGGAGAGGACAGACTGAAACCGTACTCGTCCACAGCCAGGTGCTCAAAAGGAGCGGGATTATTGCATATCGGGCATATCCACTGCGGTCCCTGCTCTTGTAGTTGGAGATAGGCCGTCGCATCGAAGCATTGGATGTGACTACACCTCAGCCCACGAACAGGCACAACCAGCCGCATGTAACTGAGCGGATCTTTTAACGAGATGTTTTGGGAAGTGGCCACAACGTCTGGATCGCTAGCCTTCTTGGTGACTGCATCTGTATCAGCGAGTGCACTCGTCGGGGCACCGAGAGTCCAAGTAACATACGCTCCTGGATGACCGAAGCTTTCGCAATTCTCTTGCTCTTCTGGATCTTCTCAACGAGGGCTTCAATGGGGATGTCTCTACAGACGTATATCCCAAGATAGAATTTCTGATGGAAACGTGTTAGCCGTGTAATCCCGAAAAGGTGGGGTCCGATCTGGGGTGATATAGTACAGAAGCATCTACCTTCGAGGTCAGCGCGTAAGTGAACTCGACAGTGTTGCTGTAGGTAGCTGGTTTGAGGCGCAGATGGGAAGTGATGTCCGCTGGTCTCGTAGACCCGGGCTTGTTCTTCAGTCCCCTCAGATTCGCCTTGACCTCGCCGCCATTGACCTTCAGCTCAGACTGGTAGGGGAAGCAGATCTCCTGAACTCCCGTGTTGCCAGCCGCGCAAAAGACCTTGACCTTCATCGACGGATCGCTCACGCATTGTTGTAGCGCCTGATGATCCTGTGCCCGAATGTAGATGTTTACAGTCTGCCTGTGCTGCTGCATGACTGCGACAGTCTGGTTAGTGTCAGGGATGCCTTCTCTCGAGATTACGTGAACAAACCATCGCAGACGCGCACATCACCTATCCTCGCTACGATCTCGTAGAATGGACTCGACTTGTAGTCGAAAGCTAGCATGCGTCGGTCAGCAATAATATCGCCTGCGAGTGAACACGAATGGTCTGGGGTTGCCCATACTCTGCTGCATATTTCCGGGTCGCTGTCCATTAGCAGCGCCGAATCCGTTCGGAGCGTACCCGTTGTTCCGGGGCATGGCCGAGAAAGTTCCTCCGGCCGCCTGCGTTACCGGCGAATATTGAGGAGGATGGTTGTTGACGTTAAGGTTCGGGGGTAGGGCCTGGTATGCTGCGGCATGTACGGGGGCATTGTTGTATATGGACTGTTTGATTTCGTTGAACCGTTGGAGGTCTCGCCGTACTTCGCAGTCTCGAATTACTGGTTGGACGGAGGTTCGGTTAGCAATCCGGTGTCTGTTGCTTCGAGAAGCCCGGAGATCCTTCAGTCATCCATTACTTACGATTCACAATGCGCCTCTGCAAGTCCGCCTTGTTGCCCGTCTTTGCGAGACCGTTGACAACGCAAATGGTCTGCAGTTGCGCCTTCGAGATGCCGGGGGTTTGCGCGACCCGAGATAACGCAGCGGCCTCCTGGCCGGAGGGTCCCGTACTAGCCATGGCGATGCATCAGGAAGGGGCGACAGGCCCCAATCCCGTGCTGAACGTCGAGGGCAAGAGCGCTCCAGCTATGTAACTAAGATCCTGGGTCGCGACTACTATCCAACACAGCCCAGTGCGAGACTCGGCCGAGTGCAGATGCAGATGTACCTCTGGCAATCAGCGCACCGCAGATGTACGTGTCCCGGCCAGAAAATAAAGGTTTAGAGAAGAGAATACCAAACTAGAGGATATGGCAATCCGAAAGAAATGCCGGGTAATAACTCAGGTACTGAGGGCCGTCTCGACGACGTTGACGTCGAGGCGGGAGGTGGTGGCAGAATGGAGCTTTGGGCGGACGCCGGACAGCCTACTTGTCGGGCTAGTCCCGAGAAAGAGGACCGCCCTTGTCGCTGCTCGCCAAAGTTTGTCTCGATCAAAGTACAGCTTACTTCAGCTCGATATGCTCTAGCACACATTTTGCCTAGTTATGACCCCACATTGTAGGTAGTAGATACCTGTCATTGCGAAAGGCCCTGAATCCACTAGCCTAAAGAACACTCTCATCCCAAATTTTCCACCACAGCCTTGCCTCATCTTGAGAAGGACATTGAGCTTCCTCTCCCATCTTTGACCACAAAAATCGAAGTGCGGCCATTTACTTCAGGTTCAGGATATTCCAAAGCCTTTGTTTATTACAGTATCGCAACCACCTCACATATTCCAACATGGCGAAGAGTGCACGGGCAAGCAAAGTCAAGTCCAACAACCAGAGACTCAAGAAGAATGTCTTTGGGCCTGTCGAGGCGGCAAGGACAGAGCGCCTTTCAGCCAAGCTACAAGAGCTGATATCGCAACCGAAGCCTTCAGAGGCCAAGAAGGAAGTTGAGATGCAGGATGTCGATGCAGAGGGTGAGCCGTTTCTTTCAAAGAAGTTTCATTCACAAGCCCAGCGCTAACAAACTCACAGATGTCGCTGACAAGGCATCCACTGCGAACGCCGACGACAGTATGTGCCCCTTTCTCAGAGGGCAACTCCCCCACACTATCTTTCACACAGCTAACATTAGACGTCAGCAATGGAAGTCGACTCTGGTGCTTCAAAGCCGCAGACGAAGAGGAGAAAGGGAGCGTCAGTTGGGAGGAAAGGAATCGAGAAGCGCAAGGCCAAGAAATCGGCCATAGTGTTTCCCACTCGCCATCGCAAGAAGGCCCCCGCCAAGAAGAGTTCAACTTGAGTTTGATACCCTGTACATACATACGTACTCTGCTTATGACTTATGAAATTCCATCTCATACGAACTCGGTCACGGAAAATAGTCCTTGACACGATAGTGTGTCGTGGATGTGCAAGGCTACCAGAGCTGCATCTCTAGTGTCCACTTATGAAGCTAATGTACGCTTGAGCCAATCAGTCACATACACTTATCTGCGTATCTTGGCCTGCTTGGCTCCTGCACGAGGCTACTGCTACGCTGAGGACCCTTAATTAATTAAGGTACCCTAACATGGGAACAGCACTGAATTCTGTCACTTGTCCCCGACGGTCCAGCAAACGGCGTTCTTCCCGAAGCAGCGACCTTGATGCGTGTATAGATGGCTGAGACCCCAGGCTGATATAGAACTTCGGATATCCTGATTTTAGGTGTGTGGCCATGAAGGCGCGTCAAAATGCGGCCCTTTTCTCGGCACTGTGGCTTGTCGCGGCCAACGTGTTGATACCCGTCGCTGTCGTGTTGTTTGCGACCGGATTCTTCCCTTACAAGCCAGTTCTCCCTGGCCTGGCGCAACGCCACAAAAATTATGACCATCTGGAGGCGCCATTTGACAGGCTGGTCTTCATGGTTGTGGATGCTTTACGCAGGTACTTGGACGAGCTCTACTGTACTCGAGAGGGAGCCAGAAGTTGACCATCTTGTGCCATCAGTGACTTCGTATTCTCTGAAGACAGCGGCTTCCAGTACACCCAGTCGTGAGCCGTCTCAAGTCTTTTGCCAGTGCTTCCAATGCTGATCCCATCGCCAGATTGATCCGCGATGGAGCCGCCCTCCCCTTCACGGCTCATGCCACGTCGCCGACCGTGACTATGCCCCGCCTCAAAGCCATAACGACCGGTTCCATACCCTCCTTTCTCGATGCCATCCTTAATCTGGACGAGACGGACAAGACGTCGAGCCTTGCCTCGCAAGACAGCTGGCTGGCGCAGATGAAGGCCAAGGGAACTGGGAAAGTGGTCATGTACGGAGACGATACGTGGCTGAAGCTCTTCCCCGGCATCTTTGACAGGGCGGACGGCACCACGAGCTTCTTCGTTTCGGTATGAAAACGTCTCGCGCCTACACAGGACTTGGACCATAGCTGAGCGAAGTAGGATTTCACCGAGGTGGACAATAACGTCACCCGCCACATTGCGGGAGAGCTGAAGAACAACGACTGGAATACCATGGTTCTGCATTACCTAGGTCTCGACCATATTGGGCACAAGGGAGGGCCGAGAAGGTGAGACGCTGACCACCTTCTATTTGCCTTACCTGGCTGACTGGGAGAAGCTTCCATATGCTCCCTAAGCAGCAAGAAATGGATGGGGTAGTAAAGCAGATCTACAGCGCAATCGAATCTGAGCAGCATCTACAGTCGACTTTGTTCGTTGTATGTGGCGACCACGGCATGAACGATGCTGGCAATCACGGCGGTTCCTCTGCTGGAGAGACTTCACCAGCCCTGGTCTTCATGTCTCCGAAGCTCCGGACACTCCAGCGTCAGTTGAGCTCGCCATTGCCACCGAAAGACGACTTCCAGTACTACTCCGCTGTAGAGCAGTCAGACATTGCTCCTACGCTCGCCGCTCTGCTGGGCTTTTCTGTCCCGCGCAACAACTTGGGCGTCTTCATCGGTGACTTCCTGCCTCTCTGGGACAAAGGTATTTTTTCACGCCCTCTATGCGCTCCTAATTGGACCGGAACTGATGTTCGTAGCATTCGACAAGGTGCAGATCCTCTTGCAGAACGTTGATCAGATCAAAGCAATCATGAGTGCGACATTCGGCTCTCATGTGTGGCAGACCGTACGTGAGACGGATTGCGCAGCCCCCCCTTCGGACGCGGAGGAGCTCGCTTGTGAACATAAGCAGATGATGGCACATTCAGGACGCGCCGCAGCTCATGGCGATGCTGACCTGTCACTATCGGTGATCTCAAGAGTATGTCTGCCTCCCTTCTCGGCTCGGGTTCATCGCTAAGTTGCGTCCAGTGGCTACGGAGAGCCCAGAATGTCATGAGTAGCATGGCTAGCAACTATGACATGTCACGACTCGTGACTGGACAAGCACTTGCTGTCGTGGCTGTGCTATGCGCAGTGTCTGGGACTCACAACATCAGCCGGCAAAACCTGCGCACATTCTTACCGTTCGCTTTCGTTACTGTGGCCTACGGTATCATGATGTTCGCCAGTAGCTACGTGGAGGAAGAGCAGCATTTCTGGTACTGGACGACCACCGCGTGGTTGGCGTTGCTCGGCTTGAAGAATCTCAATGGGTTAGTCGTCGTCGTTGATAGAGGGTTTCAAAGTACATGCTGACATGGTCATAGCAGGATAACGTCTCGAAAGAGCCACTTCTCCTCGGTTCTCCTGGTTCTTGCAGTAACAAGGCTCGTCAGGGGGTGGAACCAGACCGGACAGAAATTTGCTGGCGAGCCGGATATCGTCAAGACCTTCATCATCCCTCACCCCAGTCTCCTCTGGATTCTAGTCGGAGCTACATACCTCTGGATCGGACGAGATCTTAGGGATGGCTTCAGCGGGCTGTCATCAGCAGCTGGCTTTATCATTGCCGCGGGATTGACGATAGCAGCCTTTGCATTCAAACTCGCTTATACAAACGAGGACGCTCCGGAGCTGGTATCTGGCATGGCGTTGAGAATCTTTGATTACCTACCGCGCGCGACACTGGTTGCTAGGGCACAGGCTGTCTTTATCGGTCTTGCCGTGGCTACTGCTGGCGTGCTCTGGTTTACTTTCGGCAAGCGTGGAGCGCCGGTGAGGACAACCGGTAAGTGATATCCACTCCCCTTGCACGAGATGGCACTGACAGTACTTTTAGTTCTGGATACCCTACACAGCCTCTACACTCTCCTAGCCGTTACCCAGTCCAGGACGACCAACATCCCGCTCTTCCTCCTCTTCAACATCCAGCTCAAGTTCCTCGGCTCCCAAGCCCTCGACGGCGCCGAGCTCGCCACCTCCACCCTCCTGCTCTCCTTCATGTCATTCTTCGCCTCTGGCGGCTCGAACGCCATGTCCTCCGTCGACCTCTCCAACGCCTACAACGGGGTGAGCAACTTCAACGCCGTCGCAGTCGGCATTCTCACTTTCGTCAGCAATTGGGCAGCCCCCATCTACTGGACGTTTGCTACGGCTACTTTACTGGTGAGGAAGCGGAAGGCGGGCCAGAGCAACGTATTCCTGCAGCATCTCGCTTTTCTGACGGTGTTTATCACGTTCAGTGCTGCCGCTGTCATGGCCGCTTGCACGGCGCTGCGGACGCACTTGTTCATATGGACCGTCTTCTCGCCCAAGTACCTGTACTGCATGGCTTGGACGCTGGCGCAGCATCTCCTCGTGAATATCGGAGTTGGTGGAGTACTGTATTGGTTGGGCACCAGACCGTAAAGAACGGAGTTAATCAGATCTGTCGTTGGTTAAATAAAGCTCAGCCCAAAGGTATCCATCTTGACTGTACGCAGTCGCTACTCCTCAGCCCAAAACAATAGAAAACAAAACAGTAGCAGACACTCGGACAGTGCATCACTCAAGTCATCTCCGTATCCCCATCAGCATCCAAAAGCTCACTGACAAGTGAATCCTCCTCCCCTCCGCCATGAACCACCGCCGTGATCTCCTCAGCGACACTATCGCCCTCCTCCTCAGCGGCTTCATCATCGTCATCCTCCTCAGCCTCCTCCTTGATATCCGCATCCGGGACAACAGTCCTGTCCTTAACGACCGTCTTGTCCTCCACCGCAACCGAGGCGCTCCGGTTGAAGGCGGCCCTCGCGCCGCCGCCGCCGCCGCCGCCAGCAGCGGCTTCCTGAGCGTCGAGGTTGTTGACGATCTTGCCCAGGCTGACGTGGATCTTGTACAGCGCGTTCCGGCCCGTGGCGTCCGACAGTAGGTTGTGCTCCACGGCCTCGCATACCTCGGCGTAGACGTCGCGGATCTTCTCCTCCGAGGAGGACGGAGATATGTATAGCTTGCCTAGCAGGGGGGCCAGGACTTTCTTCTCCTCTTCTGTAGAGTTTAGTCAGTACTATAGCAATGAAACAGGTGCGGGTGATAGAGAAACTTACTGCTAAAGTTGCTGTTGAGTCTCTCCAGCACATCCTTGGCGAGATCAAGGTGCACATCTCCATTCACATTCTTCTTCTCCGCGTCGGCCGCGATACCGGGGGCATAGCACTTTCGCGGATCCGTCCAGTCGACGAGACAGGCGCCGATGGTCGACAGTCCCACCATCTCTGCCTCGACGTCGGCGTCGTCGTCTTCGAGACTTTCCCGCACGTTGTACAGCGCGTGCAGCGCGTCCAGCGCCACGGCGCGCATGAGGTCCTGGTTCTCGGCGCGCGAGTAGCAGAAGACGGGCAGGAAGTAGTTGAGCGCCTGGCGGACGGACTGGTTGCCCGCGCTCGCGGGCTCGAAGTAGGCCACCACCAGCGTCTTGAGCAGCTCGGCCGAGTGTTCGTGGTCGGTGACGACGCGGCCCAGCAGGAGCTTGGAGGCGGCGACCGTGGCCGCCGCCTGGACCTCGGGGGACTTGGAGCCCGAGCGGAGGGCCTTGATGTAGACCTTGAGGAGCGCCGGGTTGGCGGACAGGAGCTGCGCGCCGTGCACGTTGAGGATGTCGGTCAGGATGTGCAGGGCCGTGATCTGCAGCGCCGTGTGGCCCTTGGTGAAGAAGTGCATGAAGAGGGTGAGGTTCTCTTCGGCCAGCGACCGGTCGAGGAGCGAGCACAGGCCCAGGCAGAGCAGGCCGCGCTCGCGGACGGGGGCCTCGTGGCTGCGCACGGCGGGCACGACGAGGTTGTTGAGCATGGCAACGAGGTGGTCGTTCTGCTGCAGGTTGCCCGACACGTTGGACAGCATGCACTGCACGATGTGCAGGCACTTCATGTTGATCATGATCTCCTTGATGGCCTTCTCGCGTTCCTCCTCCTCCGAGAGAGCAGAGGTCTTAGCTTTGCTCTTGGTCGGAGTGCTGTCGCCGCTGACCTCGGAGCGGGCTGAGTGGAAGCTCTCGTCCGCGTCGCCGTCGTCCGCTGGCTCGTCTACTATGGTGTCGTGCACGTCCGCGACAGCTTCGAGAACGATACTGCAGAACTCCTTCTCGCCGGCTGCGTCCGGGGCGCAGATGTCGCGCAGTGCGTCGACGGTGAGCTTGGTGATCTCGTCCGGCAGCTCCGGGATGGATAGCGTCTGTCTCAGAAGCGAGAACATTTTGCGTCGGCCAACCTCGTCTGAGTAGTCGAGTGTGAGGGCGATGTGCAGCAGTTGCTCTACTATGAACTCCTGCTCGACAGTGTCCTCCGCTTCGGACTCGTCAACATCCTGCTCGGCAATCCTCTTGATGGCATCGACGAGCACCTTGATGTACCGCTCAAGATAGAAAGCCACCTTTGTGACCTCGGGCAGCTTCTCCTCGACCAGAGCCTCGTACTTCCCGTTGCCCTCGGTCCTGCAAAAGTCGTTGAAGCTCCGGGCGACAAACACCGACTCTGCGCTCAGGGTCTCCCAGAAGGTGTCATCGAACTCGACGGCCTCACGGTAGTCTGGCCGTCCCTCCCAAAAGCCCTTCATGGCCTCCAAGGCGACACCGTTCTCGACACCAGAATTGACCACATCAATGCGCTCAAGCAGCTCAAGCAGCCCCTCGAAACTAGGCGGGGACGGCTCGGCAGCCTGGCCAGCCTCAGCAGGAGGGGGTGTGCCGGCGCAGTCCTCGATCCACCGCTCGCGGAAGAGCCGTCCAGCAGCCTTGCGCACGTTCTCGTCTCTGTCTCTCAATCCCCAGCGCAAAAGCTTCTCCCTCATTGATAGCGACAAGTGCCTGAAGTCGCCCAAAGCAGGCAGCAACTTGGAGTACACCGCCCGCCTGGTCATGGCGTCCTGATCCCGCGCCCTCTCAAGCAGAAACGGCAGCGTAGCGGGCAAGATTGGGAGATTAACCAACAACGTCCTCCTGACGTCCGCACTGGGATCGTTCTGCATGACCTCCAGCAACTTCTCCAGCAGGCCCGTCCTCCCCGAACCGCCATCATCCTCGCTATCCTCCGAGTTCGGCTCGGCGTCGACCTGGTTCCCCGCCAACCTCCCCAGCCCATGCACGGCCTGGGCGCGCACCATCGCCTCCTTATCCCTAATCCTCTTCAACAACCCGCTCCTCAACTTTTGAAACAGATCGTCGTCAATCGCATCGAGCGAGTTGATGACATGACTGATAAGCTGCGTGGCGCGGAACCGCACGACCTTGTCCTTGGCCGTCAGCAGCGGCAGCACGCACTCCATAAGGTGCGCGGTGAGCCTGGTGCTCGGCGTCTCGGGCATGGTGCTGGCGTCCTCGTCCACCTCGCCCATGACCTCGTTGTCCTTGTCGATCGAGTGCCGCAGGAAGAGGCCGATGAACCGCACCGTCTTCTCGCCCACCCCTTCGCTCTTCTTGACGGGCATGACGCGCAGCACGCACCGCGCGAACTCGACGTTGAAGTCGTCCTCGTCAAAGTCGGACGAGGCCTGCGCGAAGGAGGATTTCTTGAGGCTGGTGGGCTCGTAGCAGCAGGCCTCTTGGATCTTGCGCAGGGTTACCGCTAGCTTGCGGTGCGAGGCTGTGGTGCGCTGCGCGTCGCGGAAGACGGCGGCGAGTTGTTGGCGCAGGGCATTGTCGGGGCTTTCGGGGGGGATCTCGAGGTTGTTGGTGGTTGAAGCGCGCGAGGTGGTCGAGGCGCGTGGGTTCAGGGACGTGGTGGAGGGTTTGTGGGTCACGGTTGAGGTCCGGGTTGACCGTGCTGTTGATGTTCGAGCTGGCATCTTAACTTCGTATGCTAGAAGCTCCAGAAGCGACGGAGAGCTGGCGTCGTGGTGTTGACCGTCGTTGGGCGTTAGTGGTGATGCGCTTGGGGGGGAGAGTGGCAGCCACTTTAACGGTGCGTCGCGCTTGTTGTTTGTTTGTAAACTTCCAGATCGGGTACTAGCGTAGAATGGGGGCTTGCACAAGCCCCGCAACGGGATTATGCAAGTTATGAAGATAAGCACATTCAGGGGTCTTTATCGGTCTGGCTCCACCAGAAATTTTCGAGATCGCATCTCGTTGCAGCTGCAGAGCAACTTGCAGTCCAGACACGATTGAGAGGACAACTTGAACTGCCTCAAAAAATCAGCAAAAATGGGAAGATACTACAGCAAAGCGCCCAAGAAGGAGGGCAAGAAGGGCGGCGAAGAGGCTGAGCCCTCCGCCGTAAAGGTGGCCTCGAAGATGGCCAAATCTGAGAGCAAAAAGCGCCCAAGAGACGGCGACGCAGAGGATGCATCGCCGGCCAAGCAGCCAGAGCAGCAGACCGAGACCACAGGCGCCAAAGCGCCAGCAGCAAAGAAGGCGCGCACCGAGCCCAAGAAGTCCCTTTTCGTCCGCTCCTTACCTCCAAACGCAACTGACCAGACCCTCACCGACTTCTTCTCGCAACACTACCCCGTCAAGCACGCCGTCGTCGTCCTCGACCCCAAGACCAAGACGTCCCGGGGTTACGGCTTCGTGACCTTTGCGGATGAAGACGACACGCTCGAAGCCAAGGAGAAGCTGGCCAACGAGCTCCTCGATGGACGCCGGCTGAAGCTCGACATTGCGGAGCCCAGGAACCGCGACTCGGCCAAGATCGCTGCGAAGACGGGGTCGGCGGTGCATAATCGGGCTGCCGAGACGAAGAAGGCGCGCGAGGAGGCGCTGGCCAAGATGAAGGAGCCGGCGAAGCTGATTATCCGAAACCTGCCCTGGAGTATCAAGAAGGACCAGCAGCTGGCTGACCTGTTCAAGAGTTACGGCAAGGTCAGGTTCGCGGATCTGCCGCAGGACAAGGGCAAGTTGAAAGGCTTCGGGTTCGTTACGCTTCGGGGGCGGAAGAATGCTGAGAAGGCCCTGGAGGGGCTGAACGGCAAGGTCGTCGATGGCAGGACGATAGTTGTTGACTGGGCGGTGGACAAGCAGACATGGGAGGCGCAGCATGGTGCGGACGCTGATGCCGAGAAGGATCAGCCCGCCAAGGAGAAGAAGGCCAAGAAGTCAAAGAAGGATGACGATGAGGAGGCGGAAGAGGACGACGACGATGGAAAGCCCATGACAGAGGAGGAGAGGGACTTGGCAAACTTCATGAAGAATCACTTGGAGAACCTAGAGGAAGAGGATGAGAGTGACGAGGATGAAGACAAGGACAGCGATGAAGGGGAGGACGAGGATTCAGCGGAGGACGATGATGAAGACGAAGAAGACGAAATCAGTGACGACCAGGATGGCGGTGCCGCAGTAGAGGAGAAGCCGAAACGGGTTACGGACAACTCTACCACTGTCTTCATCCGCAACCTTCCGTTTACAACGACAGACGAGCAGCTCAAAGCTCACTTTGTACAGTTTGGCGCTGTACGGTACGCGCGCGTCGTTATGGACAAGGCGACCGACCGGCCAGCCGGCACCGGATTCGTCTGCTTCTTCACTGCCGACGATCACAAGGCTTGCCTGAAGAGCGCTCCTCGTTATAAACCAGCGGCCACTACGGCCAAACATTCAGTGCTCCAAAACGAGACCATCGACGAGGATGGTCGCTACACGATGGACGGTCGTGTCCTACAAGTTACCGCAGCTGTCAACAAGGACGAGGCGGCGAAGCTGACATCTGCCGGCTTGGAGGGTCGCGACAAGGACAAGCGGCGGCTGTATCTCCTTGCCGAGGGACAAATCCCGTCTAACTCACCCCTTTTCGGACTGCTTCCGGCGGCGGAAGTCAAGATGAGGGAGGACAGTGCCAAGCAGAGGAAGAAGCTGATCCAGACGAACCCGGCTCTACACATTAGTCTGACCCGTCTAGCCATCCGCAATATCCCGAAGAACATTGGATCAAAGGAGCTCAAAGCGCTAGCACGCGAGGCAGTCGTGGGTTTCGCGAAAGACGTCAAGGAGGGTCGGAGACAGCCCCTCTCAAAAGAAGAGCTTGCCCGCGGCGGCCCCGAGGAGAAGGAGGCCGAGCGCATCCGCAAGGAGAAGAAGAAGGGTATCGTCAAGCAGGCGAAGATCGTCTTCGAGACCAAGGAGGGATCCAAGGTCGACGAGAAGGCGGGCGGTGGCAAGTCTCGCGGCTACGGTTTCATCGAGTACTCGTCGCACCGGTGGGCGCTCATGGGACTCAGGTGGCTGAACGGCCATGCCGTCAAGGACGACGACGGAAAGACGAGGAGGCTGATTGTCGAGTTTGCCATCGAGAATGCGAACGTGGTGCAGCGGCGGAAGCAGATGGAAGAGCGGTCGAGACAGCGGGCTGCGGCGCCTGCTGGCGTTGAGGGCAATGCTGCCTACAATAATAGGGCGCCTGCCGGAGCTTGGGGTAAGGGTGGCGACAAGAAAGGCGGTGATCGCAAAGGCAAGTCTGGGGACAAGAAGGGCGGTGATAGGAAAGGAGGAGAGAGGAACTTTGGGGATAGAAAGGGCAAGGATGGGAAGGGTGCTGATCCTAAGGCTAAGTTCAAGAGCACAGCAGCTCCGGGCAAGGATGGCAAAGAGGTCGATTCAAAGCTGGCGTTGAGGACGAAGATCATCGCCAGGAAGCGCCAGATGAGGAAGAAGAAGGGCGAGATGCGGAAGGGGAAATAGTCCGACATTGGTCTTCGACGAAAAGATCATTTGGCATCATGGCGTCTTGCAATTAATGACGGGCTTCGTACATTCACTATCAGTTGGTGCTTAATGTACAGATACTATGCATCAAGCTGCATTAGCTGAATCCGGAAGCGCTGCGGCTGAGAGTTTGTACTAAACTAAGGCAAGTCAACCTTATCGAAAGCTCTGCCGTCCCTTGATATTGGCCGAGTCGAACTACTCCCGTTTCTTCTGTCCCTCTTCAATGCAGGCGTCGATCGGGCTCGTATGAGTTTCCAAAATTCTCGGACCAGTCAATGACGCCTATAGACGAGGAGTCCACTCCGCTGCTCAGCGCCCAGGTAGTGACTTGGACCTTACCCAAGCCCAATATCGGCTTGTCTTGGATAGGTATTAACGAACTGGCAGAACGAGGATGGCGACACACAGCACTCAGTCGAAAGAGGGCTGTTATGGCGCCTGTATACCTCTCATTTCCTATCAACGTGGAATATGCGGAGTTACGAGTTTACAGTCGTAAGCGTAACCCAAGCCCCTGCTCCAACTGGTTAATGTCGACTGACACGGGCCAGATCCTCCTCTTCGCCGCAGCCTATCCAGATAGCTTGCTGCCGACGTCCATCAGGGGCATCCTCACGAATGGAGCCACGCTGCTGCTCTCGCCCACCATTGGCAGCTGGGTAGACAGGAACGCATCCCGCTTTCACACCATGAAAATGACCATCGTCGTGCAGCGAGCCTGTATAGTCGCGGGCTGTCTCTTGTGGATGCTGCTGTTCCTGAGTGCCGGGCAGACAATGGCCGAAGGTCCCCAGGGGCAACCCATGCTCAGTCTGGGTCGCTACCTCCCAAAAGACCTCATCATCGCCATCCTGGTGGTCTTCGGTGTGGTCGAGCGCGTCTGCGCAGTGGGCAACAATCTCGTCATGGAGCGCGACTGGGTGCCCACCACCCTGGCCTGCCCGACCCCATGTCCGTCCTCGGCCTATCGGGCGTAACCCTGCAGCTCGCCCTCCTCGTACCCTGCTTCCTCACCCTGGCCTCGCTGCCCCCTCCGGGCTCTTCCCCTGACAACGACGACCCACACCACCCCGCCCTGACGACGGCGGCGGTATTCGCGTTCCTGGGCCTGGGCCGGCTGGGCCACTGGACACACAACATGGCCGTGCAGCAGATCGCGCAGACGCGCGTCACCCCCAGGCACAGGGCCGAGTTCTCGGGCGTGGAGACGGCGTTCGTGAGCGCCGCCGAGATCGGCAGGTGGGCGTGCGCGGCGGTCTGGAGCCGGCCGGAGGAGTTCACCGTGGTTGCGGCTGCGGGATTGGGGAGCGTGGTTGTGGTGTGGGGGTTGTTTTTGAGCTGGGCTTGGGTTGAGAGGGGGAGGAAGGGACTGGTTTGTCGAGGGGATGGGGGGGGCGGTTGAATAGGGGTTCTGCGAGGGGTCTGGTTGGACGATAGACATGAATATACCTGACAATCAGGCATGGGTCCAGATACGGATGCCAGTCGAAGATGGACCAAAGCATGGTGGCTGGCCATGGATCTGTCGCGATTCTTGGTACACTTCACATATGGCAGGACTCAGCATGTCAGTATGGTATGTACATACCTACCGGACGAGCAGTGATTGACGATTGCACGATCACCAGGCCAGGACACGAACACGAAGCGATGACACCATCACCAAATCTTGTTTCCTCGTCAACGTACGTGAGAGAAGGCAAGACACCTCTTCAAAGTGATGATTTGTCAACGATGCATTTGAGAGTACTTCTAAGCTACTCCAACAACACTGCTTCCCAGCCGTCTCCGCGGTTCACCGCCCCGGCGGCCTTTTTTTCTAACTGAGTTCCCCTGGATATCTATGACCCTCTCCACGCGAGAGCCTATGCCCATCAAAACGCCCAGCAATGCTGACTAGTATAAAAGATAATACAAGAAGAATAAAAAAAATGGAATCGGCAAACTAATGCTATCGCTTATGCTTCTCCAAACTCTGCAGGTTGACCAGCTCCGCATACCGCCCGTTCCTCATCATCAGCTCCGAGTGCGTGCCCTGCTCCACGATCCGCCCCTGGTCGAAGACGTAGATGATGTCCGCCTTCTGGATGGTGCTGAGCCGGTGTGCGACGGCGATGGTCGTCCGCCCCTTGGCCGCCTTGTCCAGCGCGGCCTGCACGACGTGCTCGCTCTCCGAGTCGAGCGCGCTGGTCGCCTCGTCGAGCAGCAGGATCTTTGGGTCGCGGATGAGCGCCCTCGCGATGGCGATGCGCTGCTTTTGCCCGCCCGACAGGAGCGCGCCCTTGGACCCGACGACGGTGTTGAAGCCTTCGGGCAGCGACAGGATGAAGTCGAAGATGTTGGCCTCCTTGCACGCATACTCGACGTGCGCGTCGGTCACGTCTGTGGCCGCGCCGAGGAGGATGTTCTCCCGGATGGTGCCCTGGTAGAGGGTCGGTTCCTGGGAGACGAGCGCGATGTGTTTTCTGTAGTCGTTGACGTTGAGGGTGCTGATTTCCTTGCCATCAATGTACACGCCCCCAGCGAGGGGGTCGTAGAAGCGCTCCAGGAGCGCAATGGTGGTGCTCTTGCCGCAGCCCGAGGGGCCGACGAGGGCGACGTACTGGCCCGGCGAGACCGAGAGGTTCAGGCCGCGCAGGACGGGTTGCTCGGGCCGCGTCGGGTAGCGGAAGTGCACGTCGCGGAACTCGACCGTGCCGTCGACGACGTCGAGCTTCTCACCCGCCTCGGACCATGTGTCGATCGTGGGCTTGCGGTCGAAGAGGGTTTTCAGGGCGCGTGCGCTCTCGGCCGCCTTGCCCATGTCCGGGGCGAAGCTGAAGACCGTACCGGCCGACTGGGCGCCGAAGATGACGGAGGAGAAGACGACGAAGAAGGTGAAGAGGCCGTACTCGTACTTGGCGATCAGAGTGCCGCCGTACCAGAAGCCGAGTGCGAAGGCGAGGAACATCAGCGACTGCGAGGCGGCGTACAGCGTGCTTGACTTGAGCACCGATATCAAGCTTGAGTGTGCTTGAATCGCGAGGGAGGCGCGGTAGTGGTTCATGACGTCGTCTTCCCGTGTCAGAGAGGCTACGGTGCGGATTGCGGTGATGGCTTCCGAGGCGTAGCTGGCTGACCCGGCGTAGGCCTTCTTTGCCCGGCGCTGGAACTGAG
>Ga0209127_100119_pt1 | contig 32727 bp, 26 predicted proteins | sample LakSupMetagenome_FD_187469 | JGI IMG/M metagenome (GOLD analysis project Ga0209127, IMG submission 187469) | Freshwater microbial communities from Lake Superior, Canada - Sta WM archaea (SPAdes) (version 2) | ecosystem: Environmental > Aquatic > Freshwater > Lake | place: Lake Superior, Canada... | reverse complement strand
TGGCCGCCCGCCCGCCGATCGAGTCCCTGGTCGAGAGGGCCGTGCTGCCGCCCGAGTGCCTGCCGCCCTCCACCACCACCAGGAGGAAGGCGAGCCTGGCGCCGGCGCTGGTGGCTAAGAAGCGGGCGGTGGAGAGGGAGAGGGTGAAGGATGGCTTGCGGCGGTGGGTTGGGGGGGTTTGGCGCGGGAGGGTGGAGGAAATGGGGGAGGGGGTGAGGAGGTGGGAGGAGAGGGTTGGCGTGGGGAGAGTGTGGAGGTTGAGGAGATTTTGGGAGAGCGTTGGGGGGGTGGATGGGGATGGTCGGACTGGGTAGGCTGGGTTGGGGTTAGGGGCAGTGGTGATGTTTTTGGCTTGTAGCATGGCTGTAGGTCTCTTGCATTTGTCGCTCGGTGGACGTCTGGAGTACTGGCATAGCTGTTGCATCTTTTGAGCAGTTACTTGCACCTATTCGATAATCCCACACATATCCTACACTCTTAGCAGCTGTCCGGGGACTTCAGGGTCCGTTCAGCCCTTGAATCGGAACCCAGCCCAGTCATCCGCGTCTTCATCCTCATCCATATCGTCCTCATCGTCACTCTCCTCGGCTCCATCTGCAGTTTCTGTGCCCTTCATACCCTCCATCTGTCCCGCAGCAGCATTTTTACTTTCTTCTGTCGTAACGGGCGGACTCCCTTGGTGCTGCCGCAAAGCCTCTCTCCTCTCCTTCAACCTCCGCACCCTAGCCTCCAACTCCTCCATCTCCTCGAATTCCTCCTCGAGCGCACGCGTGGCGTCTTCCTTCTCGTTGTCCAGGTCGATATCGGCCGTCAACCGCCGACGCTCGCGCTCTTCCTCTGCTGATTTGGCGGCGATCTCATCGGCCGTCATGACCGGGGCGGAAATCACGGCGTCTGCGGGTGCTGCTGGTATCCCAGGTCGTGAGGATGCGCCATTAGTGTTGCTGTGTAGCAGGTCGGCTTCGAAGGCAGCCCATTCGGCTTCGTCGATGTCTTGAGCATTCCTGCCGACTGCCGCACCCGTCGAGGCCGCATCTGTTCGAGACAGCGGTGGAGGAGCTGTCAGTGACGATGTGGATATCGCCGGCATCCCCCCCGTTGCAGGAACAAAGCCGGCAACTGCGGCAGTCTCCCGGTGAAGCCGAAGCGGCGACCGATTGGCTGGCGCGGCGCTGCCATTAGCAGCCCCTGCGAACTCTGTCCTCACTGCTACAGGAGTCGCAGGCCGGGAAGGCAGTTGTACCTCGACGCCCTGGCTTGGTGTCCCCGACGTCCGGCGTGGAAGCGGCGGTGTAGCGGGTTTTATCTTTGTAGGCGTCGTGTTGTCGATTGTCCTGTCTTCGCCTCTTGCATCCTTCCCGTTCGTTTCGGATTCTTGCCCTGTCCCTGCTTCCTGGACATTATGACGACTTCTTTTCTTCCTCAGCCCGTTCTCCTCTTCATCTGTCATCGCGACATCGTCCACATCCTCCTGGTCGTCGTGTTTGCGCTTATGGGAAGCCGAGGGTTGGTCTGGCGCAGGCGCCGAAGCCTGGAGTTTCTGCACTCGTTGTATGTGTCCGACGCTGCGGATGTGGCCTTCCCACAACGACTCGGCCCTCACTTGCTCGTGGCAGACGGTACACAGCAGCTTGCCGGCGTCAGAGTAAGCGGCGTGCGGGTGGACGATCCGTCTGGCGGCGCGCTGTTGGCGGAGGAGAGCGCGAACGTCGGCCATTGCGACCTAGATTCTGGAGACTGACGTCCCTCGGTGCTGTGTTTGGCTTTACGACGTACCAATGGCTCGGTCCGAGTAAGTGTAATGGGTTTCTGCGGTCGGATGATGCTATGATGACAGGTCGGCCGAGTTGACGAAGTTGCGGCTGTTCATCGCTTCCCCGCCAAGCTCAAGCCACAGTCCGGGTCGAGCTTCAGCCACAGCAAGTGGATCCCCGGACACGGCCCCCGGATTCCTGCCGGGAACCACCGGGCGATCTCAGGACGACATCAGACATCAGACGTCCAAGCAAACGGATACAATCTGCACAGTAATAGCTTGCCACACGTCATCTAGTGACTCTCCTATGTATCGCCGGGGTATCTGCCATGAACGTGCCACATTGACCACGTGCACACCCATCGTACTGACACTCTTTTCTTAGGTTCGTAGCGACAGGCTCGTGTCTATGCACTCTGTTTGTTGAAGTGGCGACGGGCATGCATTGTCTCGGTCTTAGCTTCCAACATCCTTGATGACCACTGTCCGTGTCTCTACATGGGATGCGAGTCCGTCAATGACTCCCAGCAATTCACGGAATGCCGCCCTGTAAACCAGCAATGGAATACGCAGCGTTGTGGCTCACCTACAAACAGCGCTCTACTCCTTATCATGCCGCGACTCACGCTCTGCTGAAGTCTCGCGAAAAGGTTGATCTTCGACTCCTAACTATATACAGAAGAGACGGACATCGAAACCGCGATTTCAAGCACAACCGGACCAAGCATGCAAAGCGCTCCTTTTCCCGCCCGGTGATTTGGGGTATGTATGCGAACTCCGGGCACCGAGAAAAAAAAAGATGTTGTGTAAAACCAAGGAGAAGAAAACTTTGCACAGAAGAATATAAGATTCCAGGACGAGAGAACCTTCCCTTTCCCCCCATCCCGACACGACCTCAAAGACACTGGGAATAGTAGTCGTTCTGGAACTTGCACGTCGTCCCGGCGGCGCAGGACTTGCATCCGTTCCAGTTCTTGCCGGCGCACTGGCCCCATTTGGCCGACTGGCAGGCGCCCGTCTGCCCTCCAGTGTTGCCGCCCTGGCCTCCTTGGCCTCCCTGGTTGCCTTGGCCTGACGACGTCTGCTGTCAGCAACAAGTCCCAGAACACATACACATCCGTACACCACCGGGATGGGAAAGAAGTACGTACCAACATTCGTCAGCAGCGCCGGCACGCCCGTCCTGCTCGTCTCGTCAATAGTGCACACGTTGATGCACTTGCCCGACTTGACAAACTGCGGGTCCGTGTTATTGTACACCATCTCGATCCACTGGATCTGCAGGTACGCCTGCGAGTTGACGCTCATGTTCCCGCTCCAGCTCCCCCCGTCGCTCCAGTTGTTGAACATGATCTGCGCCGGGTCCCGGGGCGCCTGAAAGCTGATGGCCGAGACCAGCTGCCCGTTGACGTACCACGTGCTCGACCCGGGCGTCCAGTCGAGGCGGTAGTAAGCCCAGTCGCTCCACCTCCTACCGGAGGGGAGCGACGCGTTCCTCGTCGCCTGCGGGATATCCCCGGTGCTGTTCCAGCTGGGCTGGTTGGTGTACTGCACGAAGACGGGCGGGTCGACGGTGCGGATCTCGAGGTCCGCCTCCTGCACGAGGGCGAGGGAGTTGTTTGGCCCGGGTCGGTAGGTGAACATCGCCGTCACGGCCCCGGGCGCCCCCTTGGTGCGGGCGAACATGCGCACCGACACGTACTGGTAGCCCTGGCTGATGGACTCGAACTCGGCGGCGGTCTGGAAGTCGCGCAGGCGGGCGGTGCGCATGGTCAGGTGGGTCTGCGACGAGGCCTGCGGGTCCGAGTTGCGCTCGATGTAGATGTTGTTGGGCGAGTTGACCATGAGCACGCTGGCGTCGCTGCCCGTGACGTCCGAGTTGTTGGTCTGGAAGACCTGGCTGTTGTTCCAGTTCTGGATGCCCCACGTGCTCTTCCAGTCGTCGGACTGGAAGTAGTTGCTCGGTGGTGGGGCGTTGGCGTTGCTGTCCGGGTCCGGCTTCACGCCCGGCACGTTGACGTACTGGTTGAGTTGCCGGAAGTCGAAGAACTTGTGGTGCGCGAAGTAATTGGATGCCGTGGCGTTGGTCATGTAGCAGTGGCAGTTCGAGTCCGTCGTCAAGGGGTACGCGGCGAAGGCCGACGGCAGGAACACGGCGGCCACGGCTGCTACGGCCGCGCACAGAGGGCGACGCCGTGGGCTCCCCGGGTGTGCCATTGCTCCTGTCCTGTGTCTCTCCTCGTTTGTCCTTCTTTGAGATTCCGTCGAGAGATTCTCAGCAGTAGGTCACCCTCTAGATAAGCGATGTAGGTGTGGCTGAAGTATGCGTCGCTTACGGTCAGGTGCAGAAAGGGGGGGAGGGGGGCGAGCGAGACGGCGCGGTAGGGCTACATATTCGAAGGAGACCGAGTCGGCCCAAGTTCGCCTCAATAACGCACAGCACTGTCAAGATGCAAATGATTACAGGAGCTATATTCCTTAAATAAAGAAGCAATATGGCCCACGTAACGTGGGTTCAGGTTTTGTTCACCCGCGTGAGCACTGCCGTGGCCAGACTTCGCGGGACGAGAGAGGGAAAACCCAGGGAAGTCTGCTGAGGCGAGGGACCAGACAGCAGCGGACTGGGTCAAGCCAATATCAGATCCTATAACGACATCGTTAACAGAAACGGTCGTCATCGGGAAAAGAGACTGAGATGATGAGCCGATACCACACCGGCAGTCAAGTGTGTGTTAGGCAGCCCAGTTGCTGTAGACAAGCCAAGCTGGCCTCCCTGTCGTCTACTGGATCGAGTCTCGACACGCCATATAGGGGCCAAGACATTTACCCGCACAAGGTGCGTCCGCGATGGTGATGGAGCCGGACCGGGGTACATTAGCGGGGATTCCAGAAATTGTTTAAAACATAGAGCAAGATGACAGGAAGAATCCTCTGTTAAGTGTTGGAGCTGCTGCTGCCACGGCTCAATGACACAGTCGTCCAATAGGATGCCGCAGGCTCTTCTGCCCTGGATATGTCTGGCTGCTTGGCCACAGCCTATATTAATCTGGACGTTAATACAACTCCATATCCGGACGTTCATGCCTCGCCTCCACAGTCCGCGCTGTCGTCTGCCGAAGTCCAGACTTTCGAACGCCAGAGAGGTTTAGTATTGCTGCAATGTCGTTGGATCGCCAGGGGAAACCGAGGTATGCTTTAGCGCACAGAGGCTGTTCCATTAGAGTCTGACACTAGTTCTAGTCTTTCCAGACTCGTGCTACACGTGCATTCTGAGTAGACACAGTGCTCCTCATACCACCGAACCATATGCTGTGTGCAAGGTGACGCTAGCAATGAACAAGCAGCTCTAATCGATCTTTTATTCGGACGTTACAAGGCAGGCGTTCGCATTCCTTGTACCATGGCCTCAAATGAATGCCCAGTGCCTCCGTCCCCTTGCATCTCTGAAGATCGAGGCATAGTGATATGCTCGGCAGTCAGAAGCAGCAAATCGGGGTGTTAGCGGTATTTCGACGCTCCATATGGCCACGTAATCAAGTGATGGTGCATGCAAGCGAGGAGTACCCCGGAGACGCAGGCCCGAGCTTGAGCCTCCCTTGACCAAGTACAGCGCAAGTCGGCCGTGCCATCCTCCCTTGGCCTGGGCCATTGCCCGATAGACCGGGAAGTGGACATTCTATGGCACGTTTCCAGGATCCGTGATGGGACGAGCCCTTCCAAGTCACAGATCAGGCCTGGTGCCCCTGTGAGAATGACGTAGATCGGACCACTGCCCTTGCATCAGGAGCTTCTGCCGTAGTGACACGGCAAAGTGACCAATCAGAACAGGTACTCGTCCCAGCGATCTTCATGGTAAGCGAAGTAGAGCTCGTCCGGATCGTGGCCATGGTTGCTCCCAAGGAGTTGGAGGAAGGCTTCGAACGTCGGAGGTCGTCTGGCGTCTCTCTCAAAGTCCTCCCCGTCGTCGCCTCCGTCGCCGGAGAAGTAGTACTCCGAGTCTTCGTCCTCCTCCTCGACGTCATCCGCATCCGCTTCGCCTCCTTGTCCCCCTTCCTCCTCCTCGTCTTCTTCTCCACCCTCCGCGTCACCCTCCCCCTCCCCCACCAGCTCGTCCTCGTCGCGATACCGGGGTAGCAGTTCATATGTGCCAAACCTGATGCCGGCTCTGGTGCAGCGTTCCATGACATCACTGAGATTCCTCCGGAATTTGGTCCTGTACTTGCTCGTTTCCGGCCACGTATGCAGAGCCAGGCTGATGCTGGCGAGCTTCGGGCTCTTGACAGCACACAGCAACCTGATCCCATGCAGCATCATGTCCAGATTCGCCAGGTAGACAGGCTTGAAGTCCCTGTCCGTGCCAAATTCGCACACCAAGTCAAGGCTCCGCAGTGACGCCGGCAACAGGTGCCTCAGCCGCTCGCCGTCGTCGTACTCGAATATGCCCAGCGTGCCGAAGAGGCCCCGGTAGTCGGTACAGAGATGGCGCAGCCTGTATAGCTGGGGAAAGCATGTGAGGCGGTGGTTTTCCTTCTTACGGGGCCGTTCGTCCCCGCGAGTCAGAAAGTGTCCTTCTGTCAAGGTCACTAGTTCCAAGGATTGCAGTGTCTGCGTCAGACCTAGTAGCGCTTCGTTCAGGGTCATGCCGTCGGGTAGCCGTCCGCGGTCGGTCTCGTCGTCGGCGGATTCCTCGAAGTGGACGAGAAGCGTCTTGAGATTGACGCATGTGCGGCACAGCGCCACCAGTTCTGGTTCGTGTATTCGGCTCCCATAAAGCTTCAGTGTTTCAATACCGTGCAGCTTGGGGTAGTTTGGCGCGTGAAGCGGTAGCCAAACAGATAATGCGTCACAACAGACTTCGAGACTCTTCAGGCCATGGAGCTCGGGAAGCAAGCCAACGAGATGACCCAGGAATGTTTGCGTGTAGGTACTGTCGCGGCCAAGACCTTCACGGTTGCAATACAAACGCAGCGAGGTCAGATGACACAGAGCGTCCTTCGCGGGGAAGAGCTGCACCTCGTGGGAGTAAGTTCGCGTCTTGGTCCGTGGCCCAGCCGACTGATCCAACATGAGCATCTCCAGCGACTCATTCAAGGTAGCGCCAGACTCGTCCGGGTATGCCAGAAGCAGGTCGGCAAGGTTGTCGGCGTAGCCCACGATGAAGTTGAAGAGATGCACGGCGATCCCGGACTCGGTGTTTCCGGACGGCGGTGGTATCCGGAGTGCCGTGGCCGGGACGGGATGATGGAGGAATAAATCTGGCGGGAGGCGGAACCCTCTGCTGGTTTGTAGGACCCATTCATGCTTGGCCTCGTTCGTGACCCTCATGTCCAGGAGGTTCACCAGGCAGGAGAGGTTGTGCACCCATGCTTTCACCTCGGGTCGCTCGACGAGTAGCCGGAAAAGACGGACAATCGACGCCCCGCTATGGATGGCGATGGTGTGATATTGATAGGGGCCGGCCACTGCCTGTAGACGGTGGCATGTCCGGGTGAGCGATTGCAGGTCTCGGTGGCATATCTTCCATTCGGCCCACTGTGTGCTGGCTTCCTTCAACTCCCAAGAACCGGCAGGGCGGAGAGCAAAGCGGGTTGTCGAGGGTGGATCGGGGATAAGGTAAGCCGCAATGGCCTGGAGCAGCTCATTGGGGAGATGTAGCAGGCCCGACAATGGTTGGCTGGCCGTGCTGGTGTGCTTGCCGCCCGGTTCCAAGCCGGGGGTGTCGGCAGAAGAAGCCAGAGAAGTCATTACCCAGGAGGGGGAGTCGGCAGAGTGTTGCTCCGTGACGCGGGAAATCCGGGGTCCTTGGCGCGTGCCGAAGCCACATCAGACGTGCATGTGCGACCCCCAATCCAAAAGGTATGGGGAGGCGGCAGCGAAGAGGGCTAACCTCAACCCTTCACCGAGAGAGGTACGTGATAAGGCAAGAGGGTGGCGACGGTGGTCCGGGCGGCGCGTTCCCGGGTGAGGGGGAAGCTAGATAATTGATTGCTCTGACGCGGAAAAGGGAAACCCGCGGGGTCGTTTTTGGCAGGGTTTTGGCTCAGCGCAGTGCGGCCACTGGGTAAAAAAAAAAAGAGTCCTTGCTCATACAGTTGACCACGGGACATGAGCTGACCTGACGATACTTAACCTGCTCCTATGTCCCCAATTAATTATTTCTATTCTAGCACTCTAGCCCGTCAGTGAAATTTCTCTCATCGCATCGAGTCCTCGGCTGCCCGAGTGACTCAATTGCGGGGAATTGAAGAATGAAGTCAGAACCAATCGGGCAAAATTGACAGCCGCTTACCCAGGTATAAGCTTTTTTGAAGCTCTTCCGTCACAATAGCTCGACTTAGATGGGGAAGCATGTAAGCCGACCTCGGAGTCGATGACCACTGTGTGCCTTGGATCACCGCCGCCTCCAGCCTGTCGAAAGTGTCATACAAGGATTTTACGTATGCGGCTCAAATGGCAGTGTCCAAAACAAGGCGCGAGCAGGAGACTAAAGAAAATAGTGTACGCTGCAGGGGATGCCATATTTTTAAGGGGGCGTTGACGCTTAATGGCAGCCGGGAAAGGAAACTGGCCGGCCGCTTCGGTGCTGCAAATTGCTCGAGAATTCATCCTTTACACTCTTGGAGCAATACGATGTGCAGAGCCGGCATGTCAGGCAAGGTAGCTTTTAGATTCGAGTCACTCAGCTTGTTGTTGCAGAGATGTCCGTCAAAATATCCAAACGAGGAAGGTTCACAGCGAGGTTCTGGACCCCGAGAGATGAGACAGAGGAACAGCACCCAATGGCAGGTGCCGGAGCGTGTCGAATGAGGAAGTTGCGAGGCTCGGGAGCCAGTGGCAGCCTGCCAAGTTGGAGGTTACACACGTGTGCAGTGGAGATGCCTAATAGGCTCCCAGCGCTCGACCCGTAGGCTTAACATGGAAGACACCATCAAGGTGCTCCCCATGGCTCTAAATGTCTGGTCGCATGGTCATATGGGGTTTGTGCACTTGTGAATCCCAACGAGGATGCTAGACTCTAGAGGTAGTCCATCGGTCATACGTGGATTCTTGGGACACGTATCCTTGGCCGTAATGACGGCCGCGTACCTCGATGCAACTTTGTGGTAATTCTGGGGACGTGAAAGCTCCGATCAAGGCGAAATCGGAGGACTGGGCTGTCAGACTAAAACATCATACAGTCATAGTCATAGTCTGGGCCCGAAGTGTCGGGACAGCATCAAGGACGTTCGCAATAAGCAAGTGACCGACCGCCATTGCGTAAGCCGTCGCCCTTGCTTTGCTTAGCTAGCAGCCTAGACGTCAAACGCCATGCAGTAAGACCGCGTGCATCCTCTGTCATTCGGCATGGCGGCCAACATTACTTGGATCCAATGCCGAAGCCAGATATCCCGCCCCCCTAGTCCCCATCACCTGCCCATTCGGCCTCGATGAACGACATCCGGCTGCCCTCCGGAAGCCAGACCTTGTGAAACCTGAACCTATCGTCTGCCTCCTTGAACAGAGCCGCCCAATCATCAGCCTCTCTCTCCCTAGCATTCACGGTTACCTGCATGAACAGATCCATGGTGCGCATCGTGCGCTCCTCGATGTATCCAGCAGTGCCGGGCTCCGGAAGCGCACCGTCATTGATGACTATCCTCGCGCCCTTCCTGAGCGCCGGGATCAGCGCCCGGAGGATCCGCACGCAGTACCTGTCCGCGAAGCCGTGGAAGATCATGCGGAAGAAGTACACGTCCGCGATTTCGGTCTGAGGGGTGAAGAAGTCGTGGGTCGTCAGCCTGACGCGGTCGGCAAGCGCACTCGGAACCTTGGCGATGGTCTCGGGAGTGCGCATGCCGGCCTGGTCCTGGACGACGAAGGAGAGGCTGGGAAAGGCTTCCGCGATGGCGAACGAGACGTAGCCTTGGTTTCCGCCCATGTCTACCACTGTCGCTTTCCCGAGATCACCCCATGGGTAGCCTTTGACAACGTGCTCCAACCCATATCCCGCCGCCCCACCATGTGCCTTCATCGCAAGGTTATACCTCTCCGAAAACTCCTGATCCTGCTGAATAAAGTCAAACCACGGTAGGCTCTGGCCATATGCAAGGTTCACGCCCGTCTCAGTCGGCTCCTCGCTAGCAGGCCACTTCTTCATCGCGCTCACGACGTTCGCGATCGGCAGCCACAGGTCGTTACACATGAACCCCACCCAGTTCTTCAGCGGCTCGTCCTCCAGGAACAGGAGCGAGGCCCGCGTGTGCGCCACCTGGCCTTTCACCGGCTCGCAGAAGATGCGGTTGGTCATCGCGTGCCGGAGGAGGCGGCGTAGATTCAGCACACCGATGCGGAGGTTGTCATTGGCGGCTTCCACCTTCGCGGTGAGGTCTTCGTAGGATATTGTACCTGTCCTGGGGACGCACTCGGCGACGTTGAAGTCCCACACGGCTTGGAGGGACAGGCTGTTCACGCTCTGGGCAGGTGAGTGAGCATCTTTTCATGGTACGGTACGATTGAACCCAGGGTGCATACGTCCCAAGCCAGATACCGCAGTCCCTCCTTAGGTCCAAGAGAGATGTCATACAACTCTTTGGTGGCAGCAATCAGCTCGAGGCGGGCCTTGAAGGGGACCTCGTCCTCGGGAGATATGGGGAACTCGGCCAGGCCATCGGCATCCAGCGACGCTGCCTCAAGCCCTCGTGCTGACAGGTACTCGGTGACGATCTTCGTCTTTGCGGCTATCTCTTCACCCAAGGCTGACATTCGCTGGACGGATCCCATTGTAGCAGTTTTAGGCCCCGTATTCTGTCTTTGGAAGGAGAGTGGAAGAATGAGGATATGCCCTGGTCCACGTTGTCGGCTTTAGCTTTGTCAATAGTCAGGGCATGGCATACACTTGCAGCAAGAATCCTTCCACGTAGACAAGACGCTGAAGTAAGCTCGCGTTCTCTCGAGGTCGACCATCACATGGTGGTTGTGGACGGCGCTCCACGCGCGTCGAGGATATGCGTAGAAGCGGCCCCTCATCCAAGCCAAAAGCGTGCTAGTGGAAGCACATCGAGCAGAATAACAAGGATCATATGGATTCTCCAGGCGGTGATGCAGATACATCCGCAAGCTTGCAGGTCAGCTGGCACCGAGGCTTTCAGCCCGTCAGACTAAACCGAGATAACGCAACGCCAGTCAAGGTCGCAGATGCAGGTGATAAGTACTGCCTCTAGTGACGTGCGGCAGTTCCCAGGAATGAAGCCTCTTCGGATGCAATTGCTCACTGTAGAATTGCAAGCAAAGCTTGGGTGTACCGACAGGCTGGGGTATAGCTCTTGCCATTGCTCGTAAACATTGTAACCGCCCAGGCACAGGTCATGCCTTCGGCTTCTGGCCAATAGTAACGTGAAACGGGAGATACGAGTGCACGCTCGAGTTCATCAGCGCCTTCCTGACGCCGATCAGATACACCTCGACCTCCTCGGGCGTCCACTTCAGCCCCCTCGTGAAGGGGCCCATGCTGATGCCCTGGAGCCCGTCGTAGATCATGGACCGGTTGTACAGCCCGACCGTCTTCATCTTGGGGTTTCGCGGCCACACGCCCACGGGCACCTTGAAGATCTTCTCCTCGACGTTGACGAACCCCGCCTCCCGCACGTTGTCCGGGTTCTTCTCCATGGCCAGGAGGTCGACGCCAAAGCGCGCCAGCCCTTCCTTGACGTTGTTGAGGAAGCCGTCGACGGGGTCGTCGGGCTTGAGGGTGTCGTCGTCGCAGCCGAGCACGAAGCGCAGTTCTTGCAGCTCGATCCAGCCGCCGGGTTTGAGCGCACTGCGACGATGACAAGTGGTCAGTCCTGAGAATGCGGACCATGCCGTGGGAGAGGTCTACTCACGTATATGCCTGCGACATGAGCGTGGGCCAGTCTCGGATCGACGAGGTCATGTGCCTGATATGTATGTAGTCGATCGACTCCGGCTCGTAGACCCAAGTTGTCTCGGCGTCGTCGACGAGGAACTTGACGTTTGGAGGCACCCACGCAGGCTGGATTGGGCTTAGATCGATCCCGATGACTTCTGCTTCCGGGTACTCATCACCCACTATCAGACCGGCTGTCAGTCTTCTCGCTTGGCCACATCAGGTCTGTTTAAAAGGGGGGACATACTGTCAATTGCCCAAATGCCCGTTCCAGTCCCCACATCTAGGATCATCTGCGGATTCTCCAGCGGCGCGTAGTGCAGCCGTCCATTACAGAGATTGACAATCATGGCGTGTTTCATATCCTCGCGCTCCTGCTCCGGCTCGTCGTTAGGGAAATGGTATCTCCCCTCGCGGAACTTGTGGTACCGCCTGTTATTCTCAAAGGTGTAGTCGCGCACGCTGCTGGACACCGACGTCGACGCCCGCGACGCCGTCTCGGATCCGTAGGCCTCATCTTCGTCTTCTGCGGGCCGATCGAGCTCAGGGTCGGCTTCGATCGTCGTCTCGGCTTCGTGGGCGGCTGCGCTGTCTTGGGCGTCGTCGCGTCCGCCGACGGGCGATGTCTTGGGCGGTGACTTGGACGGTGATTTGGCCGAGTGCCTGCTCGCTGGGCTCCCGGCCGTTGGCTCCTTGGCCGGGGATGTGGAGACCGGCGCGGGGTCGGCCATCGGTACGTACCTTACCTCTAGCGCCGAGAGGCTGCTTGACGGGTCTTGTATTACCGCGTGGCAGGGACTGTCCGATGTCGAGTCGCGACCGGTCAGCAGAGTCTCTTCGAAGAGAGTCGCGGCAACGGGGGGAACGACAATTACTGAAGAATGTGCTTATCATGCTCGGAGCCCTATCCTATTTCAGGGTATCATTCTTTTTCCGGACCCCCTGGTCACCACTAACAGCGGGGTTGAATCCTTCCCCGACCGCCAATGACATCTCAGATTGTTGCGCAAAAGATGGCTCCTTACACTGAATGTTGGCATGTCGCAAGTGAGGTTTGCAGAGGAGCTAGCTTATGGTCTGGCGGTCGACAGCCCGGAGTCGTGATGCTGCGGCTGGTGCCTCGGGCGTAGAGCAACAGCCCGACATTCGGTCTAGACACAGATCGCAGTTTCATCTAAATACAGCTATGCATGGGTGCGAACCGTGAAGGTTCATTGGCCGGCCGGGTGCTGATACCCCCTTTTGGTCCTAAGTCTAGGTCCGATATCTTACTCCTTTTCTTCCCCAGGAAACTGGATGAGTCTAATGATCTGATGAACATTGAAGTCTGACACTTGCCCCTCACACAATGTGGCCGTTTTCACCCTCGTATCCAGAGCGTCGCCCCGAGGATGTTGACGGCAGAACCTTTGACTATATCGTCGTAGGCGGTGGGCAACCCTGCCATAACCCAGTTTGCGATGCGTTGCTAACCATCATCATCAGGTGGCTGCGGCGGATGTGTCCTCGCATCGCGGCTGAGTGAAGATCCCTCGGTCTCGGTCCTCGTCCTGGAAAAGGGGCGGGTCAAGGACCCCTGGTACTCCCGGATCCCCCTCCTCAGCCAGAACTATGAGTTCCCCTGGATGCAGGCCGTCAGCCGTTTCACACAACCCATCACCGAGCTGGGTGGCCGGCCGATGAAGGTCTGGGCAGCCGAAGCAGTTGGCGGTACGACGCGCATCAACGGCATGCTCCTCACCCGCGGCGTGCCCGGCGGCTACAACGAGTGGGCCCAGTCCTTCGGCCTGGACGACTGGGCCTGGGACAAGGTCGAGCCTTTCTTCAAGAGGAGCGAGAAGGCTGTCAGCCATCCGGACTCGCCGCATCGCGGTCACAGCGGGCCGATGGAGAACCGTCAAACTCGCTGGCGGTTCTCGTCTCTGCCGTACTACGAGAAAGCCGCCAGGGCTGTTGGTCTGCCTGTGGAGAGAGACCTCAATGATCCAAATGCCAGTGCACAGGGCTACTTCCTTTTAGACCAGACCGTCGATTCCAAGTCGCGGAGGCTCTCCGCCTATCATGCCTGGTTGAATGCGAGGATTGCGATTGAGAGGAGAGATCGCCTGAGTGTCTGTACCGGCGTTGTTGCTTCCAAACTCAAGATTGATCAGAAAGGAAAGCAGGTGACTGGTGTGCATCTCCGGTATGCTCGACCCTCTGGTGAGGATAAGGAGTATCTCGTCAAGGCCCGACGAGAAGTCATCATATGCAGCGGGACGGTGTGCACGCCCCAGCTGCTCATGCTCAGCGGCATCGGTCCCAAAGAACAGATCGACGGGAAAGGCATACCGCTGGTCCACGAACTGCCGGCCGTCGGACAGAACCTCACCGACCACTACGCGGTACCCATCATGCAGGAGCTTCCGCTCAAGGACACCCTGCACCAGATCCGCACGCTATGGGGCATCCTGTGGCACCTCTTCCTCTACCTCATCTTCGGCAAAGGCTTCCTCGCCGACTCCTCCACCCCAGCGAGCATCTTCTTGCGCACCTCAGCCGTCGACGACGAAACCATGACAGTCCAATCAACAACCCAGAACGGGATCTCAACCATGGACGCCTCCCAGCCGCACAACATCCCTGACATCGAAGTAATGCTCTTCGCCGTAAATGGCATCGGGGACCCCATCCCCAAGGACCTCTCCCTGAGCACCCTCTTCACCACGCTCGTCCAGCCCTTCTCCCGCGGCCGCATCGAGCTCGCCTCGACCAACCCGCGCGCCCACCCGCGCATCCGGTACCCCGCCCTCTCGGACCCGCGCGACGTCGCCGCCCTACGCAAGGCCGCCCGCTTCGCTATGCGTCTGGCCGACGAGTTCGTCGCGTCCGGCTATCCGCACCCCGCGCCCTTGACTTTTGCGCCTGGGATGGATCTGGATTACCTCGACTCCCTGTACGATCAAGATAAAGCGAATAAGGTCGGCGTGAGGGGAACAGCAGCGGTTGCTATCGCTGTCCAGCCCGAATACAACCCTACACCAGACGTATCCGACGTCATCGGACGCCCAGACAAGCCTTCGTCGCAAGAAAAGGCGGCGGTGGAGAAGCAGCAAGCCAAGGTGGCAAAGACGGACTGGCGTACAGTCACGGACGAACAAATCGACGAGTACATCAAGCGCGTGTGCGTCAGTAGCTTGCACTTGACCAGTTCTTGCAGCATGTCACTCGGTCCGAAAGACGGAGTGGTGGACCAGAGACTTAGGGTCCACGGGATACGAAATCTCCGGATTGCAGACGCGAGTGTCTTTCCTAAGATCCCGAGCGCGCATACTATGGCGCCGACTGTCATGGTGGCGGAGCGGTGTGCTGACTTCTTGAAGAGTGAGTGGCAGGAGAGGAAGGGGAAATGAAGGACCGTCGAAGCGCAAAATGGATGGGGCGATGAATCGTAAGGCAGTAACAGACGACGTCTAGTTGTACGCGGCACTATACCTAGCCTTCTGCAGGTCCTTGAGAATGGCGCCGATGCTGGTCCTAACGATCCCCCAGGTCATCCCGCCATGCCCTCGGCAGGTCAACCCTCGCACTTGTTCCAGTGAAGGGTGCCAGAGCTGATTACATATCAACCGACTCTCTCTCTCTAAGAGATTGGCTGCCTATCATAAACTTGGTAGCCAGACAACCTTACGCATAACTCAGCCTATCCCTCGTCCACCCCGGCCTCAAATACGCCCCATCAAACTTCATATCAAAGCTGCTGGCATGGACATAATCCAAGTTCCACTCGACCTTGACCTCCGCCCCCTCCGCACTCTGGCTCCAGACCGTGACAGCAATCGTATTATCCCCATCATAATCGAGTATCCCCGGCGGGACCGGAAAGTCGACCTGGTTGCCGATATAGGGGTTGAACCGTCCATACTGGTACCCATTGACGAACAGCAGTGCCCTCACGCGATTACTGTACCCCTCCACCGTCGGCCGGAAACCCGATGAGGAGTTCGTCGCGCCCCCATCAGGCGCCCTAAGCCGGAACGACACCGACACGTCCAGCCCATCAGGCACACGCAGCGGCACCACCGCGCGGAAAACCCTGACACCCGCTCCCGGCACGGCCAGCGTCGCGCCCGTCTCGGGCGTCCAGTCCCCGTCCGGGAAGCCCGGGAGATGCGCCCCGACGCGCTCGGCGTAAAGGCCGCCCTCGTTCAGCGGCCCGCGGACGGGGTCGACGCTTTCGCGCTCGCCGCCACCCGCCGAGCCGGCTATCTTCCAGGCCGTAAATACGTAGCCCGGTCCGCCGACGCTGCGGTCGGAAGGGCCCAGGAGGGTGGCGTTGGTGATGCCGCGCGGGTTGACGGCCGCATCGCGGAGGTCGTGGCCCGAGTTGTCCATTACGACTAGGAGCGTGTTGTCGGTGCCGTCGGTGGTCAGGGATGCGTTGGCGAAGGAGAGGGTGATTGCTCCGATCCCGCTGTACGAGAGGCCGAGGTAGGAGCCGATGTAGTGCGAGTTGAGCCAGGCTGAGTAGCCGAAGGCGTTGCCGCCCGTTATGTTCAGGGCTACACCCGTCGGTGGGGTGGGTGTGGAAGGGAATGTTGCTCGGTAGATGTGATTGCCGACGTGGATGCCGTAGTCGTCGACGTACAGCACTGGGTTGTTGGTGTCCGGCTTCATTGCGTTAGGTGTGGTCCTATGGTTTGCTTCTGGTGGCAGGAATCCGTGTTAGCCATGCTCAGGGCAGAATCCGGCGTTGACATCAAGGACTTACCAATCCATGCAGCACTGGAGGCATTGTAAGTCGCAGAGATTTCTGGCAAGCTATCGTGGGACTTCCACGGTCCGAGACTCGGAAGTATATAAGATCCCGGTGCATCAAAGGAAGCCTTCAGAAGCCCTATGCTTGTCGCCGTGATGGCGAGCTTCTTCCCGTTCCACGACACTGAGCAGACGGATCCCGGAGTAAAGACGTACAGTACCGTCTCGTTAGCCTCGGAGTCTCCTGTCAATTCAAGAGTTTTGGTTGCCTTGTTCATCACGGCCGCCCTAACAAGATAAGGTCCTTGCACAAGCACTGATCCCATGTTAGCAGTAAAATCAACATATATAGGTCAATAGTCGGACCTACCTGTGTCATTCGCCGGGACAATGGGATCGTTAGACAGGGTAGGCACCCAGAACTTGTAGGCTGCAGTTCGGTCAAGTAGCACCACCCTCGTCCCATCATCTAAGTCGACAACAGTCATCCCTGGATTCTGGGTGTAAGACACCGTGACGTTATGCAAGCCAAAATGGAAGTTGACGCTCGACGAAGTCTCGTTGGTGGAGCCGTCGAGCGACGTCACTTTGCCAGACGTGGCACCATGAATAGCGAATTCTCCAGATTCTCCAGCCGGGAGCCAGAGGACCAAGATCTCCTTCTTGTCAATGACAGCGTACGTGAGGACTTCTGCTGTAGAGTAGAGAAGCATCTTGCTGCCGTAGGCAAAGTCCGTGACGAGGACTTTAGCCTGGTGGCCATTGATCAGAATTGACCCTCCGTATTGCGGAATTGCGACTGCAGTTTGTTTAGCACGGATACCTTGTGACACGGTAGGGCTGGTACTCACGGGTGCCTTCCGAGATGTTGACGTTCAGCTTGAATGTCTCCAATGTGCTGGACGGAGAGTAGGCATGCATCACAACGTAAAATGCCGCGTTTGTGTCCGGATTCCTAAGTTCGGCCGTGGTGATGGCCATGTTGCTAGTGTACGAAGTGCCATTCCCAGCTCTTTCTGTCTTTGCAAGATCCTTCGCGGCTTGATGATTGTAAGTATTATAACCAAACGCCCGGTATAGGGGCCTTGAGCACATACAGCGTGTGAACAAAGTCAGCAGTTTCGTCTCGTAGTACTTGCTGCCGATAGCTCTGTTCTCTGATACCGGGGAGGAATAGTCATAGCTGGAGGCTTTCCAAACCTGTCAGCTGGCGGTTCGAGCATCAGCAAGCGGTGTGACTTACCAACGACAGGTGCGGCAAACCATCCCCAGTTCGTCCCTCCAAACAGCATGTAGAGAGAGATGGCAGTTACGCGCTGGTAGATCAGGTTGCGGTAGAACAGATTGGCGAAATCAGCTCCGATGTCGCCAGGGCAGCCACCTTCCGGACCTCCCCAGGGGTTGTATGAGCCACCCTGGAACTCGGGCATGAAGTTTGGCTGGGTACTAGACTGCTTCTCGAAATACCCGACATAATCTGCGACCTGATAGGCAACATATTCGCCGTTGGTGCTGGTACACTCGCTGAGGTTGCAACTCCAGCAGGACGGGTAACTGTCGAGACCGACGACATCGACGTTGCCCGTCTCGTTTGAGAAGTCCTTTGACCAAGAATAGCCGAACTTGGCCCGATGTTAGTCATGTCTACAGATACAGGCAGCCCAGCGGATGTTCCTACCATGTTCGGCGCATTATGAGTCAACGGGATATCGATGCCGTTCGCCCTAGCCACGTCCTCGAGCTCCTGCATGTAGTCATCGATGGGCGGGTTTGGCGTTTTCTTCGCAATGTCTTTCCACTGCCCGTTCAGCTCGTTCTCGATCTGGTACAGGACAACATTTCCTCCGTTCGTTATCAGATGTGGCTTGTAGATTTCCGATATGGTCGACCAGTACGCCTTCCAGGCATTGGCATAAAGCGGATCGCTTGTCCGCAGTTCGCCGTATGCTCCTGTCGTAAGCCACAGTGGGAATCCGCCGGCGTTCGTTTCAGCGTTGACGTACGGTCCTGGGCGGACAATCATGTACATGCCCAGATCCTTGGCCAGCTTGAGAATAGCAGTGAAGTTGTGGGCGCCGGTCTCGAAGTCCAGCACGCCCGGCGAAGCCTCATGGTAGCCCCAGTGATTGTAGATGGAAAATGCGTTGAAGCTGTTTGACTTGTCAGGAACGCGACCGACACACCCATGGTCCGAATCGGTCATGACTTACCCAGCAGCCTTCACCTTTTCCAGCAGATCCTTCCATAACTCGGGACTATGGGGTATCAGCACGGTTGCGAGAGGCCGACGATGCTGACCAAGCACTTACACGGGGAGTCTCCAGTAATGGAACTGCACAAATGTCCTACAGGTTAGCATGCGTGTCTGCCGTGTCCGCCCGGACCATCAGTGTAGATAAGCGCCGTGCATACCTCCCCTGAAAACACGAAAAGCCGCTGGCCGTTGACGACGAAGCTGTAATGGTCCCTGCGATGCCGTGTTCGGTCAGCTCCCAGCCAGTTCCAGAGCCGCTGAGTTACAGTAGCCGCACCATTCAACCAAGTCTGTCAGCCCATCGCTGTGCAGCGGCCATTGACTGGTCAGATTCTGTGCGAGTGCAGCAGAAGCTGCCAGTAGCACGGGTATTGCCCTCAGAATTCCACAACAAGAAACCATTCTGATAGCTGGAGCGCCCAAGTAGCCGACGGATTGTCATGGTGGCACATCTTGTAATATCGCCCTTATATATCTCGTCCGCCCCCCATGTCAACTTCTTGAACGCCGCGATGCAACGCCGTTACCAGCTCCCAGGCAGTGAGCTCCCCGCAGCGGAGATCTGAGGAGAGTATGACCAGGGCTTGGGGACCCCCCCCCCGGAGAGCATATTGCCCACTGCTTACCAAGAAGCACTTGCAGCGTGACGAGCCGCACGAAGCAGAAATTTGGCCGTTGCAACGTTCAATAAGCCAGGTGCCGGGCTAACGAGTACCGAGACGTGTGGGGTAATGGGTAATGACGCGCAGATCGCTCAACGGTAACGAAGCAGTCAGGGCAGTTCCATTTGACGAGCTCAAGAAACAAGAAACAGTTATCTGTATACTAATAAAAAGCAAGACGAGGTGGTGACTTCGGACCGACCGGGGATGGAAGGACGAGGTGGTGGTCCGCAAACCCTAACCCCAACCTCGTATGTCTTCGCGATGTCGCGTGCATCAAATAAACAACAGGCTATCTGCTTCAGGGCCGCAGCGCCTTAATGTAAACCACTTGGTAGGCCTTTGCCGCTCTTCAGTTCGCTCGGAAGCCCCCGTATCGCCCGCTTCTCCTCTGGCTTCAGGTCGATGTGGAAATAGTCCCTCAACGCCCTGACTCTCTGCTCTTCCGTCTGCAAAGTCTCGATGATTTCGCTGTGTTCCCCCATGCGGCGTTTGACGTAGTCCTTGTGCAGAATGAGGACCCCCTCGGGCTCTGCAGTCTGCGGATTGAGGAGGACCTTGGTAGCCACCACCGTCTGCACGAAGAAGCTCTGGGGCGCCGTCATGGTCGACAGGTTCATGACCCGGAAGTCTTCGGGGAAGAATTCGATCTCGACGAAGGAGTACTCTTCCTTCCAGGCCGAGTCCGTATTCGCTCGAGTCGAGTACACCCATACTCGCTGATTCGGGTCGCTGTGCTTCTGGATAGACTTGTATTCCAGCTTTCCGCGCTGCGGATAGACGCCGTAGAACTCGACATCCTGCTCCAGGGGAACTGGCCGGCAGGGGCTGTTGGACCCATAGGCAACATCAACCAGATACGTCTTATGATCGATGGTTACAAGGTTCACCATATGTCCCCTATCGAAATGTAAGCTTGTCACTCGGTATATCGAGGTAGTTGTAATAGGAGAAGTGCATGGGCAGTGTACCAGCCTCCATAGCCGTCCGGGCCATTGACTCTTCCGCCAACACTGGTGACAGTGAATCCGAGACTGCGTAGAACCGTGCCGAAGAAACAATTCACCTCCATGCAGTAGCCTCCTCGGCTGTTGACTACAATCTTCTCGAAGAGATCTTCCGGGTCCAGCGACAGGAGCCGGTGTTTTGAGTAATGGAGGCTCACATCCTCGAAGGGGACTCGGGCGAGGTTGCGCAGCTGGAGCTCCGCCAGAAAGCCGAGCGCGTCCTCGCCATGGCCGTGGGCACTCCGCGGGTAGCCAATGTGGTCAAAATACTGGCCCAGCTGGGTCTCCGTGTACATAGGAACGGACATGCCGATATGGTCCACGCTGTTTGTCTCGTGCCGTGCACGGAATGTCTGGTTTCTCGGTGAAGTCCAGGGGCAGCTGCAGTCAAGTATCTCATCTCGGCATTTCCCCAAAAGTGGACTAGCGTGTCGTCGGTCGGTAACCGAAGCAAGCCGACTTCGACTCCCCATCATCAACCTCATCCATCAGCCAGCGCCCACCGCGAGCTAATGGAAGCGGCAATGGCCTCTCGAGTGGGAAAGGATGTTCTTGCCGTGTCAGATCCCGGTGTTCTAGGCGCAGGGTCTCCGATCCCAAGGCATTCCTCAGTGTGCGCCAAGGTCTTTGCTAGTGACGAGGTTTGATGCCTACCTTATATATTCCCACTGGAAAAGGAAGACAGAGCTTTCCCTAACAACGCGTGCCTGGCTTCCCCGATCATGGAGCACGAATCCATGAGGGGGGCGTCTTTTCATGACCTCTTGAACGGGATAGGCTCCTACCCTGTTAGACAACGCCCTCGAAAAGTCCCAACCGCTAGCTAAGGCACCTCCTTACTCCAATGATAGACTTCATTTCTGGAAACCACATGTGCTTGCGCATTAGCCGTGCAGCTCTTCCCTCGAGCACCAGGCATTGAGGCAACAACCATTATTGTTCGCTCTTGTTAATTGGCGACTTTGGCACCTGCCCCGTGAGCTTCCTGCAAATGATGCAGTGTCGGACGAGGGAGCGAGAATGTTTCTTCAATCTCGGAGATACAGCAGATAAATGCTGGACGAAACCCAGGTCTTCTTCCTACCGACCGTATCACTTTGCCCACACGCGACTTTCCACGCTGATACAAAGGACAGTAGGCATTTTCGAATTATATCAACCAAGGCATTCCCAAACAGCAGCACAAGGCTATCGTTATCATGGAGCAATCACAGCGAAAACCAGAGTCATTAGGTGTGTCCCGATCGGCATCACCCCTCCAGCAGTGTAGTCTCCTCGTGTGTTGGTCAAGAGTGTCGATCTAACTATAAGTCTGTCTCCACAGACAGGACTCCGGCCTCCAAGTTCAACCGCACAGAGCTGGACAGCCTCCGACCCACGATCAAGAAGTTGATGGAGGTTGCTGGGACGGCTGGCCTCGTCGTGGGCGTCTACCACACCGGCGAAGAGCCATAGTACGGCAGTTACGGCTATCGGAACGAACAGGAAGACAGGGTCACAGAGCATACCGTGTTCCCTATCTGCTCCCTTACCAAGCTGTTCACCTCCATGGCTGTTGCTCGGTGGCTAGACTCGTCGGATACCCAATTTTCATGGAACACCACCGTCCCTGATCTTGTCCCATACCTGACTCACACCTCTTTCAAGTATGTCAATCTATCCCAACTACTAAGCCACACCAGCGGTGTCACGAGACCGGGCTGTTATCGCGGCTGCACAACCAATATGCTCATCGACGAAGCGAGTTACATCGACTTTGTCGCAGATCAGGCCCGAGTCCGCCCCCTTCACGGCGACTTCTACTATAACAACCTCGGATACAAGCTCGCGGGCCTTATCCTTGATCATCAATGCGGCGTGAAGCTGTCATCCCTTCTCCAGGAGCACTTTTTCGACAAGTGGGACATGTGCCGGACATTTCTGGGACATCCTCGCCCACCGATTGACGGCGTCTCCGAGGCGTACAATGTCCTGGACAATGGCAAGCCTATCAAGATCCCTACTCCGCTCTCACCTGACACGTCGTTTGCCCAAGCCAGCGGGGGCATGTACAGCTGTGCCCAAGACCTGCTACGCGCGTACGTCCAGGTTATGGAGGCCATCAAGGACCCGGATGGATCACCACAAGTCAAGCAAACGGACAGGCTATTCGCAGCGCACACAGGCATCCCCGCGCACTTCGGGAGCGTCGCCGGCCACCATTACTGCCTCGGACTGGCCAAAGCGGCTTTGCCAGCATCGATTGGCTACACAGGACTCAATTCTTCCCTGCTGCCAGGCCAGTCCATGCCTGTGATCGGCGAATACAACAATATTGGCCCAGTGTACTACGATAATGGCTCCGGCCCTGGAGCGCTGGCAGCAGTGGCAATCCTCCCGAGGCATGATACTGTTGTCGTTGTGTTGAGCAATACGCTCGCGCTCAACGACTGCGCGGACTGGGTGCAGCAACTGGTGCTATCGAAGCTCGTGGGAGGACCACCCGATTGTCTGTTCGTTTCGCTCGCCGAGGAAGCAAGGAGCAACAACCTCAAGGGGTACGCAGACCTGAAGGCAAAGCTGGACAACGGTCAGGGTCCTCCGCCTTCGCTTGAACTGCCGCAATACTGCAAGCCTTACGAAAACATCGCCGAGTACCTTGCGATCGACGTGGAACTCAAAGACGGCAAGCTGGTGTGGACCAAGCAAGGTCGTCCAGGCGAGCAGTTCCCCCTCTACCACTACAAGGGCGACACCTTCCACTGGATGGGCGAATGGAACGACATGGCTAGCAGAGGGTTGCTGCTGCACAAGGCAGAGCACTACTGGCTGGTGCACTTCCATGTTGACCGCGATGACGGCGACGGCGACAATGTCGGCGAGAGCGATGTCGTCGGGCTGACGTGGGTCTACGATCCTCATAACAGGCAAGCGGGAAGGTTTGCCAATGCTTTACTTGACGTGGATGACCGCAGTCAGTGGTATGAGTGGACGAGGTTGGTTGAATCCAAAGGAGAAACTCAGGTTTAGAATGTTCAAGCAACGGCAGGCAGGGAAACAAACGACGGTTGAAAGTAGTATCACTTTCAGGCAGAGAGCTACATGTACTCAGCGGGTCATTATAATACAGCGCTAAGTGTTTCTCAACCCCTGACCCTCTGTTGCTATGTTGACCACGGGTGCTTACTGCTCGAAGCCAAAATATCCTCACGATTGTCAAGCACTCGTGGAGGTGGTGACAAGGCGCTGCTCAACGGCTCCTATGGTGATGTTACTGCGCCTTGTCCCTTGGTTTCCGGATAATATGCAGATCCTACGACATTACATGGACCGCATACGAGGTACTGCACTGTACATACATTACCACGCCTTAGCCCACCCAGCATCTGAGATCGACTTCGTCCATGTGCGCAACGTCCGGTTAATGGATCCGGATAGGCGCCTGGGGCACCACCACTGCTGAGAACAAGCATGCCAACAAGGAAAGGCCCGTAGACTAATTTTCCGAATCCATTCTGAGCTGACAGTAACATGGCCCTGACAGCAGTATCTTCAAGGCTGAGCAGCAAGTCAGGAGAGACGATAACATCGAGGAATTGTACACTGACTGGAAGAGCACACAGAGACAAAAGACAAACACAACAACCCATCGGGAGCATACCGCTATACCTACGTAATCGCAGTTCGTGATCAAGAATTTATCGCCTCTAGTGAGGCCGTGCGAGGGAGAGAGGGAGATGGTGGCCGGAGCCCGTCCGTGCGTGCATGTAAGTCGCTGCAGAATGACGATATGCCTTGATCCCCACCGGGCAATCCTGGGGCAAGGCGACTCCGTCCAACGACGATCATCTACGGAGGTGCATAGCTCTCACTAGTTCATAACCCCCAAATCCCACTTTCCCAAGTCGTACACGTACCAGGCGAGGTAGGTACACCCGAGAGGGTAGCTAGCAAAAGCCACTTGTTTTAGCGATATCGATAAAACCAAAACAAAATCGTTAAAAGCATTCCAAAACTACTCTTCCCATTTACTTATCCCACAACCACTAACACTACCCAACCCAACCCAACCCAATATAGTACCTGCGGTGGCAGATTCGAATCTACCATAGTATTATAGTTGCTATAGGAAGAAAAAACACTTGCTACGGTTTTGTAGTATATTTTTCTAATTTCGAAAATAGGCTAGTAGGGTAGCCTCGTTTATTGAGGGGAGGCGTGACCTTAAATCACGTTTTGTCTGTATACGACTTGGGAAAGTGGGATTTGGGGGTTATGAACCAGTAAGAGCTATACACCTCCGTACTCATCTGCATTTTATCGCCATCGATCAGATTGGACCATCCAATCTGATTGATGGCTCCCCAGATGAAGAGTACCATGGCAGGAACCGGTGGTCAAGGCGTCGAGCCTCTTGCGAACACTCCGCACCTCAAGTACCAGATCAATATCTGGCCGCCCTAGGCATTTCTGGCTCCAGCACCTGGCCGCATTGCACTAATGAAGCTCTTGTCTGCATCTAGTGCACACTACTGTTGATCGATAGCCCGTGCACACGGCTCGCGATACCCTCCATCTTGGCTCGGTCAGCGCCATGGTCTCGCAGCTCAAGCTTAAATCCTGCCCCTTGCCTTCGTTTAAGATGCTTGCGATCTTGGTTCGGTCGTTATGTCACTTTCGAACTGTGATGCTGCTCCTCAGCTGTACGCAGATCTGCTCCTACGTACACAACGACAGCGGCGCCCCCCTGAAGTCATCAAGATGGACTTCAACTCCGACGTCGCGGACAAAAAGAGGCAGGATGGACTCATCGCGACTGCAGTGGTCTTCACTGTGCTGGCGGGTAAAGACACCCTCAGCATCCTAGCCTGAAATCACGGACACTGACAGATACAAGGACTCTTCGTCATACTGCGATGTATCAGTCGATTCATCCTCATCCGCAATTCCGGGAAGGACGATTACCTGATCATAGGAGCAATGGCGAGTACACCGAGCCGCCCCATAATACTCCAGCGTGCTGACCAGGCCATCGTGCCGCAGATTCTCATTATCGGCTACGTGATCGACCTCTTCATAATGAAGCGCCACCACGTAGGGTATCCAATGACCTTCCTGACACCGGACGACATGGTGTCCATGATCAAGGTGAGAGCGCCGCCGGCGGGCTCCAGCTGGCCGGATTTGCTGACATGTCGCAGACGACATTGGCCATCCAGCTGATGTACTATTCGATTGTGTGTTTTATCAAGACATCGATCCTCTTCACTTACCTGCGCTTCGGTACGTTACACGCGTGATGAACGAGTCGAAGATGGAGAAGCTAACGTCCACAATCAGCATTGACAAGAACTTTCAGGATCCTCTGTGATGCCACCATTGTCTTGCACACCGTCTTCTTCCTCATCTGCTTCATAGTCACCATCTGCCAATGCCGGCCGCTTCACAAGATGTGGGACCTCACCAAGTCCGAGCCCGGAAGCTGCATCAACACCACGGCCTTCTTCTACTGTGCGTACTCCCCTTCCCCCACTGTCATCCCACGAGAGAAGTGCCGCTGACCTGAGACTGACAGCAACCTCCGTCTTCAACATCATAACCGACATCTGGATCCTCGCCCTCCCCATCCCGACCCTCCGCTCCATCCAGCGCCCGAACCGCGAGAAGATCGCCCTCTTCCTCATCTTCGGCGCCGGCACCTTCGCCACTGTCAGCAGCATCGTCCGCCTGCACACCATCTACCGCTACACCGAGGCGTCCGACCCCTTCCGGGAGAGCATCCTAGTCAACCTCTGGAGCATGATCGAGGTGTGCGTCGCGGTAGCCTGCGCGAGCGTGCCGGCCCTCAAGCCCGTCTTCAGCCGGGGCCAGAGGATGAGGTCCCGGGCCGCGGCGGGCACCACCCTGACGGAAGGCGAGGAGGGCCGGGGCGGCGGCGCGTCCGGGTTGTCGAGGTCGCGGTCGAGGCTGATGAGCGTGAGCGGGATGAGCAACAAGTGGCACATGCGGCTGGGCAGTAAGGATCTGACGGAGCGCTCCGGGTCGGGGTCTGGGGATGGTGATGCCGCAGAGACGGAGAAACGGATCGAGACGTTGATGAGTCCGGCGCCGTCGCAGGCTGCTGGTGCTGCGCCTGTGACGCAGATGCAGCAGGCTGTGGTCCGTGAGGAGGCCAGGCCGGGACCGCGGCCGGTGGCGTTCTCGCCTCGGCAGGGGTCGTGGCTGAAGGGGGTGGACAGCTCGGACACGGATAGTAGTATGCTTGTGTTTACGCCGCTGACGCCGAGGACGATGGGGTATGCCGGGAAGGATGGGCGGCCGGGTCCGAGCATGCTCAGTGGGATGAGCAGCTCAGGAAGCACGCTGATCTTGCAGAAGTAATTATGCCCTTACCTTAGGAGTCTTATTTAGACGATGTAACCATTCTTGTGCTATTTTGACATCTTCCTTCTTTGGTTTGGTGCTCATCAGTACGTGTAAGCTGTCAATGCTTGCAAACTGAGTCGTAACGTCTCAACAAACATATCGTACTCGGCCTTCCTCCTTGGAGCTCGGGAGGAAGCTCGAAAGTGATAACTTCGAGACAGATATGAGGGCGGACAAACACTGCTCGCTCGTGTTGACGAGGTGTGGCTGATTGAGAATCCCACTTTGGACCCCTAATGACGAGTCGTCAAGCCAAGCCACAATGAATTCCATGTCTCAGAGAGACTCAGTGAGAGATAAGAACGTGCCCCACCTCAGCAACCCCGCACCCTGTGGCTTGCTCGATGTGATCCCCTTATCGGCGCCCAATGTTGCTTTTTCTTCAGGAATTTTTTGAAATTTTTGAAATTGCCCTTCCTCTCTTGCTCCTCCATTCCCCCCTTCGCCCTCATCCTTACTGGCAAGCACTCGATATCTCGAGTGTGTCTTAAGGATAGAGATACCTTATTTGACGTATAAGCAGTTGTCCTTTCTTGATACCCCTTATTTGCTGCTTTCAACGTCTCAAACATGGATGGCGCAAAGCTTGCGGCTCTCCTGAAGGAGAGTCAAACCCGTGAGTTCACCACCTTCTACCCTCTCTCTGTCTCCCTGTTGCACCACGGCTGACATGGCTTCCTCCCTCCAGCTGATACCCAGAAGCTCAAGGCCATCACGGCCGAGCTCCAGAAGAACTACTACGCACACCCTCAGTCGGTGCTACTTCTGATAGAAGTCACAATAACCAATGCCGACCCGGGCGTGCGGCAGCAGGCAGCAGTCCAGGCTGCGAGGCTGGTGGGCAAGCACTGGAAGGCAATCCCGAAGGAACAGAAGGCTGCTGTTCGCCAGCATCTTGTCGAGGCAACAATGAAGGAGCAGGACGCCAAGTGCCGGCACGCCGAGTCCCGTGTCATTGCTGAGATTGCGACTCTCGACTTGGCCGACGGCGAGTGGCCCGAGCTGCTCCCTGCTCTGTTCAACCTGGCCGTCACTGGCGAGGTCGCCCAGAAGGAAGTCGCCTCGTATATCATCTTCAGCATTCTCGAGGCCAGCCCTGCCACCTTTGAGAACGATCTCCAGAAGCCCTTCGAGCTCTTGAGCCATACCATCCGCGACCCCCAGAGTGCCGACGTGCGCATCAACGCCATGATGTCGGTCGGCCCCCTCATGATGCTCATCGAGCCCGACGACGACGAGTCCTCGATCAAGGCTCTCCACAGCATCATCCCGGCCATGGTCGACGTGTTCAAGTCGTGCGTCCAGGAGCAGGACGAGGAGAAGACCCAGCAGGCCTTCGAGGTCTTCCAGCAGTTCCTGGCCTATGACTCTAAACTCCTCGGCCCCTACCTTAAGGACCTCGTCCAGCTCATGATCGACCTCGCCGCCAACACCGATGCCGACGACGATGTGCGGTCGCAGGCTCTCTCCTTCCTTGCCCAGACGGTGCATTACCGCCGCATGAAGGTCCAGGCCATCAGGGATATGGGCTCGCAGTTGACCCTGAAGAGTATGGTCATCCTGACCGAGATTGATGACGACGAAGACGACGAGGACATGACCCCTGCGAGGTCTGCCCTCGCTCTCCTCGACGCTCTCGCAAACGACCTTCCTCCTCGGCAAGTCCTCGTTCCCCTGCTCGAGGCTTTCCCCAAGTTCGCGACTTCGCAGGAGGCTGGCTACCGGAAGGCTGGCATCCTCGCTCTCGGCAACTGTGTCGAGGGAGCCCCCGACTTTGTCTCGTCGCAGATCAAGCCCATCCTGCCCCACGTCATCAACCTGCTCAACGACCCGGACGCCGGCGTCCGCCACACTGCCTTGGTCGGCTTGGCCAGGCTTGCCGAGGATATCGCCGAGGACCTGTCTGCTGAGCACCAGGCTTTGATGACTGCGCTGGCCAGGAATCTTCAGGCTGCCATGGGCCAGACGTCAGACCCCAAGCAGCAGAAGAAGAACATCAGCATCATCCGATCGGTCTGCGGTGCCCTCGACTCGCTCTCGGAGGGCCTCGAGGCCGATGTCATGAAGGTCTATGCTGGTGACCTTGTTGGTAATATCGGCATCCTCGTGAACCACGAGGACTACAAGGTCAAGGTTGCGGCTGCTGGCGCGTTGGGTGCTATTGCTGGCTCGCTGGGCGAGGAGTTCAGGCCCTACTTCGCCAAGACCATGCAGGCTCTGGGCGGCTACCTCACCATCAAGGATTCGGAGGATGACCTTGCTCTCCGGAGCGGCGTTTGCGACTCCATTGGACGCATCGCTACTTCGGTTGGACCCGAGATGTTCCAACCCTACGTGGTTGATCTGATGAAGTCCACCGAAGAGGGCCTGAGGCTCGACAACTCGAGGCTCCGCGAGAGCAGCTTCATACTGTGGAGCTCGCTTGCCAAGGTGTACGGTCTCGAGTTCAGACCGTTCCTTGACGGTGTCTTTACCGGCCTGTTTGAGACGCTCGACCTCGAGGAGGACGAGATCACTCTTCACCTGACTGAGGAGGAGAAGGCCATCATCGGCACTGACGAGGAGATCATCGCCGCTGGCAAGAGAATCAAGATCAAGCAGGGTAGCAGCGACGACGAGGAGAATGCCATGGAAGATGGGGAGGATGATGACTGGGAAGATGCCGCTGTGCCGGCCGAGGCTTACGAGAAGGAGGTGGCCATCGAGGTTCTCGGAGACGTCATCACCAACGCCTGCGGCGGCGAGGAGGTCACGAAGTACCTCGAGAAGGCGATCGAGAAGATCGCTCCTCTCGCCGAGCACTCGTACGAGGGCTGCCGCAAGGCTGCCATCTGCACCCTGTGGCGCGCCTACGCTCGCGTCTGGCAGCTGATGGAGGAGCAGACCGGCTCCAGCTGGGAGCCCGGTTTCCCTCCCAAGCAGACGCCTACTCCAGCTCTGGTGAAGCTGGGCGAGATAGTCGCCAGCGCTACCCTTCAGATGTGGTCCGAAGAGGGCGATCGGTATGTTCCACGTTTCTCTACTTTTTCTCAGTCTCCCCCCTTCGACCAATATGATGAACAACTTCACGTTATACCCAGCTCACTCAGACGCATTAATGCGAGTGCTGAGAACGCGTAATCTATCTACTCCTGACTTTTGTCGACACAATCATCTTCTTTTGCAACCTGCAGCGCTTTGAAAAAGAAGACAAGACTGACAAGTTGTAGGTCCGTTGTCACGGAAGTTAACCGCAACGTGGCCGCGACTCTGAAGGCGAGCGGGCCGGCAATCCTCGCTCAGGAGGACATGCTTACCCAGTGCGTGACGGTCATCGGCACCATTATCACGCGGTCACACCCTTGCCAGCAGGATCTCGGCGACGAGGAGGAGGAGCAGGAGGTGGAGGGCACTTCCGAGTATGACTGGCTTGTCATCGACACGGCCCTCGACGTGGTCATAGGGCTGGCCGCTGCCATGGGTCCTGCGTTTGGCGAGCTGTGGAAGGTGTTTGAGAAGCCCATCCTGAAGTTTGCTTCGTCCAACGAGAACATCGAGCGGTCGACCGGTGTCGGCGTCATCGCCGAGTGCACCGCCAACATGGGCGACGCTGTTACCCCCTACACGTCGAAGCTGCTCACTACGCTCCTGAAGCGGCTGTCGGATACTGACATGGAGACCAAGAGCAACGCTGCATATGCCATTGGCCAGCTCATCAGCAGCTCCACCGACCACGCTACCTACCTCCCCCAGTATGAGACCATCCTCGGTAAGCTGGAGAACATGCTCCGGCTGCAGGGCGCCCGCATCAAGGATAACGCCGCTGGGTGTCTGTCGCGCATGATCATGAAGCACCCTGAGCGTGTCCCCATTCCTCAGGTACTTCCGGCGCTGGTCGATCTGCTGCCTCTGGAGGACGACTACGAGGAGAATGCGCCCGTGTACGAGTGCATCTACAAGCTCTGTAAGTCTTGGGTTCAACCGGCGATTCATGGACATAGTCGTGCAGTTCGCTAACAAGATCCATCTGTAGACGACTCGCAAGATCCGACCGTGCAGCAGCTGACGCCCAAGCTGATCCCCATCTTCGAGAAGGTCCTCTCGCCGCCTGAGGAGCAGCTTGCAGACGAGACGCGCCAACTGGTAAAGCAGGCTGTTCGCGTCCTCTATCAGGGCCAGCCAAACCTGTTTCAGGGTCACGAGGGTGTCGTGAGACTGGCCGGCGCCGCCTAAGAAGGTGTTCCTGGCATCACCGCCGCCATATTGACCTCCAGTCAACGGTGGAGTTCGTACCTTATGCATTGGGAGGTTATTAATGTGCGTTCTGACGATTCAACGACTTGCATAAAAGCGATGGGTAGCTGGGTAGCTTTGTGGAAGAAGCAGGATTTCTTTGTGGAATTCGCTATACCTTAGATAGACTTCCCTCCGTATGCGATACAGCAACGGTACGCGATATTTTCTTCCGGTTAATGTCCTCTCCTCTCACTGTCTCTCCGTCGCATGCTCAAGGTTGACACGCCGTAAATCAGCTAAACGGTTCCGCCTGGATGGCTGCCTCCACCTCTCGAAACGCATTATAGCCGTACAGCCAAGGCTGGACCTCGGGGCACTGCCACCGGCTCGGAAACGGACCCTTCAGCTCTTTGCCCAGCTGGGACAGCATCAGCTGATCTCTGGCTTGCTGCTCAGGGCCATCAGGTAAGTGGAAGTCGTGTCTCTGCGCTAGTCGTCAGTGTCATGTCCAGTTTGTTATATCATGGGATATATGGAAGGAAACTCGCCTGCTTAAACGTCTCCCGCGCAATGGCGTCGCCCCTGGCCTTCCGCAGTCTCTCGTACAGCCGCAGAGCCTGCGGCAGCTGCGCCTTTGACTTGATATGGCCCAGCAAAAGGCCGAGCACGGCGCCGTCTTCGAGGGCCGAGTTGGCGCCTTGCGCGAGATAAGGCAGCATGGGATGACAGGCGTCGCCGCTATATCATGTGTCAATCCTGCTTCATCCGACATTTCAGCTGGGAATACTCACAGGAAGACAAGATTCCCCTCCTCGTTCACCCAGTGCGGCAGCTCCGGACCTCGAGACAGTTAGCGTTTTCACCCACAACCCCAAGAACTACAAGAGACGCTCACGATGCATCAACTTCCACTTATCCACCCCCTCCACCTTGCTCAGAAACCTGTTCAACACCGGGTCCCAACCCTCAAACAACCCCCTCATCTCCTCCACCGAGCCCGCCATCCTACTCACCCCCTCGGGCAAATCATCCGGCACCAGCAGCACGATGTTATACATCTCCCCTCCCCTCAGACTATACCCGACCGCATGCGCTCCCGGGCCGACCCAAAAGTGCACAGCCGGGTTCGTCACCCACTCATAAAGCTCCGGATCATCCCTCAAATGCTTCTCGCTGTCCAGCACAACCCGGTACGCCAGATCCCCCGTCGGCTGCGGCGGGTCGGAGCGCCCCACAAACGCGCTCCGGCACGCCGACCACAGCCCGTCGGCCGCAATCACCAGGTCAGCGGAGACCGTCTCCCCGGAGTCGAGCGTCACCGACGGCGTGGGCGCATGCGCATCCACCGTCCTGATCCTACTACCGAGCCGAAACCCAACCCCCAGCTCCAGCGCGCGGGCATACAGCGCCAGCTGCAGATCGACCCTATGCGAGTCGACAAACGGCGCGGCGTACCTCGCCCTTATCTCCTCGTTGAACCGCGGCGAGTGGGAGAGCACCGTGCCGTCGTAGCGGTGGACGGTGAGGGTAGTGGGTTCGGCGGCGGCCTTCCAGAAGGAAGCGGGCAGGCCCCAGGCTTGGAGGAGGAGGGTCGCGTTGGGGGTTATCTGCAGGCCTGCGCCGACCTCTTGGAGTTCCTTTGCGGACTCGAAGACGGTTACGCGGTGGCCGGAGAGGGCGGCTGATATGGCGGCGCCGAGGCCGCCTAGGCCGGCTCCGACGATGAGGATTGAGAGGGGGGTTGGGGATGTGGGGAGGGACTGTGGGGGGCGGTAAGGCTCTAGATGATGGGTGTGAGACGGGGTAGA
>Ga0209127_100118_pt1 | contig 32739 bp, 32 predicted proteins | sample LakSupMetagenome_FD_187469 | JGI IMG/M metagenome (GOLD analysis project Ga0209127, IMG submission 187469) | Freshwater microbial communities from Lake Superior, Canada - Sta WM archaea (SPAdes) (version 2) | ecosystem: Environmental > Aquatic > Freshwater > Lake | place: Lake Superior, Canada... | reverse complement strand
GACTGTTCAGCAAGCTCAAGAACTGGCGGCGCATCGCCACACGCTACGACAAGAGCAAGGAATCTTACCTCGGATTCGTCGCCATCGCCGCAGTCAAACTCTGGCTACCCTTTGTCCACGAGGCCTAGGCAGTGCCCTTGAAGGATGCGGCGATGCGTTTCACTGCGGTCGAAGCCATTTGGCTCGCGGCTCGATCGCATGGGCGAGCCGTTCGACCGAGCAAGTCGACGATCAATAGACACATCTCGAAGGGCGGCTGAATTGCTACGCGTCGTAATCACGCAGTCGCGCTCTGGCACTAAAGGCCCTCGTTCATCGCTCCATAAGATCGAGCAACTGCGGCGCGATGGCCTCGCGGCTTCGGCCGATGTGAATGGCCGTGATCCCAAGACGTTCTGCTCCGGCGACGTCGGTCTCGCGATTGTCGCCGACCATCACGGCGTCTGCGGGAGCGACACCTTCAAGCGCGCGGCGGAACATCTCCAGCGAAGGCTTTCCGATGATTGTCACGGTCGCCCGCGGCACGGCTGCTCGCAGTGCCGCCAGGAGTGTTCCGGTCTCGATCAAAGGCGTACCTGCGCGATCGGGACGCCAGCGGTCGGGATTGGCGACGATGACCGGCACGCCGCGATGAGCCGCGGTAATCACCTGCTGGAGCCGCTCGATGTCGAGCATGGGATTGTTGCACAGCACAACGACATCGGGCCTGGCATCGGTCAGGTGGAGGCCCAATGCCTCGGCCTGTCTGCGGATCGCCGGCGTGGCGACTGCGAGCACTCGCAAGCCTGAATAGTGGTCGCGAGTATAGGCGAGCGCCATTTCGCCAGCAAGGAAGCAGCGCGCTGCGGGCACATCCAGGCCCAGGGTGCCGAGATAGGCCGAGAGCGCCGCTGCCGTCATGGTCGAATTGTTGGTCACGAGCCGCAACCGGTCGCCATGACGGGCGACAAACGCCGCTGCGCCAGCGCATAGTGCGTCGCTCTCGACGAGGCAGCCATCGACATCACAGAGCACGAGCTTGGCACGATCGAGCTGCGTCCTCGCGGTCGCCAGCAAGTCGCCGTGTGTCGCCGAGTAGGGGACGATCATTCGACCCTCATGCCCAGCGCGTAGCTTCTTCCCGCCGTTTCCTCGGCGGTCAGCGAAAAGCGCGAGCCATGGTCGAGAAACGCGACCGCGTGGACGACGATACGATCCTCCGCGATCAGGGCGACATTGTAACCGGGCGGTTCGCGGCTCCCGACGATATCGCCGACGTCCTCGCCTCCCTCGATGCGCAACTGTCCGTCCAGCGAGAGCTGGTGGTTGAGCCCGCGCGTGCATGAAAACGGAATACCGCGCCAGCTCCCCGAAATCGGCCGGTGCAGATGACCGAAGAAGATGTGCCGGATGCGCTCGCGATGGGGCACCACGACCGATGCAAAAGCCTCGGCATCGGCGAGCGCGATGGCGTCCATGGCCGGAACGCCGACTGCGAAGGGCGGGTGATGCATGAAGATCAGGACATCGCCCGGCGCCTCGGCCAGGGCCTGCGCGAGCCAGGCGCGCCTTCGCTCGCAATAGGCCCCGGCATGACTGCCGGGCGAGGCGGTGTCGAGAAACAGGCAGGTCAGGTCGCCGAGAACGCGTTGGCCTTGGACGAAGCCATCCGCATCGACCATCGCGGGTGAGATCACCGCCTTGAACGACTCCCGGTCGTCGTGATTGCCGATCATCAAGATGGTCGGCAGCGGGCAGCCTGCCCAGACGCTGGCAAATGCCGCGTAGGCATTCCGCTCCCCCCAATGCGCGAGATCGCCCGTCACCACACACAGCGCCGCATCGTCGTGGCGCAGGGCGATGTCGGCGACGGCGCGCGCGAGACGATCGCGCGGATCGAGGCCATAAAGCGTGTGAGGGGCAGCCACGACATGGGTGTCGCTGACATGGACGATCTTGATCACGGGCGGCATTTGCAGAATCCGGGGGAAGAGCAAAGAGGCCGGCGGACGAAGTCCGCCGGCCCGAGGAGGTCTGGAAGTCACTTGCCTACGGGCAGGAGAGCCTGGGTGTCGCGGGCCATCTCGGTGAGGACTTCGTTGGCCTGCGCCGTGCGCTTGCCGTCCATCACCGACTGGAGATGATCCTTGATCACATCGGTGATCTTCAGGCCGTTGTCGCCTGGAAAGGCGTACCAGTTGGTCAGATAGGGCAGCTGCGCGAGCGCGGTGTACTGGTTGGGATTGCGCTTGTAGAAATCGGCAAGATGGTCGGCGGCTTTCGCGTTGGGGGCCATGTAGCCCGTGGTCTCGACCATGCCGGCGCCGCCGCGCGGACCGGTCCAGTACTTGACCACTTCCCAGGCCGCCTTGCGCTTTTCGGCCGAGGTCGCCGTGATCATCATCACATTGCCGCCGGCCGGCAGGCGGGACATGCCCGGCGTCAGGCCCGGAAAGAGCGACGTCTTCATGGTGAACCGGTCGCCGATCTGGCGGGTGAAGGCGTTCACATAAGCCGTCGTCGTCAGCAACACGCCGACCTGACCGGCCGCGAAGGCGGTCCGCATGTCGTTGCCGGAGATGTTGGGCGTCTTCGTCTCGGTCACCAGGCGGGCAAGCGTGCCGATCGCCTTGCGGCCGGCTGCGTCATCGAATGCCACCTTCGTCTCGCCAGCGTCCATCATGGCGCCGCCGTTTTCGAAGACCAGCGCCTGAAACAGCCAGTTGCCGGAGATCGACCACTCCGCCGCGATGCCGTGGACGCCGGGGCGCAGGCCCTCGATCTTCGCGGCCAGGCTGATCACGCCATCCCAGCTGGTCGGCAGCGCGGCGGGGTCGCCTCCGGCGGCCTTGACCAGATCCAGGTTGAAATAGGCGATCGGCAGAGACACGGCGAAAGGCAGGCCATAGACCTTGCCGCCGATCGAGCCGGCGTCCCGCATGGCCTTATGGAAGCCCTGCGCCTCGAAATCCGCCTCGGCCTTGATGAAATCGTCGAGAGGGGCGGCGACCTGCTTGTCGGCAAGCGCGCGGACACGGTTCAAGCCCTGGAAGGTGATGTCGGGCGTCGTGCCCGTGACCGCTTCGCGCAGGATGCGCTGCGTGGCGTCCTCATAATCCTTGTAAGGCGCGCGGAAGGTGACCTTGATCCCCGGATGCGTCTTGGCGAATTCCTCGGCGAGGCGGCTATGGGTCTCCTTGAAGACGTCGCCGTAAGGATATTGGACGACGATCTCGGTTACCGGCTGAGCCGCGGCCGGGAGCGTGAAGGCGAGAGCCAGGGCGAGCGCCCGGCATGAGTGTTTCGCAAGCATTGATAGGTCCAGTTCTGGAGGGGAAATCGACCACCGCGCCCACGGCGGATCGGGTGGAAAGTCACTTGATGCCGCTGAAGGCGATGCCTTCGATGAAACGGCGTTGGGCGAGCAGGAAGGAGGCGACGAGCGGCAGGACGATGATCGTCGCCGCAGCCATCAGGGGGCCGTAATGGGTGCCGGCATCGTCATTTCGGAACGCGACGACCCCGAGCGGTGGCGTGAACAGGGCGTCGCTCGACACGGCGATCAGCGGCCAGAAATAGTCGTTCCAATGCGCGACCACCGAGAAGACCGCGAAGGACGAGATCGCCGGCAGCGCGGCGGGCGCCATGACCCGCCAGACAATGGCGAATTCCGACATCCCATCCATCCGGGCCGCATCGACGAGGTCGCTCGGCACGCTGAGAAAGAACTGCCGCATCAGGAAGATGCCGAAAACCGAGATCGAGAACGGCGTGACCAGAGCTGCGTATGTGTCGAGCAGACCGGCGGCATGCAGGCTCACGAAGAGCGGCACCGCGATGACGTGGTAGGGCACCAGCAGCCCGAACAGCACGATCGCAAACAATGCCTTGCGCCCGCGGAACTCGGATTTCGCCAGGGCAAAAGCCGCAGGCAGCGCAACCACCAGCTGGAGGATCAGGATCGTCGCGGTGACGAGGGCCCCGTTCAGAAGATAGCGGCCGAGCGGGGCCATCCGGAAAGCCGCGCCATAGTTCTCGGCTGCCGAGAAATTGCGCGGCCACCAGTGGATGTCGGCCACCAGGATCTCGTCGGGCCCCTTGAGCGAGGTCGAGACCATCCACAGAAAGGGAAGCAACGTCAGGGTGGCGAGCACGAGAAGCGTCGCGTGACGCAGGACGGGGCCGAGCACCGACCGCCGCCGCTTGGAATGGCGGGCGGTCATTGGCTGTGAATCCTCTTCTCGGCGATGAAAACCTTGGCCAGCGTCAGCATCAGCATGGCCGTGACGAAGACGACCGCGATGGCGGCGGCATAGCCGGTGCGGAAGAATTCGAAGCCCTCGGCATACATCGTGTAGAGCAGCACCTCCGTTGCCTTATTGGGGCCGCCCTTGGTCAGTGCATGGACGGTGTCGAAGACCTGGAAGGACCGGATCGTCGAGATCACCACGACAAACAGCGTCACGGGCGCCAGCAGCGGCCAGGTGACGAGCTGGAAACGGTCCCAGGCCAGCGCGGCGCCATCCATCTCGGCCGCGTCATGCAGCGATTGCGGGATGCCGGAGAGTCCCGCGAGAAACAGAACCATGTTGAAGCCGAACTGCTGCCAGATGCCGATGACGGCGAGCACGCCGAGCGCGGTGTCGCCATTCTGAAGCCAGTTGACCGGGGCGAAACCGACAAGGCCCAGCGCGGCGTTGATGAGGCCGAATGTCGGATGGAGCATGAACTCCCAGACGATCGCCATGGCGATCAGCGAGCCCATGACCGGCAGGAAGAACACGGTGCGCCAGACCTGCGTCAGGAGGCTCGACCGACCCAGCATCAGCGCCACGCCCAGACCGAGCCCGGTCGATCCCAGAACGACGATGGCCGCATAGGTCGCCGTGTTGCCGACCGAACGCCAGAAGACGTGATCGTTCGCCAAAGCCGCGTAGTTGGCCGCCCCGACATAGCTCCACGCCTTGGCGCCCAGTTGATAGTCGGTAAAAGACAACCCGAGCACGGCGGCGAGCGGCATGATGAGCAGCAGCAGGATAAGCGATGCCGCCGGCGCGACGAGGAACCAGGAGGCGACCTCCTCATGCGGCCGGCGCCGTTTGGCGGTCGCTGGATGCGGGCTAGCGCCTGGGGTGAGGACGGCACTGGTCATGCCGCCCTCCTCATGAGCGGTGCGCGCAGCCTCACGCCCGCGCCATCGAAGGCCAGGAGGCGTTCGGGCGGGACCACGATGCCGCAGCGTTCTTCCAGACGCAGGCGGGGCGCATGGGGATCTCGCCGCACGATGATCGGCGCCGCCTGTCCTTCGATCGCCAGATGGACGTGGAGGTCGGCTCCAAGATTTTCCAGGTGTACGATCAGCCCGACGAGGCCACCTTCGGTGGGATCGACCAATGTGGCCGCCTCGGCCCGGAAGGCGAGGCGCAGCCCCGGCACCAGCGCCATGGCGGAATCGTCGAGGCGAGCGGCTAGGGCCCGCGCCGCATCCGCTCCGGCGACATTGATCTTCGGGCTGCCGATGAACTCCGCGACGCGCAGATCGGAAGGATCGGCATAAATCTCCTCGGGGGATCCGACCTGAATCAACTGCCCGTCCATCATGACCGCGATGCGGTCCGCCATCGTCATGGCCTCGGCCTGGTCATGCGTGACGTAGACGAAGGTGGTTTCGAGCCGGCGGTGAAGCCGCACGATTTCGCTTCGCATCTCGACGCGCAGCTTGGCGTCCAGGTTCGACAGAGGCTCATCCATCAGGAAAGCCTTGGGTGCGCGCACCATCGCCCGGCCGAGCGCCACGCGCTGGCGCTGACCGCCGGACAGCTGGCCGGGCTTGCGGTCAGCCAGATCGCCGATGCCGAGCATCGCGCAGGCCTGCGCCACCTCGGCGTCAATCTCCCGCCGGACAGCCCGAGAACGAGACCACAGGCGCCCGATGACCGGCAGGCGCTCGGCCGTCGTCAACCGCCGCATCGTCAGAGGCACGGCGACGTTTTCCGCGACGGTCAGATGCGGATAGAGCGCGTAGGACTGGAAGACCATGGCGAGGTCACGGTCGCGGGCCGGCAGGTGATCAACTGCCTCCCCAGCAAGGCGGATGGAGCCTTCATCCTCACGCTCAAGCCCCGCAATGATGCGCAGCATGGTGGACTTGCCACAGCCGGAGGGTCCGACCAGCGCCATGAATTCGCCCGGGGCGACGGCGAGGTTGATTCCCTTGAGCACGGGCCTGCGCCCGAAGCTCTTTGCTATTCCGACGATATCGATCCGTGACATTGGCGCCTTCCCGAGTTGGCAAGGCTGGTAAAATCTATTTTTGTATCTATCACGACATGATATAAATTCTGCTTATGGACGCTGTAAGCGCGAGAGTGACCGGGAATGGCGGAACGATCACCGAGTTGGGTGCAGTTGCGGGCTTTCAACGCGGTTTTCCGCGAAGGCTCGATCTCGCGCGCGGCCGCGCGCCTCGGTCTCACCCAGCCGGCAATCACGGCGCAGCTGCGTCTTTTGGAAAGCCAGCACGACGTGCTGCTGTTCGAGCGGACGGGGTCGGGAATGCGGCCAACGCCCCTCGCGCGACGGCTCTATGCCGAGACGGATGGGCTCAACACGATCGAGGAGGTCGCGACCGAAATCCTGACGGCGTCGAGGACTCTCGAAATCGGCGAGATCTCGATCATGGTGGGCGCGCCCAATCCGGCCATGTCCTTGATCGCGGCCTATCACCGGCGACATCCCGGCATCCGCATCGTCACGTCCTTCGGCAATTGGGGCGAGGTGACAGCGGCGATCCGCGAGCGACGCTGTGACGTTGCGATCGCCACGGAAGCGCCGAGCGACAGCGAAATCGCCTCGGCCTCGTTTGCGTCTCAGCGCATCGTCGCCATCGTCGCCCCGGGGCACCCGCTGGCGCAGCTCGATCAACCCGTCGGGCTGGCCGATATCGTCGGCCATGCAGTGATCTTCCGCCCGCCGCCTTCGCTCACCCAGCAGAAACTTGAGAGGGCGTTGACGCGACATGACCTGACCGTCGCCCCCCTCATGACGCTTGGATCCCGCGAAGCCCTGATCGAGGCCGTCGCGCAGGGGCTCGGGATTGGCTTCATCTTCGAACAGGCGACCAACCGGCGCGACGGCATCGTCCGCGTGCCCGTCGTCGAACTCGATGAGCGGTATCAGGAAGATATCTTCTGCCTGACGCAACACCGCCGTAGGCGGACCATTTCCGCGCTATTCGACCTGGCCGACGAATTCGCAGGCGGGCATGGCGAATGAGACAAGACGGTATCGGTTTCGCTCGAAGCGCTTGCCGAAGTTAGATCCAGCGCAGCTGATGGGGGCGTCGGAATGAGGTTTTCGGTACTGCGTTGCCGCGCTCCTGGGAAATTGAACTGCGCAGGGTTTCCCGGAGGCCATTTCGCTTAAGTGGCTACTGGTGGACGGCTGCAGGTATGGCTGACATCGGCGCGACGCGGATGTCAGCTAATGGGCAATGCCCAAATGTCAGCAAGTGGCGCGATCGAGCCGACCAGAGAGGGACTGACGATGCCAGCTCCCCACCTCGTTGCGGACGTTCCAGTTGCCCCTTGAGATGGCACTCGTTCGGGAAAATGCCAACATCTCAAGCCCGCTCATGCGATGCTTCGCGCCTCTCGTTCAGGACAGCGCGTCAGCGACGTAGTACTGTACTTCAAGCATTGTGCAGCCACTTTCCGACCGGAACGGTCCATGAGGCGTTCCCGGCGGTCGGCAGGAATACATCATCGCATCTGGGGTAGCAGCACCGCCGCCGATGGGCCCGATCGCACCCTTGATGACGAAAACCTCCTCCCAATAGTCGTGGACGAGGGGCTCGGTCGTCGCGACGCCTGGAGCAAAGCGGACGAGGCGGGTTCGAGCGCCCGTCTTGTTCTCCTCGTCCAGGTCATCGGCCAGCATTTTCACCTCAAGCCCCGCCGGAAACCCCGGCAAGGGCAGCCAGCCGTCGTCGTCATCGAACGGCAGCATTTCGATGTGCCGACGGGGCGCTTTCGACATCCTGTGCTCCATGCGCTGACTAGCACCTGCTCTGCGGTCGCTCGGCTCCGCCGCCCCCTCAGCCCCGCGCCAGCTCTTGCACGACCTCAGGCAGTAGCGTGAAGAGATCGCCGACGAGGCCGTAATCGGCGACCTGGAAGATCGGGGCTTCCTCGTCCTTGTTGATGGCGACGATGACCTTGGAGTCCTTCATGCCGGCCAGATGCTGGATCGCGCCGGAGATGCCGACGGCGATGTAGAGTTCGGGAGCAACCACCTTGCCGGTCTGGCCAACCTGCCAGTCGTTGGGGGCGTAGCCGGCATCGACCGCGGCGCGCGAGGCACCCATCGCGGCGCCGAGCTTGTCGGCGACGGGCTCGATCACCTTGGTGAAGTTCTCGGCCGAGGCCAGAGCGCGGCCGCCCGAAATGATGATCTTGGCCGAGGCGAGCTCTGGACGATCCGACTTCGCCACCTCCTCGCCCTTGAAGCTGGAGGAGCCGTGGTTCTCGACAGTACTGACGCTCTCGACCGCGGCCGAGCCGCCTTCGCCCGCAGCCGCGAAGGACGCGGTGCGGATGGTCAGCAGCTTCTTGGCGTCGGTCGACTGCACGGTCTGGATCGCGTTGCCGGCATAGACCGGGCGCTCGAAGGTGTCGGCCGAGACGATCTTGCTGACGTCCGAGACCTGCATCACGTCGAGCAGGGCGGCGACGCGCGGCAGCACATTCTTGCCGATGGTGGTCGAGGGCGCGACGATGGCGTCGTAGCCCTCTGCGAGCTTGACGATCAGCGCCGCGAGCGGCTCGGCCAGCGCGTGGCCATAAGCGGCGTCATCGGCGAGCAGCACCTTTTCGACGCCGGCGAGCTTGGCCGCGGCATCGGCCGCGCCCTTGGCGCCCTGGCCGGCGACGAGGACATGCACCGGGCCGCCGAGCTTGGCGGCAGCCGTCAACGCCTTGGCGGTGGCGTCCTTGATCGAGGCGTTGTCGTGTTCGGCGATCAGCAGCGTGGTCATCAGATCACCCCGGCGGTCTTGAGCTTGGAGACGAGTTCGGCGGCATTGGCCACCTTGACGCCGGCGGAGCGGCCGGCAGGCTCGGCCGTCTTCAGAACCTTGAGGCGGGGCGCGACATCGACGCCGAGCGCTTCGGCCGTGGTCTCGTCGAGCGGCTTCTTCTTCGCCTTCATGATGTTGGGCAGCGAGGCGTAGCGCGGCTCGTTCAGGCGCAGATCCGTGGTGACGATCGCCGGCAGCTTGAGCGCCACCGTCTGAAGACCGCCATCGACCTCGCGGGTGACATCGACGCAATCCGCGCCGAGTTCGACCTTGGACGCGAACGTGCCCTGTGGCCAACCCAGCAGCGCGGCGAGCATCTGGCCAGTCTGGTTGCAATCGTCGTCGATCGCCTGCTTGCCGAGGATGACGAGGTCGGGGCCTTCCTGCTCGACGACCTTCTTGAGGAGCTTGGCGACCGCCAGCGGCTCGACAGTGCCGTCGACCTTGACGAGGATGCCGCGGTCGGCACCCATCGCAAGACCCGTGCGGATCGTCTCCGCGGCCTGCGCCGGGCCGATCGATACGACGATCACCTCGGTCGCCTTGCCCGCTTCCTTCAGCCGCAGCGCCTCTTCGACGGCGATCTCGTCGAAGGGATTCATCGACATCTTCACATTGGCGAGCTCGACGCCCGACCCGTCCGCCTTCACGCGGATCTTCACATTGTAGTCGACCACCCGCTTTACAGGCACGAGGATTTTCATGTCGGAACCTCTTACTGAGATGTCGAGAGGGATGCGTCGAAAACTGCGGCCGGGGCGCTTGGCACCCACTTCAGAATTGATCGCGCTCGGATGCGAACGGGCTCGTCGACCATCGCGCCGTCGATAGCCACTGCGCCGTCGCCGCTGGCCATGACCTTACGAGCCCAGAGGACCTCGGCCTCATCCGGAGCGAAGCCCGCCTGGATCGCGGCTACCTGGCGAGGATGGATGCAGAGCTTTCCAGTGAACCCGAGATCTCGCGCATGGCGCGCATCGCTCGCGATCAACGGGGCGTCGTCGATTGCTGTCGTCACTCCATCGATAGGCTGCGGCAGGCCAGCCAGCCGGGAGGCAACGACAAGCTCAGAACGGGCCAGGAGCAGCGCTTCCCGCGTATGGGCGCATCCAAGATCGGCACTGAAGTCGATGCTCCCGAAAGCGATGCGTGCGACGTTGCATGTGATTGCGATCCGGCGCGCATCGGCAAGCCCCCGCACGCTTTCGATCAAGACGACGACGGGCAGGTCGAGTTGCTCACAGAGCGTCTCAAACTCGGGACCAAACTCCGCTTTCGGAAGGACGACCGCGCTGAAGCCATGCCCTCTCAGCGCCGCGATGTCCCGGTCGTGCCAGGGCGTACCGATCCCGTTGACCCGCACCAGGACCGGCTTGTCGGTGAAGTCACGCTTCAGGGCGGCCCGTGCCTGGTCCTTCCCGTCAGCAGCGACGGCGTCCTCGAGGTCGATGATGATCGCATCGGCGTCGGTCGAAGCCGCTTTCACAAAGCGCTCAGGCCGGTCTCCCGGAACGAAGAGCGCGACGGTGATGTCCGGCAACGCCGTCATTGCCACGACGCCTCGGCTACCATGCACTCTGGACCGTCCTGCCTGGCGGTCCAGAGCTTCAACCCATCGCCCTCGTCGCGCGCGTTGAGTGCGAAGGCGGCATCGTCGAACAGCGGCGACTGGCCACGAAAGCGGAAACGGCTCGGCGGCGAGCCGCGCAGTTCAGTGGCGTAGTTCAGGAGCATCGCAGCCTGCATCGGCCCGTGGACGACGAGAGCCGGATATCCCTCGACCTCCGTCGAGTAGCGCCGGTCGTAATGGATGCGATGGGCGTTGAAGGTCAGCGCCGAATAGCGAAGCAGCAGCGGAGGCTCAATTTTCATCGGACGCCGATATGTGCCCGCTTCAGCCGGTGGCGGCGTCTTCGGTGTGGCTCCGGTAGCCTCCAGATTCCGATAGACGATGTCCTGCCGCTCTTCGAGCACGAGCCGTCCGTTCCCCTCGATCTGATGCTGCACGGTGACGAAGCAAAGCGCCCCTGTCCGCCCTTCCTTGTAGACAACGTCCGCGATGCGGGAGATCCGCCTCACCTCGTCGCCAACCCGCAGATCGCCGTGGAAGCTCTGACTGCTGCCTGCCCACATGCGACGCGGCAAGGGCACCGGTGGAAGGAAGCCACCGCGTTCGGGATGGCCGTCCGGTCCGAGCTGTGCAGTCGGGACCGCAGGCTGGGCCAGGCAGACATGGATCATTCGGGGCGCAATCTTGCCGCGCTTCGGCGCTTCTCCGGGAAGGTCGAAGGTCGCGTGATACTTTCGCGCGAGGTCCTCGGTCAGGACGTCCGAGCCAAGATCCTCGCGGCCTATCCAGTTTCGAAGATGGTCGATATCGACAGTAAGCGCTTCGACCGCGGTCATCAGTATGACCTCGGCATGCCGAGCACATGCTCCGCGAGAAACGAGAGGATCAGGTTCGTTGAGATCGGTGCGACCTGATAGAGGCGCGTCTCGCGGAACTTGCGCTCGACGTCATACTCTTCGGCGAACCCGAAGCCGCCATGGGTCTGGATGCAGGCATTGGCGGCCTCGAAAGACGCATCTGCCGCGAGCATCTTGGCCATGTTGGCCTCGGCGCCCGGATTGGCTCCGGCCTCGTAGAGCCGGATCGCCTCGCGCACCATCAGCTCCGCGGCGCGCATGTTGGCGTAGGCCTTGGCGATCGGAAACTGGATGCCCTGGTTCTGACCGATCGGTCGTCCGAAGACGTGGCGCTCCTTGGCGTAGTTCGACGCCTTGTCGATGAACCATTTCGCGTCACCGACGCACTCCGACGCGATCAGGATGCGTTCTGCGTTCATGCCCGACAGGATGTAGCGGAAGCCCTTGCCCTCCTCGCCGACGAGGTTTGCGGCCGGGACCTTCACATTGTCGAAGAAGACCTCGGTGGTGGCGTGGTTCATCATCGTGCGGATTGGCCGGATGGTCAGGCCGTCCTTCAGCGCTTCTCGCATGTCGAGAATGAAGACCGAGAGCCCATCGGTGCGCTTCGCCACCTGGTCTCGCGGGGTGGTGCGAGCCAGAAGCAGCATCAGGTCAGACTGCTCGGCGCGGCTCGTCCAGATCTTCTGGCCGTTCACGACGTAATGGTCGCCCTCGCGACGGGCAGTCGTCCTCAGTGCCGTCGTGTCCGTGCCACTGGTTGGCTCGGTAACGCCGAAGGCCTGAAGGCGAAGCTCGCCCGAGGCGACCTTGGGGAGATAGCGCTGCTTCTGGTCCTCAGTGCCATGTCGCAGCACCGTGCCCATCACATACATCTGGGCATGGCAGGCGGCGCCATTGCAGCCCTGTCGCTGGATCTCCTCCATGATGACGGCCGCCGCCGATAGCGGCAGACCGGCCCCGCCGTATTCCTCGGGGATGAGCGCCGACAGGAAGCCGCTTTCCGTCAGAGCCGAAACGAACTCCGTCGGATAGGCCATCTCCCGGTCGTGCTTGCGCCAGTACTCACCCGGAAAATCGGAGCAGAGCTTCGCGACGGCGTCGCGGATCTCTGAGTGATCGGAAGCATGCTGCATGATGGCCTCAGGACTGTCGTGGGGCGGTCGCGACCGCGCGCCAGGTCTGGAATGTTTCGTCGCCAACCCCATCGAGCACCGCTTGCAGGGCGCTCGTCATCGGGAGGGGGCCGGCGGCTTCCCCGATCGAAAGCGCAAGGTCGATGTCCTTGCGCAGGATGGCTTGGAGGGAATCGAAATCCGCGCGGGTTGCCGTCCAGGCGTCATAAGCCTCGCCTGCATCGTTCGGGCGGACGGTGAAGAAGTTGCGCCCTGTGCTGGCTTCGAATACCGGAATAGCATCCGGCAGCGCGATGCCGTTTTCGCCGGCAATGCGATAGGCTTCGGCCGCGATCATCAGCGTGGTGATGCCCACAAGATTGTTGACGATCTTGGTCGCCTGCCCCGCTCCAAGTGGGCCGCAATGGAAGATGCTGCTGCCCATGGACTGCATCAGGGGGCGCAGTTCCGCGCAATCCTCAGCACGCCCTCCCATGATGATGGCGAGGGTCCCATCGCGAGCCTTCAAGGCTCCGCCGCTGATGGGGGCATCGACGACCCGCACGCCGTCAGGTTCAAGTTCCTGCGCGAGCTCGCGCATGGTTTCGGGAGCGATCGTCCCCATGATGACGAGGATCGGCTTGCGGCCGTTGAGCCCGCTGCGCAGGCCGCCTTCCCCCAGCACGACGGAGCGAGCCTGCTCGGGGGTCGCGACCAGGATGATGGCTGCGTCGCAGCCAGCGCAGTCGGCGGCGCGTTCAACGCAGTTGACGCCCAGCGCGGCGAACGGCGCGCGGGCTGCTTCGCTGCGGTCGCAGACCGTAAGGGCGAAGCCCGCCTTATGGATGTTCATGGCCATCGGAGCACCCATGGCTCCGACGCCGATGACGGCGACTGAATTGATCATGGGTTGCGCCTCAGGAAATGGTCACGCCGCTGTCGACAGAGATGACCTGGCCCGTGACCACGCGGGCTTCATCACTGCCGAGGTAGACCGCCATGTCGGCGATATCGAGCGGCCGACAGGGGCCGAGAAGGTGCTGGCCGGCGAGACGCCGCAACTCCTCTCGCTCCTGCAACAGCGCTTCGGCACGCGGTGTCAGAACGAGGCCGGGCGCAATCGCGTTCACGCGAATGTTGTCAGGCGCGTATTCGACGGCCATCGAACGGGTCATCGCCGCGACGCCACCTTTGGCCGCGGTGTAACAATCGCGCTCCGGCAGAGCCATCAAGGCGACCATCGACGAGAGATTGACCACGGCGCCGCCGCCCGAACGAACCATCTCGGGGATCGCATATTTGGAGCACAAGAACGTGCCGTAGAGATCGAGCTTGATGACGCGCCAGAACTCCTCGTCCGGCGCCTCCGTCACACGCGCATCGGCTGAGCTGGATCCGCCGGCGATGTTGCAGAGGATGTCGAGCCTGCCGAACTCCGACACGGTCTTCGCCATCGCGGCCTTGACCTGTTCGGGGTCGGTGATGTCGCACACGAGCGCTAGCCCATTCTCGCCCGCCACGGCCTCTTCCAAGGTTTCATCGAGTGCAGGCCCGCTGATATCGGCCGCGACGATGCGGGCCCCCTCGGCAATGTAGCGGGCGCAAGTCGAGCGTCCGATGCCGCCAGCAGCACCGGTAATGAAAGCAACTTTGCCGGACAGCCTTGCCATGTCGTCCTCCTGTTCAGACCATCCAGCCGGCGCGTTCGCCGTCGAGAATGGCGATGTCCACCTGACGCGGGGCCACGGCATCACCGACGAGCTGGATTTCCAGGTCATTCCCCGCCAGTTCCGAAGCTAGGCTGGCGTTCGCGCTATTGCCCATGGCGAGGATGATCGGGCCGGCATGCTCGATTTCACTGACCGCACCGCCGAAGCGGTCCTCGCAGATCAGTCGCCGTTCCTCGATCGCTGTAACGAAGCGTGTCGGCAGAACCTCGATCCCGAGAGCAGCCAGGCGCCGGTAAAGCGCGGGGGCATGATGGACGGGCAAATCCGCGCCGGCATGCATGTGCGGTGTGACGATGGTGACGGCATGCCCCAGCTCGGCCAACTTCTCCGCGGCCGCTGTTCCGGAGAGATGGGGATCGTCCTCGATCACAATGACTGGGCCGTCGAAGCTCTCAGGTTGAAGAAATGCGTCCCAGACGGTTCGGACGCGCGGGAGTTCGGCGCCGGGAATGCCGGAAGCCCCGGGCCTCAGCGAACTGTACCCGTCGCGGCGTGGCGACGAGCCTGTCGCAAGGACAACGGCTTCGAAAGCGCCGCTCGCCAAAGTCGCCCGGTCCGCCTCGGCATTCAAACGGATGTCGACCTGAAGCCTCTCCAGCATCTTGATTTGCCAGCGGTGAATCTCTGCGAAGCCGCGCCGCGACGTGATCTCGCTGGTCATCAGGTTCTGACCTCCGAGGCGCGCGCCGCGCTCGAAGAGCGTCACGCGATGACCGCGCTCGGCGGCAACACGCGCGGCTGCCAGTCCTGCAGGACCACCGCCCACAACCGCCACGCGTTTGGATCGCGGCGCAGGACGCATGGTCCCGATTCCAATTTGAGCTTCGCGACCGACTGCGGGGTTGTGGACGCAGCCGACGCCACGTCCGCGATCAAGGCCGACGATGCAGGACTGGTTCGAGTAGGTGCAGATGCGGATGCTCTCGCGGTCCCCTCTGGCCGCCTTCAGCGGCAACTCGGGATCAGAGATCAGCGCGCGGGCCATGCCGATGAAGTCGGCGCGGCCGGATGCCAGCACTGCCTCGGCCGCTTCCGGCGTCGCGATACGGGAACTGACGCAAACCGGGAGGCCCTCCACGGCCTGTCGAATGGCTCCCGCCTCGTCAGCAAACTGAGCTTCCGGCGCAGTGATGTCTGCGATCCAGCCGGGATAATGGAGGGAGGTCAGCCCGCTGACATTCAGATAGCTGATGCCTTCCGTCCGAAGACGCGCGGCGATCGCGGTGGCATCGGCAAGCTGAAGTCCACCCGGAACATCATCCCTGCCGTTTACCCGGGCGCCGATAAGGAAATTCGGGCCGACCGCGGCTCGGATTGCTCGAAGCCCTTCGAGCAGGAAGCGCATGCGGTTTTCGAGGGAGCCGCCGTAGTGGTCTGTCCGCTTGTTGGTCGCCGGCGACAGGAATTCGTGCAGCAGGTAGCCTTGAGCCGCAAAAAGCTCGACGCCGTCGGCGCCTGCCTCCTGCATGTTCAGGGCAGCCTCGACCATGGTCGCAACGTATTCAGCGATGTCCTCTTCGCTCATCTCCTTTGGGATCTCTCCGGTTCGCGGACACGGCAGCGGCGATGGAGCGAAGAGCGGGATGCCGAACTGGGTTGTGCCTGGTGACCGCAATTGGCGGCCGCTCATGTTGAGCTGCGAGACGAAGCAGGCTCCCTCGGATTTAATCGCCGAGATCATGCGTTGGTAATGCGGCTGCAGACCGCGATCGTTGGCCAGGTCCAGCCCACCGAGTGCCGTCGTTTCGAGCGCGCCGCCCCAACTCGCGGTTTGGCGCCAGGACGGCGGCATCAGAAAGTTGGACATGACAATGAGGCCGGCGCCGCCCTTCGCGCGCTCGACATGGTAGGCGATCGTGCGCTCGATCGCGGAGCCGTAGCCGGCGCCGAACATCACCGCATGCGGCATCATCGCAATGCGATTGCGCAACGTGACGTGGCCGAGAGCGAGCGGGCTCAGCAGCCTCTCGTAGCCGGCGGCGGGCATCTCAGAACGGCGCCTTCTTCGGGAAGTTGGGCGCTCTCCGCTCGCGGAAGGAGTCCAGCCCCTCCTGCGGGTCGGGACCTGAGAAGCCAAGCATCTCCAATGCGAGCGAGGCATCGAAGGTCGGGCCGGCCATCCGCAGCCAGTTGTTCAGGGCATATTTGGTCCACTGGATCGCGGAAGGCGCGCCTTCGGCAAGCCTCGTGGCCACGGCGAGCGCCTTCTCCTGCAGCTCTTCTTCGTCGACTGCGAGCGCGACGAGCCCCAGTTGCTCGGCCTTCTCGCCGCTCACGGGTTCGTTGAGCAGGAGGTGATACTTGGCCTTGGCCATGCCGCAGAGCAGCGGCCAGATGATTGCGGCATGGTCGCCCGCAGCAACGCCAAGCCGAACATGGCCGTCCACGAGCTTGGCATTCTTGGCCGCGATCGGAATGTCGGAAACCAGGGCGGCGGCAAGACCGGCGCCGACTGCCGCTCCTTGAATGGCCGAAACGATCGGCTTCGAGCAGTTGACGATGTTGTAGACGAGGTCTCTCGCCTCCCGCCACATGTTGGCGCGTTCCTCGAAGCTCTGAGTCAGCTTTTTCACGACCTCGAAGTCGCCGCCGGCAGAGAACGCCTTGCCCTTGGCGCAGAGCAGAACGGCCAGCGTTTCGCGATCTCGATCGACAACGCGCCAGATGTCGGCCAGCTCGCGATGGGCGTCGGCGCCGAGCGAGTTCAAGCTTTCCGGGCGGTTCAGCGTCAGCCGCAGAACGCCTGGAGCGGGCCGATCGCAGAGGATCGATGGAAAGGCGGAATAGGCTTCGAGTGTCATGCTGCCTCCGGTCAGATCGAGCGGCGCGAGGTGATGCCGCCATCGACGGTGATGATGGTGCCGGACGTGTAGGCGGAGCGCGGCGAGGCGAGGAAGGCGAAGAGGTCAGCCACCTCGCGCACGCTCGCTGCGCGGCCAAGCGGATAGGCCGCCAGCAGTTCGACGTAGCGGCTCTCGTCGTCCCACTGCTCGCGAGCGCGCTTCTTCATGATGTTGACGATCCGGTCCGTGGCGACTGGGCCCGGATTGATGCCGAGGACGCGAATGCCGTCATCGAGGCTGCGGCCACCGAGCGCCCGGGAGAAAGCCATCAGGGCAGCGTTGCCGGTCGAACCTGCGATGTAGCGGAAATCGGTGTTCTCGCCGCCATTGCCGATATTGTTGAGGATGACGCCGCCTCCGGCCGCCTTCATCGCTGCGTAGAATTCCCGGCAGAGGTCGATATAGCCGAAGACCTTGACCTCCCAGCCCTCGCGCCAGCGCTCTCCGTCTACCTGCCAGAGATCGCCGCCTGGAATGGCTCCGGCATTGTTGACCAGCACATCGACGCGTCCGGCTGCCTTGCCGATGGCCTCGGCAGCTCCCTTCGCGGCAATGTCCTGCTCCTGAACCACCACCGTGATGCCGTGCTGATCGCGCAGGCGTTCGGCAAGCCTGGTGAGCTTGTCGCCCGAACGCGCGACGAGATGCACGTTGCAACCCTCCTCTGCGAAGACCTCGGCCAGCCCTTCGCCGATGCCCTGCGAGGCACCGGTGATCACGACTTTCTGGCCGCGCAATTGCAGATCCATGGCTTCAGGCTCCTTGGCGGACGATGCGCTCGATGTCGGCGATCGCTTCCGGGTTGACGAGAGAGGAGAGGTCTCCCGCGGGGGAGCCGGAATAGACGCTGCGGATCACGCGACGCATGATCTTGGAGCTGCGGGTCTTCGGCAGTTGAGGCACGACGAAGACAGCCCGGGGCGCAAATGGCTTGCCCAGCCTTTCCTGGATTCGTGCTGTTGCGAGCTTGAGGATGTCGTCGGCCGGCCCTGAGCACGTGAGGAAGGCAATGAGCGCCTGGCCCTTGACCGGATCCTCGGCGCCGATCACCGCGGCTTCGATGACACCTTCGATCTCGACCAGGATTTCCTCGACCTCAGCTGGGCCGACGCGCTTTCCCGCGACCTTGATGGTGTCGTCCGAACGCCCGAGGAGGAGATAGTGTCCCTCCCCGGCTCGCATCGCGAGGTCACCGTGGATCCAGACGCCGGGCACAGTGCTCCAATAAGTTTCGAGATATCGCTGCTCGTCCTGCCAGAAGCTCGCAGTCATGCCCACGAAGGGCGCGAGCACCGCGAGCTCTCCAATCGCGCCGGTCAGAGGTTGACCTGCGGGATCGAGCACATCGACCGCAACCCCTGGCGAGCGTGTGTTGAAGCCCGCGGGTACTATCGGCTTGGTCACGACGCTGGAAAGCAGGCAGCCCGAGACTTCCGTTCCGCCCGTATAGTTGATCAGCGGGCACTCACTCCGCCCGAAAGCCCGTTCGAACCAGACGAAATGTTCGGCGGCGATGCTTTCGCCGGCTGTAATCAGAAGACGAAGCGATGACAGATCGGGCGCGGTGCTGACCGCCTCGTTCGAAGCCAGGCCGCGGATCAGTGTCGGCGCGGAGCCGTAGTGAGTGACGCGATAGGTCTCAATCAACCGGCCCATCCGCGACCAGTCGGGGTAGTCAGGGGCGCCGTCGTAGCAAACCAGGGTCGCGCCGCGGAGAAGCGCCGAACCAAGAATGAGCGAGCCCGCGATCCAGCCCATGTCAGCCGGCCAACAAAAGACGTCGCCTGCTCCCACGTCGAAGTGAACCGCAGAGTCGTGTGCGATCTTGATTGGGAAGCCGCCATGCACATGGACGGCTCCCTTGGGCTTCCCAGTCGTCCCCGAGGTGAAGATCACCATGAAAGGGTCGTTCGGCGACATCCGTGCAGACGGCGGCGCACTGTGCGGGCTTTGCCGCACCAATTGCCAATCGAGGTAATCCGCATCGGCATCCGTCGGAGCAGTATCCTCGGGGGACCGCTTCAACGCGACGAGCTCCAGGTTCGGCAGCTCCTTCCTGACGGACGCAATGGTGTCGCGCGTCGAGATAAACCGTCCGCGCCGCTGAAAGCCGGTCGTAGCCAGCAGCGCCCTGGCTCCGCAGGATCCGAGACGGGCCACAATGGCATCGGTTCCGAAGCCGCTAAAGAGCGGAACGACGATTGCGCCAATATACGAGACGGCAAGCAGCGAGACCGAGGCCTCGATGCCGTTCTCCATCAGCAGACCAACGCGGTCACCACGCTTCAGCCCAAGGCGGAGCAACCCGGCAGCAAGGCTGCGGACTTCATCCTTCAATTCCTGGTAAGTGACCTCGCGGACCGAGCCATCCTCGCGCTCTGCGATGATAGCCGTCCGGGCCGCCCATTCGGGATTGTCCAGGATCGTGTCGACCCAGTTGAGCTCACCGCCGACGAACCAGGCAGGGAACGGAGCGCCACGAGACAGGTCGCAGTAGCGGTCGTAGTCGCGGCTCCAGCGGATATTGCAGAAGCTCGTAACCTCGCGCCAATACCGCTCCGGTTCGGCCAGCGACAAATCATAGAGTGCGTCGATGTCCGTCGCGCCAAGGCGTTTGGATAGGGCGGTCACCTGAGCACGGTCGATATAGTCGGCGGTAGGCTGCCAGATGTCGTTGCTGTCGAGCGCCATGGTCAGATTCCCAGATAGGCCCGTTGCACCTCAGGGCTCTGCGCGAGCACGCTCGCGGAGTCCTCGGCGGTGATTGCGCCGCCCTCGAGGATGTAGGCGCGGTCGGCGATGGCGAGCGCGGTTTCCGCGTTCTGTTCAACGAGCAGGATGTTCACGCCGGTTTCGGCAACCGTTTTGATCATATCCGCGATGCGGTCGACGATCGCCGGGGCGAGCCCGATTGTCGGCTCGTCCAGGAGCAGGATGCGCGGGGCGCTCATCAAGGCACGAGCCACCGCAATCATCTGCTGCTGGCCACCGCTGAAGGTCGAGGCCTGCGTCGCGAGCCGATCCCTCAGTTCCGGAAAGAGCGAAATCACGCGGTCGAGATCGCGCTTCACCGCTGCGGTGTCGTTGCGCGCGAAGGAGCCCAGCTCCAGGTTCTCAAGCATCGTCATCTCGCCGAAGAGGCGCCGCCCCTCCGGCACCACGGACAATCCTTTCCGCACGAGACGGTCCGGGGACATGCCGGTGACGTTCTCCCCGAAGAGATGGACGCTCCCGGCGCTGGGGCGCACTAGGCCGCAGATCGTCTTGATCAGCGTCGACTTGCCCGCACCGTTCGCGCCGATCAGCGTGACGATCTCGCCGATGCCGACAGTGATGGTGACGTCGTTCAATGCGGGAACAACGCCATAGCGAGCCGAGAGGCCCGCGACCTTGAGGGGAAGCGCTTCAGTGCTCATGGCGATGCCCTAGATAGGCCTCGATGACCTTTTGATCGGCGCGGATCTCCGATGGCGTGCCGGTTGCGAGATGCTGGCCGTGATGCAGCACGACGATGCGGTCACAGACACGCATCACCGCCTTCATGTTGTGCTCGACGAGCAGGACCGAGCAGCTGAATTCGTCCCGAATGCGTTCCAGAACGGCCAGCGTATTGGCGACCTCTGTCTGGTTCAGACCCGTCAGAGGTTCGTCGAGGCAGAGCAGCTTGGGGCGTGCCGCAAAGGCGATGCCGATGGAGACGAGGCGCTGCAGGCCGTGAGGGAGATTGCCGGCCTCCTCCGCGAGATAAGCGGTGAGCCCCAGCATCTCGGCGGTTTCCGCCACGCGCGCACGCCGTTGGGCACTTCCGCGGACGCCGTGAATGGTGCCCAGCAGAATGTTGTCGCCGACCGTCATGCTGCGCATGAGGCTGCCGTGCTGGAAGGTCCGAACCAGGCCAAGGCGGCTGATAGCCAGAGGCGACCGACCGGTGCAGTTCTCACCAAAGACAAAGAGCTCGCCGGCTGACGGCTTATAGAAGCCGCTGATCAAATTGAAGGTCGTGCTCTTGCCAGCACCGTTGGGGCCAATGAGTCCGAGAATCTCACGGGGGCGAATCTCCAGATCGAGATCGGAGACCGCGACCAGGCCGCCGAAGCGGCGTGTCAGACCCTTGGTGCGCAGCAGGGGTTGTTGCTCTGCCAGCATCTCAGTGTCCCCCTCCGGCTTGGGGCCGCTTACCGCTCACTAGTCCGGTGACGCCGTGGGGCAGCAGCAGGACCGCCAGCACGATCGCCGCGCCGTAGAAGATGTGCTCCCCTCCTCCGAGGCCGAGCGCATAGCTGCCGAGCACGACGAGCAGCGCGGTTCCCAAGAGCGGGCCGATGATGCTGCCCTCTCCGCCGACCTTGACGTACGCCAGGGCGAATGCCGCAACGAGGAAGCTGAAATCGCCGGGGCTGATCACATTGTTGGCGAAGGCGTGCAGGCTTCCGGCCATGCCGGCTGCGGCAGAGGCCGTTGCGAAGCAGGCGATCTTCACCAGCAGGATGTTGAGGCCGACCGTCCTGGCAACATTTTCGTTGTCGCGGATCGCGGTCAGGATCTTCCCGAAGTCAGAACGCTCCAGAGCATAGAGCCCGAGGATAAGCAGGGCTGCGACCGCGACGATAAAGGTGGGCATCCAGCCATCCAGGATCATCGGCGGAAAGATCCCGACCATCCCGGAGGTGCCGCCGAGCGCGATGCTCTTTGAGTAGAGAATGCGGACAGCTTCAGTGAACGCGAAGCCGATCAGGAGAAAGTAAGGCCCCTTGGTCCGGAGTGTGATGTAGCCGAAGAGGATCGAGACGAGGCCGGCCATGACGCCGCCGGCCAGCAGGGCGAGCAGGAACGGCCAGTTCAGGATTGTGAGCGTTGCCCCGGTGGTATAGGCGCCGATGCCGACGAACGCTGCGGTGGCGAAGTTCAGTTCGCCCATCAACATGACGAAGCGCAGGCTGACCGCCGTTAGCGCACCGATTGCGATGAGATTGGCCACGCTCGCAATATAGGGATCGCGAACAAAAGCGGTGCCCGCGAGGACGATAGCGATCCCGCCCAGCCAGTAAGGAAGCTTCACATCAACCATGGCCGAGAAGCCCCTTCGGCCGCACCAGCAGAACGGCGATGACGAGGAGGAAAATGGCAACTGTGGCGGAGCTCGGGTCGAAGTAGAAGCTGCCGAAGGTCTCGATCCCGGCGACGAACAACCCGCCAAGGATCGCACCTGGAACACTGCCGAGCCCGCCTACGATGACCGCGATGAAGCCCTTGATCAGATAGTCGGCGCCGATCACCGGCGAGACGATGGTCACCGGGGCGATCAGTGCCCCGGCAAGGGCTGCGAGACCGGATGCAATCATGAAGCCGGCGAGCGCCATGCGGTTGTAGGGGACGCCCTGCAGCATGGCAGCCTCGTGGTCGATCGAGACAGCTCTCAGGGCCTTGCCAAGCTTGGTTCGCGTGAGCGCCCAGTAGAGCGAGGCGGTGATCAGGATCGCTGCGATGCACAAGGCAAAGCGCTGATTAGTGATAGCCGCCCCGAAGATGGAGATGTTGCCAGGAAAAATCTCCGGCACGGGCCTCACCGCCCCGCCGAAGACTTTGAGCAGCACGCCGTCGAGCAGCAGAACGAGGCCGATCGACAGGATGAAAGACCCAACCATGTCGCGTTGGAAAAACCGGAAACCGGTCACGTACATCAGAAGCCCGAGCGCCATAGCGATCGCGATGCCCCCCACCGCTGCCAGCAGATAAGCTGGCAGGATGGGGAGACCATTGCCTGCCAGCCAAGGCACCGCCCAGGCCACCGCCAACGCAGAGACGGCGAACAGGTGCCCATGGGCGAAGTTCACGATCCGCATGACCCCGAAAATCAGGGTCAGGCCGAGCGAGAACAGGATGTAGACGGCGCCGATCTGCAGGCTCGTCAGGGTGAGCTGTATCGCGGTTTGCATGGTGGGCGTGCCTGGCTTGGTCTGGAGGTCACTTGCCCGAGGGCACGAGACGGGTCTTTTCGACCAGGTTGCCGTCTTTCACCTGAGTGATCGTCACGGGCAGGCGCATCTGCTGGCGGGACCCGTAGGTGTCCGTGCCGTAGAAATCGACCTTGCTGCCGTAGAACGAGGTGAAGGAGACATCGGCCATCACGGCCGCGACCTTCTTGGGATCGATCGACTGCGCCTTCTCGATGCCCGCCTTCAGAGCGTAGACGGAGTCGTAGAAGCCGATCTGAATCGAGTTGAGCGACTCACCAAGGACGCCCCGAGCCTCTTCGTTCGTGGCCTTCTGCTGGCCGGTCATGGCCGGGCTGTCGAAGGTGATGGCCGCACCCATGTAGACGTCTTCGATCGCCTTACCGCCAGTCGCCTTGAGACCGTCGATACCGGTGCCGACTGCGACGATCTTGACGCCCTTCCAGCCGAGAACATCCAGTTCGCGCAGGACGGCCCCGGCATCGGCCGGCGGCATCGAGGCCAGATCGACCATGTCAGGCTTGAGAGAGGCGATGCGAGCCGCGATCGGCTGGAACTCGGTCGTCCCGCGCTCGTAGAAGTCGCTCGACAGAATCTTGATGTTGTTGCCGACCCAGGCCCTGTTAGCGACGCCTTCGGTTTCGCGACCGGTCGCGTCATTCGGGTTGAGCATCACGACCGACTTGGCCTGCGGATGCTGCTCAAGAACGTACTTGAACATCGGCGGAATGATCTCGAACGCCGTATTCATCTGGGTGTAGGTCAGCGGGAACTTCGGGCCCTTGATGCTGAAGCCCCAGGCGGTCGTGAACATCAGCACGCCCTGCCGCTCGGCGAGCGACTGCAGCGCCTGCACGGGAGCTGTTCCAAGGCTGCCGCCGATGAACTTCACGCCGTCGCGGTTGAGGAGCGTCTGCGCGACGCGCGTGCCCTCGGCAGCGTTGTACTTGTTGTCATAGGCGAGGCATTCGAAGTTGTAGGTCTTGCCCTCGGCTTTGACGCCGCCGGCTTGCGCGATCTCCTGCGCCGCCTTCTTGCACATGAACTCCGACCCCTTGCCCCAGATCGCTCCAGAGCCCGACAGGGGAACGGAAAGTCCAAGCTTGATCGTCTCCTGAGCCTGCACTCCGCCGAGGCTGGCGAGCAGCCCAAGCGAGGTCCCCAGTCCGAGAAGCTTCATCCGTGCCGTAAACGTCATTTCCTCTCCTCCACTTCCGAGCTTCGGTTGATTCCGTGCCCGCTATCGATGTGTCGTGCTGCCAGTCGCTAAGCCCGTGAGGCCGGTAATTTCGTCCGGTTCGTAGCCGAGCGAGGCCAAGAGCTCTGCTGAATCGGCGCCAAGCTTCGGCGCAGGCCGGTGCTCGGGCCGCAGCGCAGCTGTTCGGACAGCGTTTGCGACGATTGGTATCTGGCTCGCGCCGTCCGGCGCCGGCTCCAATGAAAAGAAGCCGCCATTGGCATTCTCGGGAGCCACGAGAGCCTCGGCCGGGGTCAGGGCCCGGCAGGCCGGAATCTTGGCGGCTTCAAGCTCTGCCAGACATTCATCGGACGAGCGCGACGAGCACCAGTCAGCCATGACCGCACTCAGAGCCTCGCCGTTCTCGCCCCGGCCGATATCGGAGGTGAAACGCGGGTCCGCCAGCAAGTCAGGGCGGCCGACGAACTGCACCCAGCGGCGAAACATGCCGTCACCGATGACCTGGATCATCAGCCAGCCGTCGCGAGTCTGGAAAAGATCAGATGGGCCAGCGATCGGGCTGCGGTTGCCGATCGGCTTGCGGCTGCGCGCGCCGGCCGCCTCCTCGATCAGCATCGGATTGGTCATCGTCAGCGCCGTTCCCAGCAGCGATGCCTGGACATGCTGGCCTCGCCCGGTGCCACGCCGCTCATACAGCGCCGACAAGGTCGCAAAGGCAGCTGACATTCCGGTGGCGTAATCGACATACGAGACAGCGGCCCGGATGGGACGCTCACCAGTCCCGCTCAAAGCCATAGCGCCGCTGAGCGCTTGTCCCGTGCCGTCGAAGCCGATGCGGTCGCGACTGTCTCCCTCCGGCCCGTAGGCACTGATCGTGCAGAGCACGATGTCGGGGCGGATAGCCTTTAGAGTATCGTAGTCCAGGCGCGCGCGGCGCAAGGCGGCCGGCGGCAGATTGACAATGACGGCGTCCGCGGTTGCGACCAGCTTCTCGAATGCCGCCCTCCCGCTCTCGGTATCGAGGTCGAGCGCGAGCGACTTCTTGTTGCGATTCATCTGAAGATACAGCGCACCCCGACCCGGCTGGCCGATCGGCATCACTTCGCGATCGGGAGCGCCGGTGGGCGGCTCGATGCGGATAACCTCCGCCCCGTGATCGGCCAGCAATGCTGCGCAGAACGGCCCCGCGATATAGCGACCGAGATCGAGCACGCGCAGGCCCGAAAGGCCCGCTTCCACGCCAGATGCGCCGTTAACGCCTATCGGGAGTTCGGTCCCGTCCACCACTTTCCTCACCCTTATTTTCTGCGAAGGGGGCTTTCCATCGCTTGCTTTGACGTGTTAGTCATTCTCTATGCTGAATGACATTCACAGTTTCTTGAAAGCCATTCATACATGAGTGCAAGCCCTGATCAAGACCTCTCGCCAAAAATCGTCGGAGCCGTCGCCAACGCGGTTTCCATCCTCCGATCGCTTGCTCAGATGAGTGAGCCGGCGGGTGTAGCGGTCATCGCGCGCGATACCGGCGTGAGCGTCAGCACCTGCTTCAACATCCTGCGGACGCTCTCCACGGAGCGGCTGGTGGACTTCGATGCGGAGGCGAAGACCTACCGGATCGGCCTCGGTGTTCTGGAGCTCTCGTTGCCGCTTCTTGGCGCCAACCAGGCCGATCTGATCCGGCCGGAGCTCGCGCGGCTCTCCGGCGAGCACAAGAGCCTGCTCTGCCTCTGGCAGGTGACTGATGGCGAGCGCATCGTTCTCGTCGACCGTGTTTCAACAGCGAAGACGGTCAGAGTCGACATGTCCGACGGCTCGCGCCTCCCGACCTTCGTGGGTGCGGTTGGTCGTTGCTACGCCGCCTTGCGCAACCTGCCGCGCGACGAACTGAAACTCCGCTTCGACGCGCTGCAATGGCAGGCCCCGCCGAGCTTTGAGGATTACGCGGCCGACGTCGAGAAGGCTCGGCGTGATGGCTACGCGTTTGACCTGGGGCAGCTCTTCAAAGGCCTGGAGATCGCGGCCGCTGTCGTAACCGATGCGGAAGGCCGGCCGCGGCTCGGGATCAGCGGGATCAGCATTGCAGGTCAACTGTCCCGTGAGGACATCGAGCGCCTGGGCGTCGATCTACGCGATTCCGCCGACTGGATCAGTGAAGCACTTTTCGGCGTCTCTCGCGGTGTGCGGCAGTCCGAGCGGAGGCTGGCCGGTGGGCGGGCGGCACCGCAAGGCCGTGGAGGACAGCGGTGAGCGGCGCGCAAACCGATCTCCCTGTTTGGGTCTTCGATGATTTCAGCCCTGGCCAGCCGCTGGGGAATTTTGCCATCACGCTCGACGATGCGCACCTGGACAACTGGACCGCCATCTATGGCGAGCGGAAGTCAAAGGAGAGCGTGCCGGCCGGGATGCTCGTCGCAGCGATGATGGAAGCCTACCTGAACGCGGCCCAGCCTCGACCGCCCGGCAACATCCACGCCAGCCAGAAGCTCGTCTTCGGTCGCTCGGCGAAGGCCGGCGATAAACTCGAAGCGCAGGTCAGCTGCCTGTCAAAAGAGCGCCGCAAGGAACGCGGCTGGGTGACGTTTGGCGTCGTCCTGAGTGTCGAAGGACAGGATGTCCTCAACGGCGAGATCCGAACGATCTGGGCGCGATGACACAGGGCCCGGCAATACGCGCTCCACGGAGATAATGCGGAATGGGAACGCTAGAGACTGCGGCGCTGCCGCGTGAACTCGCCATCGTCGAGATGATCACGGACCTGGACGCGGTCGCGCGCTACGCGGCGCTGACAGCCGACTACAACCCGATTCATCTCGATCCAGTCTTTGCCGCCAAGACCGCATTCGGTCGCCCGATTGTACACGGCACGCTCGGCCTCAACCTGGTGATCGAGGCGATCGAGCGCACCTTCGGCGGAGTTCCAGAAAAGCTGGCCCTGGATACACGCTTCATCCGACCGCTGCCGGTCGGTTCATCCATCCGAGCGGGCGGCGTCCTCAGGGACGACGCGGCGGGTACCTACGACATTTTCGTCGAGACAATGGCAGGGGAACGAGCAGTCGAAGGAACCTGCACCGTCCTCCCTGCCGCAGAACATTCCAACAAGGGACGTGACGCATGAGTGAGCCGGCAGTCGACGACGAAACCTTCCAGCATCTCAAGGCGACCGTCGAGCGCTTCGTAGCGGAACGCCTCGTCCCCAACGAGATGCGGCTGGAGATTGAGGACGAGGTCCCCGAGGAGATCGTCGCCGAGATGCGGGAGCTCGGTCTCTTCGGTCTGACAATCCCGCCGGAGTACGGCGGCATCGGACTGACCGCCAGCCAGGAAAGCCAGCTCGCCATGATCTTTGGCGGGACAGCGCTCGCCTTCCGTTCGCTGCTGGCGACCAATATCGGCATTGGCGCGCGCGGGCTCATCTTCGAGGGCACAGAGGAGCAGAAGCAGGCCTATTTGCCACGAATGGCGAGCGGCGAACTGATCTCGGCCTTCGCCCTGACCGAGCCGGACACGGGTTCGGATCCTGCCAATTTGACGACGCGTGCCGTACGGGACGGCGACGACTACCTGATCAGCGGGACCAAGCGCTACATCACCAATGCCCAGCGCGCCGGCGTCTTCACTGTCATGGTGCGAACCGAATTCGACAAGCCGGGCGCAGATGCGATCTCGGCCTTCCTGGTTCCGAGCGACTCCCCTGGCCTGACGATCGGCAAGAAGGATCGCAAGATGGGTCAGCGCGGCACGACGACGTCCGACGTGATGTTCGACAATGTCCGTGTGCCCGCCAGCGCGATCATCGGCCTCAAGCCCGGCCGAGGATTCCGCCTGGCAATGCGTGTGCTTGACCGCGGCCGCATTCATATCGCGGCTCTCGCAACTGGCGCCTGCAAGCGGCTCATCGCGGAAATGACCGGCTTTGCCAAGGAGCGCCGGCAGTTCGGGAAGCCGATCGCCGAGTACCAGCTCATTCAGGCGATGATTGCCGACAGCTACACCGAATACCTCGCCTCCCGGGCGCTGGTGGAGCAGACCGCGGCGATCTACGACCGCGAAGGCGCTGCCCGAACCGAAGCTTCGGCTGCGAAGTATTTCGCGACCGAGGCGGTTGGTCGGGTCGCCGACCGAGCCGTGCAGGTCCATGGGGGCGCTGGCTATATGAGCGAGTACGCGGTCGAGCGCTTCTATCGCGACGTGCGCTTGATGCGGATCTACGAGGGCACGAGCCAGATCCAGCAGCTCCTCATCGCCCGCCAAATCCTGAAGGAAGCCTGATCATGAGCGTGTCTCACATGCTCGACGGCAAGGTCGTCGTCGTCACGGGCGCTGGCGGGGGAATTGGGCGAGATATCGCCCTGATGGCGGGTGCGAATGGCGCACGGGTCGTCGTCAACGATATTGGGGCAGGTCTCGACGGGAGCGGCCAGGATGACGGGCCGGCAGCGCGCGTGGTCGCCGAGATCAAGGCGGCCGGCGGCGAGGCTGTCGCCAGCCTCGACAGCGTCGCGGATGCCAAAGGCGCGCAACGCATCGTGCAGACCGCCCTCGACGCCTTTGGGCGACTGGATGGCGTCGTCAACAATGCCGGCATCCTGCGCGACACCTTCTTCCACAAGATGACGGAAGAGGAGTGGGACCGGGTTGTGAAAGTGCACCTGTACGGCAGCTTTCACGTCAGCCGCGCTGCGGCCCCGGTCTTCAAGCAGCAGCAGTCGGGCAGCCTGGTGCACATGACCTCGACCTCGGGGCTCATCGGCAATCTCGCCCAGGCGAACTATTCGGCAGCCAAGCTCGGCATCGTTGGGCTGTCGAAATCAATCGCCCTCGATATGCAGCGCTTCGGTGTCCGCTCGAACTGCATCGCGCCCTTCGCCTGGAGCCGGATGATCAGCTCGATCAAAGTCGACTCGCCGGAGCAGGAAGCACGCGTCGCTCGCCTGCAACAGATGACACCTGCCAAGATCGCGCCACTCGCCGTCTACCTGCTCTCGGAGCGCGCGACCTCGGTCAGCGGCCAGATATTCTGTGTCCGCAACAACGAAATCCTCCTCTTTAACCAGCCACGCCCAGTTCGCTCGGTGCAGCGCGAGGGCGGTTGGACGCCGGAACAGATCGCCGAGCACGCGATGCCGGTGCTGTCGGCGAGCTTCCACGGCCTCGACGTGTCGTCGGACGTTTTTACCTGGGATCCGGCCTGAGGCCGAAGGAGCTGCCGCATGCGTCGCGCCGCGATCGTAACCCCTCTCCGCACGCCGGTGGGCCGCTTTGGCGGCGCGCTCAAGGACGTTCCCGTGGAACGGCTGGGAGCCACGGTGGTCAATGCCGTATTGGACCGGACCGGTCTCGACCCCGCCCTGGTCGATGACGTTGTCTTCGCTCAGTCCTATGCCAACTCCGAGACGCCGTGCGTTGGCCGTTGGATCGCCTTGGAGGCCGGGTTGCCGGTCCATGTTCCCGGCATGCAGCTCGACCGGCGCTGCGGTGGCGGCCTCCAATCGATCGCAACCGCAGCCATGATGGTGCAGTCGGGTGCCTGCGACGTCGTCATCGCAGGCGGTGTCGAAAGCATGAGCAACATCGAGCACTACACCACGGGTGTGCGTTGGGGCACGCGTTCGGGTTCGCCCGTGCTCTATGACCGCCTCGACCGCGGCCGCGAGCGGTCTCAGCCCGAACATCGCTTCGGCCACATCTCCGGCATGATCGAGACGGCCGAGAACCTCGCCCGCAAGTACTCGATCTCACGCGAAGCTGCCGACGCATATGCCGTGCGCAGCCAGCACCGGGCAGCCGCGGCCTGGTCCGAGGGCCGCATGGCGGCCGAGGTCGTTCCGGTCAGCGTGCCGCAAAAGCGCGGAGACCCGATTGTCGTCGCGCAGGACGAGGGCATTCGCGCGGATACCACGCTGGAGAGCCTTGCGAAGCTACGTGCAATCCAACGCGATGGCACCGTGACAGCCGGGAATGCTGCGCAGCAAAACGATGCGGCGGCCGCCTGCTTGGTGGTGGCAGAGGACAGATTGGCCGACCTGGGTCTGACCCCGGATGCGTTCCTGGTGGGCTGGGCTGCTGCTGGTTGCGAGCCCGCTGAGATGGGGATCGGCCCGGTTCCAGCGGCGGCGCGGCTGATGAAGCGGCTCGGGCTCGCGGTCGACGACATGGATCTCGTCGAGATCAACGAGGCGTTCGCCTGCCAGGTGCTGTCGGTTCTGCAGGCGTGGCCGAGCGTAGATCTCGAACGGGTGAACGTCAACGGGTCGGGCATTTCGCTGGGACACCCGATTGGGGCCACCGGCGTAAGGATCATGACGACGCTGCTCCACGAAATGAAGCGTCGCAACGTGCGCTACGGTCTTGAGACCATGTGCATTGGCGGCGGGCAGGGAATGGCCGCGGTGTTCGAACTGGCCTAAGCTGACGATGGCTCCACTCACGACCTCCCTCGAGGCTCTCGACTTTGCCGCGATCGTTCGCCCCGGTGAGATGATTTGCTGGGGTCAGGCGTGCGGCGAACCAGTCGCGCTGACTGGTCGGCTGATGGAGCAGCGCGCCCAGGTCGGGGGGATCTCCGCCTTCGTCGGCATCGGCCTCGGAGACGCGGTCGATCCAGCTCACGCTGACCATGTCCGCTTTACGTCCTTCTGCGGAACGGGTACCAACCGAAAGCTCGCCGCAGCCGGTGCGCTCGACATCCTGCCGATGCATTACTCGGACCTGCCGAAGACGTTGGCGGGCGAGGTCGACGTGCTCCTTCTGCAGCTGGCTGAGCACCCCCATGACGGCAGACTGAGCCTCTCTTGCACCAGCGACTACGTCGAGGGTCTGATCAAGACGGCTCGCGTCGTGGTGGCCGAAATCAACCGTCAGGCCCCGTTTACTAGCGCATTGATCGATGCGGACGATGTCGATGTCGCCATACGAACAGACCGGCCAGTCCTCGCGCTCGCCCGCGGCATGCCCAGCGCCGTTGACCAGGCTGTTGCGGCCAACGTCGCTTCCTTGGTCGAGGACGGCGCAACGCTGCAGCTCGGCTTGGGTGCCCTACCGGATTGCATCGCAGACCTTCTCGTTGACCGACGAGATCTCGGCCTGCACTCGGGTCTGATTGGTGACGGGGCGATGCGGCTGATCCAATCCGGCGCGGTGACAAACGCAGCCAAGCCCGTTGACCGCGGCCTGTCGGTGACCGGAACGCTCCTTGGAAGCCGCGAACTGCTCGATTTTGCGCATCTCAATCCATCGATCGAGGTTCGCCCGATCGCCGAAACCCATGCGCTTTCGAAACTCGCCGCTCTGCCTCGCTTCACGGCGATTAACTCTGCCCTCGAGGTGGATCTGTCAGGCCAGGCCAACACGGAGATAGCCGGCGGTCGCTATGTCGGCGCCATCGGAGGCGCTCTTGATTTCCTCCGTGGGGCACGCGCATCGCAGGGAGGAGTGCCGATCCTTGCCCTCCCCTCTACCGCCGAGGTGAAGGGACAGCTGAGCAGCCGAATCGTCGCCCATCTGTCGGGGCCGGCCACCATCGGCAGGGCGGACGCCAGCATTGTCGTTACGGAGTACGGAGTTGCCGACCTTCGTCGCCTGTCCCTCGCTGAGCGCCTCCCGAAGATGATCGCAATCGCCCATCCGGACTTTCGCGATACGCTTGGCCGCACGGCGCCCTAAGCCTCGCAATTAACTTGAGCGATTCAGATAGGTACTCCCCGGAGGAAAGCCGCATTATCGCTTACGCCCATCCAGTATCCAGTATCCGCAAAATTGGCGTATCCGAGGATCCTGGTCGCATAACGCTTAGGCTGGGATAACCGTCCACGCTCGAAAATCTGCACTCAAACCAATTTTCCTGTTCGATGGCTAGCAGAAGGTCTGGGCCCTGGCGTCCCGAGCCCCACAAAGATGAAAAGCCAAATTCTTACGCGGCGCTTCTGAGCCGCTCTCAACAGGGCTGCGGCAATCCCTGGCACCAAGCGGCCGGTTGCATCCCGCATCAAATTGCCGTCGATCGTGCAAATTGCGATGTGATCGCCTTCGTCTGCCCGATCGATACGATCGACCATCGCTCCATCGCACTTCCACTCCGGCTGCCGAACATTCCCTTTGGCATCAACTATGCGCTCTTCAAGCACTAGCTCGATCGGCCAAGTCACCTTTTGCAGGTCGAAAGCCGTTGGCGGATCGCGCGCGCATTGGCGAGTGCCCGCTCGCTTGGGCCAATGCGAGACGTTGTTGCCCGGCTTCTGGGGCCAGTCCGCCAACGTCCGCTTTCTGGCAATCAGCCAATGTCTGGAAGTGTGAAGGGTTTCGGATGCCGGCCCGTGCGAGCGGGTTCGGACCGGGCTGAGGGCCGGCGTCCGAAAGCCTCCAGGGGAGGAAGCCGCGGCCCGAGGCCGTGGGCTATGGGGATTTCGCGGCGCCGC
>Ga0209127_100117_pt1 | contig 32760 bp, 23 predicted proteins | sample LakSupMetagenome_FD_187469 | JGI IMG/M metagenome (GOLD analysis project Ga0209127, IMG submission 187469) | Freshwater microbial communities from Lake Superior, Canada - Sta WM archaea (SPAdes) (version 2) | ecosystem: Environmental > Aquatic > Freshwater > Lake | place: Lake Superior, Canada... | reverse complement strand
TTGGGATGAGGAAGGGGACATTGGGAAGGGGGAAGGGATGCCAATGAGGGGCCGGGGGGTGGAGGATGAGAGAGCGGGGGAGGAGAGAGGACGCACCTGGCGTGGTGTAAGCTGTGTATGTGTGACAGGCTGTCTTCTTGGTGCAGGTTGTGGGAATGGCCAGACCGATTTCCTCGGCGGGGGCGGCGGTGCTGATGACGACGTGTTAGATTTGCTACGTGCTGATGGTGGACATAGAGGTGGAAGAGGTTTACCATGACCAGGCGCTCATGAGGCCGAGGAGCAGGCCAGTGGTGGATGTCGTGAGCTTCATGGTGCTCTTGTTACGTGTAGGTGCTGGTGAAGGTTACGATGTACTAGGTGGATGTTCAGTCAACTATCTAACAACAGCGACAGTAGAAGGTGGTGATGTTCCAGGCTGTCAGTCGTGGTAGAGAGTAGGAAACTGAAGACTAGACTTAAATATCACGTTCATCGCCTTCTGCTGCTCATCTTGCCACTGCCCATTTTGCCTAAGCTTGTCTCCTCCGGCGTGGCATCCTCCATGTTAGGTAACTTCTAGAACAACCAAACACAATACGACGTCGTCTTCTCGCTTTGGGGCTCTTGGCTTCGCTCTCTCGTGTTTCCAGAAACCTCGGAGCCCCTGGTGTCGACTCACGGCGGCGATGTGGCACGACGGATCCTGATCCGAGATACCACAGAACGTTGGTTCGAACGGTCCGTTGGACCCTGACACCCCAATTAGGACGTCATGCAGCTGCTTCTCCTTACTACACCAACGATGAAGCAAGTCTCATCGCTCAACTGCGATGCGGAGACGCGCCCGACGTTGCTTTAAACTTTCGAACCAGTTCAGGGGTATCTAGACGTCTAAATGCTCACTTTATCACAGCCCAAAAATAGTTGACGAAAAAACTCACTGTTACTTAACCACTGTATCTGATCACAAGGAGAAACAGTGTGTACTCTCGCGTTGCTTTCATTTCCAGGAACGTGGTATTCATCCAATCTACAGCCCGTGGCGGCTGAATGTCTCCCCCAGGTTTTCGAGCGAGGCGTGCCTTCCACCTTCGGGACCGGAGCATATATTGCCTGTATATGGGTTAATATAAAGGGGTGTCCCAAGTAGGGCGTCCGCATCTTGGCTTGCAGCATACAAGGGACAGAGAACATGTGAGAAGTCAGCAGTATCTCTGTCGTGGAGCGAAGCTCGAGTTCTCGTCACCTCGTGCGTAAAATTCTGTTGGTCATGCTGTCGAAGTTTCCTCATGTAGACAGAATCCATTTAACCAGCGGATACATTTCGGAAGTGAGTAAGAGGATGTAATGAAGCTGTTGTAACAGTCGAGTAATGAGCTTTTCAACCCATTCGCTATGCAAGAATTATACAAGTTTGTTTGCACGGGAGATAATACACACGTTTCGATACACCAAGGCCGCCCTACCCTTGCAGTTCTTTTCCAATCCATGAAACGCCATCCTGACCGCCCGCCCGCAAGAAACTCCCCTGGTATGATGCCAAAGCCCAAGAATAACCCCCTTCTTTCTATCACAACCCTCCCCGTCGTCTAGATCACGAAAAGAAATACTTGCTCCCCTTCAACCGCCTCACGTCAAAATCGCCCTTCTCGGGGATCTTGGGGAACGTCAGCGGCAGCCAGAACTGGATCGTCGGTGCCGCCCTCTTGCGGGGTACCTTCTCCTCGCTCGACATCCGCAGCGCGAAGTGAGGCGTCCCGACGAGATTGAGGAACTGAGCCATGCCTTCGTCGGCCACGACCTCCTCGCCGTCGTCCGCAACAGGCTCGATGGCAGATCCAGCCGCTGCTGCGGCGGCGTCGTCGTCTGCGGCTGCCGCCGTGGCTTCTTCGGTCTCTTGGACGAGTTTCTGAACCTTGGCACGCTTGGCCTTTGTGGTCTTGGTCGTGGTGGACTCGAGAGCGTCGGCCGCCTTTTGCTCTTCCGAGGGTATGACGCCGAGGGTCGCCTCCTGCATGCCGTACTCCGGTTCGAGCAGCTCTTCTGCCGCGTTGAACTCGGCGAAGATGCTGGCCGGCGTGGTCATGTTCTTGCCCTGCTCGACCTCGGCCGGATCAGACGAGGTCAACAGTTCGTTCCTGCGCTTCTCGAGCAGCAGTTCGTCCCGCATGGACAGTCGCGTATTCTTCCTGAACGCGGTGATCTTCTTGGCCACGTCCGAGGACTGGTCGACCTTGGCCAGGTACAGGGAGCCGCTGTAGCGGGCCTGGAACTCGGCCGCCAACCGGCCAATGACGTCCTCGCTGTGTATCCGGATGAACGCGTCCCGGATCACGTCGTTCATGACGTCGACGTCGGCGGCGTGGGTCCAGAACGAATCGTGCACAGCAGCAAATGTCAGGCCCTTTTCGTCGCACTCGAGCGCCGAGAGGAGCATGTGGCTGGCGTCGAGAGAGTGGATAAAGTTGGGCGGGAAAGCCTGGAGCTGCTTGCGCCGGTTGACGGGGTCGGACCGATCGGGAACGGTGAGAACGAGGTCCTGTAGACACGTCGGGATGGTCCTCGTGTTGCTCTTCCTGTATGGCTGCACAACCGGCATGCGCAGCGGGGTGGTCCAGACGAGAGTCGACTTGAACTTATCCATGATATCTTCTGTCGATGTCTTCACTTTCTTATTGGTCTTGACCGTCCGCGCCCTCGTCTTCTTAGCGGCCGCAGGCTCTTCGATGAGCTCTAGCTGCTCCGGTGTCAGGGCGCGGCAGACACGGCTGCCAATCTCTCCAAGCCAGTGCTGAATGTCGTGGGCGCCCTTGAACATAGTCGACAGGGCCTTGAAGATCTTGGTGGCGACGTATGACGCCAGGAACAAGGGGTCATGTCCGGTCTCCTTGTAGATGTTGGGGTACAGGGAATCGATCTGCTTCAGGACCTGCTTCTTGGCCCCCGCGAAGGTGACTCCATAAACGTTGGTCATGACCGTCTGCTTGACCACTTTGCGGGTGATCTTGCCATCCAAAGCCTTGGCATAGGGGTTTCCGTTCTGCAAGTCCTTGGCAATGCTTTCCTTGACCAGGTCGGCGACAGCCGAGTACACATCTGCCGGGCGGTCGCCCGGCTCCAGGTTGACCTGCCGAGCGCCCCAGGTGTCACCACCGAGGGCGGCATAATGCTGAAGACCGTTGCAGGTGCCGTCCTGGTGGATCGGAAGGTGCGACACAAACTTGGTGGGATCGGGCAGATCCATCGCCGCCTTCAGTTCGTAGCAAGTCGCCAGACATTGCCACGGGTCCTCGGCCTGCAGCCACCAGCGCTTGCCTTTCAACGGATTGTTCACCGAATCGATGATGTTGTCCATGTTGTCAACGGCAAAATTCTCGCGGTCCTTGAGGCTAGCCTTGTCGTAACCGTAGACGTTGGACAAGTGTACCTTGAGCCATTTCAATCCGCTATCACCGAGCTCCTTGCCCTTTGCGAACCGCATCAGACCTCTTACGTGGTCTGCGCCCATGTGGTTGAGGTAGGTAGGGATCGGGTATGCGCGTCCGCGGAAGTCGACGTTGTGGGGGAAGTAGAAAGTCTGATCCCTGAATGCTCTCGCAATCTCGAGCTGGAAGTTCATGAAGCATCGGACAGAATGCAGACCCGACTTCTCGTTCTCAGCCAGCTTGACCGCCTTGATCCACTGCCGCTTCTTGGTTGGATCGTCTGTAAACTCAGGCTCTGGGGGGATAGGGATGTCAGGGTTCAAGGCCGGGATGTCCGCAATGGCTTCTCCGGCATTCCAGGCCTCCAGCATGACGTCGAACACGGGCCGGTTGATGCGCCACGCCGTGCGGCCCAGAACGTCAAGCCCCTTCAGCACTTGATCCATGTCGCCGCGATCAATTGCTGCTTCCGTGTACGCCTTCTGATCTTGCTCTCCGTTCTTGATCCGGACAAGGGACGCAGGAACCTCTAGGAAGGCGCCCTTGTCGAACTTGGTCCACGGCTCGGGCTCGACCACCATGGGCAGATGGCGGGCAATGTAGGCACCGCGCGGCTCACGCTTCATCAGGTCCACCAACTCGCGGTTGGGGATGATCATGCCGATCCTCTTGCCCTTCTTGAGTTGACTGGTGTGGGAGAAGGCGGGTTGTAACTGCTCGATCGGTTCTTTCGTAACCGGGTGTTCCCTCCTCACATTGATCTTGGTCGATTCGATCAGCGCTAGGAGCAGAGCTGCCCCGACTTTGGTCCGGATAGAGAGCGGCCAGGCTGGGTCATGGAGGTCCGCTTCCCGAATTCTCGACTGCTCAGCGTCGGGAGGCGCAGTCGCGACGTCGGTCAAGGATCCTGCTTCGGCAGATGTCTGCTCCGCTGTGTCCGGGGAGAATCTCAGGACCCGCCTGGCGCCCTGTTGCACCGAGCGCTTGCTTCCTTTGCCTTGTCGCGCCTGAGTCCGGATGTCTTCCTCGGCGATTTTGGAGAGCTGCGTAATCATGACAGACAGCGGCACGCCGGTGTCAGCACCGTGCATAGCAAGCGAGCTTAGGGTGCTCAATATCGTAACAGCTGCCAAACGAGCCGGGTTGGACTGCCGCAACAGCGGACCGTATATGCATCTGTCAAGATCTTCCTGGCTCTTCTTGGGCTCCTCCTCAGATTTATCAATGAGCTCAAACTCCTGCACCAACCGCGCCTCTAGTGCGTTCTGCCATTCGTATAGCCTTGCACTTAGTGAAGCGCTCGATATGGACGAGTTGAGGCCCATCTTCAACAGGTTCTCGTTTTCCTCCCTCCAACGAGCGATGGCCGCATCAACGGAATCCTGCTCTAACCGAGACTGGATCTCTTTGCGTTCGGCGTAAGGGAGTTTCGAGATGTCGTATCCATCCGGGACCTCGGAGAAAAGCGATAGCGTGCTCTTCAAGACCTTCAGTCCCATGCCCTTCTGCGGTGTGGGCAACACATCCGGAGTTGCGGCTGGGTTCGCAGACTGCCGGGCCTCCGTCGTCATCTCTGCGTGATGAGGCTCAACATGTTCCTCCTCCGCTGGGCTGACTTGCTCCTCTGGCAGGAGATTATAGGTGGGGCAGATAGAGGTGATGGTGGCGAGGTCTTGATCCGTCAGAATGTCGCTCATGTACAGCACCTCCAAGCCAGCGTCACCCGGCGCCATGCCCATATACCGGTCGACCAGTCTCTCCAGCCTCGGGCCATGCGTCGTCAGGAGCGACGCCTTGAGCATACACGCTATTGTCTCGGCTGTCTGAGGAAGCTGTGCACTCCGGATCTGCAGTTCGTACCACTGATGCAAGTCCTCCGCCTTGTTCAGCCCCGGCTCCTCCTGAATCTGGTGTAACCTGGCGCGGAGGTAGCGGTTGTGGAAATGGATAAGGTCGCGTTTGTCGAAAACTCCGATTGTAGTGATACGCTTGATGACGAGAGCTGCTCGGTCAAGTTTCCCCACGGCAAGACAGGCTTCAAAGACCGGAATGAGCTCGTCAATGTCACCCGAGATGCCATAGTTGTTGATCTTTTGCCGAACAGGTCGTGGGGGAGGGTCGCTGACGATGAGGGGGGAAGAGACATCGAGTGGCCGAAGAGCGTAAAGGGGTTGCTGTGTCGGATGCCGCGGCGGAGAATATATAGGGCTTGCACCATTATGAATATGATCGAACTGGACCTTTTCGACTGGCTTATAGTCGTCTAAGGCCGTCGCTAGGTTGCGCTCGAAGGCAACCAGGCCACGGGAAGTTTTCCTCTTCCATGGCCGTAACTCTTGCTTGGTCGTAAGTGATCTCTGAGTAGCCGTCCAGGACGGACTGCAAGCAGGCGAGGGTCTCGAGGATATATGCTGCAAGGAGCCGGAAGAGAGGAAGTGTCGGAGAGGGAGGTTGCGTCGAGGAATCGCCGTCCGGACAAGCATCGTGCAAACCTCACCCGACGGCGCGACGGTCGTTCTAAAGGAGTGTGTGTAACGGTGCGGACCGTGTAGGTTGTTTGACCGTCCAGTCAAGCGTCAAGAAGACCAGAAAAGAGACATTAAAAGAAGGGAATATAAGTCTAATCTACAACATGAACCGTGTATCAGCTTTTGTCGTTGAGCCGAATCTCAAAGACGAAGTTGAGTGCTTGAAAAGCAGATCAATCGCAAGATAAGGAGAGGAAGGAGCTTTCCAGCCAAAATTTGCCTTCGTCTTCCGGCTCCTGCAAAACCTTTGGACGGATATGACTCGTCTAATTGGCTGCATCCTCCACAGCTCTCCACACTTACTGGATCGCCGGCCAAAGTGGTTAGTGTGCACGGGCCGTCAATGGAACATTTCCAGAACGCCTCCTCGATTATCACTTATTTATCAGAGAATTGCATCCGAGAGATTTCCACCTGTAACTGTTTATCCGGTCAGCAACCCAGCGGAAGATGGCCTCGACAAGACCACTCAAGTCAGCCTTCGGCTGCTCAGCGTGTCGGTCGAGAGCCCTTCAGTTATTCGTTGGCCCTTCGCTTCCGCTTCGGATAGCTCGAGCCACGGCACCTTCGCCGAACCGTCTGACAGCGGCCGCCTTCTCGACCGTCCGACCGAACCTCCAGCAGCAAAAGAGCCCAGCTATACAAGAACTGCGAAAACCAGACCAGCAGCAGGATGGCAACTCCTCTGCTCAAGGCAGTGACGAGGACGTACCGTGGTACCTCCAAGTCGAACCCCCGAAGCATCCCACGCTGATCGTCGAACCGCCACCCCTACCCGCCACCCCAGAAGGGGCCCCGAAAGTAGTCGAGCAACTCATCAAATTCACATCCGACGAGCTCGGAATGGAAGACATCGAGATCCTCGACCTCCGCAACCTCGACCCCCCGCCGGCCCTCGGGCCGGGGCTCATGATGCTGTTCGGCACCGCCCGCAGCGAGCGCCACCTCCACGTGTCCGCCGACCGCCTGGTGCGCTGGTTCCGGGGCCGCGGCGTGTCCGCCGACGCCGACGGCTTGCTGGGCCGCAACGAGCTCAAGATCCGCCAGCGCCGGAACGCGCGCAAGATGAAGCGCCTGGGCCATGGATACGCGCAGCGCGGCGACGACGACGGCATCAGCACGCAGTGGGTGTGCGTCAACGCCGGCACGGTCAGCTGGGTGGAGGCCGAGGAGGCGGTCGTCGGCGCCGACGGGCGGGTGAGCGGCTTTGGGGTCCCGCAGGTCGGGTCGACGGTCGTGGTGCAGATGTTTACCAAGGCGAGGCGGACGGAGCTCGACTTGGAGGGGTTTTGGAAGAAGAAGCTTATGGGTCCGAAGGCGGCCAAGGCATTGGAAGAGCGGGAGGAGCGAGAAAAGGACCCGGTTGCTTGGGCGATGCGGCAGGGTCTGTCGTCGGGCTCGGGCAAGGCGTTGCCACGTCAGCAAGCCTTCTAGGGAACTGGTGCCTGAAAGATATCGAGCGGTTCTTGACGAGGAAGCATTTCTCCTCGCCTATTGAGCCCATATCAGCATAAGAGGAGGACATGGCAAGACTGAGGATGTTGAGCATCTTTCTCCCATGGTGATGCTTCCGCGCGTGGATCGCCTCGGTGAAACTTTTTGGGACCTTCCTAGAAGCGTGGCACATCCCGAGCCGACATCAATCAAGCAGGATAGCTAACCAGACGACTGCCAGTGCGATGGAACAACGAAATGGCAAGGTCAGGAAGAGCTTGACGGCCACTGGCCGCTTTGCTTCACAGCTGTGCAAGCTGCCCGTCGTTGGCCGACGGTCGACCCAGTCTAAGAGATGCTACCAACAACGCATCATGGCTAGTATCATCGAACCCCGTCGCAACGAAAGCAACGATCTTCATCATCCAGCCAGTGTATATTACGAAACAAGTACAGCAATGCAATACTACCAGAGATACTGATACCCACTACGTAGGTGCAGCATTATCGCAAATCTGAATGTGGCCTTGCAGGACCATGATATGGCCTTCTTAAACAAGCTTCACGCCCGTGCCTTACGCATGCAAATCATCCAGCGCCATGGAGGAAAAAGGCAGGTCAATACCGGCACAAGAGGGAGATTTGCCAAGCCATGAGCCTATCGCCTCGCACATGTGCCGGACCGGGGTCGTCGATCGAGGTCTTAGGGGAGCAACGTGCGGTCGTGATTGGACAGCTCCAGTTGATTTGGACCAGATAGGGGGACGTCCCGCCCTGGTGTAACCGTGAAACCTGGGTGTAAGTCGCGCTTGATTGGGATGCGCCGATGCTTCAAGTTGAATCCGCACTTTGCGCGAGAAACGGGGAGGCACCCTAGCTCATTTTTCTCTGCGAATGGGAGTTCATGCTTGCCAAGACATGCGAATGGTGTCGTTGCGAAAGATGGAGCATGGTCGGGTATGACATAGTTCCGGCAGTCATGGGTTGTTGATATCACATCGCCAGTGGCCGACATATATAAGCGACAGTTTCCGTCATCTCACGACGGCTTCCTCTTATCCCTCTGTCGCAAAGGTCAGAATACCCTCTGCCCAGAATCAGGAACAATGGCAGCCCGCCTCCTCTCCGTCGCCCTTCTCGCCTCAGGCCTGCCCACCACTCTGGCTTGGGGCGCACTCGGCCATGAAACCGTCGCCTACATAGCAACCAACTTCGTCGCCTCTAGCACAAAGACCTACTTCCAGACCCTCCTAGGCGACACCTCGACCGACTACCTCGCGTCGGTCGCCTCCTGGGCCGACTCGTGGCGGTCCACCACGGCCGGCAACTTCTCGTCCCCCTTCCACTACATCGACGCCAACGACAACCCGCCGACGAGCTGCAGCGTCAGCCTGTCCCGCGACTGCGGCAGCGGCGGGTGCGTCGTGTCCGCCATCTCCAACTACACGACCCGGCTCCTGACGCCGAGCCTGAGCAAGTCGGAGCGGCAGATCGCCGCCAAGATGGTCATCCACCTGCTCGGCGACATCGGCCAGCCGCTGCACTGTGAGGCGCTCGACGTGGGCGGCAACGACATCGACGTCACCTACGGCGGCGACTCGACCAACCTGCACGCCGTCTGGGACTCGGACATCGCCGAGTCCATCGCCGGCGGCTCGTCGCTGTCCTCGGCCAAGAGCTGGGCGGCCACGCTGACGACCGCCATCAAGACGGGCACGTACAAGTCTGCCGCTGCGGGATGGGTCAGCGGGCTGAGCATCACGAGCGCGCAGAGCTCGGCTCTTACCTGGGCGACTGAGAGTAATGCCCAGGTGTGCTCGACGGTGTTGGCTAAGGGGCTGTCATATGTTGAGAACAACGATCTGTCGGGATCTTATACGACAACTGCGCAGCCCGTAGTGAACTTGCAGATTGCGAAGCAGGGATACCGGTAAGTTCTGTTCGTCCTTGGTTTGCTGAGGCCGGCAGGAGCAAGCTGCAGAGACTGACTGCAATTGTAGGCTTGCGAAGTGGCTGGATGCTATTGCGGCTGCCGCATAATCACATACCTGTCCCTGCTAGAATCTGAGAGTACAATGAACGAGCTAAAAAGGAGAATAAAAAGAAAAATGAGAACAACGCCAGTCCATCTTCACCTGGTTTTGCTCTGCAGGGTATCATATTTTCGACGATTTCTCCCTCCTGCATCCCGAAAGACTGCTATCGAGTCATTTCCCTGCTTCCCTCATAGCCTCCCGCACCATAGGAGCGACTTGCTTCCGACTATACTGCAATCCCAACTGCCTCCAACAAGCCCTCCACTCCTTCTCCCCAGAAGTGTCATCCAGCTTCCCACCTCCCCACGTCTGCAGCCCTAGTGTCTCCCCATTCTTACCCGCAAACGCCTTCACGGCTTTGACCGCCCTCTCGTTCAAGCCCCAGAGCAGACCCTCCCTTGCGAAACCACTCTCGGGATGCTGTGTAGTCATCAAACCCACGATGTCCAGCTTCTCCTCCTCCGCCCACTTCCGCAGTTCAGACAGGAACTCGTCCTTGCCCCCGATCTTCTCGAGTAGATAGTCGATCCCTCGCGGTACACCCGACAACCCCAGCGTCAGCCCGCCGTCTGACCACCTCTTGTAGTCCTTGCGGAAGATATCCCGGTAGCTCATGCGCGAGAGGTCCTCCTTCAGCTCCGTGATCTCCTCGAAGTACGCCGCGCGGTCGTACGCCACGCCCGCCCGACGGATCAGCGCCTCGGCGAACTCCGCGGCCTGCACGTCCGTGGGCGTGGTCTTGTCCCTGGACGTGAGGTTGACGGTGTCGATGAGGATCGGCCCCAGCACGAGGAACGCCAGCTGCGCGTCCCAGTCCTGCTCCCCGCGACTATCCTCCGCCTTCGTCGTGGCACCGCCGCCGGCTGCCTTGGTCTGCGAGAGCGTGGTCCACGTGTCGGCGGCGCCGTGCTCGACCACGAGGCTCATGCAGCTCCCGCACTTCTTCAGCACCCTCGGCTCGTCCTTGGTGTGGAGGGGCATCGCCGCGCGCTCGTCCTCGTGGTGGTCGAGGCAGCCGACGACGCGGGAGGCGAACTTCTCCTTCACCCGGCCCGTCGGGGCGTTGTGGTCTACTAGCAGCCACCTCGAATCCTCGGGCTTGATGTCCGCTTCCTCGAGCTCGCTCAGCGTGAGGAGGTCGTCCAGCTGCACGCCTGCGTGGCGTAGCACGGCGCCGAGTTCCGGCCGGAGTGCGAGGTCCTGCCTGTGGAGGTTTGCGAGGGGGATGTGCAGGGTGTGGTGCGGGGGCATGTTGGTCCTGAGGTAGGCGAGGGCTAGGGCCGAGCACAGGGAGTCCAGGTCGGCGGACTCATTGCCTATCACGAACGTGAGGAGCTTAAGGCGCGAGGCCGGAGCAGAGAACAGGGCCTTCCGGGCTGTGGTGAGGAACGTCTTGAGGGACGTCCTTGAGGCCATGTTGAGCAGTGTGCACGTAGGTGAGAATCGAAGAAAACTGGTTGATTCTCTGAGAAAGAAATATCAGGAGAGTGCTGTAACTTAGGTTGTGATGGCTTCAAGCCACTGATATATGTGGTATGACGGTACGTAACTGTGCTCCCGGTGACGTCCCTGTGGGGTCCCGGACCCCGTGGTGCCAAGACGGCATCTTATCGGTAAGCTTATCTTGTTGCTTCCGATAACCGGGGTCGCTACTGCCACGACCCCGACCTTTGTCGCACTCTTAACTTCTTCATGTCCCCCTCTTGGGCAAGAAATCTATATACCTGTCACTTTCTTGTTTTCTCCACTACCTAGCAACCCAGGGCCCCTTTCAAGCCACCGAAAATGGGCTCCCAAACCCCCACCACCCCCATCCGCCTCGCCATCCTCGAAGCCGACACGCCCCTCCCGCAGACGAGAGCCAAGTACTCGTCCTACGGCGGCGTCTTCGAATCCCTGTTCGCCCAGGCCGCGGCGCCCGCTCCCTTAGACTCGGTCCTCTCGATAAGCTACCACCACATCGTCGGGCCCTCGGCAGGTCCGTACCCTTCCCTCGACGACGTCGACGCCATCCTTATAACCGGCTCGAAACACAACGCCTTCGAGGACGGCGAGGGGAACTGGATCGCGAACCTGGCCGAGTTCGTGCGGAAGGCGCTAGAATCGGAGACGAGGGTGAAAGTGGTGGGCGTGTGTTTCGGGCACCAGGTCGTGGCCAGGGCGCTGGGCGTGCCGGTTGGGCGGAACGCGCACGGGTGGGAGGTTAGTGTCACCGAGGTCAGACTGAGTGATAAGGGGAGGGAGGTGTTTGGCAAGGATACTTTGGTAAGTGTTTCTTCTGTCGCGCCCCCCCAGTATGTGAAGTTTTGTTGCAATGTGCTGACGATACGCGCCTCAGAAAATCCACCAAATGCACCGCGACGCTGTGGCTTCGCTTCCGGCTGGAGCAGAGTCATTGGCGGAGACGGACCTTTGTCCTATCCAGGGATTCCTGATACCGGGCAAGGTGATAACTGTGCAGGGACACCCCGAGTTTACGGGGCCAATTGTCAAGGAGATATTAGACTCGAGAAAGGCGATGGGGATCTTGACTGATGAGATGTACAAGAGTGGTGTTGACCGGGTGGAAAATGAACATGACGGGGTGGCGATAGCACAGGCGTTTCTGAGGTTCTTGAGGGAGTAGACTGGGTGCTGTAATGCTGATGCCGTCCCTGTGCAACTGTCAAGGACAGCTGTGCCCAACCTGATCTGGCTCACTCAGTCTGGGTGCCGCAACTGCTGGTTCTCACGGCCCGGCTATCATGGATAACAGTTCGACACAAACCAACAAGTGAGTGCTGAAGGAACAGGCCTATGGCAGCAAGTAACAACCAGGTACTAGTACTGGGTTCTCTATCTATATCCTGATGTCCAGACTATACGTCCATGTGCCCATTCATAACGCCTACCAACAAACAATCAGCCGAAGCCGCCGCTCGACCCGGGGGTATCAATAGTCTCAACCAACGCCATGCATGCCGAAAAAAAAACAAGAGATCTAATAATCCCAAAACCGCGCAATAATGCCGTCATGCATGCAAACCCGTTTTTTTCCCCCCGCACCCATGCCTCAAACGGCCTCCTCCTCCTCGAAGTCCCACCAATGCCTCCTATCCACCCTCTTCTTCTCTCCAGTCCCCATCTCATCCCTCATCTCCTTCTCCCTCCTCGCCCTCGCGATCCTCACCTCAACCAACATCTCCTCCCTCGTCCTCCCCACCCCGTCCTTTCCCCTGCCCCAAACGCACCACCCCCTCCTCACGCTGCCCCAGAACCCCTTCCCGCCCACGTGCCGCCACGGTTTCTCCCTGGCCGTGAAGACGGCGCTGTCCGCGAGCCCCTGCACGGCCAGGCTTGCGAGGCTGCACACCATCACCCAGGCCGGCCTGTCGCCCGGGAGGAGCGGGGAGTTTCTGTACCCGTACCCCTGGTTCACGAGGGGGAAGATCCAGATGACGAGGTAGAGGAGCGGGTAGACAAAGAGGGAGCGCAGCTGCCGGCGGATCTTGTCTCGGTTGCGGGAGACGTGGGAGGTCAGGGGGTCGTGGGAGATGTGCGGGGTCAGGGCGGCGCCGTCGCCGTCGCCGTCGCCGGGGTGGGAAGAAGAGGAGGAGGTTGGTGGGAGCGGGGGCTCGGTAGCCCTGAGAGCTTTTTGGCAGACTGGGAACATGGCTGGGATGGTGGCGCAGCTGCTGGGCCTCACTGGTCCGACGGTGGAGGCAGGGGGTTGGAGTGCTGGGGCTGTGGTTTCTTCGGATACTCTGGCGAGTTTCCAGCTTTCGGCGCTGACAGAGGAGTGGTATGAGGAGGCTTGGGCTGAAGCCCGGAGGGATGGCGAGACGCTTGGTACTGGGTATCCTAGGAGCTCTATCGTCGATGAGGAGTGAGGGTCCTGTTCGTCAGTTGCGATACTTTCAAGCTCCGAGGACGGGGCTTCCGTGAAGCGCGGAAAGTTCCAGGCGATAGGCCCAGTCGTTGGGGTGTCTTCTGTCCACTTGGTTGCGTAGGTGTTGCCGAAGGAGACGGAGCGTATCCTATCCTTGTAGCGACCCGCGGAAGGCTTGAGAGTGCTGGGAAACGAACGGATCCTGTCCCGATAGACAGCCGCGGACGGCAGTGTTAGCCTCCGTTCGTTCTGCTGCTTGTGGGGTGCCGCCGAGGCCCTGCGTTCGTAGTTTAAGATCCGGCGGCGGACGTAGACGTATATGCAGGAATACGTGAGGATGATAATGGCGAACAGGATATGGCGTGGAACCCAGCTCAAAGCCAGGCGAGCCCACCCGGTTCCAGTCGGAAGATAACAGAAGTAACCGACGTTCTTGTAGCCTCCGTCAAGGAAAGCCAGCGAGGCGAAGAGTATAGGCACAAGCACATACGCCCCATAGGCCAGCCACCGGTAGGGATAGAGGCCGGATTTAGGTCGAAAGATGTACATGGCCGAGTGCACAGCTATTAGGAGGACGGCGACGTCTGAAGACTCGATACCAACAGCGAAGAAGAACCCGCTAACCTGGCAGAAGGTCGAGTCCGACGCGACCGGGCCGCGCGTGTAGGTGACGATGGGGAATATGACAAACCACACTGACTTGATGAGGTCGGCTTGAACGAGTAACATGATCAGACTAAGAGAAATGATTAGTATCGTAAAAGGACTACGGACCATGGCTTATGCTCACTCGTGCCGGAAATTCCTCCTCATCTTGACAAACCAGTAGAAAGCGAAAGAGGTGGCCAAAGTGCTGAGCAGTCCGATCCCAAGTGACACGGCCATGAGCATCTTGACGAAGCGTTCATAATGGCGTTCATCTCGCCCACTCAACTGCGTCCAGGATCCGGCAAGGCGAGCCATGGTGACCTCACCGCCAAAGCCTGGGAAGTAAGCCATGGCCTTCTCTCACGGCATGCGCTGTCGGCGGCCGTACGTTGGACGGAAAGAGAACGAGCGGAAGGCCGTCCCAGGCCGTGAAAGGAGTCGACGCCTCAGCTCAAGATCCAGCTTTGACAGGCTCTGCCATGGCGGACGGAAAGACGGTGAGGGCTGAACGTGAAGATGGATCCAGTGTGCCAAGTGAAGCGAAGGAATAGGGCGAGCGAGGGAGGCACTCCGGGTCTGGTTCGATCTCAGAGTTCCAATAGCTCGACTAGTTACCGTAGTGGAGCAAAATTAGGACGAAGTGTTATATGTACAGGTCAGGAAGTTCACTGTTGTTCTCTCGGCTCGACTTCAGCTCCAGGCTCGACAAGGCGGCAGTGCAGATTATTAGTCCACGGTGTCTCGGAGGACTACCTAGACTAGTCCCGGAGTAAAGCAACGCTGATAGACACAAGTCACCTGCCATGGGACAGAATGTGCGTCAATCATGACGACTTTTCTTGAGAAAAGGGATGGGGATGGAGACAGCCAAGGCCAGGAATTGCACTAACAATCCGATAGACTCCGTCCTCGCCCTCGGCAATAGCAACCGAGGAGAAGCTAGGAGGTAACGCGACGCGCTTGTTGCGAACATCTGAGGGTCTGGGGTACTCTAGCGAGAAAGATATGGGGTCATATCCGAGATGCAACCAGCTCCAAAAAGGTCTCGACGCGCCCCTGCCGCAGTCTGTCCATCCACTCTGGTCGTGTGCTCAACTTTTCGGGGCGAGGGCTGGAAAGGGTATCTCAAGCCAGTGACGACAACCGGCTGCATTTGGCCAGTCGCACATGTCTTATAGCGCATAACCTGGCCTGCCTGGCCAATCTCGGACCGTGGAGTCGAGACATCGTCCATCGGGCCATCCTGGTGGCGGAACCAAGAGGCTGGAATGTCTTGAATCCTGAATGTCTTGGTCAATGAAGCATTCTTGCTTTTTCCTTTGGCCAATGCCAAGGAAGCTAACGTCGCACAAGAAGCGCCACATATAGAATGTCGGGAACAGTACCGGCTAACTATGTCCGCGGGGTCCGTCCACCTCTTGTTGTTGAAGTCGTCGCATGGCGATACCAAAGCCAGGCCAGTCCACGGTGCGAGGCGGAATAAGCCGTAGTAGGGCGCGTGATAGTGCCCACGCAGTATATGAAGGTTTGAGCTGAACTTGACGTGTTCTAAGAGCAGAACACCGCGCCGATTGGCTGCAACTGGCACCTCTGATATCTGGTCGAGACATGAGGGAGAACTAGTAGGCGACAAGAGGGAAAAGGTCAGAGGGTGAAATATCCATGCTCGTGGAAAGAGACGGGTTCGACTCCCGTCACTGTGATTGGAAGGTTGTTTGCCGCACAAATCACGCCCATGTCACTCGATGGGTTAGGGGAGCACAATACTCGGGACAAGACAAGGGAGCCTCCCGAAACTGCTCGGTCGGAGTTTGAGGGGTGGAACTGGACTCATTGCTTGACGGGGCCAATAGTGCTTCGACTGGGCACAGTTCGAACATGTTCATCGTCGCGGAACGTCAGTACCCCTCAACAGGACGGAGTTCTTGGTCGGCATATTGATTGCATCTACTACCAAGTGGAAAATATTGTACCTGCATGGCGGATAGGCCAGGAGAGAACTCCTTGCCACAGGGTATATCGACATCACCAGAGGACTCACGCATGTTGCAGGTGAGGGGTACTCTAAGCGGTGTGTTGCACGTTCAACAGCATGATGGCCAGTTCATATGCTTCAACCAACCTGTTTCGACAGCTAGCGATTGTCGTTCTCCTCGAGAAAGCGGATGGTCAGGAACCACAGCATCCGGAGAATTGTCGCTGCCCGGTCTAACCTGCACATCTGTCTTCCAGAGTCGCAATCCGTTCGCAATCGCGGTCTTCATGTAAACACAGTACAACCTCCTGACCTGCTACTAATTATAGACGCTTCTGAATTTTGACAGCCTGCCTGTCAAAAAATACACGTACAATGATTCGACTTTTTGCTGACTTTCCCACGTTGGACGCCTCAGGGGAGCACCGGCGAAGGCCAAAGCACGACAATGTAACGTGCTGCGGTGCTTCGCAACCAATCAGATGCAGAGCGCAGCCCATGTATATCCGCCTGACCATCTTGATGGACCCTGGACTCAAAGTCACGATGAAATCCCAAACACCACGGATCAGATTTCCTCCCCCGCATCTCCTGTTCAACAAATACGAGGCAAATCGGGCTGATTCCAGTCTGAAGCAGGTTGGCTCGGCCTAGCCCGCTGCGGAACCCGTCATGCTCTGGCATGCATGCTAACGACATATCGTGCGCTCGTACAGCATCACGCTGTTCGGGGCGGTTAACAACACCTGATGTCGGGCCGTCCAAGCCTCCCGGAAGGGAGCGAGACTGACAGTTTAAACCCAGCCAGCGCCTCTGCCCAGCGATATGGCACATTCCCTTTCCCGGTTTCCGGCCCAGAGCTATCAACTGCAAAACCGTCAATGACCAGCAAACCATCTGGGTATAAGCCGTTAGCAGACGACGCCCACCATGACAGTACCAACAATGCACATAACACGCAGGATGGCTCCCACGACGCAGAATCCGGCCCTGGGGACAGAACCATAGCACCTCGCCGCTCCAAGCACCTAATCGCCTTCCTCATCTCAGCATCCGTAATGACCACCATCGCCCTGGTCACCCTCCTCGCCATCCTCCTCACCTCCTCCTCCTCCCAAGCCCGCCCAGCACCCTCACCACCACCCCCACCTCCCCCAGGGCCCCCAATCAAAATCCTCGTAGTAGGCGACTCCATCACCCACGGCTACGAAGGCGACTACACCTGGCGCTACCGTCTCTGGCAATGGCTCCGCGCCTCCAGCAGCCCGGCCACCAACGTCACCTTCGTCGGCCCCTACCCGGGCACCTTCCCGCCGGCAGACGTCCCCCCGCCCGCCTCACCACAACCCCCGACCCCACCCGGTTTCGAGACCACCCGGGTCTGGGGCGGGTACGCGCTGGACGTGGAGCCTGCCTTCCTCGAGGACTCGGGCCGGTCGCACTTCTCGCACTGGGGCCGGCAGGCCGGGCAGGTGAGGGAGTCGGTCGGGGAGATGGTGGCGCGGTACGACGCCGACTACGTGCTGGTGGCGCTGGGGTTCAACGACCTCGCCTGGATACACACCGTGGACGAGACGCTGGATAGTATCGGCGTCATCGTGGCGGGCGCGAGGGAGGCGAGGCCGGATGTCAGGTTCGCGATTGCGAATGTGCCGCAGAGGACGCCGGCTGGGGGGCGGGAGTGGCTGCCCGATAAGACGGATGAGTATAATGGCTTGCTTGAGGGGTTGCTGGGGGAGTTGGGGACGGAGGAGAGTCCCGTTTGGCTGGTTAGGTTGAGGGAGGAGTATCAATGTGAGTTTTCTTGGGGTTCTGGGTCTGTTGTGGACCAGGAGGGATGAAGTTTGGGGTGGGGGGTGCGTCTGGGCATTGCTGATACGGAATATACTAGGCGGTATCACGGGCTGTCCAGCCAGCCATGACGGGCTGCATCCGAATGCGCTGGGCGAGTTCCAGATCGCAAAGGCGTTCAGCCAGGTCATGCATGAGAAGTACGGCTTCGGAGACGCCAACTTCACCATCCCCGCCCAAATACCGCTTCGTGCGTGCGCCGCGCCGAAGAATGTGAGGGGTGCCAAAGGAGTGTGGGAGGATGGCGTCTGGGGCGTCCCGGTGACCTGGGATCGCTTCTACGGGGCATTTGGATTCCTCCTCAGCGCCCGGCAAAAGGGCGGGGAGTGGCTGGGGGAGGTATATACGGATGTTGCATCGTACAAGATGCCCTGGCCTCGAGAAGGAGAGGAGTGGGAGGTCAGGGTGAAGACTTACTGTGGCGATCAGCAGGACCGTTCGCCTTGGAGCGATATTGCATCGGTGAGGACGTGAACAGCATGGGGACATGACCTGATGATATGCAGCTGGGTTGGCGTTACTCTTGCATTGGAAGTTGGATGTGTTGTTGTTGACTGTAGCACCTATGGTGCTGGCGTAGCATATAGACTTATGCCTTTCGGAACGAAAGGTTAGTTTACCCAGCATTACGCAAAGATAGAATTCTGCGTTACCTTTTGTACCTAACTTATCTGACTTGTCCTGGACATCTCCACTCCCGGACAGGGTTAGCTCTTCAAAATGTAGTCAAGCGTTCTTCATTTTGGCAGACCCAGAGCCTCCTCCACAAGTGCCACTGCCTTGTTGGCCATGCCGTAGCTGGACTGGAAGCCGAACCCTCCGGCTCCGTAGCAGTGAACGACTCTCAGCTCGCCCCCATGTGCGTCTGGCAAGAGCTCGCTCTCCACTCGTGGTCCGCCAATGCGCACCGGGCGCAGACCGACCTGGTGTCTAATCACCCGCAAAGCTTCAATACCAGATCCTTCCGGAACCAATTGCGGACATATCTTGATTGACCGTCTCATTATACGCTCGGCAAGGTCCATATCTGGCTCTCGGTCCCAGCTGATGTAGGATGACCCGCCGAGGCCAGTGCCGCGACCTGACATTCGTGTACGCAGCAGTCAGCCAGCAGTCCCGCGACGTGGAAGGGTGCATGTTTGGAGCGAAGATGCTTACCAGCCGGCCGGTTGATGATGTAACTACATTCGCCGATCTCTTTCTGAAACGTGCCATCTCCGGAGTAAAAGAATATGCCGTGGCTCTCGTTCTCGACAATCACGAGCTGGCCGCGCATAGGCACAACCCTCTCGTCCATGACGCCGCCTAGCTTCGACGCCCACAGTCCACTGCAATTGACAACAATGTCTGCCGCAGTGGTGCCGGCGCCGTCATGGGAGAAGGCCTCTCGAATGTGGGCTATCGTTGCACGTCGGACAGCCACGCCAAGTGCCAGACACTGCGACTGCAGGTAGAGGAGGTAGGTGCTCGGATCGAGGGATAAGGTGCGGTAAAATGTTCCCCAGTCGGCGAAGTCGGGCACTTCCTCCTTGCCGAGGTATCTGAACTACAAGTGGTCGGCATGTGTGTCAGCTGGATAAAGCCCCATCGGCATCCTGGCGCAGGAAGACCTACGCCGTGGACGACGTCCCTCCACCAGATATTGAAGGACTCCTGTGTCCGATCTTCATTCCGATAGTACCCAGTCCTATCTGGACCGAGAGTTAGCCAGACAAGACAAAAGTACGGCTGGCAGTGGTACCCTGGAACCAGACTCCTGCCTCCGGGTTGTCCTTGGCTACCTTGGACAGCTCTTGCCATCCTTCGACATCCCACTGGGCTTCCTCAGTGCCCCCTTGCGAGACCCTAGACAGCCTGCTTCAGCCGTGGGATGACTTTGACAGGCAGAGCTTGCGGTGCAGATGGACTCACGGAACGTAGTCTGCTCCGGCCCAGATACTCGTATAGTCTGGATGGTCGTCGCCGGGGAGATATTGGGCAATCACTGTCACGCTCTTGAACCCCTTCCGGGCCAGCTGCAGTGCAGTCGTCAGACCGAGCACGCCGGCCCTAGCAATCGTCAGTCGTTGATCTGCCTAAGCTGGCACACACCTGACATATTGCACGTACCCGATAACGACGGTCTTTGTATCCACTGTCATATTGGTAAAGGCTTCTCTTGAGGGGAGTATTTTGTTACGGAACAATGTCGGGAACCTCACGGAGGGACTGGCAGCTTTGGGCCCCGAGGATATATACTCAACAACATTCTAAGCGGTCTTTGCATCACAGATGCCTGGTTTGCCCTCCGATGACGGATAGCGTGCTGAATGTGGTATCCGCGTGCTGTCAGATCTTGACCACTCACCTGGTTGTTCGCACTTGGGTAAGGTACCTAGCTTATTCCGACCAGATCTGCGATGACGTTTCGTTTGATAGGTAGACTCGACAGTGGCTAGGTAGACTAGGCAGCTGCTCGGTAGAACAGTCAATGTGCATTACAGAACAATAGGGTAGGCGGCTAATCTTCAAACGGAATTGTGCCAGAACATGATACATATTAAGGGCCTTGACATATAGGGTCACATTCGGAGCATCCAATCGACCCGGTTCCCGCGCGTCGTCAGCCTAAGAGCCGCTAAGGCTTCCTACTGCTACCCTGAATTTCTCGGGTCGGTTTGTTTCCGAAATGCGTGCGACTGGAAACCAATTGACGGAGCAGATGCACAACGTAGAGGTATTGTCCCCAAGGTATTCGTATCGTTTTTGACCAAGGCAATCCGATGCGAGGTTCTCGATTGGAAAAAGATAGAAGCAGTCGCGTCCTAACAGCAATGGAGATAGGATGCATTGGTCCTTTCTGTTCCTCATCTATCTAATGCTGCCAGCGTCCTGGCCGTATCCGTATGCGCCGCTTCCTCTTTAGGTATCTTAGACGACGAGGGCGTCAATCCATTCCCAGGCGCGGAGGAGTGGATACGACCAGTGATTTCAGTGTCTTGGCCTCCTTACCGACGCCCACCACACACGATCGAATTTCCCTTCCTGGATCTTAGGTCCGTCGCGGGCAGTTAACGGCGCAGCAAACAATGTCGCCTCTTAACCAAACGTTGTCCCTCCCACGTGGGAGGCTCTTCGTTGATGCTTACATCCCCTTTCTTTCGTTTTGGTGGCTTATTTTTCGTGGCTTCACAGCTGAAGCTGTAATTCGGCATACACATTTCGCTTCTCACGGCTTCGCGCCACCCTTTCTTCGTAGTCTGCGATATTATCCTATTGGGAGAGTCGCGGATCGCGACCCTTGGTGCCGGCCATGTCCACCAACACGACGGGGCATCCCCGCCCGTACTACGTCTGCAAGGAGCTCAGCGAAGCATGCCCGGTCTCCAAGACGACGCAGGGCTACCTCCCGAACAAGGGCATCAACATCTTCTTCGCGGCGGCCTTCGGCGTGGCCATGGTAGTCTGCTTCGCCGTAGGCGTCAAGAAGCGGACCTGGAGCTACATGGCCTTCATCACCGCCGGCTGCGCCCTCGAGCTCGCCGGCTACGCCGCCCGCGTGCCGCTGCACGACAACCCGTGGAACTCGAGCGCCTTCCAGACCCAGATCGTCGCCATCATCCTGGGACCCACGCTCATCTGCATCTCCATCTACCTCACCCTCAAGCACGTCTGCCTGTCGCTGAACCCGGCCCTGTCGCGCATCAGGCCCACCCTCTACCCCTGGATCTTCGTCCCCGGCGACGTCACCTGCCTGCTGGTGCAGGCCATCGGCGGCTCCATCGCCGCCAGCGCGGGAGGCGCGTCCAAGGCGCCCAACCCCAAGCTGCTGCAGAACGGCAACCGGGCCATCATCGCGGGAATCGTGCTGCAGGTCGTCGTCTTGGCGTTTTTCGGGCTGTCCGGCCTGGACTACTACCTGCGCGTCAAGAAATGGGTCAACACGCCCGAGGCGAACCCGGAGGCCGTGGCGCTGTGGCGCAATAGGAGGTTCAGGATCTTTGCCTCGGCTGTTGGTGTTGCTTACTCCTTGATCTTGATACGGTGCATATACCGGTAAGTTTCAGCCGCTCAAGCCGCTCGAGGGTATTGGAGGGTTAAGAGTCTGACGGAGCCTTCTAGTGTTGCTGAGATGGCCGGCGGATGGGGCAACCATATCATGCAGGACGAGCCGTCTTTTATCGTTCTGGAGGGATTGTAGGTCGACCGAAATACCTTGCACGTCTTCGCTGGCGTGTTCCATTACTGACTCTTTTTCTCAGCATGATTGCTATCGCAGTGAACCTCCTGGCATGGTTTCCACCAGGAATCTTCTTCCCCCAAATGCGTACCCGTACGGCTGCTGTGAGGAAGGAGAAGAAGGCCAACAAGGCGGCAAAGAAGGCGGCCAAGAAGGCAGCCCGGAACGGAGATGATAGCCAACAAGACCTTGAGATGTCCGAGCCGGCAGTGGAAGAAACGAAGGCCGAGGTTCGGTCCTAAGAATGCGCCAGGCGGCCAGATTTGCAGTTTACACACGGGTTCTCGCAAGCATTGGAGTTTCCGGCCTGTGGTTATAGATCTTCTTTGGATGTCTAACTTTATATTTCAATGCGCGGCCTTGCATGGTGACTCTTTCTGCTGACATGTTCCAGTCAAACCGCGTCTTGCCTCATTCTTGCGCAGGTTCGGCAGGTGTTCTGCTCAAGCCCGAGTCCCGAACACGTCCTCCGTGTCCACAGTAAAGCTCGTCGGCCCGACATAATGCTGCACGGCTACGTCCCCGTCGTCCGTGACCCACTGCACCTGGGCGTCGGGGATGATCCACGAGCCGATGAGGTGGCCGTGGCCGGTATACTGCCAGGAGACGGTGAAGTTGAACTCGTTGGCGGGCGTCCTGAGGAACGACCACTTGACAGTGTGGTCGGCCTGGCAGGCCATCGTGGGGATGTCGCCGATGCTGAGGTCGCTGACGTGCGCCCACGCCCAGCACCAGATGCTATCCTCGCCCGTGGAGACGGTCACGTTGTACTCGACGCTGGGTGCCTTTGTTAGTTGGGTTGGCCATCGCCGAGTAGAGGGGGAGGGGAGAAGTGGCGTACAAGGACAGGTGGCTGTCGCCGTCCATCATTTGAGGGTAGCCTTGGGCTACGAAGCCGTCGATTGGGAACGGCCTCCCGGACGATCTCCATAGCTGCGGCAGGATGGCGGTAGCCACGTGTGAGCAGGTGCACAAAAGTGCGAGGATGGGTGACCAGTACTTCATTGTCGGCTGGTTGCGAATTGGAAGCTGAATGCGGCAAAAGGATCCGTGCTCGCTGAAAATCTGTCTGCGAGGTATGTCCGTCTGAAATCTCCTAGGCTTCGACCTTGTGGTAATCGCTCGTTTACTTATACTTCTTCTTCCAGTGGACTCGGTGCCTGCCATCTCTCGCGGTATGACTCTATTTCGAGCATCCGGACTCGTGTACATTGCACCCGTTTGCCACCTTTCGGTGGTGCATCTGATGCTTCATCCAACCTTTTTCCCTTTGTAACGTCCGCAACCGGAGGCGACAAGGCTCACCATTGTCATTGTCCACTGTGCGTTGCACACAGCTCTTGCCGGTTCTATTTGAGGATCGCAGTTACGTTTCACATCAGCCTGTACCTCACGAACCCACCCTCGGGACATGCCTCGAGGCGATCACATGGTCACGCATGATTCATCGAACACCTACAACGTCTGCGACCTCAGCGTCGAGTTGTACTCGATTGATGATTGACAGACTAACTACGAAGACAACATTCAACAAGACCATGCTACCTAGATCCGACCCCTCTCGAGGAACTTATTCGGGATATCCACATGCTTGCTGCGGATATACTCGCACAGGTTCTTGCCCAGCGAGTCAAAGCTGCTCGTCGAGTTGAACCCGCGGTCCAGGTGATCCTTGAGTAGGAAGTGCACCGCCCGGATGTTGGGGAATTCGCACCGGTCGATCTGCTTGCCCTTGTCGTCCTTGCCGAGCAGCTCCCTGATCTTGGCGACCGTCATGAGCGACCGCAGCCACTCCCACTCGTCGTCGTGCCGCACGAACAGGCCCAGGTTACAGTTGGAGCTCTTGTCGCCCGACCGGCCCAGGACGATGTAGCCCAGCGGCGCGCGCGTGGTGGGACCGAAGGAGGACAGGTCCGCGGGGTCGACGGGGTCGTAGCTCGGCTGCTCGCGCGGGTACGTCTGCACCACGGTCGGGGAGGGGATGTCGACCACCGTGCCGTCGGGGAGGTAGGCCTGCTCCTTGACGAACTCCTGGGGCAGGAGAGAGACCCAGTACTCGAAGAAGGGGCGCCCGATGGCCGTGCGCATGTCGGGCGCCATGGTGCTGCCCGGGTAGCCCTGGAGCAGGTTCTCGATGCAGAACCGGGCGAAGGAGCCGCGGTCCGAGTCGACGAAGTTGTTGCCCGACAGGATCTCCGGGTCGCGGGTCTGCGCGAAGATGCGCAGGTCGACGGTGGCTTCGTCCTGCGACTGGGGGTTCTCCGGGACCGCGCCGGCGACCATGAAGCGCAGGCACGAGAAGCGGTCTACGTGGGGGCCCATGAGCGCCTTGGTCTGCCGCTCGACCATGGCCGCTTTCTCTTCGATGTCGAGGCCGGTGAGGTAGAAGTGGAACTCGGCCTGGTAGCCGCCCTTGGCGGTAATGCCGACTAGGGAGACATGTTAGTGGTCGGTTCTATGGCGATGTGTGACGGGCGCGCAGGCTGTCAAGATGCTGTGACCCGTGTCGTACATATCACCATCGAGGGAGGGGGCGGAGAAGCCATACCTTTGGTTGTAGCCGGTGGAGGCAAGCCCTTTGTGCCCGTTACGTGGACAGCATTGGGGCCAATCTCCTTGATGACGATATCCTCGATCGAGGCAGTGACGTCGCTGTTGTAATACAGCGGGCCCTGGATCTCGTACAGCAGCTGGCTCGCGACGGTGGCAGTACTGACGAGGCCGTGCTTGCCCTTCTCCATGGTGATGATAGCGTCGCCCTTGTGGTCGATCTCGGCAATGGGGTATCCCATGTCGGTGTCGTTGGGCGCCAGCGACTTGAAGCCGCTGTAGTAGCCGCCCGTGGCGTAGGTGCTGCACTCGATGATGTGGCCGACCATCAGCGCGCTCGCAAGCTCCGTAAGGTTGTCGCGTGTCCAGCCGTGCCACCACATGGCCGCTCCAACTGTGACTGAAGCGTCAGCAACGCGGCCGCAGAGCACGATATCGGCGCCTCCAGCAAAGCAGGCCGCGATACCAGTGCCGCCGAGGTAGCACTGTGCGCAGATTGGGTCAAATCCCCATTCTTGGATGGGCTTGTTGGCTGGCAGGTTGAGGAAAGGTTCACCTGCGTCTCTGTGTCAGTGGGCTTCCTCTAAATCTCCCCGACGCTGGCTTTTGTGCTCACCCTTCTTGTACAAATCCAGGACAACATCTGTCACGTCGTCACCATCAACCACACCAACCTTCAGATCCACGCCGTGCTTCTTGATGAGCTCCCTGACCGCCTCAGCTAGCCCATGGACGTCGCTCGCTCCGGCATTAACGGCGATCTTGGTGCCCTTCTTGGCAAGCCACGGGATAGCGGGATCCAGCTCGTCAAGGAAATATGGCTCGTAACCCTTGGCGACGACTGTGGAACCCGAGGTCATGGACTTCTGTGCGAGACGGTCGCGCTTGTCGGACCCTCGGAGGGTCATGTTGCACTCGGACATCCAGTCACCTGTGATGACATCGACGTCCTCGTTCTTGGCCATGTCATGGATTGCTCGCTTGCGGTCGTAGACGCCTGTGTGTTGTATACGGTTAGAAACATGTTTGAGTTGGATCGGCTGACACCGAATCTCACCTCCTGAGCACCCAGCGACCCTGATACCACGCTTGGGCTGGCCGTTAAGCCCATTGGGCGCATCACCAATAGAGCCCATTGTGTGTTCCGAAGAAGGTTGACGACGAGATAGGGGTCTACAGTTCAGCAGTCTCGAGATTGAAGGTTGTGATTGTGATGGCTCTCTCCAAAGATGGACTTCACGAAAGGAAGAAGCGTTCAAATAGCCCTTCGCTCCCTGGCCCTATGGCTGACATATACACGGACAAGCTTCTCCCTCTGGGCATTATGAGCCTCTAACTAGTCATTACAGTGCCTTCTTTTCCACCGAACACACTTGATTCATGGAGCTTTGAGACGGCGTCTCCAGCCATTCTGGCCCTCCTGCTGTGTTCGCTGGAGTAGCAACTCCGTTCTCGTCCGCGCTAATGATTCATCCGCACTTCTTTCCCTCACTTATCGACTGTCGTGGCCCGCCGTGTGCTCTACCCCGCTGACTATTGTCTCGATGACCTTCTGTCTCCAGATTATCTAGGCTGTCTGCATCCATCTTGTTGTGCCTCGGCACCATTGTCATATCGGCCTTGATAGGGAATCGCATCCACCTTTATGCCTCTTCCCATTCAAGAGATCCAGTCATGACACGTTTGTGATCACCATTGTGTGAGCAAAGCATTGTAGGCTCAGAACGACGAGGTCATCTATACGATAACATCTACAACCCTTTCTAATCTATGTCTAGAATGTGCCGTTGCCCTTAACCAGAATACCGCCCGCCAGCTTCAGGAAGTGATGCTTGAGACTGTTCCGCAGATGCTTGGTATTCGCGATGCTGTTCTGGATCGCACTGCTCTTGACATGGACATCGTACAGATAGTCCTTGCTCTCGTATATCTCAAGGGCGTAGAGCATATTCTCATTACCCGGGTCCTTGTCCTTGGCAATGCCGTACATCAGGGTGCCGGGTTCGTTGTTGCGTCCTTCCTCGACTACAGCCTTCCAGTAAGGTATTGACTCGGCAACGCCACCTGGCTTGTACTCGATCTCTGCCACGGCGACGAAAGGGTCCTTGGCGTTCTTCAGCTCGGGCCGCGTGAAGAAGAAGTCGTCCACGTAGGTGAGGTTCATCTTGACCTTCATTTCGCCGCTGAGGACCGTCCCTGTGCCGAGCCACTTGACCATATCCTGAACTTCCGGCAGCGCCATGTGCGTGTCAAATGCCTCGTCACCCGTGTATCTGGCCGCTCGTTAACTCCACCCTCGCCTTGGGATCGAGATACAGCTGGACCTACTCTTCAATGACATAGAGAGTCGTCTCGTCGGCATCGTCGACAGGCAAAAAGCAGGCATACTTCAGCGTTCCCGGTTCGTTCTTCTTCGCGTCTTGTCCCGCCTTGTTCAGTTTCTGGATAAACTGCGAGAGTTCAGGTCAGATCCTATGCTGTTGGCGGCTAGGGACCAGACTTACCTCTTCCCGAACCTCCTTGCTCTTTGTGAAGAGCTGGCAGAAGATGACCCTGTTCGGCATGGCTGGTTATGGTGCTGCGAGGCAGATAATGGATTGGGACCAATTACTATCCGGACAGAGACCTATGTCGACATACTAGATTCAAGACGATACTGTGACAGGACGCTGTAGTGTACATTGCTTCCATGATGAGCTTCATCATCCAGCTACGACGAGTGGGGCCAATGGTTCGGCTCAGGATACAGATATCCAGCCCCGGTAAGCGCTCCTTTATTACCTCCGTCCGCTTCTTGTCGGTAAGATGAGCGGTAGGACCGAGAGACCAACGGCGTTGGACTTATTATGGCAGAGGTCTCATCCGCTTCCCAGCACTTCGCTGACCCATGTTCGTCGAGTCTGCGGTCACGCTGTTGGACCCGATAACGGAGACACATGGCAGCCACATGACCACTCGCTCCATGAGCACAGCTCAATCCCAGGAACATATCTCAGGCAAGTTAAGGATACATGGCTTCTGAACCTGTCAGAAACTCATAGTAGTCCTTGGAGAGAACATGTCATCTGGCGTTGAACGATACGCTGGAGATGAATCATTAGCGCCGTCTAGGTCCAGCTTTCCCCCGCGTAAATGCCAAGCCGAATCCCCCTGTAAAGTGCGGGGTGCAGGCGGGTCGGACGGCAAAGCCAGTGTCCACCGTTCCGGGAAACATCAACCGCACGCCAAACCCAGGGTCTCGCACGTTGCTAGGCTCAACACAAACCCCGCGGTACCGACGATTACATCCAAAGGGGCTGAAGGACAGCTGTGTCAGCGTCTCCAAGTGAAGATCTACACCAGCGGATAAGGACTTCTGACGAATGTGTCCCCGTCGACAGGGCAGGATCAGAGAATGTTCCTGGTCTCGATGGCAGCTGCCCCGATATGCACGAGAGGAGAAGTGAGCCAATAGAAGGCGCCAAGGATACCCCGGTTTCTCAGTAAGGCTCGATTCCCGGGGCTGGATCCAAACACTCTACCCCAGCTCCACCACATGAGCCTGGCCCCGGCCGAGAGTTGGGCGGGCTGGTAGTATGTTCATTCGCGTGTTGAAAGGAAACACAACGACCGCTGAATCACCTACCAGTTTGGCCAACCAACCATCTAGTCATCGTCAAACTCATCAACATGCCGCCCGAAGCTCGAAGGTCGACGGCAGGCTCTGGCACTTCGCCGGGCTCGTCCGAGGAGTCATTTGGCAATCCTTCAACAAAAGATATCGAGCTTCAGCGGAAGAGAGCTCGCGATCGCAAGTCTCAACAGGCTATGCGAGAGAGGACCAAGTGGACTATCGCCAATCTCACCGAGCAGGTGGCCTTCTTAACGCGGGCACTGGAGGAGAGAGGACGCGAACAAGCGCTCATTGAATCTCGCATGTGCGCCCTGCAAACCGAGAACGCACAGTTAAGGACTCAAAATGCGGCGCTCCAGCTGAGTCTCATAGGATTTACCGGTGGCCAGGACCAGATGGCGGACGGATCCGTTGGCGTGCCGGAGCCGCAACCATGGGAGATGCTGCCCTCTAATGCTCCCCCGACCTGTCTGGCTGATCAGATTCTGCAAGGCTTCCTCGCTTCCAAGAGAGAGGAGCGCCTGTCGGCATCGGACACGGCGTCGGAAAGGTTGGCCGCCTATGCAGCGAAACCCAACCTTGTGTCATTACTTGACAAGGATCGGCGGCCAGACGACGACATCAGCAACGTTGTCGGAGATATTATCAGGAGCTATCTTGAGATTGACACGCTGCCGAAACAAGCCGCTGTATTCTATATCATGTCGACTCTGCTGAAGGTACGCCGTTGGCCCCGATTTACATGGTCCAGTGACTCCGCCCAGCTACTGACTCAGACTGCAAACAGTGGACGGTCTTGCAGGATAAGCAAAGCTTTGACCTGATGCCAGTCTGGTTACGGCCAACGCCTAGTCAGATCGCAACACCACACGCCGCTTGGATTGATCGTATTCCCTGGTGAGTAGTGATTCATTTATGCATTTTCTCTTTCACATCCTGCTGAGTGCTAATCATGAGCACTAGGCCACGTGTCAGAGAATATCTGGTTGCACATCCCGGCATCACCTTGGATGACTTTGCAGCAACGTACAGCTCATCTTTCTGCGTCAGCTGGCCGTACGATCCAAGTCACATCCTCATCCGGACTCCTACCGGTCCTGACACGGAGGAGATCACCATCAACCCTGTATACGAGGAGCACATCCGCCAGCTGAAGTACTGGACGGTTGCCAAAACGTTTAGGGTGCGTTTCCCGGAGATCAGCGAACTTATGGACCAGGACTCAATGCACGAGTGAGAAGAGAACCTGATCTATCTTGCCCTCGTCTGCAACAGTGGGATTATTGAGGGACCCTGAGTCATTCGATAAAGTATGCCTTCTAGTTTCCTATCACCCTAATGACGGGGTTGCAAGAGCCGAAGGATGATCGGCTGGGGAGAGCTAGGCGGCTTGGTATATCCGGGACACCCACCCCTCTCGCGGGCGACCCACTCTGAGCCGAGCCTAGGGGACCTTGCTGCTCAACACCACGCCCCACGAGATGCACCCCTTGGGAAAGAGGGTCTTGAGCATGTCTTAACGTCATGTTTTGGATACATGCCGCCATCTGTCCAGTATAATCTATGAGCTACGACGGAACATAGACTTTGGGTCGATAACCACACCAACCCTCCAACATGAGCTCTAACAACGTGCGGCGACCAGTCAGGATCGGTGGTGCCTCAGGAGGCTTTACAGACCGTGTCGCAGCAATAACTCGTCTCGCCAGCGATCCCGATATCGACGCCATCGTCGGCGACTGGTTGTCGGAGAATGTCATGACCGGTTACGGCGCCGGCAAAGCACGCAGGGACACGCTTGGGGTCTCCACCGGAGACCTGCCACTTGCCGAGCGCAGGAAGACCGGCCAGTTTGCGAGTACCTTCCTTCAGTGCTTTGAGCCTGCCATTCACAAGCTCGCTGAGAATGGCGCCAAACTGGCCGTGAACGCGGGCGCGAGCGACACGGAGCTCCTGGCCGAGATCTGTAAAGACATCGTTGACAAGGCCGGCCTGGATCTGAAGGTGGCATGGGTGGAGGGCGATGATGTGACTATCCCATTCAAACAGATGGTCTCCGAGGGTGCGGCCTTCAAGAGCGTCGCTGATGGCAAGACGCTGAAGGAATGGGGCTTCGAGCCGCTCTGCGCCCAAGCCTACCTTGGTAGCTTGGGGATCGCGGAGGCTCTGCGACAAGGTGCTGATATTGTTATTTGTGGGCGGTGAGTCTGCTGCTCGAAAGGTTTTGTGGGACTTTGAAGGCTGACTAGAGCGTCTAGTGTCTCTGACGCAGCTCCCACCATTGGTGTTGCGGCCTGGTGGCACGGCTGGGATGCCACACAGCTTGACGAGCTTGCCGGTGCCCTGATTGCTGGCCACATTATCGAATGCTCTGCTTTTGTGACCGGCGGCTACTACAGCCGCTTCAAAGACTTGATGAAAGCGAAGAAGCATCTCAATCTGGGATTTCCCATCGCCGAAGTGCACTACAATGGGGAGTTCGACATCACAAAGGAGAAAAACACGAATGGTGTAGTAAACGCAGAGACGGTGACGTCGCAGCTGGTGTATGAAATATCAGGTCCGCTCTACTTCAACTCCGATGTGGTGGCAGATCTGCACAATATCTCTTTAGACGAGACCGGGCGAGACCGCGTGCACGTCTCGGGTGTGCGAGGGCTGCCGCCTCCGCCAACAACACGTTGCGGAATCACGGCCCATGTAGGGTATCAAGCCGAGTGGCACTTCTACTTGGTCGGTCTAGACATAGACGAGAAGTGCCAGTGGATGGAGGAGCAGGCGCGGTATGCCATCGGCGAGGAGCTGATCAGCAAGTTCTCCATGCTCAAGTTCCACGTCCACGGAACAAGTCCCGCGAATCCAAGAAACCAGGAGATCGCCACGGTGGACTTCAGGATATTTGCGCAAGCACGAGATGCTGCACTGTTTGATCCGAATCTGCCAGACGGGTTTGCCCGGAAGCTCTATGAGACTGTCTTGCAGTCATGCCCTGTGAGTTGCGGATAAAGCCCAGCGCTAGAGTGATAAGTATTAAGGCTGACTAGTGAACAGGGCGTTTCCCGACCAAACGATCTGCGGCAGTCCACGGCGAAGAGTTACTTCGAGTATTACCCAACATTAATACCGCAGTCGGCATGCAACCACCGCGCACACCTGCTCTTCGGCGACAGCAGCGCAATCGACACCCCCTTGCCGCCAGTGATGAAGGAGTATGGACCGCAAGAGTCCTACAACACCAGGAATCCGGTGCCTCTCGACCAGTTCGGCGAAACAGTCGAGGCTCCCCTCGGCTACGTCGCCCTAGGCCGCTCCGGCGACAAGGCGTCGGACGCGAACGTGGGCTTCTTCGTGCCCGACCGGGAGCAGTGGGACTGGCTGCGCAGCTTCTTGACTATAGAGAAAGTCAAGGAGCTGCTCGGGCCGGAGGAGTACTCTGGAGGCCGGATCGACAGGTTTGAGATGGGCAATATCCGGGCTGTCCATTTCCTGCTCAAGAACCATCTCGATAGAGGGTATAACTCCGGTTCGAAGCTGGATACACTGGCGAAGAATCTATGCGAGTATCTGAGGGCGAAATATGTTCCTGTTCCGCGGAAATTTCTCGAGAATGGGAGGATCTGAAGGTGGTATGTCCACAGGGATTCATATGTCTTCTAGATTTCATGCGTGGGAGCCTTCCGGGTATTAGTTTCCTTACTCCGCACATAATGTAAGCGTCAGTGTAAACGCCTTGTCAACGATATATACTAAACTTTTCTAAGCATAATGCCTATCGTCTTACTTCCTTCCTACCCATGGGTCATGAATCTCCGCAAGACACCACAATACGTACCTCTACCAACCATGGGCCCTAGCAATGATACCTTGGACCGGGATGCAGTTGCTTTCATCGAGGATCTTGCTGCAAGGTCAGTCGGAACAGATCTCGAACATACCTGGTATTGCATAGCAGTTAGTATCCCGCGCGATTAAGCGTGGGTGAGGTAACACGTTCATATTGCATCTTCTGACTACCACCGCGCAGGGATGTGCCTTTGCAGCCTGCAATGAGGCCAAATATGTCGCCGAGATATTCACCGTCGCTATCAGATCTCATGAGAATGATACCGACTTCCAAAAGACAATCCTGCACAGGATGAAAGGCATGTCACTCCCACAGATATCCTCACCGAGCAACGTCAGTTAACATCCACCACCCCAGAGTCACTCCTGAAAACAGGCGTCATCTTCGGCATCCCCCGCCTAATCAACGCCATCAGGGCCCTCATTGTCGCAGCCCCGTCCCCGGAACTGCATTCGACGCCACCCACCTCAACGCCGAGCAGGCGGACCCTAACGCCGTCTCAAGCAGACGACCGCGGCCTGCCCTACATGCGCAACATCTTCCGCGCGGACCTGGACCCCTTCCTCGCCCTGATGGACGCGTACTGTCCCGATCTGCGGAACTTGGTCGTGACGACCATCTACGGCGTCTATCAGAGCGACGTCAGCGTCCTGGACGCCGTGACGACGAGTCAGCTGAACATCGCGACGCTGGTGCCGATGGATGTGCCCGGTGAGGTGGCGTGGCATATGCGGGGGACGATCCGGAACGGCGGGAGCAGGGAGCAGCTCGAGGCCGCGTACGGGAT
>Ga0209127_100116_pt1 | contig 32957 bp, 30 predicted proteins | sample LakSupMetagenome_FD_187469 | JGI IMG/M metagenome (GOLD analysis project Ga0209127, IMG submission 187469) | Freshwater microbial communities from Lake Superior, Canada - Sta WM archaea (SPAdes) (version 2) | ecosystem: Environmental > Aquatic > Freshwater > Lake | place: Lake Superior, Canada... | reverse complement strand
GATTGCTTCCACTTCGTTCCTTGTTGGACCTTCACGATCACTAGCGAACCGGTGGACGTGCTGCAATCAGAATGCTTGATAGTCGAAGCAGGTCATTTCTTCTTCCTCGTATCCGGATCGGTACACTTCAGAAAGCTCATTGCGCTTACTTGCCTGGTGTAGAACTTCTCGCCGATAATTTTCGTCGTCCACAGCCTCGGTGGTCTTGTTCTCAAAGAGGTAGGATTCTCTCTTGTGGTCGAACAACCACACGGCGGTCTCCAACTAACATCGTCCCTTCGTTGAGGCCCTCAACCAATCATCCACTACGTCAGATGTCCGTACGCGGAAAGTAGTCGACTTCACTCGTGGGATCCTGTTCTTGGGGACACCTCACAGAGGGTCGGACGCGGCCTCTTACGGCAAGATTGTTTACACGCTCGCCAAGGTCTTTGCTGGCCAAAGCGCCAATACGAAACTCCTTCGTGCCCTGGAGAAGGATTCCGAGACACTCGAGCGGATAAGCAGGAGCTTCTACGAGACTTGGGAACGGCACCAACAGATTCACATCAAATCGTTCTTTGAGGAGAAGGAGACCAGGAAGCTTGGCATCATTGGGACAAGGATCGTCGCTCCCGGCTGCGCCAGAATAGGCCATGTCAGAGAAGAGATTGGCAGCATCCCAGCAGATCACCGCTACATGGCCAAGTACAGCTCATCTGACGACCCCGGGTTCAAAGAAGTCAGCAAAGTACTCAAACGGTGGGTTGACGACATTGAAGAGGAGTCGAAAGGTGAGTCGGCATGCTGTGCTAGGTTCTCAGACGCAAAATGATTCCTACTGACGGATACATACTTTGCAGAGCTCTCGAGGATAGACTATCAAGACTGTCTAGACAGCCTTGACGACCCCGATGCCCGTATAAGGGTCCACCAGGTTACCAGAGCACACAAAGTTGGCCTCGAGTGGCTCTTCGGTGCCCAAGTCCCGTTTGTACGATGGCTCACAGATCAAAATCGCGATTTCAGTCCAATATTCTGGATCACCGGTAAGCCAGGCTCGGGAAAATCCACGGCAATGAAGTTTGCCATGCAAGATGACCGACTCAAGACGTTGCTACCCGATACCAAGGCCATTGCCTACTTCTTCCACCTCAGAGGTCAAAGTCGCGCCCAGAAAAGCTTCACGGGCATGCTTACCGAGCTTCTCTTCCAACTTCTCGCGGACAGACCTCACATGTTTCGTTATGTTGAGATATACTACCATGACCTCCTCCTCTCACAGAGGAAAAGAAAACCTGACTGGGACATTGCAACTCTCCAGGATGCAGTCATCGCAGCACTCAGCACTGAGGGCGCCTCGGCTCGAAGGTGGACGAGGTACATATTCTTCATCGACGCCTTGGACGAGAATGCAAACCAGTCGGAGAATACAATGCTTGTGTCATTCATCAAGCGCATGGAAAGTCTAGCACAGAGGCTGCCTCCCAACGATAGCATCAAGATATGCCTTGCCAGTCGCCCGTGGCCGATATTCCAGAAGGAGCTCGGTAACAACGCGAGGATTCCCAGTTGTGCTATCCACGACTTTACAGCTGGTGATATTGAGTCCTACACGAGCCGGCACCTCCTACAAGCGCTGCCGGCAGGAGCGGTCGACTCGCTGTCGCACGAGCAGTGGTCGATGGCTCGACTGGCCGAGAAAGTCTCCAGAAAGGCCCAAGGCGTCTTCGTCTGGGTACGGCTCGTGGTAGAAGAGCTTTGCCGGAACATCCAGGATGGAAGCACCACGGCCACGTTGGAGGATATCTTGTCCACACTGCCAGATGAGCTTGAAGAGCTGTACGAGTACACCATGAAGAGGATTCCCGCGAACTATGCTCTCGAGACTCTGGTTGCCTGTCGAATCTTACTGGCTAGTCTGAGCCCGTTGACACTGGAGGCCCTACATTGCGCCACTCGAGTGGCGATATCTGGTACTTACGAAATCACGCAGCCGGCAACACGAGCAGCTTGGTTGAAAAGCCGCACTGGAGGTCTTATCGAGGAGGTGGGAACGAGCGATGATACTACGCGGGATCCTGCCGACAATGGACGCTCGGTGCAACTGATCCATCAGACGGCGGCGGAGTTCGTACGAAAAGGCATCCCTGGACTGTCTTCAGCCGACAACCAGGTATGGGTCGAGGAGGAGGGCAGCGTGTTCATCTTCCGAGCGATTGCCACCCAACACCCGCCGTTCTCTCCACTCAAGGACTTGGCCCTACAGCTCTTTCACCACTTGCGTACCGTGGATCTGATACTCGACCGGGAAGAAGCATATCAGTCCGAGCGGTTGTTGCCATTTGTTCCATTGTCTGGAAAACACCCACATCATCCCCACTTATCGGGCTCTAACCCCTTGTCGGAGCTATACACTAGTGGGCGATTACCATATGATTGCCCTCTGAACATGATGCAAAGTGACGAACTTGTTCGTCACTACATGACCTCTATGGATGCAAAAACTCTTCAGTCGCTCGACAAGCACAAATACCCGCGTGGGTTTTGGTGGGCGCTGGTTCTCCTGGGTGTTCGCAACATCAACTGGTACCGTGTAGTGGATAGCCTGGATTGTTGGTCACTACTAGGACTCGTGGCCTTGGGTCCACGCGTGCCCTCCTTTCCGAACCCGCTTCGGTTGCGCATGGTCGAGAGGATGCTCAGGGAGACCGTATTACGTGAGGCCACACTTTCAGACAGCAGAGAAACAGCGATTCTTTTCCCGTGCTTGCTGTGGGTGTCGCACCCTACTGTGGATGACGATACCAGGCTTGGCATCATGAAGGTCGTGCTATCAGCGTTAAGAGTTGAACCTGGAACCCTCATGCACGGTTTAGGTGTTGTCATGGTGCGCGGGACCGACGGCAAATGGGTCCCTGGAGGAGGTGATGATGAGGTACTTGTGGCCTGCGGATTCGAGCCCTTGGGGTATGACCAACCAGCTTCTAAAAATGAAGGTGACCTCCGCCTCGGCATGTCACTGCTCGATTTTTGCGCTCGTTTCAAGGACACGAGGTGGCTGGACATTTTAGTCCAGTATGATCCCTCAAGTCGACACCGAGCTTCGACCAAAGATCCGTGGTGGATAGACCTGCCAGTCGCTATCGCCACAAGCAACCCGCGAGGCGTATCAAAACTTAAGCCGAGAGTCTACGCGGGCCTGTCAGGCGATGGTGATGAATCAATGGCTCGAGTCCCAGCCGGCAGTGCTGCAATGGCTGGCATGGCCCTTGCTGGGCTGATTTTGGGCTCGCTGGGTTTTCCTCAACTGTGGAGGGCTACCTACATTGACGACAATGCACACTGACACTTAGGATGGCTACCTGGTGCTCATAAGTTAGCCGCCGTGGTCGAGCCAGTATCATGATGCTATGCATATTCTTCATTGGCAATTTAACTAACACCAGACGACAACAAATGGAATGCATGGCCGGGTTTGTGGCGACGGAGCGCTGGGACGGGGATACTCCCGTTCTCTGCGTCAAAAAAAAAAAAAAAATCCCCGACGATTTATCCATACGAAGCCGGTATCATACCAGGTCGCCGTCCACGTTAACCGGGAACGGCACCACAGCTTATTCTCCCCTGACTTTACCCCCCTGTACCGCCGGACTTCCCCAGACTTCCTCGTACCCGTACCTAATCTCGTGCCTGGTGCAATATAGCGGGCCGTCAGTTTAGTGTCGAGCGCTATACGTGCCGTGTTGACATTATCGTCATGGCCGACAGCCAGGGTTGTGGTGAAATGCGGGCCAAACTTTGCTTGGTTGATATCCAGGATCTGGGATGCTGTTGCTGAATGCTATATAATCGCAGAGCTCCCCCAGCTAAGTCATGGACTGAGTGTTAGAACTGCCCGCAGTAACAGATCAGTATGGGCCTCTTGCATACCGCAGTCCTCGTCCTCGGGGCCTGTGAGACCCTCGTGGCGGCGGCAGTGGTGGAGAAGAGGCAGGCCGCTACGACCAAGTATTGCCCGGGCTCAACATCCGTGTGCTTCTCCGAGTTCCAGACGCCAACTTCAAACATCGTCTACCGTATCGCTATTCCCGATGTGTCGAGCGCTCCCTTCGACATTCTCCTTCAGGTGGTGGCCCCTGTCCCAACGACGGGATGGGCTGGCCTCGCATGGGGAGGGAGTATGACCAAGAACCCTCTGACTGTCGGCTGGGCAAGCGGGAGCAGTGGTGTCATTTCCTCCCGATGGGCAACGTCAGTCAATCCCGGGTTGCATCCACGGAGGCCCCATATGCTAACGAGGTGACCAGGGGCCACACCTTACCGCAACCCTACACGGGCGCCACCTACACGGTGCTACCCACATCAACGACCAACGCCACGCACTGGCAGCTCGACGTCTTATGCTCCGGGTGCAGCCAGTGGGGATCTGTCTCTCTGAACCCCAACGGACCCAACACCTTCGCCTGGGCCAAGGGCAGCCGGGCCGTCACCACGCCTTCGAGCAACGCCAGCACCTTTGCCTACCATGACGACAAGGGCGTGTTCTCGCACGATCTCAGTCTCGGCAAGATACCCAAGGGTGTCTTCGACGCTATCGCGTACGACGCCGGTAACACCAAGCCGAGCTCCTCTTCCACGGCGGCTGCCAGCGGCCCTACGATCATCTCGCCAACGTCTACCGTCTCCCCTTCCCTCCCGACGGTCATAACCAGCGCCACGACCCTCCCCACGGTAGTAACCAGCGTCACGACCCTCCCGTCCCGTCCCTCAACCACCATTCCCACTACATCCCATTCTGTCCCGACAGTGATCACGAGCGTCACCACCCTCCCCCCCAGACCATCAACATCATCCACAACTATGATCACTCGACCAACAACATCCCTCACCTGGACTCCGGACCAGCCCCTGACCACGCCGCCGCCGCCGCCCGTCACCACCAGGACGACGGTGGTGGTGCCGCCGAGGCCGAGTACGACTACCATTGTCGGGCCGCCGTGGGGGATCCCGCCGTTTGGTAGGCCTCCTTGGAGGGGACCGCCTTGGAGGAGGCCGCCTGGTGTTGAGGAGGACGCCGGGGGAGTGGATGACTGAGGGAGCTGGGAGGAGGGCGGGTTGAGTGACCAAAGGAGAAGTCAATGAGTAGCATGCGCGCGCCGTTGCATACTGTGGTTCGAATTTCGGAGACCATTTTAGAGGGTGACCTGCCATTGATCCTCGAACAAGTCGATTTACTTCGGTCACGGAAACGCGTTTAGCAACTGTAACTGAAATTTTATAAGCTGAATCGACCCAAGTCTCAGGTGACTCGGATCATGTTGATGGGGTAACACCTCCCCGTCGTAGCTTCATGAGACGAAAGCTGTCGGAGCACCAAAAGCCCCCGAGCAGATCCGATCATCGCTAGATCTATGGTATACTGGGGTCATGATACCGCGGCCTCAGCCTCGCTCACACAATATCGCCGCTAATGAAGCGATTGTGCCCGACAATACAAAAATACATCATAAAACACACACGCTATGCCGGAGTCCTCATCCTAATTTCCCCTTCCTTAATTCCTCCTATTCTCTGCTCATGCATCTCCTATCATCCCCTCACCTTACCATCACCCCTACTCTGGCGGCAGCACATCAACAAGGAACCCCCAATCTCCGCAAGGCCCGGACCACCCGGTCCCGTTCCCCTTGGCCTGTATCGCGAACGCGCTCGAGTTGGTGTGGCCGTAGGGGCACTGCTTGTCGTGGTCGGCGCCAAAGTAGCCCATGACGATGGTGCAGGGCACGAGGGGGTTGTCCCTGGGGTTCCAGACCCACAGGTTGCAGCCCGCCGGGGTGCCCTGGAAGCAGATGCCGCAGCAGTCCTCGAGGCGGTCGGCTTTGGGGAGCGAGTAGCCGGTGCCGTGGTAGTCGACGACGCCGGTCACGAAGGAGATGTTGCGGGCGTAGGTGGAGTAGTTCATGCATTCCGGGATGATGGTCGGGGACTGAGAGTGGGACTTGCGGGTTTGGGTTAGTATCAGGGATAGCGGGGAAGTGGTAAGGGAGGGGGGAAAGAGGCAAGGGAGGGGGGAAAGAGGGCGGAGGGGGGCTTACTGTAGAACTGGAAGTGGAACTGGTGGCTGAGGATGTAGTGGGAGTCGACGAGGCGGGTGTGCCTGTCTCGCTGGTGGGAGGACCCGACGAGGTAGATGTCTGGTTTCCTGATGTGGCAGAAGAAGAAGCGCGCTGGTTATTGCTGAACTTGCCCAAGCCTCCCAGAGCTCCAAGCACAATGGAAAGGATAACGACGGTGCCGACCATTATAAGGAGCCCAATGATCTTAATGGACCTTTTCTTATACCAAGGTAGTGGCTTGGATTTCTCCGGATTCGACCCTTGGCCGCCCTCGTCGATAGGGATCGGGTGAAAGTCCTGCCGGACAGCATCAGGCAATATGGCCGGAGAGGGCTTAACCGCCTCGGCCAATGCGTCGCCCAAGACGATCTGGGGAAGCGGGTTGTTGTCGGCCTCGGAGTATGTCGGGCCCTGGCCGTACGAGGAGGCCCCGGCTGGGATGAGACCCGTGGGAGGCTGCTCCTCTAGTTTCGGGACGTAGGCCAGGTAAGGGCCGTGTGTTGCGCGGTTCGGGGGCTGCGGATCTCTCTCGTTGGAATGGTTGCCACCAGCACCGACAGGCGAAGCCGGGGACGACATCTTGGCGCCAGCGGACAGCGCGTACGGGTCTAGACCTAGGATGTGATCGTCTGACGACCACGAGGTTGGCAGTTTGAAGGATGCTGAGGGATAGCGACGATTCCGGCGTCTCTTGACTGTGTGACGTTTTAGCGAATAACTCGGACTGGAAAGAATCTCGGAAAGAGCGTCATCCTCAAGGGTACCTCTAGCCATCGGGGACGGGTACGAAAATAGTCTGGAAGTACTGACTGTGGAAATAACAAACGTGCCTGGCTCACTCGAGCTGCAACACCTGATAACCAGCAGCGTCTAGCAATGCACAGCTGTGATACAGTATACTGGACCAGAAGACGATGAGATGAAGCTGAACTTACTTCACTGAACAGGGTCGGAAGAATAGTCTGCGGATGGCGGAAAGAGAAACGAACCTCGCGTGCTGCCTGGATGAGCCCTCGTCTCGAATTCCAACTCCGCCGATGCCGACCTGTGAGTGCGGCAAGCTCAAGATCCGATGGGGAGAGCTCCTTCTCCGAAAAGTTGAGAAGTGATCAAGAGCGCCCGACTTTGTCTTCTAACTGGAAGGTTATTCTGGCTGGAGTGGTTGAGAGTTGAGAAAGTCACGCCAATCCGACGGGGAGGTGTTTTCGAGGCGAGCTTGCCAGAGCGAGAGAGGAAGGCGCGATGGAAATGCAGGACAGAACTGCGCGACGTTCTGCCCGCAGTGCGTTACCTAGCACCGGGCGCCAAGCCGACAACTTTTGGCAATGAAGAAGTAATAAAAATCGTCTTTGATAGGACGCCGAGGTTTTGGCTGAGGGTCGCTCAACAACCGTGTGGTTGAGTCAAAGTTGTACAGCTTAGCCGATCCGAGCGGGTGTGACGGAGTTTGATGCCATTCATCGAGCTAATTTGACGACGGGGAATTAGTGTCCCAAGTTCGAAGCTTCACGGCATGGAAGGCGAACCAATATAACAAAGGCGTGCCCAACTGGTGCCCTCAGACGTATGTGGCCGGGCTTTCACCATGCAATGGCTCACGCATCACCTTCATCCTCCAGCTGTCCAGCACACTTATTAAGCTGCCAAAGAAGGTATATTCAAAATAAAGCAGATGGATCGGTATCAGCAAGCCATACATGTAATATCGCATACCATTACCATCTGAGTGATCACCACAGCCAAGAGACCCGGCAGAAAAAGCTCAGAACTGTTCGGAGCGAACTCCTTTCGGACCGCCGTACTCGAGCATTCGCAACCTCATCAGACAAGACATATATGTGTCGTTCATCAATCGATGAGATTCATGAGTGATCAGGCATGGAGTCGTGATCCCCATCGCAACGTTTGCATATACACAACTATGACTCTCAGCTCCTTGGTGAACTCCGGCTTCGGCTAGCCAAACCTCTGCCCTGTATCACCTATGGAAGGATAACGCATGTCTGTGTGGTACCTACGCTACGAGCAGACGACTGCACGATTGAAACGATAACCAGACGAGGAGAGGTTTCACCATATCTTTGTCCAAGCGCTAACATGCGTGATCCTGCGATAGGTATAGATGGAAGAAGAGGTGCAGTGCTTCTGGGGGCGGTGGACGACTCTGATATCGCCCAGCAAATCTGCCCAAAGCAAGACATACATGCAATGAAACTAATCGCTCTGCTTGCTTGTCATGTCGCCTCATCATGTCTCCTGGTATCCCTTGGGATTACATCCATCGATGAGGTTTTCGACACCGCCAGTCTCATGACCACACCGCTGTCACCTCAGTCTCAAAGGCTTCGCCTCCCAATCCTCAGCATTCGCAGTGATGGATATCGTCTTGCTGATCAAGCTACCTTACCCTTCCCGAACACCAACCCAATTGGTGGTCAGATCTGGACATCCTGCTTACTCGAGGTGAGACGGGAACCCCCATGCAAACCCCCAAACTCTGTCTAGGCTCCCATGGAACGCAGTCTTACATGGTTGCTGAGTATATTTTGCTTTATGGTTATGTGAAACAGGGTGCTCATGTTTTGGGTATCTATGACAAACGGACCGGCCCTATCTCTCCCACGTGTTCGTTGGCCAACGCGGTATCATGCCACCCACCTGTCATGATACAACACCCATGCGGAAGCAATCGTTAGCCCTGGCAATTTTCATGTAACTGCCCTTCAGCCTCCCACATGCTTACTTCCTGTTCCGTGGAACAAGCGTGACTGCCTTGCAGCATCGCCTCACCTTGGCCGCGTTTGTCTGACACTGACACATCAGACAGACAGGGATAGGGGCCAGACCTTGTCGTAGCACAAGATACGACGAAAACGACGTCCGCTTGGCATGCTCATGTGGGCATTTTGGCCCGACTCCGCGCCGACTCCCGAGGATCGTGGTCCTCGGCTGCTATGGGGACAGGTCGTTCTCGACACGTATATAATGAGAAATTGGGTTGCGCTTCGCGCGGTGTTTTAACCCGACCAACACCACTTCACTGCCTCGGGCCACCTCTCATTGGCTGCATGGGTGGCGCAAAGTGCCTCACCTCACTGCCGGGTAGCCACGCAAACTGTCGATCAATATCCCTTGCTGGCAAGCATCTGCAAGAACAGTAACACAGTCTATTTGCAGAAGTGACGCTCACTGCAACCTCTGCATTAGGGCATCATTAGTCGCATTCGTGGAGAGTAGACGGCCGCAGCCAACCGGTACTTCGGGTTACTGTGTACCTTGAAGGACATGATGCCTGCCACATTCCTAGGGAAGATACACAGTATTTATGTGCCACAAGTCCTCATGTCTTGTCCCCTGGTTTCCTCTCTACTTCTAACATCAGGCACATGAAGATATACTGCAGAACAACTCACGATTATAGTCTCGGCAAAGCTTCACGAACTCATGATTACGTCTCTCCACAGGGGTTTCAAGCTCGGCGAGCTACGTCTTGGGGCCGTCCGCTCATGGCTAAGCCTTCTACTATCCCTATGTCGACGTGTAAGGGATATTGTGCCGTTCCTCACACTCCGAGGTCTGCCATTGGCACCAAAAACCGTCGTCCAGGAGCCGCACGTCGATAAGCTGCGTGTCGGCGAGTCACACATCGACGTCGACGTTGCCGATCGACGCCAGGAACCCCACGTTGGTCTCTCACTTTCGAGTCACACACGTACACCCTCAGCGGGAGATGCACCACTCAGGGATGACCCAGACACACCGGAGGCTCTCTCAGCAGCAATAGAACTCAAATTCCTCGTTCCGGTCCTGAAACCCGGTGCCGTCGACAATGGCTTTCCTGATGACCACCGGCCCATAATCATGGCTGTGGAGGCCCAGAAAGACGGCTTCCAAGATGCAGTTCTGCAGGTCCATGGATCAGTAGCTTGGACAATCTCGCAGCACGCCGGTACCACGGTACGGCAGCGATCGGTAACGTTACACGACATTAAGGCTGCACAGCATCTGGAGCGTGATTACTGGGACTCACACTGGATCGTCAAGAAGGCCAACTCAGCGCTGCCGACGGCTGACGAAGATAATAAGGGTTCCAACTATATCTGGATCCCGGTCGAGGTGTGTTCGCCGAAGCAGAAGTGGAATGATGAAGATGGTCTGGGAACCGCACTTCAAACTGTGACCGCCGTGCTGCGCGCACTTACACAGCATCATCGTGTATCGGTCAACTACACGTGCGATGTCCACGTCCACGTCGGACGGACAGATGGGACACACCTGTCGCTCGACACGCTTAAGAGGCTTGCGACGATGCTTTGGTTCTCTGAAGATACGATACGGAGTGTTCGCGACCCGAACTCGCCGAACTACCAGAATGTCTTCACCTGGGGAGCCGAACTGACCAGGCACAGCCGCCTTGCGCGGCTTGTCGAACCAATGTTCGCGCATGACCAGTTTACTCGGCGTCATCACACTTTAAGCGACGCAAAATTCCTCAAGGCCCTGCGGCAACAGACACCAGCCATACACGCAATATGGAGTGCCGACTCCCATCTCAAGCTGGGAAGGCTGCTGTCCGGCTCGACCGCCCAGTACCGACGGCTCGGTTTCAACTTCAGCTGTCTGGGCGAGGAAGACGCGCGTGCCAAGAACGGACCGAAGACCGTCGAGTTCCGCGTGCTCGAGGGCACCCTCGACGAGGACGTCATATCGGCCTGGTTTGCGATATGCTGGAAGTTGGTTGAGGTTGCCGGAGCGGGCGAACATGACGGTCGGTTCATCGAGGTACTTCGGACCTGCTTCGCTGATGTCGACACGGATAGCTACCAGCAGTATGCCCTCCGTCGAGGACGCGGACCAGATGGGCCTGCTGCCTGTGCTGAGTTAGAAGAGGGGTTCATCATGCGAAGGAGATTCAGGACGCTTGCCGTTGATGGGTTGGGTATCTCGGCGGACATGTGTGATGCATTTGTTGTGGCGTTATTCCAGGGACGAAGCATGTAGCAGATGCTTTACTTCGGTATGTATGATGGAGATGCATCGATGCATGTGTCAGCGAGCAATGTGTTTGACGGCGGCGAGAATCCGGCATCGAAGCCACAGAGGAGGTCAGTGGCAACCGGCTGGTATGGATACTACGAGGGCAATATGCAACACAACTCCCAGCAGTCACGACGGAGTGAGATGACAGTTCCTTCTCTTGATTCAAAAGAGAGAACAGCCACTTGAGTAAGGCCCTTCTCTTGAAATGGTACCGGTCTCAAGCTTCAGAGGGGCTAAACTGCATGACATGTCGGGCAAGTCTTGTTCTCTAAGAACATCGGATGTACATGAATGGAACTCCCCGTCCAAGACGCAGGACCCCCGACAGAAGCCGCATTCCCTAGCACCTTTTCTCCAGGAAAGAACTCTGAACCTCGACGCTCTCTACCTGCATCAACCCCAAGAACCCCCAAAACGGTAGGAGGGCCCCGACCAACCCACCATGCCTACCATCCCTCACCCATCTCCGGTATCATCACGATGGACGCCCTCGACATGCAACATTCCCAACCCCTCCTCGGAAACCGTATAACCTACCTAGCATCAAAAGTCTCATCTCTCAGCCACAACATCATCATGAAGGCTCAAAAGAAGCGGTGGTTCCCCGTCGACTTCTGCAACAGCCGGCCGGCGCCCGACAAACCCAACAACGGACCGCCCCTCAAGGAGAAGTGGAAACAGCTCCTCCCCCTCGGGAACCGCAAGTTGCGCAACAAGGAGCGGGTCTGGGTGGCGCTGTACCGGTACACGGCGCCCGCGAAGTGGCAGGGCTGCACGGACCGGGACGACGACGAGATCACTCCCGCGTCCCTGGATCCCGACGAGAGAAAGTAATTCGACCTTCCCCCTAAACCTTGAAGTGACCCCAGCAAGCCTCCCGGCCAAGCTTATCTAACAGAAGAATTTTGCCCTCCAGGTACGCCTGGGCCCTCCTCGTCGGCCCCAAAGAAGACGCAATCGACCCCAGCCTCGCCGTGCAGGGGCGCCGCATCCAGGTGGTCGAGGACCCGTACAACGCCCGGTGGCAGCTCGAGGGCCTGATGCAGAACAACATCCGCAACACGGGGCCCGACATGCTGGTGCGGGTGCTCGTGGGCAAGATCGTCGACAAGCCGAGGTTCGGCGCCGCCGTGTACGCGACGCCCGTCGGAGAGGACGATCCGGCCTACCGCAACATGTGGTGGGTGTTCGAGGCACTAGAGCGGCTGCGGGAGGGCGGCGGCGTCCGTGAAGGGGTGGTCGGGGAGGGGGCGCGGCTGGAATGGATGCAGGTCGCGATGGTGGTTAAGAGCCTGTACGAGAAGAGAGCGGCTGCCGGGATTTTCGATAAGAAGTATGATGCTAACACGCCGAAGCCGGCGTTTGATTTGATCAAGGAGAGGTGGATTTTTGAGGGTTGAGGGACGGGGTTGAGCAGCGGTCAAGCAGCATGTGATTGGGGCCGACTGAGGTTGGGAGTCTCATCTAGAGAGCATAGCGAGTGGTTTTTGGTCTTTTGGATAGAATGGCTCTGAATCAGCGGTTATGTAACATGGTTATGGGCAGTCTAAAGGAATATTACTGTGTTGTGGGTGACCACTGACCATGTGGGCGCTAACCTGCTCTGGTCTTGCTGCTCTTGCGCGCGATTCGGCTCATGTGGTGACTTCCAGACCTTGAACGTCATTGTCAGAAGGGATGCACAGTCCGTGTTAGGTATCCGTGGACTACTGCTGCGAGATGTAGTTAAAGCCATCCGCAGGAAGACCCCAGCTGGACATCTCGTGTGTGCCATGACCAACCGTGTCAGGCGCCTGTTCGAGCCGAAGCCATGGCATGGACCAGAGGCGAGAACTGCGGTCGCGCACGAGGAGGCACACGTGGTGGCTGTCCACATGCGCTCTACGGCCGCCGCTCAAGGGATCGCACCACAGGATGTACTCGGAGACGGCCTCGGCATTGTCGTGCAGCGTCTTCTTCCACGGGCCGACTTGTGACTGCCCGTAGCCCTTGAGCACCTCCCGGATCATGCTTGACAGCACATATTCCCACTCTGTATCTTGGAAGTTGGGAGAGGGGTCTTCGTGGTGCTCAAAAAACTCGAAAGCGAAGGAATAGCTGTCAGGATCTGTTTCTTCCCGGTCGGGACCGGGCGACATGGGCCCCATGGCGCTTAACAGCGAACCGACCTCGGTCTGCTCAGCACAGAATACCCAGTGAACTCGCCTCTTTAACTCGGCCTTCTTATCTTCCGGCCCGGCATAACCGTCCACCAGACGGAGCACGTCGTACAAGAAGCTGTTGTCGGTCCCTCCGTTGGACGTGAGGCGACGGAGGATCCTATCCGGCTCCGCCAACCACGAAGCAGTAATCAGAAGGGTGTTGCGAGCTCCCGGGACGCGGCCCTGCCGGTTGAGCATGAGTCTCGACAGGTTTTGGAACAGAGCCTCGGTCCGGACTTTTAGTCTTGAAGCCTTGTCTGGCCACGCCATGGTCGCGTCCGAAGTCCCTAGATCCAGGGCCAGTTCGTACATGGGGAGAATGCGGTCGGCATCCAGTTGCGTCCAGCCGCCGAGACAGCCGGAGAAGGGCACCTTGACCGCCTCGAGCGACCGGTCACTGGCAGGGCGGTATGCTACCTTCCAAGTCGCGCCGTGCCCACGGCCTACCCGCACGAGGGCAAAGACACCAAGAATTGTTGTCCATTCGACATCTCTCTTCAAGCCCTCCACGGTGACGGTCCTGTTGGACTCGGGCTTTCCGTAGAGATTGATGATGTGGCATATTACCTCTCCGTCCACCTCCAGGTGGACTGCCGTGCTGTGGTTTTCGAACACGCTGGAGGTTTTCAGCCGTCTCGACACCATGCTTTTCTTAGGAGTGATGCCGAGGCTGTATAGCAGCTTCGCCCAACCGGCAGTGGCGGCACATTTACCCTCAGGCCGTAAATAGCCCCTGGTCTGGGTGAGATAGTGCCAGAACCGGGATTTCTCCAGAACAGGCGTATAATACATATCCGCTCTGCTGTCGTATAGGAAGTCATGCCACTCCCCGAGGAAGGCTCTCTTCTCGGCTTTGCGTCTTCTGGTCTGGACGGCATGGCTGATTGGATTGCCGAACAGCTGGTCAACACCCTGGACGAGAGAAAGCGTCTGGTTGGCTGTGGACACGCTCTCCTGTACTTGGCTGAGCCCCGGTGTAGAGGGAGCACCGGAGGCAGAGGATTGATCGCCCATCTTGACGTGGATCTTCTGACGGCAAGCAAAGGGGTCGTGGTAGTCAATAAGGATTAGACTCGTCGACCAAGAAGTCTTTGAAGTGTTGGTAACCCGAAGGTCAGGCTGCGCTTGGGCTCTGAGCGCATTCAGCTGCTGACGACGAACGGACGAGTGCATCACGTGCTACGACATGCACATGTAGCACAAACCAGACCGGGATCGCCATTGGACAGCTTGACCACGGCTAGTATTGATGCCTACAGCGATGATATCCATCTAGTTGGTGCCGACATTTGCTGGTACCACGGCTCGGCGGCGACGGATCACTAATTGTACGTCGCGAGCCCCGGGCCGATCCGACACGCACCGATACGCTCGTAGGTGCTGATTAATGCGTACTCCGGCCATGCACATGGATCTATTTCCAGACATCTTTGATGACTCGGGAGTATGCGTTTCTCGGAAAGCCATCTCTGATACCAAGTTGACACCAACTATGTCTCTCCCGATCAAAACAGTCGCCGCCACGGGGACCTCCTCTGGCGTGGTGAGCAGACGCAGCAAGAACTCACAGAACTAGCTCTCACTGATACAGCCAAGGGCTTCGAAGCGATCAAGCAACTCCTGTCCCAGACAGCTCAGCCGTACAAGGTCGTCATCGGTGTGAGAAACGCGGTAAAGACCCAAGAGGCCTACAACGCCTTAGACTACGACAGCTCGGTCCACAGCCTGGTCATTCTGCCACTGGACCTGTCAGACCTGGAAACCGTGAGACTGTTTGGTCAGCGAACGCTCCAACATCTCGGCAGTTGCAAGATCGACTTCCTGTTTCTTAACGCAGCGGCCAACCAGGGCGTGGAGGAGCGTCCTAGCAACGGTCAGTCGAAGTGGACTGAGTCGTACATTGTCAACCACCTCGCCCATCACTACCTCCTGCATCTGCTCAAGGATAAACTGGTGGAGTCACAATCGCGCATCATCTTCACGTCTTCTGGCGCCGTGGCATATGGCGATCCAGGTAAGTGCCTATCCCTTCGCTTGAGCAAGTCACTTCCCAACCTCCGTCACAGCCACCCTCGACAAGGACCTCCTCGCTGGCTCAGGCGCGTCTGCCATCCCTACGCTCTACATCCAGACGAAGTTCGTGCAGCTGCTGGGCGTGCATTGGTGGAGGCGCCAGCTCGACGGCTCGTGCAAGGTCCTCGCCGTCTCGCCGGGCTTGGTCCCAGACACTGCACTGGGACGCCTGGGAGGTCTGAGATCGGCTGACGAGAAGACGGTCGCTGAGGGCGGTGCCAGTCTTCTTCGTGCTTTCACGGTCGACGACTTTGGTGATGATCCGGAGGCGGTCTTCTTCACGAGCTGGGGCGAGTGGTGGAGTAAGGAGGTGTATCGCAAGACGCTGGATAGGGAGCTCCAGGATAAGTGGTGTCCCAGTAGGGAGGAGATTGAGAATGGGACGTGTTAGGCATCGGCACGTCTATAGCAATGGAGGATGCTGTTCTGCGAAAGCATTGTGCGGGTTCTGCCATACTCCCCTGTGCGAGAATGTCTTGAATATTCAGTCGATGGGGGAAGCGGGTCAAGATGAAGCCGATGGATTTTGCTGTTGAACCTCTGCGAAACGACATAGCCTTGACCCAAACCACAGCGCGAGGAGAGGATGAGACCAAGGATCTTGCAGTTCTGTCCCTGATGTTAACACAGTCGGGTCACAAGTGGTCTGATGTGATTGCGGGGTCTCAAGTCGCGTTCACTTTAAATATTTACGAGTTCACACGCGGGACACCTTCCAAGCGTGTGTCATGATGACATCACTCAAGCCACCGCCGTTCATGTCTTTACGCGCTCCCTCCTCTCAATTCGAAGTTATTCTTCCTTCACAACACATTTTGCGTGAGGATTGCGTACCGCCTGATTGACAATGTACGAAGGACTGTCCAAATTTCAAGATGCCAACGACCAGATCTAAGGCGCACTCCGCCAACGGTGACGATGCTGCAGCGGGCTCGAAGCACCAGTTAGCGGACAAACAGGAAGAAAAGGCGACCAAGAAGCAGAAGACGCTGGAGGAGACGGTGGAGAATGGGTGAGTTACTACCGGTATCTTCCGAGTCCAATTGACTGCCATCATCTGACAACCTATAGCAAGGACAAGCAGTCCAAGAAGAATGGAGAAGACGACACCAAGCCAGCTGAAACGGAGAAGGAGGAAGAGCCAAAGTCCAGCCCGAAGAAGAAGGACCATCATCCGAAGACCAAGACAACACCGAAGAAGTCCAAGTCTCACCTAAAAGAAGAGCAGCAAAGGGACGAGGCCGCCGACGAGGAGAAGGAGCAAGAGGGTGGAGCTGAAGAGAAGCCCAAGAAGGAGGACCAACCCACCACTTCTAAGAATACCAAATCCTCCACCTCCTCTTCCATCCTCGAAAAGGGCATAATCTACTTCTTCCTCCGCGGCCGCGTCAACACCGACTCCCCCTCCTCCGTCTCCGAGATAGCCCGCACCTACTTCGTCCTCCGGCCCACCACCTCCTCCTCCTCCAACAAGCCCGCCAACCACGCCCGCCTCCTCGCCGTGCCCAAGAAGACCTTCCCCAAGACCGGCCGCGAGCGCTGGATCTCCTTCGTCGAGAAGAGCGGCGTCTCCTTCCCGGACCTCAAGGACAAGTTCCTGAAGGGCGACGAGCACGAGACCAAGACGCGGGGCACGCAGCACACCCCGCCCGCGAAGCCAGAGGGCGAGGGCGTGTACGCCATCACCACCACGGGCAGGGAGAGCCACCTGTGCTACATCCTGACGAGGCCCGACGATCTGGGCGAGGTGCAGAAGAAGCTGGGGTTGAAGGATAAGGGGAGCTTTATCATCACCACGCGGAACCCGGAGTTTCCGCCGCCCGGGGGTGTCGGGAGGCTGCCTGAGGGTCCGGAGTTTCCTGAGGAGTGAGTTGCCCCCGTTTCCTACCTCATTTGGATAGAGAACTGGAGAAGTAGGGTGCTGACAAAGTCTCGTGCAGAATCAAGAAGGACTTCCACACCCTCCGCTGGACGCCGACGAAGCCCAACCACCTGGACGTCGAGGGCGCGCAGATCCTGCTGGTGGGCGAGTCGTCGGGCATCGAGAAGGCGACGGCACCGCCGCCCGGGGACGGGGGGGAGGAGAACCCGAGGGAGGAGCTGGAGGAGCTGGCGGAGGAGGACGAGAAGCGCATGCAGGCGCTGAGCCAGGACGACTCCGAGGCCATCTTCAAGGACTTGCAGGCTAGTGCTGGGGATTACCCGGACATGCAGAATGATTTCTAGATGAGGTTTCTGGAGTGCTACGGCGGGGGAGTAGTGGCGTTTATGATATTTGTGAAGGGGGAAAAAGGAGTTATCGGCGCTGTTTGTGTGCTTTTGGGATGTACTGTACGATAAAAGATACTTCGCTGGAAAAGATGCTGTCGATTGCCATGATGTACGGTCTACCTCTGAGTTCCGACTCTGCAAGAAATTAAGTTCATGGTCTAATGTGGTGTCGAAAATCGGCCAAGAACTCTATCATGGACCGAGGACAGTGTCTGCTGCAGGCGATATCAGCTTCTACGTGGACAAGGCGAGAGACGGATACCCGAGAGAGTGATGAAATGACATGCAGACACGATGAGACGAACACGTTAACCAGGTTACAGAACACGTACTCCAATTGTCATCAAAGCTAACCCCGGATTCTAGACTTTTCTATTCCACGCCAAGTACCTAAATCTCACTTACGCCTTCTTCTCCTCCGCCTTCTCCTTCGGCTTCACCACCGAGGGAAACGGGTTGTAGCTCCCCCGGTCGGCCTTCAGCTTCCGCAGCTTCTCGATCGTCTCCTCGAGCGGCACCGGCTTCCCGCGGTCTTGCGCCGAGGTATCGTCGCGGTAGCGCACGTTGACCTGGCGGTTCTCCTTCTCCTCGGCGCCGACGACTTTTGTTTCACATGCGACATTAGCTACGCAAAACACGGGAAAGGAAGGGGAAGGAAAGCAAGGAAAAGAGAGGCAAAACGTACCAAAGATGAAGTTATACTGCGCCAACTGCGCGTTCCGGATCTTCTTGGGGAGGGTGTTGCCCGTCGTGTCGACGTCGGCGTACATCTTTTCGCTCTTGAAGATCTTCTGGACCTCGAGCGCGTAGTCCATGAAGCCCATGCCGACGGGGATCACCATGATCTGCCGCGGGCTGAGCCAGTAGGGCCACTTGCCGGCGAAGTGCTCGATCAGGATGCCTGGCAGGCAGGGAAGTCAGTAAACACCGGTAGACTAGCAACTTGGTGTGGTGGGGTGGGGGAGAGAGAGAAACATACCCATAAACCGCTCTATCGAACCAGCCATGGCCCGATGGATAACCACGGGTCTCGCGCACCCGGGGCTGACGGGCTTGATCACCCTCGCCTTGGGCTTCACCTCCTTGCCCTCCTCGGCGACGGCGGGCTCCTGCTTCTTCGCGTCCTCGACCACCTTGGGCGCCTTGTCCTCCTCGTCCTTGTGCGCGGGCCTCGCCTCGGAGGTGACGTACTCGAGCCCGAAGTTCTCGGGGCCCATGAAGTCCAGCTGGATGGTGGCGCACTGCCACTCGCGGTTCAGGCAGTCCATGATCTTGATGTCGATCTTGGGCCCGTAGAAGGCGCCGTCGGCCTCGTTGAGCGTCCAGGGCACGCCGCCGGGGCCCGAGGCGAAGTTGTCGAGCGCCTCCTTGAGCATGCCCTCGGCCGTGTCCCAGGTCTCGATCTTGCCCATGAACTTGTCAGGCCGGGTGGACAGCCCCACCTTGAAGGTGAAGCCGAGCAGGCCGTACATCTCCGAGAGGAAGTCGAAGAGGTCGAGGATCTCGGCCTTGACCTGGTCGAGGCGGCAGAAGATGTGGGCGTCGTCCTGCTGGAAGCGGCGGACGCGGGTGAGGCCCGAGAGGGCGCCGCTGGCCTCGTTGCGGTGCAGGACGCCGAAGTCGGCGACGCGCCAGGGCAGCTGGTTGTAGACGCGGGGCGCGTGGGCGAAGATGAGGAAGTGGGCCGGGCAGTTCATGGGCTTGAGGCCGAACTTCTCCTTCTCGAGGTCGATGACGAACATGTCGTCCTTGTAGTACTCCCAGTGGCCCGAGATCTTCCAAAGGTCGGCATTGAAGATGTTGGGCGTCATGACCTCCTGGTAGTCGCGCTTGTGGTACTGCTCGCGGATATACTCCATCAGCGTGTTGTAGACGCGCGTGCCGTGCGGCAGGAAGAAGGCCGACCCAGGTGAGAGGTCGTTGAACATGAAGAGCTCCTGCTCGCGGCCGAGCTTGCGGTGGTCGCGCTTGGCGGCCTCCTCGAGGAACTTCTTGTGCTCGGCCATCTTCTTCTTGTCGGGGAAGGACACGCCGTAGACGCGCTGGAGGGACTCGTTCTCCTGCGAGCCGAGCCAGTATGAGGCCGAGTTCTTCATGATGGAGAAGGCCTCGACGCGGCCCGTATCGGGCACGTGGGGGCCGCGGCAGAGATCGATCAGGGGGCCGTTGCGGTAGACCGTGGTCGAGGTGCCGTCCGGGATCTTGGTGGAGATGATGTATTGCTTATACTTGTTGTACCGGAACATCTCGAGGAGCTCCTCCTTTGTCATCTCCAGCCGCTCGAACCTCTGCTTCTCCTTGACGATGCCGCCCACGATCTGCTCCAGTGGCTGCCAGTCGCTCGAATGCACCGCGCCGCCTTCAGGTAGCGCCATCTCGTAGTAGAATCCGTCGTCGATTGGGGGTCCAATGCAGAGCGAGCAGCCGAATCTGCGCTCGCAGGCCTCGCCCAGGATATGTGCCGAGCTGTGCCAGAAGACCTGCTTGCCCTGGTCGTCGTCGAAGGTGAGCAGCTCGAGCTTGCAGCTCTGCTCGAGCGGGCGGTCCAGATCCCACAGCTTGTTCGGGTCGCCATCCAGCCGCGCGACCACGGCGCGCTTGTATAAGCTGTTGGAGATGCCCTTGGCGATGTCGCCGGGACTGGTCTCGTAGCTGGTGCCGGTCTTGATCGAGCCGTCGGGCATCGTGATGGTGATCTGCTCGCGGGGCTTCTTCGCCAGTTCCTCGTCGTACTTCTTCTTCAGGCGGTCGAACATGTCGAGGCGAGTCTTGAGGAAGTCGGGCGGCGGGTTCATCTCGAGGGCCCCGGCAGCCTCGCCAGCAGGGGCGGCTCCCTTGCTCTTCTTCTCCTTCTTCGCGCCCTTCTCTTTCGGTGCCTTGGCCGGCTTGTCGCTGCCCACGGTGACATTCTTGACGCCCTCGGTGACGGCGTCTACCGCCTGTTTAGCAGCCTCCATGATTGCGTATGGTGCTTGCTTCGTGTGAGTCGGGGCAAGTCTTGATCCGGGGAGACAACTGTAAAGGAAACAAGGGAGCGGGGCTCTATCTTGGGAACAGATTGTGTGTCAATATTTTGGCGCTGGCGTTGAGTCAGTTCAAGCCTTCGACTCACTGCGACAGACGGCCCGCTACCCCGCCATTGGCCTTGACCGCTAATCTGGTTATCTGAATGCGAGCTATGATTGGCCAATCTCTGCAACTGCAAGGGCGAAGCGCATACAACTGGGTATCCGCTTCCACTTGAATGCATGTCATTGAAAGGTACTCTAAGCTTCAAGGACCACGAAGGCCTAACATCATCACCGATTCCAGCACTCAGCGAAAGTTGTGACGCTCCTAACCGTCTCTTACGAACAACTACGGACAACTGCGGAAAGTAAGATAAAAGAGCGACGACAATGCCACCAGTAAGCCCCCAACTCCCGTAAATGCTCTTCCTTTCCCGCCGTCTAACATCTCCGCCAGCGCTTCCAGACCCTCCCCCCGGCGCAAACGGCCGCCGCCCGCGAGGCCCAAAAGTCCTTCTACTGCCAGCTCTGCCAGAAGGGATACAGCCGCATGAACGAGTACGAGGCCCACCTCTCGTCGTACGACCACAGCCATAAGCAGCGCCTCAAGGACATGAAGCAGATGGTGCGCGACCCGCAGGCCGCCGCGCGCGCCAGGAAGCAGGAGGCCAAAGCCGACGGGGTCATCAGCATCAAGCTCGGGGGCGAGACTGCAGGAGGAGGAGCGGCGACGGGAGGGGGAGGGTTTAAGAAGGGCGGGTTCAAGAAGAGCGGGTTCAAGGCCGCGTTTGTGGCCGTTGAGGGGGGCAAGGGGGAGGAGAGTGTGAAAGAAGAGGGGGGAAAGGTGGAAGAGCCGGTGTTGGGATTGGGGAGCAAGCCTGGTGAGAACCGGGGGGATGGCGTTGAGAGCGATACCGAGGACGAGGGATACGAGGTCTACGATCCGAGACACCCGACTGATTGAGCGAGACTTCGGGCTGATGGCCACATGATTTCACGTTGGACGGCGTTCTGGCACTTATGGCTGATACCCTGGAGTCCTGGATAAGGAGGCTTGTTTGCAGACCCCATGGCAAGATACAAGAGGTCACCTAAGGAGGCTTGGAGATCAGGCTGTGGAGCTGCCGCTGGCCATAGATCGGCCACACGCCAGGTTCCGGCTGAAACTGCGACAGATCCTCCTCCAGCAAACCCATCATATGCCTGCCTCCCTCGAACCAGTCGCCCAGCTGCGCTGACTGATACGACGCGTTCAGCATTTCGCTATCCATCTCATCCCCCGCCACCACGTCGCCGCCGCCCGAGTCGAAGCCGGGCTGCGCAGGCGGCATGAACCCAAGCTGGGACAGGTACATGTTGAAGTCGTTCCCGATGGGCGTCATATTCGCGTCCGCCGTCTCATTCCCCTTCTCCTTGGCCTCGACGTACAGCGCCGCGACGTCGGTCATGATCCGACACAGCCGGTGCAGCTTGTCGACGGCTCCCGACACGGCGCGCGACACCTGCAGGCTGTCGGCGAACTGCTCCAGCCGCTGCAGGTCCTCCCTGTCGCTCGTCTCGATGACGTGGCAGAAGATGACGATGAAGGGCACGAACGGCACGAACATGATGGTCCAGTGCAGGTACGCCGCGTTCATGAACTGGCTCGACGCCGTCATCTCCATGCACGCCTGGTGCGTCGCGAACGCCGCCCTCGCCGCGGCGATGCACTCCTTGTTGAACCAGCCCGGCCGGCCCGGCTCCGAGGGGGGGATGGCGCGGTAGATGAGCGCGAGCGTGGAGTTGTGCTGCACCTCGTCGCTCTTCAGCATCATGCTGATGGTCAGCAGCGCGACGGCGTTGTCGGCCTTGCGGCCCTCGTCGGCCACGATGGCGGCGCTCAGCTCGGCCGTCCGCGCCGCCAGCGCCGTCAGCTTAGCTACGAGCATCCGCGCGCTGCCGACGCGCTCCTCGACGCTGCGCTGCAGGGCCGAGGAGCTGTAGAGGTACTCGTACGTCTGGCCCTCGATCTCGGCGTGCCGGATCCACAGCTCGAGCACCTCCTGCCAGGGGTCTGGTGCCGGCGGCGGGGCGGCGACCCTGCCTATCGCGGAGTGGACGGCCGGGCCTGATCTTGGCAGGGATATGTCGTAGTCTTGCAGGATAGAGGGGCGGCCGAAGCGGAGCGCTAAGCCCTTGTCGAGCATGTAGGAGAACCAGAAGAGCGCCTGCTTCTTCTCGGCGAGGGGATCTGCGGGTTGGGATGGTCTGTGGTGTTCCGAGGCTTGCCAGGGGGACTTTTCTCGGTGGTAGCCTAGAGAGACGCACAATGTTGCGGCTGCGCTGTTTAGTTGCCAGGCGGCAGACATCTTTGATATCTCTACCGAGTAGCAAGTCTGGTTTTGTTAGGATTAGTATTCGGCCGCATCATCGCACACAGACGGAATGACATACACCTAGGAGCAGAGCCTCGACCGTCTCCATCTTCGGCGGCATGAAGAAAGGTAGGTTGGCGAGGGCTGTCTCGAGGTTGTCCCGGCACATGTGCACGTAGGCCAGGTACTCGGCCGCCGTGCCGCTGTTCTCGTCCAAGATGATGTACTTCTCCTGGAACAGGTAGTACAGCCCGGCGTTCACCACGATGAACGTCGAGATGCTGAAGTCCTCCGTCGCGAAGTACACCTTGCGGCAGGACTCGGTGAAGTCTTCGACCGCGATAAAAGCGCAGATGAGGAGGAAAGTGACCGGTGGTTTCTCTGTGTTTGAGGGTCAGCATGCGGACGGCACGAGGAGTGCTAGGTGTGCTTCACCTTTGATTTCTCTGAGTATCTGGACGACTATCTGGGCGGGCGGCATAGGCAGGTCCTTGAGACCTCCCGGCGGAACGGGTTTCTGATTGGGGAACTTGAGGTCGCGCCTCGACATGGAGCCCGCCATGCGGCCTTTCTTCCTCTGCTGCTGCAGGCCGACGATCTGCTGCAGGCTGGACAGGGCCGACTGCATGTTGGGGCTGATGTGCTGGTTGTTCCAGCGCTCGCGCTCGACGACATGCTCCATGAACTCGCTCGCCTGGGCCGTGTGCGCGGCCAGCGACGAGGGTCCCTCGAAGGCGGAGTCGCCCAGGTCCGAGGATGAGTCGGTGTCGTCGGGTTCGTCGAACGCGGCATTCGCCGACGATGGCGTAGTCCGGGTGTCGGAAGCGCTTCTTGTGTTGGAGGAGGAGCCATGGCGCTGCTGCCCTGATGGGGCGGCCGGGTGGTGTGGCAGGGATGCTGCGGTTGCCACCGAGGTGCCGCTAGCTCCTGCGGGATGGCCCTTTAGGGAGACGGTCAACTCGCGCAGGGCATCTTCGATGCCGGCAAGGCGGTTCCCGAAGTAGTCTATCTTCTTCTCGTATTGGCTGGAGATGAGGACGCGCTGGCGAGGCTCCCTCGGCTTCTGGCCGAGACCGGTCGAGCTGCAGGTCCTCTGTGCAATGCGACAGTTTGAACACGGCGACTCTTTGTCACAGCGTACCTGGTGCGGCGTGGTCAGTCGACCGAGCGGCCGAAGTTAGGTCGCTTAAGGAGTTTAGATGGAGTCATACCTTTCTAGTCCGACACTGGTCACACTGCCGTCGGAGTCCGCGGATAGCTTCGCGTCAGCCAAGTTCTCATCCAAAGCAAAAATGCGGATATGCTAATGCATGCTGGAGCCTCATATAAAAAGTGACCGAGGTGCATCACGTCGCTTGAGAAGGAACGCATATAGAGAGAAGAGACAGTATCATACAGCGCGCTTGATTACACCGCCATCACCGGCGCCGATGTCCCCGCCGTCCAGGGACTCTGACTGAGGACGCTGCATATTCCTACGAACAAATTACTGCCCTATTTCGAGGAGACGCGAGGAATAAGTATCACAGAACCACGAGGCAACACCAGCCTCTGTCGGGATAATTAGAGAATCAGGTTCTACGGGCCATGCCTTCAGCACTTGAAGTTGTTGAGACAAGCTGAGACTTGCTGTGGCATCCTCCGGGGGGGGGGTGGCGTACGAGCTGACCAATGGCATGTCTTTGAAACTCCGCTAAAGCCGGGAGCCCGCGGCCACCGTGGCTGCGTGGCTGAGCTCCGCTTTCTATCCCCTATCTCTTCTTAATGTCGCTGTCCTACGTCCAAAAACGCGAGAGGGGACATGTGGCTCGTCTTGTACAGCTTGATATCCTGTCTGAGCACTTCTGACGTGCGATATTGAAAGTGGACGCTGATCCCTAGGTGAGCAGATCTGTTGTACCACAGGTATAATAGCGAGCCTATATCATCGGTGACACCGTCTAAATACGTATAGTATAGCATGCTCAAAACGGGCCGGGTCCATCTACGGAAACCCAAATACTTAGAGAGCGGACTAGTCACCGTCCTTCTCCTTCAGCAAAGCCGCGTAGATGGTCTTGGTGATGGCAAGGACCTTCTCCTCCTCGAACTTGCGTGCGACGATCTGAACGGCTACCGGAGCACCGTCGTAGATCCCTGGGTCATCTGGACGACAGCATACCGGTCAGCCACATCCGGCAAACAAGCCAGCTTGGGTGGGTGCACGGGGTACTCACAAGCATCCCAGTTATCCTTGTCAAGAGCGTTCCTGGGTCGGTACGAGTCGTCGACAGTGTCCACGCTCTTGTCCGCTTTGGTAACGGGCATCACGGCTGCGCAATAGTTCAGCGCGTTGATGATGCGGGTGTAATCTGCCCTCTAGTCAGCGAATAGCCCTTTGCACCGTCATGGGAAACGCCAGGTGAATGACACGTACCGACGTGGTAGTACTTCCCGGGAATGACAGCAGCATGTGGCGCAATCGGCATGATAACGGCGTCGACGATTTGGCCTAAATCCCAGGGTCAGTCGGTGGTCTCGTAGGGCTCACCTTGTGTTTCCATTGGAGTACTCACCATCCTCATCAGCCGTTGAGTTCCAGTAGTCCGAGTACTTGCACTCGTAAGCGAGCAGCTTGAGCGTGAGATCGTGGGTCTCGAGAAGCGGAATTGGATCCCGTTGCTTGAGTTCCTGCGCGATGCCGGGTATAAGGGGCTCGCCTGAGCGAGCGAGCTGCTGGTGGATGTCGTGGAGGCCGTCGGCCAGGAGCATGCGGCGCTGAGACGTTAAGTATACGTTGGCACTAAGTTACGGGAGCGGGGGGCACGTACGTGATACTCGCATCCTTCCTTGTGGGGTGGCGGGTTCCAGTCAACGAGCTAATCTCTGATCAGTTCCGGCACACGTCAATTGGGGGAATGTCACTTACCTTGTGGCCGGCATTCTTGACCGCATCAGCGAGGAGTTTTAGACCGCGCCGAACGGGCGGGTGCGGCTCGACATTGCCGTCGTTCCAGAAGATGCCGATCTTCAGAGGTTTGGCACCATCGTCTGAGGCTCTCGAAGAGTAAGCGTCGTATAAGTCTTGTCGGTATGGGATCGGCACGACTGCGGGGTCCCTGGTCCAGGGCTTCGTCGACAGGAGCGCTTTGAAACCCAAGTCGACACCGTCCAAAGAGGTTCCCATTACTCCAACGGTTGAGCGACACGTGTATTGTCCCGGTGCCTGCTCACTCTATTAGTCTCTGTGAACATCTTCATTGAGTAGGTTATTAGTGATATTACCGTGTTGGCGCAGTCTCTGTACGACAGGCGCTCGGGTGTAGGCTTCAGAGAGAACGTCCCGCAGAACCCGGCCGGGATTCGCACAGAACCGCCAATGTCAGTCCCGACGCCAAGGGTGCTCGCCCGGAGAGCGTGCAGAGTCGCCTCTCCACCAGATGACCCTCCGCACGACAGGTTGCGGTTCGAGGGGTTGTACGTCGTGCCAAGGATATGGTTGTCTGTCTCGCCGAACTACGCCCGGTGTAAGCAATAGGGTAGGTTAACAATTCGGGGGGGGGGTTGCTTACAAAGACGGTTTGCGGAAGACTGGTCTGCATAGCTCGAGTCAGTAATGCCCATCATCAACATGTGACAGGGTCTCAGCATTAGACATACCTTGCAGTACAGCACGGCTCCGACAGACAGGAACTCCTTCGTGATCTGACTTTCGATCTTGTGGACCTGGCTGTCATCAAAAACTCCACAGTTGCCGCCGATCCAGCCAACGTATCCCATCGTTGTGTCTACACCCTTGACGTGGAACTGGTCTTTCAAGCTCACGGGCAGTCCGTGGAGCGGACCCATAGTCCGCCCATGCCTCTGCTGGTAATCATCGAGTTCCTTTGCCCGCGCCAGGGCAACGTCTGGGAAGAACTCGAGAACGCATGGATTCTGTAAGTGAGGTTAGTAAGCCACATCAGTTCGAAGGCTCATCAGGGAGCTTAAAGCATACGCACAATCTGGTGAGCAATGGCAGCAGCCTTGCAGAATGCTCTAGCGACCTGAACAGCAGAGAGTTTCCCACTCTTGATAGCCTCGACGATTGGCACGCTATCAAGTGTAATGATCGACACCTCGTCCTCGTTGAGGAACTGCTGGATGAAGGCGCCGGTGATGTTCCGCACCCCGTCGGCCTTCTTCAGCTGAACTGGCGATAAGCGCCATTCTTCAGGGATGCTGGCCAGGATGGCAGCTCTCTTCGCTGCAGCTTTGGACTGCCAGGTCTCGCTGGTAGAGCCCATGATTCAGTCAGAACTCAAACCAGAATAAGCACTTTCTCTCGTGGCGCAAGCAATATGGAAGTAATACCGCGACATCCTTCCTGGGGAAAACGAACGGTGTGTAAGTGTTGGTGGTGGAGTCGCCCAATTCGAGCGGGGGTTTCGGTTCGGTGCCTGCCGAAGACGGCAATGCGACGCCAAGAAGAGACAAATCCACCCCCAGATAACCCAGAGCCCGCAGCGCTAAGTGTAGTCAGGCCCGCTAGCGCCTTACAGGGGAATTGCGAATTCGCCACTTTTTGGGGCAACTGTTTGCTTATTCCAACTTCCAGATCCACCTTCACCAAGCAATAACGATTGCGCCATACGTCCTAACTTCCCTGCCGGCATTCGACGCAGCTGGATATCTACCTCTTCCAAACCTTTTCAATCTAGTAACCTCAAGCAGCGACCATGGCCGCCGACCGAGCACCCAGCAGCAGCAGCAGCAGCGCCAAGCGCAAGCGCCACGGCGAGACAACCAGCTACGATATCGCATTTCCATCCAAGAAACAGGCCAGAACGCCGAGCAAGAAGCGCAACCCGGACGAAGAGAAGCGCCTCCGCCGCTACCGCGCCAAGGCACCCCAGTCCTTCGGCGAAGTGTACAGCCGCGCCACCTCGCAGCGCTTCTTCGTCCTCTCGCGCTCGCGCACCGGCCGCGGCGACGAGCAGGAGGAGACGGTCGAGCTCGCCGGCACGACGGGCAACATCTACACCGTCACCATCGCGCGGCAGCCCCACTGTGACTGCCCCCACGCCAAGGCCGGGAACCAGTGCAAGCACGTGCTGTACGTCATGGCCAGGGTCCTGCGCGCCAGGTACGAGCACGTCTACCAGCTCGCGCTGCTGGGGAGCGAGCTGAGGGAGATCTTTGACAGTGCGGGGCCGGTTCCGACAGACGGTGCGGAGCAGCAGGAGGAGGCGGATAAGAACCGCAAGCCGATCGAGGGGGAGTGTCCGATCTGCTACGAGGCGCTGGAGGCGGGCGAGGCGCTGGTCTACTGCCGGGCGGGCTGTGGGCAGAACATGCACAGGGCTTGTCTGGAGATGTGGGCTGCGACGAAGAGGGCGCAGGGGGCGGCGTCCAAGGTCACGTGCCCTTACTGTCGGCAGCAGTGGGAGGGGGACCAGGACATGGTCAAGAAGATCGAGACAACGGGCAAGGTTGGGGCAGAGGGGTACCGGAATGTGGCTGATCAGCTGGGCATCACCACTGAGCGAGGTATGTTTCTCCTCCCACCATGGAAGGGGACGTTTACTGACTGCTGTACAGACACCAGCACGTACTCGAGGTGGTGGTCTGGTCATCGCAGCGGTGGCTATTACGGCCGCTGGTAGTGGTGAGGCCACACATCGCTTCTCATGTTGGACTCCGATGTGAAGGGCACTTGTATGACTGCGACGACAGGTCTTTGCTTTATTCCTATGATACCCTTTGGAAGGCGTTGCTCGATGTATAGTGTATGCCCAGCGTTGCATTCTTAGCCCTCTCTTTCAGAGAGTCTACTTCAATCACGGCTACTTACTCTGGAGCTACTAGTCAACCAGACTGGATCCCCTCTGTTTGCCGTATTCACGCACTCGACAGTATCATTGGACTATCAGGATGAAATGAGTTTCTTCCACTGTCGTCACCTTACATTACCTGCCATGGTGAAAGAGCAATCTGTACAAAGGAACATGGACTTGTCATCTACAAAACTGTCGGGGCTAATGGCGTCCATAGCCCTTGTAGACTTGAAAGCCGACATCAAAAGAGCTGAACAATCCGCAACCCAACACGAACTAGAAAAAAGGACTAGCAAGAAGACTACATGTTTCAGACAGCAAAGCCAAAAGCCCAAATAGAGAGTTCGCAATCTGAGGGTGATGAACAGCTAACAATCAGCTGCAAGACGTCGACTCGAAAAGCGCAACCTCGACGCAAGACACTCGACAGCTCATCCCCAACCCTTCGAGGACACGGACTCAGCAGTAGCCCATAGAGTCCGGCGACCCCGGGCCATCGTCGTATCCCTCGCTAGACTTCCTCTTCTTCCGCTCCTCGAACTTCTCGCTCTTCTTGTCGTTCTTGGCCTTGATCTTGGCCTCCTGCTCCTCCTGCTTCTTGCGCTTCAGCTCCTCCTCCCGCTCCCTCTCCTTGGCCTTGGCCTCCTCCTTCTCGCTGCGCCGCACCTCGTCCTTGCACTGGTGACACACGCCGTAGGCGGCGTTGGTGGCGCCGTGGATGAGGCACTCGACCATGTGGCCCTTGGCGACGCACACGGGCTTCGCGATGGCCTTGCACTGCGGGCTTTGAATTGCGGGCAAACTAGTTAGTGGGGAGCTGGATATGTGGTGGGAGTTGGGGGACTTACCAGTGATGCTGGCATCTTTTCGGCATCGTGATGACCTGTCCGGCTGGGACTTGGGTTTGATGATTGAGATTGTCTTGTTGGGATGCGATCGATGTGATCGATGCGATATTGCGGCAGACTGCCGGTGTGATGCTTGTGTGATGGGCGACGCGTTGGTGTCGCAGGATACTGTGTAACGTGCCACGGTTGTATGGAAGAAGACGTGTCGGAGTGGAACCGCAGGTGGTGATCCCTTTATCGATCGGCGCCCGTACTTCACTCTCAAGTACATTTTTACTTGACGGCCATGTGGACTCTTGTGGTAACCTCGTAGGTCCTGATAAGATGCTAGTGAATGGGACTACGCTCAAAGAGTCTGAGCCTCTGGCCTGCACCGAGGGACTAGCAGATTGAAGGACACTTCGCGAACAATGCTTTGTGCCACGGGCGACCTGTCTGTGTAGCAAGGCTACCGACACCTAGTCCGACACGTCTGACTTCAGGGGCTCCAGGACAAAGCACCCTTAACCAATCAAGATCAAATGAACAAAGGAAGTTCAATTGCACGGCTTCCTACAAGCTTGTGTTCAGTCACAAGGGGGTACTCCTTGCTTATGGCGGTATCTGGACGTGTTACCCTCGAAGATCTCCAAGAGTAAGTGGAGGACGAGAAGTGGACATAGAAAGAAGGGGGAAAGGTGAAATGGAGGACAAAAGACCGTACGACACAATGAAGTACGCCCACAAAGGGCACAGCTATGCCTAAGATCCGAGAACATCGACAGTCGTATCTTGATGGTCCATGTCAGTGCCATGTAGCACCCGATAACAAGGTTAAATGTTTATGTGGCCACGAGCCCCGGGCTAGCAGGGCTCCATCGAGAAAGGTCTAATCTCAACCATAGAAACCCAGGCGTGATAGGAAAGAGACGATACTGGAGTTGAGAGTCCAGACTTTAGCCACATACCGGGACATGAGGCTGAGCCCGTGATCCGAACCTTTGTCTCATGTCATGATATTGAACGCTATTATGTCGCATGTCGCCCGTTACGCGATCGGTTTGTCAGTGTTTGTGAGCTAGAAAGAAAATACCTATCCAAGCATAAGTTGTAGCGCGCGCAGCTTATTATGACTCGGAGATGTTGGACGTGTCATGCGAGTCAGACATGTCAGAAATCCGAGTAAGATTCAGATTAGTTTGCTCATATCGGGATGGGCAGAGTGAGTAAGATTCAAGGACGTATCTCGAAAACCTTAAAAGGGGAAAGTTGGACCTCTCGCCTCTGACGCCGTGCAACTAATATGATCTAGAGCCTGCTGGAGTCTGCAGGAGTTTACTCGCTAGGCAGCTACCTGATCGTAATGGCCCTAAGATCTGCCTGTGTGAGACGTAGAAAACGTTTTGTCTCGACTACAAATCTATCAGTCTTTGCAGAGAGTGCTCTGGTTGCAACCTCCTTCAACATAGCTGTAATGCTGAGCCGCAACTTTGAGAGACATTCACATCCTACAGGTCAACATACATGCTACCGCATCCGAGCACGAGTCGCTGCTGGGCATGTTTCCTGCGTATCTTGAGAGGCCGCTGCGTTACAAGCTTGGCAACGGGATCATAGCAACAAGGCATCTCGGTAAATGATGTGACAAGAATGAAATCAGAATTAGGTTTATCCGAGCTTGAGGTTGGAATTCAACATGTACGGTTACGCCTTTCCGGGGTATAATCAGACAGGTCCCTCAGGAGGGCTTCTCTCCGCAAAACTCTTATCTCCTAGCTGCCGGTAACTCAGGTGTCCGCGGTCGCTCGACCGCCAGCTCGAATACAGGGGGGGACTGTGAGAAAGCCCCTTGGTTGTATTGACGGTACTGTTCGTACACGCTCTTGTTCTCATCCCCCATGTTTAAGCCTGTATGTCCCAAGGCGAGTCCATCATGAGGCGGCTGCTGTGCGGTGCCTGAGACGCGCTTTCGGTGTCTGCGAAATAGCATGAATCCACCTGCAGCAAGTCCTATGACGCCAACGGACACACCTGCAGCGACACCTGCGATGAGTCCAGTTGATGGAGCATTAGACGGTGAGGCCGTTGGCTGTGCAGGCGCGGTTGGTGAAGCGACTGGTGAAGAAGGTGCTGGGCTTGATGCTGGGGCGGCATTAGGGGATGACGAAGTGGAAATGCTGGAAGCAATAGATGAGGAGGAGCTTGTAGAAGTGGATGTCGTAGATGTAGAGGCTGACGAAGTGGATGCAACGAAACCGATGGTGGTGATGGCGCTGGGTGTCCCTGGGTAGCGTGTTAGTGCAATGCCCAACTGTTTGAGTTCCATGCAAGTTGCGACCTCGTACCTGCGAAGCTCAACACATTGTCTCCACTGGTACAATCGAAGGGGAAGCCATCCATGCAGTAGTACATGTCCTTCGGCCCGGGGCACTTTGCGATGCCAATGCCACCGTTCAATGTGTCGCCATGAGCAGCATTGACGCAGAAGTTGGGGCACTGGCTGCTTCTCCAGCTCTTATCGGTGCAACTGCCACGGTCGTACTTTGCCGCATTTGGTATCTGTCTCTCGAGCCCAGTTGCCATACATATGTTGTTTGTTAGGCAAGCATAGCCAGGACCGCAGCATGTTGAGTCGTCCGTGTCATCTCGACATGGAACATCCTGGGGAGAAGCATCGCCGTTAGGGTAGTAGCAGATCGCAGCAGAAAGGGGAAAGGAGACTGCAACAAGGAGAGCAGCCAGAACGCGCAGAGTTCTGAATCTCATGGTGGGTACATCCAGAGAAGAGGAGTTGAAGACGTCAATGAGTGCAAGGTAGTGACTGGCGAAGAGAGCAATGCAGATTGAAGAGTGATGAATTGAGGGAGGCTGATGGCGTACGGACGATACTAGCCTTACATACCCGGGTGCAACCTGTGGGTGCGAATCCTGACAATCCAGCGCAAGTTGACCAACAAGCCGTTGGGTCGAAGTCTCTTCCATGACAATGCACCCAAGCGCTCGTACATTCACTTAAGGGAACCCCTGCATCTCTACCAAAATAGGAGTTTTGAGTTTGTAACCTGGAACCAACAACCATATAAAGCGCTGCTTCTGATTGGGTGGCATTTCTGCCGCTGCACGTAGCCGCCGAGCGCCACCCGGGCGGCCGCTTTGATAAACCAACGATTCCCGAGCAGTGTTTAATGATCTTGTCCATTCGCAAGCACCTCGACGAGTCTGCATCAATCTCTTTTCCTCGAGCATGGAATGACACTGGCATGTGTGAGTTGTCCACCCTCTCACCCAGG
>Ga0209127_100115_pt1 | contig 32999 bp, 46 predicted proteins | sample LakSupMetagenome_FD_187469 | JGI IMG/M metagenome (GOLD analysis project Ga0209127, IMG submission 187469) | Freshwater microbial communities from Lake Superior, Canada - Sta WM archaea (SPAdes) (version 2) | ecosystem: Environmental > Aquatic > Freshwater > Lake | place: Lake Superior, Canada... | reverse complement strand
TTCCACCTATTTTATCCAACCCACTGCGGTACTTCTCATAGACCGCAGCAATGGCAAAGAACAGCCGGCAACGCATTCAAGCCGCCATCAGACGGCTTCAGAACGAGCAGCGCCACGCGGAAGCCGCCGATCTCGTTGCTTAAGCGGCTGCACGGGAGGTCATCCGCCAGGCGGCTAAGGAACAGATCCTCGGCACCACCATGCCCGCCACTACTGCTGGCGAAGACGTCAACATGGAAGACAGCCAGCCTGGTCCAGACAGCAACGACAACGCGGTAAGTTCCTCTTCCTCTGACCTCCCAGTGACTTCTTCTTTCGTTCGTGGGCTGATTGAGTCATTCGTAGGTCCTGAAGCTCGCAGATGCCACTTGGCAAGCTTACGGTAAGTCCAGGTTTTTTGAATTCCATCCAGGCTGGTTCTTGATTCCTGTGGTGGCGCTGCCATAGCAAATCAGTAACGTGAAATTGAACTCGACTACGCTTGGATGAACTACGCTCTGTAACTGGAGTCTGGGGACGGCGCTGCAAGTTCCCCTTTGACTAGACGCAAGGCTCTTGCAAGCCTGGCCGAGGTCAACCTTGGTCGCCATTCGGGAATCGGGGTCCAATTCCCCGATGCCGTTATGATATTACTAGCAATATTGTGGCTGTATTAGGTACGATCGGTCTTGGGTTGTCAACCTGATTCAGTCTCGACGGTAATTAGCGAGACTTTGATTGTCTGGTTAGTAGTCGGGTGTGTATCGATACTCCGCGAATGTAATGTTTAATGTACGGTCTTGTGGGTAGTAGAGCGAGCTAATCCTCGTTACTCGGGAGCGGTAGGATATATGCCTATCCGTTGTTTGAGGTCCGTCACTGGACCCGGCATCGCGTATACTATTGAACCGCCCTGCCCAGACTATAGTGCTACCTATGGATCTTCTACTCTCGAACCGGGGTCTGGACTAACTTAGTATTGGTTCTCCTTTGCTAACTGGATGTTAGCTCGAAACCGTCGCCGAGGGAGCCCTCTAGGGCTATAACGAGTTGCGACCTCTTGTCGACGACCAGGCTTAAACTATCGTTTAACAAGCCGAGAAGATTATCGCCTTGTCGACCGAGACTTTGTAGCTGAAGAGTGATATGGACGGGCTTACTCAATTGTGTGACTATACTTAGAAGCGTATCAATATAGATCGGGAGGTGAAGGCCTATCTATAGGAGGAAATTGACGAGTAGAACAAGAAGCTGAGGGAGCAGTAGGAGAAGCTGGATGAGCAGCAGGCAAATGTGGACATCCAGGCCCGGCAGATCAGGTACCTCATGGTAAGTTCCATCCCATCATGAACCAGTTGACGCATGTCCTAATTCGTGCTCCCACTCCACAGAGCCGTCTAGGCTATCACCATCTCACCAAATGGGCATATGAGGCTATATGTCGTCCTTTTACATTACCATCTCCATTCTATGCCACCAGCCTTCGCTTGTTTCGCTAGATAGTATCACTATTGTCATAGTGGGAAGAGTTTGAGACTTCGGCACAATGACTGCTTTCTATCATAATCAACTCGCCGGGTAGACGCATGGGGACGGCTGCTAGTTTGGTAGTGTTGGGTTCTACTGAGATACTGGATCCAGGCAGTGGGGCAGTACTTATGAGAGGATGTCATAGGACGGGGTTCAAGGCTGATGCCTCACAGTAAGGCGCAGACGGTGTCCATGTGAGACTTCCTGGTAGAGATACAGGGGCGTCCCTGCACAGCGGTGGAGGGAACGATGTCGGAGTACACCAAGGAGGTAACATCTTAGCCTTCAAAGGCTCTAGTCGCAGCGGCGTGATAGTAAGATCATCGCGCTGCATCCGGTCCCTACCTAATTACCATGCGTGGTTGGGACATCTGGCAGAGACGCCCCATCTCAGGTGACGGTGAGACGGGCACAGGGTCACTGCCACCGAGCCTGCCTGAAGCCGTCCGCGATGATGATAAACCCGAGCGCATCGACACATCTTTGTACGTAGGGGCTCATGCACCCGGATACGTGCCTGGCCATTCCCATGGTGGACAGCAGTCTCGAATGCCAGCAGCTCGTGCTCCAGTCTCTGGGTGCTGGGTTTGGCTTGTCGCTGCTGGATTCTGCCAACCCTCGGCCTGCATCCCTGTTGCAGCTGGAGTCCTCCAGTCCTCCAACGTGCTCCTGATATGAAATGCTCCCATAGACTGTTCAATGTCGCGTCAAGCTGAGGCTTGGGCCTTGTCTTTGCGTCCTCCCCAATCTTCTCACTTCTCGAAGAGTTGCCTGCCACCTCTTCATAACCTAGACAACTACTCTAACAGCCCACACACATAAACACTCCATCCGCAAAGCAACTCATCTTTTACCGCACACACGTTCTTTGCGTTTTATTTTGCATCGCATCAGTATTCACGACTATTCACCCATTTGGCATTTGGAATCCAGCACGGGTCCGTGGGAAACATTCCAGAGCCCTTGACTCCTCATTCTCCGAGACAGCCTCTCGCGATGGTCGGCCCGTTGATCACGACGGTGAGCGCCATCTCAGTGTATTCCAATCCTTCGTAAGTAGCTTCAATCACTAACCCTCTACTTATGGACAGGTACCCTGGCGGTCCGCCACGGTGTCTTGCATCCGGCACGACCACGTCTGTGCCGGAAACACGTGTCCCGGACGCACCACCACACTCCGACAGAGCGATCACTGGCCAATATACCGGCCGCGTCCTACAGTCCGAAAGAACGAGACCACAACCGACCTCTGTGACAAGTCCCTCCTCCACAGCATTCCCAGCCGGGGGCAGATGATCCCGATGAGCGGTATGACAATTGACGCAGCACCCGACCGAGCTCGTCCTCTTCACCATCGGCCTTTCGACCAGCTCGAGCGGTATACATAGGGTTACATGGCGGGCGGAGGGGCTGGGATGAAGATATGTCCGCATCTTCCGGTGATGTCACGGGCATGAGACTCGCTCGCCGTCACAATCACCACTGGTGGACGACACGTGAAGGCATCGTACCTCGTGTATCCGTCTAGCTTGTGTGTGGCTGCTCGCGGAACTATCGCGGATGCTGAGAGGCTACGGCTGGGAAGAGTAGCAAGTGGTATCGGTTGCTGACGCCTTGGTATGGGATCTCTTTAGGAGCGACCTGCTGGGACTCTAGGCATAGTCGAAGGACAGTTGTAGGTAGTTTATGAGTAGAGGTCAGCAAGGCATGAGGAACATGAAGATGCGCTTTACTATACGGCTTGTGATTTCCTTTAGACCATAGTGGTTCAATCCTTGCCCACTATCAGTATGCATCTGTCTCAAACCCCCATAGATCATCGGTTTTTATAGCCTCGAAGGATGAGTTGCATGGGCTGTGTGGGATTCTCAACCTGGGATAGAGTGATGAAGTTACTATCGTTCGTCGGGCATCTTTCGGCACTCGACACTTACCCCGCTTAGCAGAGGGCCGAAGCTATCAAATGCCGGGACAAGCCCCCCCAGCATCAACTTCCACTCAGACGACCGTGCTTCCGGTGCACGACGTCCCGCTCAACATCGCGCAGTGTCGGAGCGGCGCATCACCGAGGCCCTACTGTTGCCAGCTCAGCCACTGCCTTCCGCCGTCCATCACAAGCGGGTGCGAGCTTTTCCACCCCCGACAAACCGGGCCGCCTTCTCCTCCGCTCGGCCCTCTCCCCTCTCCTCTTCCTGCTCGACTGCTGTTGTTGACATCGTGGTGGCCACCCGCTATGAGAGCTGACACCTCGAGGACTCAAAGGCACGATTCTATGTGTCACGGCACGGAGCACGACGTGGCGCCGCGGCCGGACGTCCTGCGACCCTTTGCCACGACCGAGATCGGGGAGGTCTGGCCGCGTACCGCAAGACTGGCGCTCGCACAGCCGAGACGACCGCCGCCGCGTGTGAGTGGTTGCTTGGTGTCGACGCCTGTCGGGAGGCCGGGGCTAAGCCGGAGGAAGGGGCGTTGGAGCGCATCGCGTGGGCATTACACCACGATATGATGGAGGCTTACCATGGCGGTCCTTACCCGTCGAGGTCCTGATGTTCAAGGAGCCTTGGGCGAGCGAGGCTTGGTATGTCGAGTGTGAGGTGTCGCGCCGGCATGACGAGGACGAGGTGGTCAGCGGGCAGGATCCGGAGAAAGCTGAGAGGATGTGGCGCAGCGTGGGGGAAGAGGAGGAGACAGTTAGTTGCCCCAGCCCCTGGTAACACCTCCTGTGGGCTGAAGCTGGCTTCGTCGGTAGCTAGGCGGCAGGAAATCAGGGAGTCGGTACTGGGAGAGCGACAGGGTTGAATCGTCTTGGGAACGAAAGGATGAACGATGCCAAGAGCGAATCTAAGTCTCCGTCAGCTCGCGGATGGCTTCCTCGTATCTTCGATGGCGCTTACTCTGGACGCGTTCTTCCTATGACTTCTCATGTTCTTCCCGGACCCCAGGCTGCATTTCCATCTCGTTAACCATGATGCAGGCGACTCGACGACGGATGGTCATGCGCTCTCATCGGCACTATCATCATCATTGGGCGCGCAACTTCAAGTACTATGTGTGGGTCACAAGCACGTCCATCTCACCGGCAGGCATGTGGTTGGTAAAATATAAAAACAGAGATTGCTTGGTGCCACCAAGTTTATCCAGCACAATATCCAGTATTTACCAGTGGTCTCGAATGAGAGTCTCGAATATGCCTACTTGCGACTATCTTCCACCTACCGGGCCTAGACTCTGATGAGGGGGGGGGATCTACCTGAGATCACCATCTCTATTCTCGTTGACAACTCTTTCCCAGGGATGGGGCTTTACACAGCTGAATCAGGATTCATGATTTGTCGCATCGAGGTGGTAAGACGACATGGTCAGCCAGGAGTCCAGAACCACAGAGTGATGGTGCCCAGTCGAGTAGTTCACGGCCGTAACTAGCAGAGGGGTCTCCTCCGAGATCATCCCCGCCTTACTCGACATCTCGGGCATCTTCACACAGCGCAAACGTGGGCCCGGATAGGCACGCGAGCATGAACAGACTGGTCTTCATCACTCAGGTAGAGCCCAACAACAGCCATGACACACGTTCGTGCGCGTTATGTCCACATCACCTGAAGCCCCAAACACAGTGACAGTCGCTCATAAGCATAGCAGTGAGGTTCCCTTTGCAGGCCCTTGTGCTGAAATGTATGATAACCTCGGTGCCTACAATCAATCCTGAGTCTTAGCATGCCTGCACCCTAGACTGCGAGCCATAGTCGAGACTAGCGGAGCCACATTTTCCTTCTCCTTGACCAACGAAGCGCCCTGCCCCATGTGCTAACGCCTTTTTGACGCGCATGTTGCTATCGCGGGCGTCGAGGGGTACTCGCGCCCATAACTTCGTGGTCAGCCTCCCTGTGAACCTTTACGGACGTGTCCGACATGTCGGCCACGTTGTGCTCGACGTGGGGAATCCTCCTGGACCTCGACACTGGCATCTTCGGCCGATCACCGATCCGTCGTCGGCAAAGTGGACCAGCAGCAAACTCAACACGTAACGGCACGTCTTGCACTCTGTGAACACGGTGACGTGGGCCATCGCTCCTTGCGGTCGCTTCAGCACAGGTCACACCTCTGCGTTCCTTGGTGCGAAGTTCGAGAACCACCAGATCGACTGGCGTTGGAGGCCCGGAGGGATACCAGGATACACCAAGGCAGCGCGAGAGGCAGGGACAGAGCAACGGGCACGCGAACACGGAGAGAGCATCCCAGGCTCCGAGTAACATCTTCGGCGACTTTCTTCCTACGTGGCATACTATCAGCCTGGTCCATGTCGGAACAATATTGCACCCACTCGGGCGGTGACGTGACCGTGATCAACATCAAGACTCTCCCACTTGCCGTGCGCCTTGGTCATTCACCGGTTGCGGTCCTGGTACAGCGCTCTCCGAATCCGACATTCACAGGATGTAAAGGAACCGGGAGGACGCAACCGGGAGCTGCGCTACATGCCCTGCCCTTTTGATAGCTGTACCTTTAGCTCGAGCCATGTGTCGACGATTGACGGCAATTAGGAGAATGGCTCAAGGCCACGCTCTTGTGGCATGCAACACAGACTCCTCCTGGGTATCATTTACGCCGGCAGAGAGATACAACTTCACAATGACAGCTCGCACAGGTTTCTGGTGGTGTCAGGTCCCGTTTGGCTGACTCTTGCTTCTCCCGGTGGTGGTGGTGGGGTTTTTCGCTGGAGTTCGCCGATCGAAAAGGGAAGGTGGGGCCCAGACGTCGCCAGGCTCTCTTCCGGGCAGTCGTTTTAGCGCCGTCACCCGGGCCCCAAAGAGCCGTGGTCTGGCACGGCGCAAGAAACACGCCTGGTCCCCTGGCAATGCCTCTGTCAGAGCGCGCGAGGTTTTTCATCACTGCTATCAGACAAAACAAGCCCGACTTTGAGCTGTTAAAGTTCCAAGTTCCTTTTGAAGAACAAACAAGTTGGGGTATCTTCTCCATGGGGAAGCAAAGCGCTGTAGGTCATCTCATGCACTCATCCATTCGTTCTTCAGGGTCCTTTCACTATGAGTAAACCACCGGAACTTTGCGACTTCAAACCCAAACTACCCCGCACCATTGACCACCTCTCTCACACCACCTTCAACCACCTCCATACAACCTGCATCCTTGGGCAAGTACGTCTCACAGTGTGGTCATATCAACAATAACGTCAGTCTGATCCCCCTGCCTACTCCGGCGCGTGGGCTGCTCGGCTTGCCGGGCACCCACGCGCTGTCTCGAGACCAGAAACTGGGTGGTTCCCAGAGTTCTTTAAGAGTCAGAGTTGCGCAGAGCTCCGGCTGTCCAATCCGGGTGTTGCCCGACTTGCGCGCTACATCTGAAGGTTGGCCTCTTTGGGTGCTGTTGCCGTCTCGTGGGGAACCACGAGACGGCCCTCTGTGCGCCACATCACGAGCAGGCCAGTTCGTGATGCTGTCGATAAACGTTGGACTCGCCATCCTCTCGTGTACCTGTCGCGATTGCTTGCGCTACACTACGAGTTGGCTCCTTGTGGTGCTGTATGGTGCCGTTGCAGTTACAGGTGACCATGTCCCGTTGCTTGCGTCTGGGGGGGGTTTTTTATTCGAGGATCCTGCAATCCAAGTAGATGGCGGCTGACGAGGGAAGACCGGCTGCTTGACTTGGACAAGCACCCCGGCAACAACTCTGTTCCAGATCATGGCCGGTTGCCAAGATGTGACATCTTACGGTCCTCTTCATGAGCTGACGGGATGCTCACGATTGGCCTACCAAGCCCCTTCCAGCATGTGCTTCAGCCGTGCTGTGAGGTTTTCCTGGCCGCACACGGTTCTCGTCTGCCAAAAGGGTGTGGGAGTACGTCCGTAAACGGCTGGTGGGAACGCTGAATAGCTGAACCGGCAGCCCAGGGACGGTCCTCGGGGGTTGAAGAGTGACAGTCTTCTCAACGAACGTCAAATACCCAGGCTTTGAAGGACTTGTGAACGAGAGAGTTAATAACTCGCCGGAGAAAAAAAAGTTGTGAGGAGTTGCGCCTCCGGGATAAGGATCACGAACCTCCGAAAGGCGTGTCACATGATGGGAGTTGGGATCCGTCGTGCGAGAGCGGGTGAACCCATCCAGCTTCGAAGTGTTCACCTGCATGGTCGCCAGAAGCCCTCATCGCCGAGGCCAAAGAGAAGCAAGTTCGGCAATTACCCAGGTTTTGCAAGACCTGTGGACGAGAGCTTTAGCATCTCGACGCAGAGGGACATACGAGGAGCTTGCGCCACCGGGATAAGGACCACAAGAGAAGCTCTCCCAGAGATCCACCAGGCCCCGCGCAAGGCTGGAGTGGGCGTCTTTGATGTTCCAAGGTACGACCTTGATGAGCAACATTCGCCGGTGTGCTAAGGATGGTTACTGACATTTCTACAGACATGTCCCCCGTGAGATGCACACGCCTTCGTGTGAGGCCGGAACAAGCACTCCCAAGTAATCCGAGGTCTGCTTTGATATGCAACAATGAGCCAGATGTCAGAGGTGGTTGCTGACAACCTTCACAGTTTATGATCGAGCCCGCAAGAAAGTTGGTACATGTGGGAGGATGTTGACCTTCGGCTGCACCAAAGCCCACGACAACATCATGGGTGCCCAGCCTGGAGAGGGGGATCAGGTATGACGACATATCTGGATCTAGGTGCATCGCTGATCCTAATCCATTTGACATAGCTCCGTGGCAGGCAGCAGGACACCCGTGTGTGGTTCCGTGATTCTCTACCTTCATCAACTTGATGAACATGGGGCCGAGGAAGTGTTGCGCAAGACGAATGCGGAAACAGAAAGTCATTGGCATAAGGAGGTTGAAAGTGGTGAGAATCACCATTTCCCCTTCGCTATATCTGGTTTCAATTGACACAGAATGCTAGTAACAAGATCAAAGCCAGATCGCTGTACGCTTGGTTAGGCCGGCAAAGGAGAAAACTGTATGGTGTACTCTTCGCCGTCTTCGGTGTGATTTACATCTTGGTAGCTGTGTTGGGAGATCTGAGGTACGTCGAAATGGGGTTTAAGCGCACCGCGTGCGATTTCCTGCCTTTGGTGGGAATATTGTCTGTCTGCGTTGCTAATCACAGTCAAAACCCTTAGGACATCGAGCATTGCACCCTGCCTCAGGTCCTGGCTCAATTGCTCTATCATCACTCCTCCTTATCTTAGACCATGAGGAGCGTTGTCAGAGCTGAGGGATGCTTTCGGGCAATGGGCAATGCAGCTCCGTGCTGAGGGTCAGCAAGGGATGGGAAAGCGAGGCGAGAGTCACAGCCAAGCGAGGTAGAAGGTGAGCCTTGCCCTCACTTTCGAAACCGGGTTTGGACCGCATCTGCTAACACTGGGTCGTCAGCTAGTCAAGGCCTGACATGATCGAGGAGCACTACACAATTTGGAGCTAAAAGGCTCAGCTCTCTGGACAGTGCCCAGAGCGTTTAGGTCATGAGGAGCAGCAACACGCCGACAACACAACTGCAGGCATGTATAGCACACTCTCTGCCTCTGTTTCCGCACAACTAACCCGCTACTGCCGTCAGCACCAGATTTATTCGTACCACCCATGCCAGATCTCCTTACGCCTGCAGCAACATTCAATCTGCCCCAAAGCCCTCGGCGTTTCACTCTTGGCATTTTTTGCCAAGCTTGACTCGTCATCGTCTCCTCTTCCTGACGCCGCCCACCGCGGGTGCCACCTGGGGTACAAACCCAACGCTTATGGCCACAGTCGTGGCTGAGATGAGGGAGAGCCGGAGGGCTTGACCAGCACACTCCACGTGTTTCCGCGTGTTCCTTTTAGGTCATCCGCAGGAGTCGCCACCGGGTCGTCGCCCGCAGAAGTGCTTGGTTCCTGGCACGTCTCCCATCACTAGTTGGGACGTGTGCAGTCGCGCCCATGAAATTCCGTTGCCTGCGAACCAGCTAACTGCCGACCAGCCTACCCAGCCAGGGCAACATGAGCAACGCCGCACATACCGCGCATTTATCACCTTCCGGCTCGCCGCTAATATTGAGCTAGCTGTCAACGGAACAAGCCGGACCACACTCAGTGCGCTATTGCTTCCTCGACAGACTTGCCAGTCTGACATCTGAGGGCAGATGGTGATTTGATCTGGCCAGCCATACCATGGTTCTCGACTCACCATCCTGGCAGCAATTCCATCACCAATATCCCGTGCTCTCTCCTGTTTTTGCACCTGGCAGTTGTACTCTCGCACACTCAACACCCACGGTGGCATTGAAAGTTTTGCTAGGTCCTCAGACGCAAGGGGTTTATTTCGCCGGACTTTTACAACAGGCGCCCTACCATTGGCTCCGGTGGCTTTTGATGGCGCCTGGTGTGAGTCTACCACTCTAACATCACTCACCCAAAACTTGGAGACTGCAATCAACATTGGTACCGCACCATGTCACCGGTTTGTCGATCACGAATATGTCCGTTCATGATCCTCTCCGAATATGCGGTCGGGTAAGCCATATGCGAGCCGGACCTTTCCCAGGTTCTGGCTCCAGCCATGCCTTGGCCCTGGGGTTGGCACACGTCAATAAGGAGGTTCGATCCTATTCACAGGTCTGGCTGCGACTCTAGGCGTCGCTTCACGCTCCACCTGCGTAGACTGATTTTTAGGGCATTTGCCGCTTCAAGTCACCTCACAATCAGCTAGCGATCACACCCTTCATCCCGCAGTCCACAGCCTCATATGATCCAAAGACGGGCTTCTCCTCGGCTTGAACTGGTTCCTCAATGCCGTGGAGCTCGATAGGTCAATATCAGTTGGTACCGGACAATTCTACGAACGAGACATTTGGTTCGACCTTGTCTTGCCAGCTCACCTCGTGGCTCTCGATGCCACTTCCCTTGAAGCAGCAATGTACGGCAATTGGTCATCCTCAGACAAGGTGTCTACTTCTACACTTGTGGCAGCGGGTATTTCGATGTCTCCTCGCATGGGACACCCTATCAAGCCTCGTCAAGGACGCCTAGGACGGGGCAGCGGCTGTCGCTGCCATGCTATGAGTTGGAACTCGCTCTACACATGGGATGACCTTCAGCCCTTGGCCTTGGGCGTCACAGTCCATAGAGCACTCGTTGAATCCTTCTCGGCCTCAGAGCGACTGCCAATGTTCCAAGCATTGCACCTGAGGCCAATTATGTGAAACCTGCATCATTGACAGGAGTCGGGCCACTATACTGTAGGGCAATAACGCGCATATGACGGTGGCGCTTGGTATGGATACGACGTCAGCTTCGGCGCCACAGCGATACTCGACTTCGATCACGGAGCGAACTTGCGCGGGTAACAAAAATTGGCTGTGCACTGAGACCGACTTCTGTCAGTGATAGCGCTTGGTCTGGGTGATGACCCATGTCGGTTGACTGGCACCGAGAGCAGTTGCCTTGGACAGGCCAGCACAAGTGCTACCTCACCGCAACCCAGCCAGAGTACATTGCTGTCAATGCCATTACCATGCCATGGTACGCCAACCGCTCACCAGGGCTGAGGCAAAACCATTATGACGCTTTCACAGACCCCTTCAACCAACACCGCAACCTCAGCGCAATCACCTGTTGTGACGGATATGCTGACGACCCTTGTCATTTGCCTGGCCTCACCCTGAGGGTGTACCATGTCAAGCTATACCCTAGCGATATTATGCGCTGGTCTTAGGAAGTCCAAGACAGGGGCTACCTTTGGTTGCGCACAAGTGCTACCAAGTCCACGGCCTACTACCGTCATCGCAAGGAGTGAGAGGGCTTCAGAAGTACATCTGCTGACGATTGCCTACTTCAATTGTGCACTACGTTGTTCCCACCGTGGTTGGCGTTGGCACTACCAAACACTACGAAACATCTCTCTAACATCGAGAGACTGTTGCGGATGGAGACTCTGTCGAACTGTACAGACCATGGACTACGAATACGAGGACCACGATTGCACTCGCACGGTTCCACAGAACGAGTCCGGCCCCTACTCTGTCAGCACCTGGCGCCGTATGATGGTGGAGATCCGCTCGTTGATCATCGCCCTATGCATCGGCAGGATTGCCCCTGGGCACTAGGTTTTTGCCCCCTAGGAGGCCGAAGCCAATTGCCATGACCTGAACATCCGGCCGAGGGTGTGCTTCTCCTCATTTTGGTCTCCAACCTCGTTCCGCAGCCCAAGTTCGACATGGACCGAGATGCTGAGCTGCTAAAACAGCCGAGGCGTGTAATCGAGGAAAGGGCGCGAGCAGCTCGAAAACAACCTGGCCCTCGCCACTACGGGGCTGAAGATATATGCGTTAGACCTTCGAGGAAGCAGTATTCAGCAACAGGAGCGCCATGCTGGAGCAACGGTCAGGCAAGACGTCCTTCATGGACTAGGCGACTATCGAAGCCGCCGGCGAATCTGACCAGTGGCCTGAAATCCGTGTGGGGAGCATCGTCAGCAAGCTTTCCATTCCACTAAGACTCCAAGGTCTCCGAGTTTGACGCCAAGCCCGCCACCCCGGACCCGGACGCAACCAATGTCAAGCTCAGTCGACAAGTCCGTCACCCCCCTCAACGACTACCTCTCCGGGAACGAGTAGTTCGACCTCGACGCCGCCGAGACGCAAAAGTCCCCCCAAAAAAAACCCTCAACCACATCGCAGCTTACTGATGGCCATACTCAACAGCCGAGCTAAACCCCGAGTCTATCAGCAAGGGTTACGAGCCAGTTGTCGCAAGAAGGCGGAACAAGAGCAGCGAACGAAGGTATCGGCGCCCGGGCTGATCAGAGTTTGACACCATATCGGAGTTGTCCCTTCCTGTTCTACCACAGCCGGTGCTGCAAGCACATGGAAGTAGGCCGCTGTCAAACGTGCTAACGCCTAGACCTGGTTACAAAATGGGAAGATCGAGGAATACGGGGCCAAAGATGATGAGGACTCGTCTGATCTAGGTGATGATGAAGAGAAGGGAAGGAGCGTCTGCCAACGAGTCCGGCGATGGGGAGGTGGATTATGAGAACAAACCACATGGAGGACACGGACCACACTACCGAACATGCTGGCCCGGCTGTCACAGCCAGTGGGAAGCCGACCGAGCACTGACGCGCCCGCGTACCGTGAGAAATGGTATGTCAAGCACCCCTAAGTTCGGAGCTGTCTAGCACAACTCAGGGTGGCCGAGTTGGAGGTTTGACCACCGTCGTATGCTTGGAAGACGCTTTCCATATGCACAGGAAACTACGCAGAGTGCTCCTCGAGTTGATCGGGACGGGGTTGGAAGCATGAACGTATGCAGCGCCGAGAAGCCCTCGTCTCCACCACGACCAGGCCGCCCGTCCTTTCTTCTCTCCGCTTTTCTCGTCGTCCGCGAATGACTGCCGGTCGCGTTAGACGCGATTATTGTCTGACTTTCCAAGGCTGCCGCGTGCCCTGTTTGTGACCGAGTGGTAAGTGCGCTGTGGCGACGACGGGGGGCATACGACTCGCCGCCGCTGGGCGCCGACAAAGTGCCGCGGCTCCTACTCCGGGCCGTGCGGGCGACCATCCGCCTTGCCGCCGTCACATCCGGGAGGGGCCAGTGTTGCTGCCTGGTGACTGGGTACGCTGTGTGCTACCCTTGCAGCTCCAGACAATATACTCAGCTGGTGGGCAGAATGCGGTCGTTCGTTTCTCTTCCTCCTGTTGTTGCTCTGTCATCGTTGCTTGTTAGTTGGACCGAGGTTTGGGCGCTCATCGTGGACTCGCATCGTAAAGACTCGTTGTGTACGATGTCGTAGAGGGTCGCCGAGGAGGCTCGCTACCCTGCTCGCCGGTGCTGCAGACGTTGTCGCTCGACGTGTTCGCGGCGTAGCCTTGCGTATCCTTCTCTTTCGAGTGCCCTGTAGGCTGGGAGAGGCAGTCGTGTGTCGATATGGCTTAGTTCTTGAGTAGCCTCGACAGAGCTCGACGAGGAATGCCTCGGTTGAGGACTCATAGGTTCGAATCGCAAGCCATCGCTGTTGTCCAACTATTCAACGAAGCAGCGAGTCTCCGGTGATACATCGAGGTCGGGTTGGGAGGCATCGAGGATGTTTCGAGGCGTTAGGCGTTCAGAGATGTGCGTGGTATTCCGGTAGAATCTGGAGAGGCCCCTGTCTTAGGTTGCGAAATCGGTGAAGACTTGTAGGGCTGGTTGCTGGGAAAGCACAACGTCAGGCCCTTTGTCCGCGAGCGACGCGGCTCCATTGCGGCAACTCCCCAGGCTCAGCAGCCGGGGGCCAAACCAGTGGCCGTTGTAGGCCGACTGGTGGCAAGTCGTTGGAGTGGGTTCACTTTGGCTTCCTACTTTAGCCACCCACAGCTAGTTGGGCCAGAGCGGAATTCTGGCCTTTCCAGAGTCTGCCAGACTTCATCACACAATCACGTTTTCTTGCAGTTCTCCATCTCCGGTACACCACGCACTTCCACATCCTCGCGTCTATCACACGCCGATCTCTGCAACGTCCCGCAGACTCGTCAACATCTGGAGATGGACGAAGCCGCGAAGAGAACACGACATTGCGGCTCCCACGCTGGCTCGGTTCTCAGCAGAGTCAACCGATGCGGACGGACGGAGGCGATACAAACCCCTTTAGATGAGTGTAGCGAGCCTGCCAAGACCCAGCATCGAGCACACTCGCGACGTCGTTGACGACACATTGGGTACGAGTCCCGCCTCCTTGCCGGGGGATCTTCCGCCAGTCACATTATCCCGTCCTTCCAGATGCACAAATTGAATTGCTGCCTGCGCCACGGCTACCATGGCAGACCACCACTCTTCACTCCGCCGAGCAATCACTCTAAAATCCTTACCACGATCCATCCGGGAACACAGCAAATGGCCGATCGGGCAGACCACCAACCCGCAACCCCTCCATGCCGAGCAAGGGTGGCACTCCGACAGCCGCACACCCGGCGATCCGCATCCAGGAAGCTCGCAGCCAGCTTGGTAACCATTCGGTTCCAGGGTGAGACGTCAAACCTCGTCAGGACAAGACAGGTGAAAAAGGGTCAAGCTCCGGTAGCTTGTTTTGCAGCACGGAGGTCCTCCTCGCCGAGTGAGTGCCTCTGACGGGGGATACATTCCCGCCATTCAGCCGGAGAAAGAGTAGCCCCGGAGGAGCTCATGGTTGCGGAGCAGACGGAGGCCGAGGTTGGAGACGTGTAGAGCTCTCCTCTGGCGGTCAACACGCGATCAGGTCAGCAGGTATCCCTCCTCCTCCCGTGTTCCGCTCTTTTGACAATGCTTCTCCCATAGGACGCACCATCCTGACCCTCAATCAATCCAACGTTGCCCTCCAACGGGGCATGCCTGACGAGGCCACCTCAAACACATTTTCTACCACATCCCCCTCTCCCCTCCCCCAACCATTGGTGACATTGAAATCGCCGGATGAGGGCTGTATGCGCTGGATGACCGACCGCTTGAGGGACGTCCGCCTTCGGCGATCGGCAGGGCAGAGATGTGATCGCCTGGCTTCTCTTTGTCACCGCTACGCACATTTACGAGCCGGGTAGGTCCAGCTCTTCGACTCCCTGTCCTTGTCCCAGCGTTAACGAGCAACTCAGTTCCCGATACCCCGAGCACCTCGCCGATGCGGTGGACTACGCGGCCTACGGGTAGGACATGTGCGCGCCGCGTCTCCCGGCTGTTGTGGAGCGGGAGGTTATGTTTGCCAACCTCGCCAAGGTCGAGTCCTGCTCAGCGGCGGCTATCAAGCTGTCCGGGTCGCGGGATATGTAGGGGTTTGTAGACGACGAGCATGCGGAGGTGTGAAGCGTCTACGTTGCTGAGCATTGTCGATGATACAGGCTTCTGCGCAGAGACATGTAGGATTGTGGTACAGAGGCGTGGAAAATGTGGAAACACTGGGGAAGCATGCCGGTCGGTATTGGGGTGATCAATATGTTGTTCAACGGACATCGCCTGTAACTAGCAAATCTGCTGGTCGCCGGAGGCAAAATAATTGACGGAGGAACAGTTCGTACGCAGTTGATATCCATTGATGAAATCGATGTGTCTTCCTTCTCTCGAACACCGAGTCTTTCGGCAACATTGCCGCCATCTTGTCCGCCTCCTAGCCATTCTGGATAAACATTCCCTCAGTAGACGCATGGCCCACTGCCACTTCCGGTCGGTGATAACCACAAAATTTCACCCCGATTAACCTTGAAACTAGCTCGGTTATTGAGGCTGACATACTCGTGGACAGATATATACGACTTCACGATCGGCGCCGCGGCCGGAGGATGGTCGGCAGAGGGCTCATCTCTCGTTCTGTGGCAATGAGATCAGCATGACAGTCCGCCAGGCCGTGGGTAACGAGCTATAGTTGGAAACGTTTCTCGTGGCATAAAGATTAGCGCGTCCCGATGTCCCAATCAGACACATGACTCGGGGGCCGCACGTGAGTACTAAGAGGAATTGCATCTGAACCATAACTTTCCACGTCACGGGGATCCAGCCAACCGAGTGTATCGTCCACGTCGAGCTGCGTGTCAGCCCCTAGCCGACTGAGTTAACCAGCCCGCCGAGATGTATTAGCGTACCGCGTGCTGTGGCAAAGACAAATCTGTGAGGTTGGCCGGCGAGAGTCCTGAGGTGCACGGTCCCGAGGTATATCGTGCTGTCCTTCGGCATTGCCGCTGCCAGCCAATACAAGGGGCCCCGGAGACCTGATGATGGAGTGGAAGAACCAACGGAGATGGAGGCGCCAGTGCCCCCACAGTCATCCCAAGAGCCTTCGATGCGTGACGGACACGGAGATTGCTGGTGTAACGAGCACCAGCCGGGCATTCAACCTCCCCCCTTTGGTGGTTTGATGGGATCGTTAAGCCGTGTGCTCTGCCTTCCACACGTCTTGACGCATAGCAACGATCGTGGTGAGAGCCATGGCAGTGGGCTAGCTTAATGCCCGCTCGCTGACGTCTCGTCAGCTTTGCTTTGCGCCGTTCGAGCAGACGAACTGGACAATCATCACCCTTGCGTCTGCCCGGCTGTAACGAGAACGTCGACGTGGTGTCGCCGCGCGACCTGCAGCCCTATATTCCCGGGCGCCAGAACGTTCGCTACCCCTTGACGCCTCTCCTAGGCACGGGACCAAGGCCACAGCCTTGAACCTACACTGATTGCGAGTGAGGTTCAGGAGGTTACTTGTATTCGGAGGAGCTATGTGATGTCGGTTACTGTTGCCGGAGTCGCAGCATCACACCTCGTGGTACCAGATGGCTGCTCCGCATTCTGCGAGCAATGCTCACGCTGGAAACGCCGAAGTACCCAGAGCTCGAATAATTGGATGGTCACACCCCATTGACGGAGGATGACAGCTTGCCGAGGGGGATGCGGACGTAACGGGAGGTCCGGATCAGGCGCAACCTTTGGCAAAGGAGCTTCCAAGCCCTGGTGGCGCTTTGGAGAAAATATTCGTGGAGTAAAGAGCCCTCACAAGTGTGGAAGATCTCGGACATTCACGTGGGGCCACCTGGAAATTCCGAATCAGTCGAAGCCGGGTCCGGTGAAAGTTGGGCGCCGACGTGAGACTGGGATCAGCCGTCGCTTGGTGATTCATCCTAATCTCGATGATGAACCTCGAGTGCCTGCCCCGTCCTCCGAACCGTGATCGTGAGATCTCTTCATGAAACCTAACATGGCCGAGCTATGGTACAATTAGCGATCATCCTTCTGTCTATCTGGTTTGAGGTGCGTACCACGGCTGAGGTGCAAGATCAAGCGCCGAGGCATATGCTCAACTAAGCATGCCTGGTCTCGGTGCGCGTTAGTAACCACGGCCCGTAGCCGGTGAGGTGTAATAAGCCAGAGACATGGGCGTGTCCCTAAATCAACAGCGTAAGTCAAATAATAACATCAACCGCGAAGAAGGTATCATATTCTCCACCATATTGCGCCAAAGCAGTCCTTGAGTATCGAGTAAGGGAGGCTCAGCCAACCCGCACCAACCCCCATAGAATAGATCCACTGATGCAAACTAGAACTCCCGTCCGTCTCCTAATCCATGCGGAGTAGGATTCTGTCCAGGCTCTGGCATCAGATGCGTGAAGACACGCAAGCTAGCTGTGCCCTGCTGTGTCCTTCATTACTCCCAAGCAGCAGGAGATCTGCGCCCAGGTTCGGTAGATGGAGCTCAGAGAAGCTCACTTGCGGAACAAGAAGCGGCCAAGACAACGCAGGTTGCGGGCTACACTAGCGGTACCACAACCTGCATCACCCGGAAGAGCACCCCCGACACGGCCGGCGGCTCCAACTGTGGGAGAATGATGGGCACTCGGTACAGCGGCTGTCGTGAAGGCGCGGAACTACTTCCCAGCGGCACGGCCCAGCATGACACGAGGCAGGCGACCGAACTTGGGGTGGTTGTTGTTCTTGGCCACGAAATTTTCACGCTGGGTGTCGGCGAGTTGCTTGACAACCCTGGCGAGGTCGGCATAGACAATGGTGACTTTTGGGTGATTCAAGGCCTGCTTCATGTGAGATGGCAGTTATATTAGCCACTGTTCTGTACTGCAGTGTCAAAACAGGAGGAATGGGGGGCGGGGGGTACAACTTACTGCTCCTTGTAAGGACGCTGATAGCCGCCGCGTGGACTTGGAGTGTCGTCCTCCACCGATAGAAAGTCGGAAGCCCACAGAGACGACCGACTTGTTGAGGATGTCGCGGGGGTCGATGGCGATACGCACAGCAACGCGCACGGGGACTCTGGCCATGAAGATGCCCATCTTGCAGCCCTTGTCGCTGGTGGCCAGCTTGAAGACGATGGAGGAGAACGTCTCCGGGTCAGTGCCATATACGACGACGTTATCGTAGTTCGGGTCCTAGCTACGGCCCTCGTCCAAGGAGACTCCGGGGTGGTCGATAATGAGACCTGGCTGGTTCTTCAAGAGCATAGCGTTGCCGTTGGTCGTGGCCAGGAACGTCTCCATCTGACCAGCCTCCTCGCGATAGAGACGTTTGTTCAGTCCGGTGTTGGCGGACATCATGGTCGTGAGGGTGACATGGCCGTCAAAAGTCTGTGACTACGAGTCAGTTGACCAGGGAAGAAGAGAGCTGAAGGCGCGAAACCGGCTGCGCGGTCAAGAGTTGGATTGAAGCCTTGGCCGCGATTCGCACACGCGCAGGCCGGCCAAGGGTCGAACTCAATAACAAATTGCAGAGGCGGAACTGGAAGCACCGTGCACTTACCGACGCGAGGCAAACTCCTCCACCCAAAGTGCTGTGAAGCTCCTTGAGGCAGTGCTGAAGGGCAGAGTAGTTGCTACGCTTGTCGATGTCGAGCTCGAGGCGACGGATGCTGCCAATGAGTAGTGGCTCAGACTGGAACTGGAGCTTGTGTATCGGAGAGGAGGTAGCGGCAGTTATGCACCAGATGGTACACAGTCGAGACAATGCCTCTGACGCTCCGAGAAGCACCAAAGCGAATAGGGGTAGCAAAGGTAGCGTCTTTGATCCGCAGCTCATTCACCGGGGTGAAGCCTGTGACGTTGATAGCATCCTGGAGGTTGGAAAAGAATGCTTGTTAGCCTTGCACGTCCTTTTGACCGTCGTCAAATGCGAGAGCACCCACGCACCCGCTAGCATGGCCGCAGCTGTCCTCGCCTCAAGCCGCGACAGCAAGAGGACAGGGGGCGCGGTAACTTGCGAACAGCACGCCGATATGAGAGTGAGGGAGGTGACGAGGCGTATCATGATGAGCGAGTACCCCTTGCATGGTAGCGAGCACAGGCATGTAAGAGTTAACGGCGCGTTGCTCTGGTATGTAGAGGGCGAGGGTCTCAGGCATGGGGCAAAGTCTACGAATGGATCAGCAATCAATCATAGCTAGTAGGGCTGGAGGAGTTGGAGACGGATGTAATTGCTGCGCTGCTGCTCGCAGGGCGCACAGGAGCGAGGCTGCGGTACCAAATTCTGGCACGACCCGACTCCGGAAGTTGTACCGTATCTCCTTCGCAAGGACGCATCGTCAGGAGAGCACCTCGGAAACGATGGCAGGAACAGGCCGGGTTGTCGTCGACCAGTTCAATAGTCATGATTGTCTCCGTGGAGCGCTGGCTGGCTCGTCCTCGACCAAGTGCAAGGGGGCCTTTCCGCTTATGCTACAATAGCAAGTCCACTGTGAGTGTTGTCTTGTGTGGGTAGAGTATTTCAGCTAATAGCACAGCAATTCCGTGACAATCATATTAGGACGGATTGTCGGAAAGGGGCCTTATGGTAGCCGGGTCTGCATTTATTTACAAAAGGCCACGAGTGCAAATGTGTGTTGAGATAATGATCGGCTCAAAGTGCGACGGATGCTCCTTGCTCAACTCAGTCACCTCGATCTCCGATGATCATTTGGCAGCCACCTTTTGCTGACCGGAAAGCCCCTTCTCGGCATCCAGGCCATCTCATCTGACATCTTCTCGTCCCCGCGGCTCCCTGGATCTCTGGCAACACCTTGTTGGTCTTGAGTCTGGGAGATAAAAGGAAAGCAGCGCGAGTCATGCTGAAGGATCGGTTGGAGCGCTGAGTTAACGAGCGGGGAGCATTCTTGCATCAGATAATGACTCCGAGCACTGTTTCCGTACCAACCACGTCGCAAGTCTACCACTACGAATCACAAAAGCCGTCGCCAGTATCGTCCTCCTCTCGTGACCGAGCACGGTACAGACGATCCTCTGCGCCTCCTAACATCAATGAGCCGAGCAAGGACAAGACTAGCCAGATGACTGTGCAAGTCGGTGATCGGCCAAAACTTGGGCTTGCCGTCGCCCCGGCGGTTGGGGCAGTTGCGAAGAAGAATAGCTATGTTTGGTTCCATAAGGAACGCCGAATAGAGCAGAGAGGGCGGCACTGCTGGCCTGCCATTGGACTGATGATGTTATGCTCGGATCCGGTACGTTGCCTTCCCACGTCGCCCGTACTTGGCTTCTCAATACTGTAATCACTACAACGTAATACTGACCCCTAATGTCAAGTACAGACGACCGCATTATCCTCTCCTGCAACAGCCTTTTCCCGACCATCCCTCTCCTAATACACCCTCGTTCCACACCCGCCGCTCTCGACAAACCTTCTCTCGACATCTCTCTATCGACATTTCTTGCCACAGTCTGTAGGAATAGAGGAGGAGGCGAAGCTATCAATCGCACTGTCTCGGTCAGCGGTTCAGTTTCCCTCATGCGCTACACTCCTCTCTCGATACTTCCTATCAACACTCCCTCTACACCGAGCCCATCAGCCAACGATGACGAAGACCCGCTCGTCCGCCGTGCGGGACGAGTTTCGGCCGAACGCGACGGACAGCGCGGCAAGCAGCAACCACGACAGACACCCAACACTCGGCTGTAACGGGGTGCTTTATCGGGTGTTCTGGCTTGGTAGAGCGGGCGTGTACTTTACGACGAGGCTGGTCGCTACCAGTGTGGTCAGTTACCAGAGTCAGAGTTACTAGGGTACGTCTCGATATATATGCAGGCCTACCTTGACGCTCAAACATCAGTTGACGCCGATCTAATAGCTCGTCGCGTTTGTGATCTCGGTCCTCCACCTTTAGCCCCCATGCCGCGACGGATTGGCGTGGAGGAGTCGTCAGACGGAGGGTCTTGTGCTTCTTAGAACACAAAGGGATTATGCACTTGTGCAGTACCTGTCCATCTGCACTTGCTCCGCTGCTGTATGTCTGTTCCTTTTCTTGAGTGGCGACCCATGCCATCGGCAAGAGAGAGGAGTGGAGGAAAGCATCCAGGCAATGGTACCAATCCGGCGCAACGTTCGAGAGGTGTGGGAAACTGTGGACATAGCGGATCTGGAAGAAATAAGGGTTACATCTTACGCAAGAAGAGCGCATGCTACGCCGTCGCAAGGCATTCAGCAACGCAGCCCAAGATGGATGGAGCGACGCCAATGACAAGATAGAAAGTTCTAAATCCAATCTCTGAAGAAGCAATGTGTGTTCAATGATCCTCTACTTATTATGAACAGAGCAAAAACCGAACACGTATGCATCCTCAGCATCGGCACACATTCAATGGCAAGGCAAGTAGTATCGGTCTTAATGCCGGATGATGCTAAGCGTCCCTTGCCAGCTTTGACATCGAAGCTGGAGAGAAGTTTGCCTAGGTTAGCCGTGCCTGAAGTCTCTAGAGGAGCGTCCTGACCACGCCAGGCGTCTATCAGGCTCGTTGGAAAGTCCACACAGAACGAGGCTCGTCCTCAAAGCGATGGTGTCTGCATATGCTGTTTAAATCTAGTAGCAAGTCCCTGCTGACATTCTTGGGCGTCCAGCTCAGAAGTGATGCCAAAGGAGAGACTCTGTCGTGTCGTCGAAAAGTGTCGAGCTCAGGGTGACACGCATTACACCATTTCGACATCTATCCCTCCAGCATCATTCCACACAGGCGTTCATATTCTGTCGAGGTCTCCCGGAGGAGCGAGTCTGCGTTGTCCAATTGTAGCGCCTCAAATGCTCTGACAGCCTTGCCGACAAACTGGTATCGGATTTTGTACGCTTTGAGGGTGCCGGCAAGCCGGTTCCTCTCGTTCTTTGCCGTTGTCTTGGCCTCAGCCGTGCTATACGGAGCCTCGTCCGCCTTCGACCAAGCGTCCAATGATACCCGCAGACCCTCGACTGCGTCTTCCAGTCGTCTGAGCTCTTCTTCCAGCTTGCGGGCGTTGGTTCCCAGCGCTTTCGTGACGTCTAGGACCCTTCCGGCTCGTGCTTGTCGTTCCCCATACTCGCGATTTAGCTTGCGAGCAAATGCGCCAAGGTGCTGTCGCCGATGATTGCCCTCTGCGTCGGCGTCTTTGCGGAGCCACTCGGCGAGATCGTGCCCTCCTGGTGGTGGCGGTGTCGCTCGGCTTCGGTGCGGGCTGGGATCAGGCATGATGTCGTCGCGGACGGCGAACAGCTCGGGCCAGAGGTCTGCCAGAGCAAGGGATAGCGTGATACCGGATAGCAGGGCTGCGAATGCTGCCCGCCACAGTCGAGCGTCCAGAGTGGCAGGAATAGGCTGCCCACAGCTCAGGAGGCAAGCAAGCGCACAGGCAAACACGCCGCAGTTGACTGCGTCGTTCTGCTGGGGACCCTTGGCGGCTTCGACTGTGAACTGCGCGACGCCATCCTTCGCCGCAGCAGCACCAACGCGGCTCAGGATATCGCGGGCCTTTGCAATGCTATAGTCCCAGTTGAGAGAGTCGTACACCTGGGCCTTCTGTCGCTCGATATCCGCGACTGCCAACACCCAGTGAGTTCCCCCGACATTGACGGCGAAAGCGACCTTCTCCATGAGATCACCCTCTGGGGTACGAACAATGAATGGCACGTCGTCCAGATACACCTCCGTCCGCCGTGGCTCCAGACGAAGGGCTGGCATGGTGGCCCATCCGGGTTGACCATAGACAAAGCAAGACACCAGCGTCTCGACATGGCGGCTGTTGAGGTATGCCGAGGGGTTTTTGAGTTCGGCGATATCTTGTGGTGACATCGCATCCGGAAACGAGCCGCCAGGTGGAGTTGTGGCTGCAACAATTGGCCTCGCAACGTCTAATACTGGGATTGGCGATGGTCGCGGGCGCTTTCTCAGATGCCCGCCAAGGTCTGGTGATCCGGGCGCTTCCGTCGGAGCAGCGGCCGAGCGCTTCCTTGCGGAACTTCCGATGACGGAGTCGTCTTGGTTGAAGTCGGCCAGAAGGAATTCGCTGTTGTCATTGTCCCTGCCACCACCGAGACTGCTACCGAGTCTCAGGAGAGGATCGTGGTCTTCAGGATCAGGGGCCACAACACTGTCGTCCGTTCTGGTGATGACGGAAGGAGAGTTTTGTCGTCGATCCTCCTCTGTGCGAGCCACTTCTTGCTGCTCCTCCTGTTTCTTCTCCTCTTCCTGCTTTTGCTGCTCCTCCTGCAGCTGAACAGGCGGCGGCGGCATCAGGTCTTGGTCGTGCTGATCTGCTACCTGGGCTGGTTGTTCAGGTAGTTGTTGGGGGAGTGGCATGACTGGTAGCGGAGGGGGAGGTGGCTGTTGCACAGGAGGGACGACTGCTGGCGGAGGGGAAGGTGCAGCTGGTATAGCCTCGTCCATGTCGACCCACTTCAGGCGGCGGGTGGGTGCGGGGTTCGGGATCCGGGCGAAGACACACTGCTTTCGCCCCTTGGCCGTGCTCAAATCATAGCCATTGATCTGGGCGAAGTGGTCCAACATTGCTCCGTACCATTCTGCTCCGTTGAAGTCGGCCGGGGTAATGTCACATTGCTTGATCCGATTGTAGAGATTTGCCCAGGTCCGGCCGGTCGCAGACGCGCCGGGAATGAGAGCACTGCTTGCCCCAAAGTACAAGGAGAGCATCTTGGAGTTGTCGAGATTGAGAAACCTGGCAAAATCGGCTTTCGTTTCCGGTGTCCCTTCTAGCCAGAATTCTGTCAGATACTCCTCGCCAAACTCGGCCGCCAGACATCGCAACAAGGTAGCCTGGCTGATGGCGGATGCGGCCCAGAGGGGGAAGTTAAAGTCGTCGTCCGCTGTATCTCGCCGACAGTACGTCCATATGACTAACCGCCATTTGCGGCGTGTTCTGCCCTGCGACTCATCTTGGTCGGCGTTGAGATCGACAATTGCATCGTGCATGATGGCGGCCCACTCGCCGCCAGTCAGAAGGCTGTCATTGTTGTCGTCGCCCACCGTAACTTCCGAGTCCGATTCGTCGTCCCGCTGGTCTCGCGGACGTGTCGTCCTCGGCATTTTGATGGTTTGGTGTTGTCCCTAGATAGAGACAGTCTGTTTCCGGGCCAAGACTTCGCTCGTTTTTTCCCGAGGAGGCTGTACGTCGGTCGACAAAGATCAACGGGTGTTGGCGCTGAAGGTGCGCTGTGAACTGCGACGAGGTTAACCGCGCATAAACGGCGGGGAAGAATGTGAGGGCAAAAGACGTGAGATGGTCAATTCGGAGAAGAGAGAAACGTAGATGCTGGCTACGCTCGAACAGAGAAGTCCGCGACGATGCGATCACTAGAAAAGGGTTGCGAAACGAGAACGACTCCGGTCAGGTGGAGATGTCAAGTCGGGGCGGTACGGTCGACGAGCTGTGGTATCTTATCTGGTGGCCGGTGCAAACCGGCCCTATCGGCCCCACATTTCGGGACATCAGCGGAGCTCGCTATGGTGACATCCGGCTTTGATGAGGCAACGTTCAGTCGGAAAAAGCATGACATGGTTGGAATCAGAGACATCTGCTCGTTGGGAGGTGGGTTTCTTGAAGTATGTTGACCGGTGACGGCTGAGAGAGCGGTGGTGGGTGCCAGAATAGTAGGCTTGGCCTAATTTTTCCAGATGCGATGGTCCCCGAATCGACCGTTCCAACTGCAACAGCTCAACCAGTTCGAGGCTTTCCAACGACAACCCATATGATTTGGAATCCCTCCTCTCTGGGCTACGGAGAGACATAGGTATGTGGTCTTCGGCCTTCCGTATGCACGAAGCCGGGGATGCTGACCGCCGATTTTCGTATTCCAGATCACAACTACGCACAGACGGACCCGTTTAGAAAATCCATTTGGCCACGGCGTGCCTGTACCCTCCGCACATCCCATTCAAGTGCTATTTTTACTGCTTGATAATGTCGATCCGGATGTGTTTTCACTGCAACGTGGCCGGCATCCGAGTGCATCGGGGCCGCATTCGGGTGACAAGGCCCGCATATGTGGGCACGTCACCGTTACTGCCGGTCAAGGAAGGAGCGGGAGCATGCGTGCCTTCCCTCGATCATCCAAGAACATCTGACGGAATACACGGTGCGGCTGACCAACCCTCACCCAAGTAGCTTGCAACGTCTCCAGCCTCCAGCCTCCTGGAGCACACCGGGAAGGCAGGCGGTTTCATCCATGGCGCCTTGAGCAACTGTCCCGAGTGAACGGCATAATCTGGGACAGGATGGTGTCACTGCGCATCCAGGCGGCGGCGGCACGTCGCAATAGGCTCGAGGAACGAGCGTCGACGGCCGTGCGTGGTTAGCGCCGAGGTCGAGGAGCAGGATGAGGTGGCCATCTACTCCGCTGCTGTGTTAGACCAATCGGTGTGCGCCAGTCCATTGGGGCCCAGCTGTTTAAGCAGCCCTGGGTCAGACGTCAGGCGCGAGATTTCGCTTGTGATGTCGGCGTTATGGAACGTTACCAGGTCCGAGACGCCATTCTCAGATCTTCCATTCGTCCTGCCTGGTAACTTCTGATCATTACCGGTCTGCGCGCCGGGCTTTCCTCACTGCCGGATCTTCCCCTCCCGTCCCAACGCCCTCATCTCGGAGCTCAGGACCACTGTTCACCGAGAGGTCAAAAGCCTGTGACCCAGGTATGCGATGGTTCCCTCTGCGTTCTTCTCCAGGACTTTGACGCTAAGCCGGCACGCCTATCTGGCGTCGACCAGCGCTCCCAATCTATCTACCCTTCCGAGTTCACCTGGAAGCTTGCTCCAAAGCTCACGGCGAAGGATGCACACCTCACTTGCAACGATATTCTCCAATACCCGACGCTTATTTTGTCTTTCGGCGAGAGTGCGGAGCGCAATGGAAGTTCGAAGGTGAAACACGATAATGGAGAGGATGAGGAGAAGCAGCGGGCAGTCACTCTTGCTCGCAGGCGAGGTATGTCTCGGTTTCGAGACTACTCTGACAGATTGTTCTAATGGCCTATCTCAATCTCCTCCACGGCCTCATTCTCCTCGCTCATCTCCTGTATCTCCACCTCCTCTCTCCTCTCCACCTACCCGAGGAACCCTTGCGCCTCCCACCCCCTCCTCCTCTCCATCTCCTGTCTCCTAACGTTCTTCTCCTTCACCCTTCTGCGCCTCGCCATCCCCAGCACCCCCAGTTCCATCTGCCAGGTCTGCTGCAGCACCCTCTGAAAGTGACCCACCCCCGGCTCTACAGGAGGGGACGAAGTACCCCACATACACCTCCACCTTCTGGCCGGAGGTAGTCTGCTGCACCGCGGGAACCACCCGTGCCCTCCCCTGTCCCAGCTCCTCGACGCGGAGGACGAGCGCCTCCATCTCAGCGAGGAAGTATGCGCGCCGCGCCACCAGACGGGGATCTCCGCAGTTGCCACCTCGATAGCGTCAACAGCCCTACGGAACACTTGCGCCTCGGGCTCCGCCTTGAACTCGGATTCCCAACCTGGCTGGCGGGATGTGAGGCAAACTCTCCCCCGTACACCCTGCCATACACCGCCTGCCCTGCCACCGGAGCCACCATTATCACCACCACCAGGAGGCCCCACTCCCGCCCATCCGCCCAGCGATGACCCCTCAAGTGCGAACTCCCAAGTACCCCACGTCATATCGCTCCTCACCCTGCTCGTCAGCACGCAGAGAACACCCTGGAACTGATCGTGCAACGACTCCAGCATCAGGCAAGGCCGAGGCTCCCGCTAAGGCGTTGGTCACCACGACGGCGTCCATACACCCGTCATTGTTGTACCCCCGTCAATCCAGGACAGCGGGACAGGGTGTTGTTGGGGGACGGATCCGCCCGCAGCGAGTAGCGTCGCCACCAGCCCGTTCCTCACGCTCTCGAGCAGGCTCACCACGGGATGGGGTAGCCCGTGGCTCATCACCGTCACCAGCGTAGATACCAGATCTCCCGTATCGGAGAGGAGGTTGTCCGCTTCTCGTTAGCTGTCGTAGAGATGCTCCGCCGTGTCTGTGTCTGTGTCGGTGCGTAGGTTATCCTCACGGTACCCGGCCTCCGGGGTGCAGGGCGTGCCATGCTACGAGGAGGGAGGAGATGGACTTGCCTGCTTCTCAGTCTCGGGTGAGCGCTGGGACGAGCGCGCCGGGAGGAGGAGGATGGGACTCGTCGTCCTTGTTGTTATTATTGATGTCTCGGCCTACGTCTTCATCGCTGTCGAGGAGGAGCGGGACGACGCGGGGTGGAATGCCGGCGTACGCAGTTGAGAGCTCGAGGAGCTTGTCGACAGGAGGGAGCGGCTGGAGGATGAGCGGCCGCTACTCAGGTCCTCCCTAGCCGCCGGGGACGGCAGTGAACTTTACCACCCTCCCAACCACTCACTCACCCTCCGTTCCCCCACGCCCCTTCATCTGCCTCCTCCCAGGCTTAGGCAATGTCCATGTGTTCGCATTAAGCGTTAGCTTGTACTTGGCGTTGCGCTGCTCGGTCGTCATCCCTTCCTTCTCCAGCGGTGACGACGCCCTTCCCTCGTCCCCATCAACTGCATTATTCCACCCGTCCGCTTAAATTTCCCTCTCTTTGTCTCTGTCCCCTGGAAAGTCTCCAGGCGGAACGATGAAACCGTCTTCATCCTCTTCCCCAACCGCAGCTTGTTTTAGGAGCTTCTTCTTCCCCCTTGGAGGCGGAAAAAGCGCTCTCAATCCCCATGGCCCATCCCAATGTTGGCCACCCGCGTCACTAGCCCCAACGGGATCGGATCTATGCTTCCGATGATGGTGGCGGCACTCATAGAAGAAGCCGGCGTCGTCCTACCGGGCGCGAGTTCTCTGACGACGGAGCCCGGACTGTTCTGCTGCGGTGGAGGGAGGAGTGGCGTTCACGGAAGTGACAGGAGAGACGGGAAGGTTGTCGGCTGCCACCACTAGCTCAATTTACACGGCTGTCATCTCCACCAGCAATGTGCTCGATGGGTTTGTCGGCGCTGGAAAGTTCAACGCCACCCCCTGTCTCTGCGGGTGCCCCTCCCTCCGCCTTCACTGCCTTCCGGTCCTCGTTCTCCTTTCACATCCTCCAACGGCAGCCGTCCCTACCCATCCGCCTGATTTGCATGCAATGTTTTTAACCCAGGTATCACAGCTGTTCCTCAGCCTCCGCGGCTTCTCAAGCCAGTTCAGCAAGACCTCGTCTTCTTTTGGCAAGTCCGCCGTGCTGTACATGTTGGCGGTGGCGCCACACAGACCCTCGCCACGAGCCAGTTCGTCCGGCGGAAGATCCTGTAGTGCGGATGCCCGGGGTCGGAGGAAAGGGAGTCCTAGTGCCGGAGAAACTGCCTGGCGCGGGGGTGCCAAAATGGCGGGGCTGAGGCAGCAAGTGATTTGAGAGGGTTGAGTTGGACGAGGGACTTTTGAGGCCGGAGTGGGGCGGCGGTTGTGGTTAGATGCGGTGGGATGAAGGCGGAGGGTGTGCTAATGATGAGACTACGAGAGTGAGACAAGCCACATGGCACCGAGATTGTCATGCCACGGCGATCGTCCACAAGTCCGGCCACGATGGCTGCAGCCAGTGTAGCATCGCCACTCGGACGGTGGGTAATTATGGATATACGAGCAATGACCGAAATAGGATCTCCCATCAACACAGGAGATGCAACTGGGAGTGGGCAGACGGCACACAAGGAATGAGACCTCTGATAGCCTTTGACCAGAAAACGTAATGCCAGTAGTGCCGTGAAGGATCTGTTGGCGAAAGTCCCGGGTACTCTTCTGGTGTCGCGACCTACGGGCATGCGCTCCCTGCTTGTGAGACTGCTACGCAAGTGCAATACGATCTAGCTACTCAAGATGGCCTCTTTCCGTATGAATGGACCTTGTCACCTTGAATAACCCTACGAATTATATAGAGAAGCGTGTCACGAGATATCCGAAGTTTGCGTAATCCCATCTCTCTCTCTCTTTCTCTCTCTCTCTCTCTCTCTCCCTCTCCTAGCATACAAGTCTAATCTCCCATGTTCAACCCGCAACACCCTCTGCCCCTCTCGCTGCCCGTAAGCCATGTCCCCAGGACCCTATCCTTCTCTTCCCCCTCGTCGCAATCCGCGCCATCCCACTCCCACACGACCCAACCACACCAGCCCAGCCACGCCCCCCAATCACGCCTCCAAGCCCAGTAGGCCCATCCCCTCCAACCGCGCCCTCGCCCTCCCCTCCACAACCGCCGTCCGCTCCACAGACTAACCATCTCCATCCGCGCCTCCTGCGCCACCCTGTCGGGGAGAGGACACCCAGCGGTCGTCACTCTGAGCGCGTGGCGGAGGTCGTCATCCTCCTCCTTCTTGGGCCGGGGGGGTGGTAGGAGGAGCATGGGGCGACAAGAGGTCATGGATGGTGTCGATCCTGGCCCCCCACTCGCGGAGCTCAGCGCGGGCGCGATGAGCGGCTACTAGGACGACAATGGCGCGGTATTTGAGCGGGGTCAGTTCGGCGAGGTCGGAGATGAGGAGCTTGAGCTCCCTTTCCTCTGGGGAGGCGGAAGAGGGGGCGGCGGCGTAGGAGCGACGGAGACCCCGTCGGCGAGGGTTGGGAGCGAAGGTGGGAAAACTGGAGCCACTGGGCCGTCGATGTGGTGCTGGATGGGGTGGTGGGTATTGTTGTGATGATAGTGACTGGGAGGGCCGACAACCACGAGGGTGGACTGGTGCTGGTCGTGGTGTGGGACGGTGGCGGCGAACCGAAGAGGAGTCGCCGGCATGAGCGAGGCGTTGAACCCCCACAGCGACGGAGGTGGACGCGGCGTGGCCGGGGCATCACTGGATGCACGTGCCCTGTCCCTTGGCGAGCTACCCGGGGTAGGGGCCCCTCCTCCCTCCGCCGGTCACCACCCAGCCGACGAAGAGACTTTGACGTGAGAGGTTGGGATGGAGCAACCCCCTCGTCGCCATCACGTTATCTCTACTCCACCTCATCACCAACCCCATCCCAGCCCACCGGTTCCCCGTGCTTCTCTCTCCGCAGCAGCGTTGACAGCCTAGCGCCTCGACGCTGCCTCGACACTGCTCAAAAGAGAAAAAGGATATAGGGGTATTCCTATTAACCCCCCTCAACCTCCCTCAACCCATCTCAACCCCCCTCAACCCCTCTCCCTCTGCAGTATTGACCTACCCGCCCGGCGCAGGCTCATCCTCCGTCCAGCCCTCCACAGCCCAGTGCGGAACTCCTCATCTCCCTCCCAGTTGTAGGCCTTCCCCCATTGTCCAGCTTCTCCAGGCAGTACACAAGGGCCCTCCCGAATCTCTCGTGGACGACGAGGTTGAACTCGGCGCCGTGGTCGAGCCCCAGCATCGCGACAAGCTCGTCGAAGTGGGTGAGGTGGTGGCGCGCGAGGTGGGCTCGGAACTGGACGCGGTCGTTGTGGCTCCACGGGATCTCGCAGTATTGGTTCCTCGGGAGGGCGAGGCTGACATCGCGGACGTGGCTGGAAACAGCCGTGTTAGCTAGTGTGCGCAGTGGCATTTGAGAGAGAAGCGGCTGGTGCGGTTGAGGAAGATGGGAGGCATGAGCTATCGGAGCCTGGGAGGAGAAAGGGGCGTAGTGAGTGAATTTGCCTGGGCATCCTTGATAGGACGAAACGTAAAACAGAGGCTTGTGCCGGCGCTGCGTTAGCGGTCCATGTCAAAATCGATGGCGAATGAGTGGCGGAAAAATTCGAAAAGATAAGCGCCTTGTGCTACGTCGCCTCTCAACCAGGAGCGCAGGACCACGTGTCGGATGAGTGTCAACGGGATAGAAAAAACGGAAGAGATTTACGATTGACTGGTAAGGGTTTAGCGTACCCATCCGCAACGCCAGGCTGAGATCGAGATCGTGAATCAAGTGGAAGCAAACGTGCTCCTCAAATCGAGGAGAGGCAGGCGCCGCAAATGAGGCGATGGCGGATGCGGTCTCGCTGATGTCATGTGGTGGTGAGAATGAAGTTGTGCCATTTCGTGAAGAAAGGCATGGCGCCGTCTAAAGCGACAAAGCGGATCTTGTGCAGGAAATGAAGGCAGGCAGGTTGAGTACAGACCGCCTGGCCTAGAAAGGTGACATAGGTGGGAGCCTTTACTCACGCCCTCCCGTGGACCGTCACCCACACACATGATACCAGCGAAGACGACCGGTAACGTCGCGTTTAGTTGATACGGATGGAGGAATTCTTTCTCCGGTATTCAAACTAAGTGATTTCTGTCTCGACGTCGGGTACCACCGAGAAGATTTGCGTCCCCGGCTCACGAAGTCTGATAGCCTAGCTCCCCCGACGCAGCCTTACCACAGCCTGCGGCTCACAAATGTTCAGCTTTGAAGGCACTGGACGGGCATCTACCACGGCGGCAACGTCTTCGTCGCGTATTTCCCAAGCTCCTTTGTCAATTCTCCTCCCATCTCCCAGGTTCTCTATTTACGTCACCACGATCACCCAGTTCTTATCATCGTCTTTTGATCCTGCACAATGCAATCCTCCCGCCACGCCGCCTCCTCTTCTTCCTCCGAGCCGAGTCCCGGCCCCCAGGCCGCCCGCAAACCCTTACCCTCGACAACTGCGCGAGAAGATCCGCCCCAAACACCACCGCACCACCACGCTGGCCTCCTCCGGCCCTCGCTCTCCCAACAGCGTTGTCGTCACCTCCTCCCCTCTCCGCCCCAGGCCACCTCCGTCGACAGCGTGCTCTCTCGAATGGGCTCGGTCAAGCTCGGGTCGATCGCAGAAAGCCGACCCCCACCTGCCGACGACGACCTCATCATTGCCCCTAGCCTGATCACGCACCGCCGCAAACGACACGCCGTACTCCTTCAGATAGGGCACCGGGCCGGCAACATCGACTTGCCCCCTCACCTGAGCCCGCCACTCCATCTCGCCGCGGAATTTTTCCTCCACTTCCGCAAGAAAGACCAGCAACCCCGTTAACTTCCCTAAAGAGTGCCTCCACGGCCAGGAGAGAAGCCGGCGTGGCCGAGGGGATATTGGCGGAGGCAAACCAGCATCATAGCACGCGACACCAGCAGACGATCCCCCTGGTCTCCAGGAGGAGGTTCTTGTGAGTGCCGGTCGCGAAGAGGGAGACGTTCTTCTGGACCGAGGGGACATCGTGGGCGGCGGGTAGGCGGGTGGAGACGCCGTACAGGACCGAGGGAGCGGAGGGAGAGCTGGACGCCCGGGAGGATATCGCGGTGGGCTGTAACAGAGGTGGAGTGCCGCGAGAGGAGGAGCGGAGGGGGCTTCGATCAATGGTTGATGGAAGAGAGGCAGACGGCGTTCTAGGGTCGTATTTCTATTTGGATTGGAGAAGATGGAGGGGAAGAACGTGGAGAGGGAGAGGACTAGGGAGGAGAGGGGGGCAGACAGGGATAATAGGGAGAAGGGGGTTCGGGAGTAAGGGAGAATAGGTAAAGATGGTAACTTGTAGTTTATAGCTTGTATGTAAGAGAATATCCCCGAAGAGGCGAGGAGGGAACCCTCAGGTCGAGGACGAGGGACTTAAGTGTGATCCATTGGGGCAGGGGACGCCGAACTTTAGGACCACGACCAGGGCCGTGAGAACAGGGGCGGGGACCAGAATTCACTTAGGGCTCGAGCCTTTAAGGTAGCGGAGGAGGGTGGACTCGTGGTCGGTTTTCCAGGTGGTATCGCCGGGGGTCGGGTGGTCGTCCATTGTCAGCGTCAGTTTGCCGGTGGCGCTAGAGACACTCCTAGCGTGCGGTGTGGCTTGGGTCCTGGGTTGGTTGTGTGTGGCGTCGGTACTTATCTTCCATGGTTCTGACTCGCAGCAGGCCTGTGG
>Ga0209127_100114_pt1 | contig 33701 bp, 27 predicted proteins | sample LakSupMetagenome_FD_187469 | JGI IMG/M metagenome (GOLD analysis project Ga0209127, IMG submission 187469) | Freshwater microbial communities from Lake Superior, Canada - Sta WM archaea (SPAdes) (version 2) | ecosystem: Environmental > Aquatic > Freshwater > Lake | place: Lake Superior, Canada... | reverse complement strand
CCACGAGTATGTTAACCCATCAGGAGTACGCCTCTCCGCGAGTGTCAGGGCTAGGGTTAGGGTCGCCCCAACTGTCATCATCGGACGGCGAGTTCTACGGTGTAGGGCCCGTGGATCGACATCTATCGGCGCGCAGCCATTAAAACCCCCTGTAAAATTGATATTAGCGATGAATAACGGCCGATTCTAACAGTTTTGGCGATAACCTACGATCCGTACCCGTGCCCCGCCCCACTTTCCTCGGGCTCGCAGGCTCACCAACTCAGTAAGTTGTATGGCGGCGCAATTGATTTGCGTTCTTCGTGCTAGTAATTGGTGGGGAAACGGGGATTGAAGCATGTGCAAGGGTGCCTTAGGGTGCAAAAATAAGGCACTAAGGTATGTTGGGGGTGCAAAAATAAGGGGTGCAAACGCAGCCAAAATTGGGGTGCAGACGCAGTACGGCTCATTGCCGGATATCTGACTCGGTACACTCCACTATCCCCGTGTCATTATCAACGACACGAGGTTGGATAGCAATGGCACAGGCTGGCCTGGCTTAGACTTGGCCTAGAAGGTTGACCTGACTTCGTCACTGGACAGCGTCGGGAGCTCCATTCACCAGGTGTAAAGGTGGAACGAATAGGGCTCGGCCACACATCGTCCCGGATCGACTGCTCGCGTTACTGTTCGCCACCGTCCTTTTCTGCGGCGCTCTTAATGTCGATCTGGGCGCGTGGTAGGCACGAAAAAGGAGAACCGGATTATTTACCTTCTGAAGCTAACGTTTCAATTGTGGAAGGGCCCCAAGTTTTTCTACCCTCCAGAAGACAATTGGCCTTCGACACGGTGTTGCAATCATACACCATAGACTTAGCCTATTTCTGAGCGGGCTGGATCTCATCACAAACACGCAATGTCCCGGCTCTTCCGCAGACCATCGTCCAAGGGCGTGCACCGCAGACAAGACGACGAAGACCCTAATTCGGCCTTCTCGTCACTTCTCAACCCGGTCACGACGATCCACCGCACCGCTGCACCAGAACAGCCGGAGAAGCCATCACGCAGACGAAGCAAATCCTCACCCGTCCTCCTCTCCACCAGCAGCACCGCCACCGCCGACATCCAGTCACCGTCGCTGTCGTCAAGACCATGGCTCAACCTCGTGGTAGCCGAGAGGCAGACCAGCTGGACAGGCGAGCGCCCGCCGACACGGAAGTTGGTCAAGGACCCGGGCAGCGGCGGGTCGGCGCGGCCGAGTTTCTCGCATGAGCTGTCGAATCAGGCCGATGAGAGCGACGGCAAGGAGGACGGGAAGGAGAGAGGAGGGGCCGGGCTGGTGAGACGGGGCGTCGAGAGGATAAGGGAGCTCTATCGACGGGAGAAGGGATGAGGATAGGATGGGAGATGGTGTGGCACGGAGTATCCAAGCCGAAGGCTTTGTTATTGTACTAATGTATCGAATCGCACAACCCTAACCCCAACAGCCCATTTATCCCAAACATCGGCTTCTCTGTGCATCCCCCTCTCCGCCCCCTAGTCATTATCCGCGATAGCCCCAGAAAACAATGACAGAGTTGCTGATGTTAGTAAACCTCAGGATGATCTCGTCTCGTATCGTTCCACGAGGCCCGCATTTCCCATAATTTCGATCATGGACCCGCCAAACTCAAAACGTTCCTGAGTTCCCCCAGGATAGCATCGTTGTTGCTCGCCACGTCCTCGTGGGGGAACATCCACCCCTGGATAGAGCGGAGTTATCCGCCTGTCCGTCGTCGAGCACGTCAATGATGTAGTGCACGTACAGCCCCGTTGTCCACGAAGTGGTTGCTATACGTGTAAAACGCCATAATGCCCTTCCAGAAGAGCTCGGTATCGTTCGTAGAGTAAATTTGGTTGATGTTGAGGATGCTGCCCAAGCTAGGGAGGTCGACATGTGTCTTATGCCTAGAAAGGGTGGGTGGGGCAGAGTGTTCTTCGTTTGCAGTTGACGGTAGGGAGCTCGCTGACGGCTATCAGGACGGTGATCCGCTGGGAATCTGGATGACTCTGTGCCGTTGTAAGTCGGGCGATAAAGGTGCTTTTGAATTGGCGCTGATAAAGAGTCTTAGGAGCATCAGTCGGTACCCCTAGACAAACTGGAGAACAGAAAGACTCCCAAAAACTGCGAGGCTCAAGACCGTGAAGGATGGACAGGGCTGAAATCAACCCCAGCTTCAGGCCGGCAGGCATTGATGACCGTGCATTTCATTGAGACGGAACCAGTAGTAAAATGCATAAGACCGCTGTAGGAATCGAACCCACTCCCCAAAGGGCTGCCAAACAATCTTCGGGCTAGGCCCAGGGTTTTCAACCATCAAGCAATTGAGTTTGCACCCATCTTTGTCCGTCACCTGGTCCAGATTCGCCGTGTCCCGTATTGAGGTCATTCCAGTTTTGCGGCCACTTATAAAAGTCATTATCGGACACATTTAGGGAGCCGATGGACCTTGTAAGCCGGCCGATGTTGACTTCGTCTCGGTGAGTCAAGTCGTCGTGGTCTCGGTTGGGGTGGCTGTTGGGAAAGGGGTCGTAGAGTCGGGACCTCCAATGGTATAGACCTCGGTCACGGGATCGTGCCTGACACCGTGTTCTCGACGGTACCACTTGTCCACTGCCTCGACAGTGGGAGGATCGACATTTGAGCGTCCAGCTTGAGCGGCTAAAAGCTCTGCTGTGGTGGTTGCGTCTGCCACCTGGATAGCATTAACCCATTTCTCTTGGGTTTTGTGTGCCTTGAGCGTCTGTAGGTAAGCTTCTGTTAGTATTGCTGGGCTGCATATGCGGTGTTGAACCAGAGCCTCAGAGAGTTTCACCTTCTGGGTAGCGAGCTCGGGCGCTGCCGTCGAGATGGCTTGTGGTCTGGGTTGTTCAACCTCGGAATGGTGACGCAGGCCATTTGCAGGCTTTGCATATTAGCGGAGATCCTGAAAGGTTCCCTTTGTCCAAGACTCACCGATACTTCAACATCGATTTGGCAGCCATCTATAGACCAGGGTCTATTGTTCCATGCCTTCAGTGCGTTGATGGCCTGACCAGGCGCTCCAAACACCGCATAACACCAGCCCTTGTGCTCAAGCTTATGGCCTTGTGCCGCCTTCTCCCATTGGAAAGCGCATTAAAGTCCTTGGAGGCCATCACGGACGGCCGCCTCGACGTCATTCTTCGAAATGGTTCGTAAGTTCCCAAGGACAAGTACACGCGCCTCCTTGGCCGCGGCCTTGCGGGCTTCCACTTCAGTCTCGTAAGTCATGCCTGATGAGTTAAGCTGGCTGGCTCTCGTAAATCGAAACTGCTGACATGAAAACGCTAGGATACTATGCTTACGTGATTCTTAGATTCCGGCTAGGTTCTGCTTTGCGGTTTGGGTTTTTGGCCTTGACTGTTGTGGGTTTGCGAATTGGGAGTGTGTGGGATTTGGTTTGATGAGCATCCCAAAGAAGAAAGACAGGCACTCCAAAAAGTGTAATGGAAGGTATGTGTGGTCCGAGTAAACACCTCTAGCACTAGACCTTCGAATCACCCTTCCTTTTGCTCCAGCGTCGGACTGTTCCCGTACCCCCTCCGACCTTATTTATATCTTTGTGCCTGCACGACCTGAAACGGCAGGCTTGTGGACCCTCCGAAATGCTGGATCCATGGTCAGCACGTTACCGTAGTTGCCGCAGATAAGTGCAGCAACACATCCGAATATCTGGCATCGACGAGGCTTGGGAGGAAGCAGACCTGCAGCGATATAATCCGAAGTTCAGACAATCAATCCCACTACCCTAATATGATGTGCTCCGGGAAACTCCTGGTTTTCAGAGCAGGCTATTGTTACACATTGTTGTGCCATGGCCCTCCAAGCACTTCAGTTCAGAGCAACAAGAGAAATCCCATCTCTCGTGTGCTCATTCCTCAGCCCCTTTTATATCAATAATTGTACCAGGCATCTCGCATGTCCATCGTAGCAGCCAACTCCCGCTAAGCAATCCAACCCCTACCACAATCCAATCGCTACGAAGTTTAACACCGACTACACTGGGGTATCCTGATCCGGTGAAGCTCGTTCACATCACCACACACTCGCCCTCCTGCTGCTTCTCGATCTTGCTGCGCGATATCCTTTCCCTCTGCCGCGGATGGTTCTTGCCCGACCGCTTGAGGTCTTCGAGGCGCTCTCGGGCTTTGGGGAAATCCTGGGCTATCATCGCCAATCGTCAGTACACACAGACACACACACACACACACACAAATACGCTCAGGCTATGGCATCACACCGAGGGGTACTTACCAGCAGCCCTCCAGTACCACCTCTTCGCATCCTCCAGGTTGGCAGGCACGCCGATGCCCACCTCGGTGAAATACCCCATCGCGTACTCCGCCTTGGCCAGGCCCGCCATGGCCGCCTTGCGCGCCCACAGGTACGCCTCCGTGTCGCTCTGCCCCAGCACCCCCTCGCTGCCCGTCAGGTACCACCCGCTGAGCGCCAGCTCGCTCTGGTGCTCCTCCTGCGTCGCCGCCCGGCTGTACCACATGATCGACAGCCTCGCGTCGACCGGCACCCCCATCAGGCCGTACTCGTACGCCGCCCCCATGCGGTACTGGCTGAACTTGTACCCCAGGTCGGCCGCCTGCTTGAAGAGCTGGAACGCGTACGCCTCGTCGCGCACGAGCGCGTCGTTGCCCTCGGCGCTCTCGTAGAGCAGGCCGAGTTCGTGCAGCGCGTGCGGGTTCTCCGCGTTCGCGCGCTCGGCCGCGCGCTTGAGCCAGCTGACGGCTTCCCGGGGGTTCCGCTGCTGGCCGAGGAGGCCCTTGAGCAGGATCATGCCTATCTTGTACATGGCCGGCGTGTCACCCAAGGTGGCGGCGCGCTTGTACCACTGGATGGCCTTGAGCGGGTCCTTGCGCGTGCCGCCGCCCTCCTCGTTGCCGATCTCGCAGCACACGGCGGTACGGTAGGCGGCCGCGGCGTGGCCCTGCTTGGCGGCCGACTGGTAGAGGAGGAACGCCTCTTTGTTGTCCGGCTCGGCGCCGAAGAGCCCCCGTCCGAGACAGTCGGCCATGAAGAACATGGCGTGCATGTTGCCGTTGCTGCAGAGTTTCTTCAGGATCTTCTGCGCGTCGAGGAGGTAGCGCTCTCTTGCCCGTGCTCGCGACTTGGGATCGGGTAACTGGGGGACCAGCACGTCGGCGGCCTCGCACAGCTTCTTACCTAGGGTGAGGGCGTTTTCTTGATCGGCTGGGCTAGTCTTCATCTTGGCTTTCAGTCGATCCAGCTCTTCGACGGTGACTGGCGGCTCTTTCGGCTTTGCTGGCTGCGCTTGAGCACCACCCGGAGGCTGGTGTGGCAGCTGTGCTTGCTGGTGCCCTTGCACGTGTGCCTGCTGGGGTGGTTGTTGAGGAACATTGGCTGGGGCGGCGACGCCGTTCACCCCGTTGTAGTTTCGCACCGGAGGCGGCTTACCGCTGTTCAAGTTCACGACCGAGTTGGGCATCAGGCCAGCCCGGACTGGCATCGGATGAGAAGGGAGAGTGTCGGCGCTCGACGCTGAATGGACCGAGGCAGAAGAGGGCTGAGCACCGGGGCGATACTGGCCAGGATTGTTCGGCAATCCCGGCCCGGCAGCAGCACTTCCCTGATCATAGCTGCGCCGTCTGCCATACTGCCCGTCTTGGTAAGGGGCGGCAGGGTTGCTTGGCAATCCTTGCCGAGCCGGTTGTTCGTAGCCCTGCCCCTGGCCCTGTTGAGGAACACCGGCTCGTTGTTGTTGATACTGTGTTGGGACGGGAGGCATGTCTCCAGCCATTTCAAAGACTGCCGCCTGCGGCTGTCTTAGGTCTGGCTGGGACTTTGTGCGACTGACTTCCGGCACCCTAGCGGCTACCCTTTGTGGCTGGCCAGGCGCACCTTGCAGAGGGGGCGGCTGGATATGCTGTGGTGGGCCCGCGTCAAAGCCGGCCATGCCAGACTGCCCAGAACCCCGCTGCTGCGGCGCTCCGTAATCTCCACTCCCTCGTCCGTCGTAGTAGTCGTAGAAGTCGTCGTAAGAAGCCGGCCGCTGCTGCTGTCCTCGATAAGCGGCGTCTGGAGCGGGACCGTTGTCGTAACCGGGCTCTTGGTACGATCCGGGCGGTGCTGACCCGTTGCTTGGCGGATACATGTCTTGGGGAGGTGGGCGCGCTGCTTGCGCGGTGCTAGGACGTGGTGGCATCCCCATTCCGCGGCCAGGACCAGGACGTGGGGCATTATACGGTATGCTGTCGCCTCGAGGCGGTGGTCTCCCGCCACGCATTTCCATCTGTGGCTCTCGCGTAGGCATCGTCATGCTCCGGGCTGGAGGTCCGAAGTTCTCTTCAGGATAGCCATCTGGCGGGCCATAGCCAGGGCCTGGTGGTGGTGGACCGCGTCTTTGACCTGGGTAATCCTGTGGCGGATACTGTCGTGGCCCTCGACCCGGCCCGTCCATTGGAGGTCTCCCGCCATATCCGTCACCGGGGGGCGGTGGCATTGGGCCCCGAGGCGGTCCCATCTCGTTCCGGCTTGGAGGTGGTCTCTGGCCGCCTGAAATATCCATCCCTCCCATTTGATGTGCAAGATCTTGTTGCATATCATTCTTCGGTCGACCGCCTGGGAAACTGGGATATGCGCCGCCCCCGCCTGGGTTCATTGGATCCATTGGAGGCCTTCGGTTCGCTACGGAATCGGCCAGTTAGAGTCGCGCACGTCAAAGAAGCAAAGAGGCGAGCGTATACCAACTCACCTGTCGGGTCTGAGTTCCCGTGCCGTTCGACAGGGGGTCGTCCACCACGTTGGGGAGGATAACCACCGCGTCCTGGTCCCGGACCACCGCTGCGTGGAGGATACTGTCCGCCAGGAGGAGGTGGCCTTCCCATGGGACCGCCTCTTCCCCTCGCTCTAGGCGCGCCTCCGCGACCCGGCGGCGGGCCGTAGTATTCCTGCTGAGGCGGATAGTTCTGGTTCGGTCCAGGCCCTCGGCCGTAATTCATGTCATTGTACTGTTCCCCGTATCCTTGGTCGTATCCGTTCCCACCGTAACCATCATCATAACCGTAGCCGTAGTCGTCCTGGTACTGATCGTATTGTTGAGGAGGCGGGCCATTGTACGGTTGTTGCCCCCCTGGGCCTTCAGGTCCTGGAGGGTATTGCTGTCTTTGCGGCGGCGCAGGTCTGGCAGCCGCGGGACCTGCATACGGCCGTCCTTGTGCTTCATATCCCCCGTTGAACGCCATTGTGTCGAAAGAGCTCAAGTCGTTGCGGAGTCGGCCGACGAGCACCAAAAGGATGCGGGAAGGGGGATGTCACCCGGTTGCTCAAGACCGCAAGACGAGGTGCTCGGTATGCTGTGTTGACGCGAGGTCTCTGCTTCCAGCAACGGATGCCTTGGATGGCTTTCTCTCCAACAGCAATATCCGAGTGCGGCAGGGCTTATTGCAACAACCGCCATCCAAGCTGTGCGATAACCAGAAAGGGTAGAGTTGCGATCATAAGCTGCTATTGACGGGGCATTGCTGTTCGTCTGCTAAGTCGTTAAGGTTCCGAAAGAGATGTCTTGGGTAAGGTTTTCAGCGCGCTGTGTTATGTTGGTATGCTCAGTGTTTCGGCTGAATGTTGATCGACAGTTTCGGCAGGGCTGCAGGAACAAAGCCTCAGATTGTTGGGCGCGGCCAAGAGAAAAGCAGAAAGAAGCTTTGCACTAATCACTCGGGACGACGCCGATCAACAATAAGGAGTGTGCTGCTTGGACGAAAGCTGAAAAGGAGAGGTAAGCGAATATTACGGTAAAGAAAGAGTGTGATGGCTGTTGTTCTGGGGGTTTACTCGTAGAAGTGTTGAAAGGAATGGAAGGGGTTCCGACTCGACCAACAAGCAAGTGCCAGAGCTCGACCGAGTTGAGGAGGGGAAACATTCAATTCAAAGCGTCGATGCGCTGAGCTAGAGGGAGGGTCCGCCTGAACGGCCCAGGGTCGCCGCCTGACACTGGGACCTATGTAATAGTGGAGTAACGTCAACCCGTGGCAGCATGGATTTTGTGACTGTCAGGCCGGTACTTGTCCGTTCCGAATATACAATCATCACATCCTCGGGCTTTTGCTCATTGAACGTAGAGGTTTGATAAAAATGCTCTCTCTCCTTGTTATTCTGCTGTTCAACAGAGTTCTGATCATTTCCTGGCCCTTGAAAGTAGCCTCAGCGTCCTTCTCCTTTCCCAGAGACGGCCACTCTACGAAGTATGTCCAAGTACCAGCGTGGGATTACAGCACATCAGGCATTGAATGCAGCCCCCCCAGCAACCCCTGAACACATCATTGATCGCCCCGAGTATTTCTCCCTGGACTTTGCTTTCCTGGTTTCGCCAGCGCGGCATCCAGAGTATTACTGCGCCGGTTACGCTTCCTGCGGTTGGATTGATGCCCGCATGCATGAGCTGTCGGGGCATTCATCTCAGCCTACCTTAGGCACTGTTACCTACTTCTTCTCAGAGTCCAGTAAGAAGCCTCCGTCGCGTAGCACACGCCTGCGGCCTTCGACATTGTCTCTCCACGAGACCTCCGCGGTACAGTTCGATCCAGGCTTCTGATTGGTGATTAGCAGGCCAGCCCTCTTGAGCCATCTAAGCCCCTCGACGGCTCTCATTGGGAGCCCTCCGTGGCGAAACTCTACTTCCAACGTCCTGTAGACCGAGAATGGGAGAGTCTGGGGAGTTTCAACGGCTGACAAGGATTCTCCCTGGTAACAAAACCGGCTTCCAAGTTCCGCCAGGCAGGTAGCCGGCTGAGAAAGGTTGTTGAAACATCAGGGGCACGTCCGAGTCGAGATCTCACTCGAGGAGAGCGGGAAACGTCCCATCTTCCGCTGTGCTGGAACCAAGCAATGCGAACCCGGCCATCCAAGCATTGACGTCGACGCCATTTCATTTCCGGAGCTGTTCTCAGGCTCGGGTCATCAAGTCTTCTGAAAACTACGTGCATGTCAGACTGTGATAATGCACGGCGAGAGAGCGGATGACTAAGCCAGTCATTTGTTTTGCTCCCATTGGCTGTTGACTTCTGCCATCGATGCCCGCTTCTAGGACATGACCATCATCGATATATCAGAGCCCTTGTCTTAGATAACTGAGACTTTGGAGCCTACAGCAGAGCAAACTCCAGACTTGTAGTCCCAACCCATATCCCTCGCCCTAGGCCGTGTGGTGCTTGAGTATCTGCCGGCGAAAGTCGCCAGGATGGCTGCCAAAAAGCCCTTCAACTGGTGGTTATGGACCAAGATGCTCGTTGGGTAAGTCACAATAGCTGGACCTGTCCTCGCTATGCAGACGCCTCTTTTTTGAGAGCAAACACTGACCATCGAATAGCGGCGGTGCCGTGGTTGTAGGAGGCCCAGCATTCGTCATGTGGGTGTCGCCAACAGACGAGGAGCTCTTCCAGAAGTACAGCCCGGAACTCAAGAAGAAGAGCCTCGAGAGGAGACTTGAGCGAGAGAAGGAGTTTGACGACTTTGTTGAGAAACTGAAGGAGTACTCGAAATCTGATAAGCCAAGCGAGTTCCCCCGATTCTTCACCAGACTTGACAGGCCTGCTGTCGGTCGGATCATTCTAACATGCGTCTAGTATGGTTCGAGCAAAAGGAAGCACAGCGACAGGAAAAAGAGGCGAGGATCCAGGAAGGCCTCAGGATTGCAGAGGAAGTCAAGGCGAGGAAGGAGGAGATGAGGAGAGCAGCCGGCCTGCCGGTAAACTCGGACAGGTAGTTATGCAGACCAGTGGATGACTGCATCGACATTGTAACAACAGCAACACACTTTGCAACTTGGTATCAGCAAGACGGATCATCCGTGAGATGACAGGCGCCTGTGGCCTTTACCCACGACGAGGTCTTTGGAGGTGAGCCGAAAGGACACGGGATCATGCTACGTTCACTGGCGTCAGGACGGGCTTACCAGAACAAGCACATGTGTATCTCTACTCATACATGCTCTGTATATTATAGGGTTGACATCCCATTAATACGACAAGAACCCCATTTAGAGAGCATCCCAACTCAACTCATCAACCGTAGAATACCTAGCTTCCCTTTCCGGTGACAGCTTCAAGGTGTAGAGTGGCCCGTGCTCCGCTCACCGAGTGACCGAGCTTGAATAGTGGGGCCACGAAGCGAAAATTCGTGCCCGGCCCTGGCGCACACAAATTCGAACAAGGCTCGAAGCTCTATCACAGGCCTATCATCTTGAACGGTTTCCACGGCAGTCACACCACAATCGTAGAGGTGAGTTTAGGCTCTGTTTTGTAGTCGGGTTGCTGCAGTTCCGATATATCCCCTCAAAGGATCGCCCAAACGAAGCTGTGAACTCGTTTTCTGCCGATCAAAAGCGGTGAACTCTGTCTGACTGACCCGACCTGGTTTGCAGCAGCTCGGCCTCACTCTTCGTCGAACCTTTCCCCGCAAAAAGTTCCAACGTCAACCCACGAACCTCCTTCACCGACCTCGCTCAACCACCCCTCAACCCCCAATCACAATCATGTCGGACATCCAGGAGAGGCTGAAGAAGCTGGGCGCTCAGGCGCGTATCGGTTAGTTACCGCAATGCCGAACCGTTGACCCTGGAGATGCCGTCGTCTAACCTGAAGATTCCCAGGGTATGTACACGAATCACCGCCATCCATCGCACCATTTGCGCTGCCTTCCGTCGACCGCGCGTTCAATAGCCCCAGAAGCATGATGTGAAGATCCGGTCGTGATACAACGTCTAACAATGGCTATAGTGGCAAGGGAACCCCCCGGAGAAAGGTCAAGCGGACTCCTGCCCGCTCCGCCGGCGATGACAAGAAGCTCCAGCAGACCCTGAAGAAGCTGAATGTCCAGCCCATCCAGGCCATTGAGGAGGTCAACATGTTCAAGAGCGACGGCAACGTCATCCACTTTGCCGCGCCAAAGGGTGAGCCCAAACTGGATATTCACCGGAAGATATTGCATAGCATGCTGATGACACAATAGTCCACGCTGCCGTCCCGTCCAACACCTTCGCCATCTACGGCAACGGTGAGGACAAGGAGCTGACCGAGCTCGTGCCGGGCATCCTCAACCAGCTCGGCCCCGACTCGCTCGCGTCCCTACGCAAGCTGGCCGAGAGCTACCAGAACATGCAGAAGACCGAGGGCGAGAAGGAGGCTGACGATGACGACATCCCCGACCTGGTCGCCGGCGAGAACTTCGAGAACAAGGTCGAGTAGGATCCGGCCAATCGCATTATCGAGGAAATATTTGACTAGGGAAGGAATGTTTCGGACGGCGGCGAGGGCCAGCGGGAGGTAGATCCTCTCGCTGCTTCGGTTTCTGCAAGCTTACCGAGACTGTGGATTTCACATACTGTGCGGTCGATGGCGTATTGTGGTGACTTTGCATAACGGCCACTCGTTGTCGTTTCTTGGCCGGAATAGGAACCATAGGGTACAACATGGAACCCCAAAAGCAAACATTCCAGGTCCAAGCTGTGCCGGGCCGTTCTTGCATCGTCGTGACAGAATGAGACGAAAACCACAGCTGAAAAGACAGAGCGTCTCCCAGATACTATGAGCCTCCAGGATAGGTATCTCCCTCACGTCGTTCATAATCCAAAACTCTCATCCCCCGTATTCCGTACCCACCCCTTCAATGCCTCCGTCCTCGCAGCATCCTTGACGTGCCTCCTACTCTCCAACAATCCACCTCCTTTGACATCCTCATAGCTCTTTCCCTCAAGCAGCCCCACCACCTCCTCACATCCAACGCCCTCCATCCCCGCGACATCGCGGGCCAAAGCCCACATCCCCCTCCGTGACGTGCCACTCGCTCCCCTCGCGTCGAATTGCTTCCGCCCCTGCAACACACCGCCCACTAATCCCTCCTCCGATCCGTCCGCACTCCAAGCAACAGCAAGATTACTCGCGCTCGTCCGCTCACTCCTCTTGCCCACCACTCTCTTCGAGCACTCAAACTCCAGGGTCGTAGTCTTTACCTCGAACTCCTTGAAGCCGTACCCACCACTCCAGTTCCTCCCAGCGACGGGGCTCATCCTGCCATTGCCAAAAAACGATCTGGCACATCCGGTAGCCGAAAACTGGCTGTGGGGTAAGGTGATGGAGGAGAGGTAGGCGTTGCCGGGATGGATGAGCAGGGAGGTCACCGATGAGAGGAGGGAGGTACACTGCTTGAGCGCCAGCTTATCAGAGCATGACTTCGACAGGGTAGGCGGCGCGTCTCCCCTGGCGGGCTTGCGGCGGACGATGCCTAGCAGCGAGAAGTAACCGCGCCCCGAGAGCATCGCCTCGTTGACTACCGAAGAAGGACCCGGCTTCTCCCACGGCGAGGCGTCGTCCTGCGCTGCCATCGTGAGCTCCATGCTTGCGTCTCCGCAGGGCGCTTCGGAGCAGTACATATGCAGCTTGACCCCCTCACGGAGGGCGAAGGGCTGGCCTTGCCAGGCTTCGGGGTTGGGCGAGTGCCGTTCCTCGGGGCTTCGATGGCGGATGAATCGTGATGGCTGGCCTGAGGCTACGGCTTTGCATTCTAGGAGGAGAAAGCGGTTGAGGGACCGGATGGCGAGGATCTCGGCGTGCCAGTCGTGGAGAGCTGTGCCGTTTGAGAGGGGAATCTTACAGGCTGGGAGGCATTTCATGCCGGTCCTAGGGTGACACTGAGTTGCTGATGCTGTGGAGGATCTGAACGAGGTGTGGAGGTCACGTACGCCAGGGACAGGCATTTGAGAGAGCCATTGACTACACGGGGGGGGCGATCGTCAATACACGTCGATATACCAGATGTAAATACTCAAAGCATGTATGTACCTTCTACGACGATGCCACTCATGGGCACCCATTCGTGAATGCCATTGTCACGAACCGCAGGCTTGCGTTTTTGCGGCAGCCGGTCGAACTGCTCAAGAACCAATGAGGCTATCTCATCGCCAGCAACATTCGGCATCTCAACATGTGTTTAAGACACGTCTTATCCATTGGGTGGAAGCTCTCGTGACAAAAGGTCACCAAGGAAAGTCTATTCCAGGGTTAGGGTCATTCTAGCGCATCCAGTGGGGCCCGTGCTCAGCCCACTCCCATTCTGCCTGTCACACCTGCCTGCGCACGGGGCAGCCCTATCAGAGCCCACACAAGAATTTCGCCAAAATCAACCAAGGTCGACTGTTCGCCTTACTGACCCGGCCGACTTGCAACTTCACGACGACCCCCCCCCTCTCAACTAACCACCCAGGTAATCGCCGACAAATACCGCCAAGATGCGCACGTACGACGATACCTTCTCGGGCCAGAAGATTTACCCTGGCAAGGTGCGTTTCACTCTTCCCGGCCTGGACGGATTGATGGAAGGGTTCCGACGGCGACGGGCCTTACAACGGTTGAAGAAGGACAGGAGGGAAGGGGACAATTGGAATGGCGGCTTGATGGACTGTCAGGGAATGCAATTACTGACGAGGTTTTTCCGCTCTGCAGGGTAAACTTTACGTCCGTGGCGACAGCAAGATCTTCCGCTTCCAGAACGGCAAATCCGAATCCCTCTTCCTCCAGCGCAAGAACCCCCGCCGCATTGCCTGGACGGTCCTCTACCGCCGCCAGCACAAGAAGGGTATCTCAGAGGTACGGTTCTTTCCCCCTCGATGGATCCCGTCCAGCAGGAAAACATCCCCCCGATCCGATTCACAGCCACCAACCCAACCGATCCGAATCCACGATCGATATGACGGGAAGCCATATGGAAATAGAAGAAATATATAACTGACAACCATGTGTCAAACAGGAAGTCGCCAAGAAGCGCTCCCGCCGCACAGTCAAGTCCCAGCGTGCCATCGTCGGCGCCTCCCTCGATGTGATCAAGGAGCGCCGGACGATGCGGCCCGAGGCCCGCAGCGCCGCCCGCCAGCAGGCCATCAAGGAGAGCAAGGAGAAGAAGGCGGCCGCCGCGGCGGCGAAGAAGGCCGACAAGGCCAAGAACGCCGCCAAGGGCGGTGCCCGGGGCACCGTCATCAGCAAGGCCGGCGCCAAGGGTGCCGCTCCCAAGGTCAAGGCTACCACTCGTTAAGTGTGCTTGTAGGCTGGAGGGGATTGCGGGCTGATGGGGAGAGGAGAGGATGGATGATGGATGATTCGGCGGTCGGAACATGCATGTCGAGAAAACAAGGGATTCGGAATGGCTTTCAATGGAGTCGGTTTCGGTTTTCCCTTTTTTGTTATTATGGCTGGCTTGCAACGCCTGGGGATATTCCTTCCTATCTCTACTAGAAAAGAGAGAGAAAACACATGTTCTGCTGCTGAAACGTCGGGCCAGGCCTGCGGTGCATGGATTCTCCATCGTTGTCAACACGGTCAATGGGGATACACGGATCACGCATGAGTTAGCCATGAGAATGCCAGCTTATGCTTTGGTCTGAACTGCTGAACGCCCGAAGAAGTTGGATGATTTGCGAATGTCCGTCTATAGTCTCGGTCTATCACTGTCACAAGGGCATGAACTTCGTCCGTTCCGTCACATCACCAGACAAGAAAGAGCCCTTACAAATGCGCCAGCACACCCTCGGCACCGCTGTTCGCTATCGTCCCGCGGGTGGTGTCCCTCTCGGCGTACGTGACCTTCCCGTGATCGACGACAATGGCGTACCTCTGCGTCCTGTCGCCGTTCACCCAGCCGATACTCTTGCTGAACTCTACCCCGTTGTCCGAGGCGAAGATCTGGTTTCGGGGGGAGATATCATATCAGTCAAACCATTCTATCAATGTGTCTTTCCCAGAGTTGAGACAGCAGGTCGTGAACTCACAATGAAATCGTCCTTCACCCCGTTAGCCTTGCCCCACGCGCTCATGACCCAGTGGTCGTTGGAGGCGATGAAGACGACCTGGTCGACGCCCTTGGCCTTGAGCTGGTCCTTGTTCTTGATGTACGAGACGACGTGCTGCTCCTGGCACGTCGGGGTAAAGGCGCCGGGCACGGCGACGATGACAATCTTCTTGTCCTTGGCCTCTGTTTTGTTGCCGAATGTCAGTTGACCTGTGTCCGCCTCGCTTGATGGGATCTCTGGGAATAACGGGCGGAGTGAGAGGGGAACTTACCCTTGCTGGCGTCATACTTGATGCCTATGCCGCAGGCGATGATGTCGGCTTGCTCCGGCGTGTAGGGGACGTAGGTGAAGGAGACGCCTTCGGGGAAGGAGTCGCCGGCTTTGAGTTCGGGCATGGCTGTGTTATGTGAGGGTGTTCACTTCGATTACTTGTATATGTTCAAGTTGCTTTCTCTAGTTGAAGAGCTATGGGCGTCTCTGTTCTACCGAAGATGTGTATTTGTAGAAGGGTATCGAAGCTCGAGTGAAGAAGAGGGGCCGTAAACGGCACCAGAAGCGGAGCTTAGACTTATAGAGGGGCATCAAAGCAAATGCGGGCTTAGAGCCGAAGTCCCTTAACTCAGGTCATGTCGCCGGCTTCCGATCAAATGGCGGGCATACTCGTTGTCTTCCGTTCCTATACTAACTTCCATGTACGTGTCTGCGACGGCATAACCCACTCCCGCAGGATTCAAGTCCGCTCAATATAGCTGGCCCAATACACCTCGCGGAAGATACCTCGAGAGACGAGCATCTCGCAACGAGCACCTATGATGACGCAATTGCCGACCTGCCATCAAGGTACCTCAAGGACACACTCTCAGTACACTAAGGACGAACATCTGTACGTTCGGTTCGGCATCGCAGACACGACAGTCGTCTGCAAATCGGGGAGTAGCCGCATTGGCGCTGACAGGCTCGGCAGGGGCTGTGCCGGTCTCTGTCGCCGGTGACCTCGTGCTCTGCAAAACCTCCGGCCTCGCTTGGGTAGGTGGGTACCTTATCCGGGGAGATGTTGCATTTAAGTTTAGTAAATGTCCTGATCTGGGTGTCTCTTGTGGTTCAATGGCTCAAAGGGGGTCGGTGCGGACTCAGCAACCAGCAGATTCCGAACGACTTCCGGGGGCCCCTCGGTCTTACGTATCGATGCTCACGTAAACCACATGATGGAGAGCCATTGCTCAGCGTAGAACTCTCGATGCTTTTAGAGACCTAGTATCATCTTGGTACATCGGGCGACGAGCGGACCAAGAAGCATATCGTGGCTCCTTCTCTCAAAAAACTTATCACACCCCATTTACCAGTGGACGGCGTCATCCGTGATGGCCAGCGAATCGAGACCTCCTCTCCCGCCTTTCACTCTGGAGACAGCCCAGAAGAAAGTCAAGGCTGCACAAGATGCTTGGAATACAAGGTGAGACTACAGGATCACAGATCCGGGACGAGAGAAATGGTGCTGAGGCCCCAGACAGGGACCCAGAGAAGGTCAAGATGGCCTACACCCCCGACTCCATCTGGCGCAACCGCGACACCTTCCTGCAGGGCCGCGACGAGATCGTGAAGTTCCTGACGGACAAGTGGTCCAAGGAGAACGGCTACCGCCTGCGCAAGGAGCTTTTCGCTTTTACGGGCAACAAGGTTAGCGGACTTACGCCCGGCAGTCCTAGAAATGGTTTTGGAGGCTGACGACAGCAAAAACATTAGATCGCTGTGCAGTTCTGGTACGAATGGCACGACGAATCCGGTGAGTGGTGGCGCACTTACGGTCTCGAGGACTGGACGTTCGCCGAGAATGGGCTGATGAGGAAGAGGCAGATGAGCGGCAATGATGTGAGGATTGATGATGGGGCGCGCTGGTTCAGGGATGGGGTGGATGTGAATACGGTCGATATCAGCGAGAAGCATTGGTAAATTCAGATGCCGTCTGCCGAAGCTGCAGTCGCAAGCGAGCGAGTATCTACGGCCGCATGTTGATCGATATATTTCGTGTGCATTCCTTAGGGGGTTGAGGGCCTGCATGGGCTGCCATGGCAGCTAAAGAGGCAGTGGACGTGGCAGACAGACTAACTTGACTTAGGAGCGAACGGATGATCGCCCGATCGAAGCTTCGGACTCGTGTTTGCCATGATGAGGCAGAGCAGATCTTGCTGATCGCTTCACGGGTTCTAAGAGACGCACATGGTTGACATGCTGCTTCGTTGAACCTGCACGCTGTGATACGTACCTTCTTGAACTGGTCCATGCCCCCAACATCGACCCTAGACATAGGTTCCCCAGCTACACACCCTTGATATCCCTCAGCTCAACTTGATGTTGGTAAGCAGGACTCCTGGCAGGAGCAGGAGTGAGCACCCAGAACCCTCGAGACAAGCGAAAGGAAAGTGTCGCTCAGCTGAGACGGAGACGGCCTCGAGCCCCGTGGCGCTGGGGAGGTTTCGAGCTAGGCCAGATACGGAAAGGCTGGGAGATAAGGTTGCGCATCAGATCCGATCGGATTTTCCCGGTGCCCCTGGTCACCGCAAACAATTCCGATCCAGCAGTCGATCGGGACAACCAACCCAGTTCAACATCGTGGGCTAAAACCCCGGTGGAAATATCAAACGCTTTGACAATGCCTGATGAATATCTCACAGTGAGGCCCAACAGCTGCATTCTCGGACACCATCACACGAGTCTTTCCCCTGTGGAGGATTCATCCCTGCTTGGATTGTGGCCGTTCAGCCATTGTATGGTCCGGGGGATTGCTTTTTGCACTCTTATCACATGCAGCCCCGACGACGTGCAGCTGCGGCGTCTGCCGCAATCCCTTCAGTCTTGCCGATCACCACCATTTCCGTCGACTGCTGCGTTGCGGCCAGACTGAGGCTAACCTTATTCCTAACATTTCTCTCCTTGCCCTCGAGTATTACCCACAAGTCCAAACGCTAGTGACCATTGTATTTGAGATCTCATCTCGCCTCTTGAAGCCGGAAACGACGGGAAAAGCAGCCCGCCGGTGTTTGCCCAATGGCAGCCGTGGCTTTCAGCCTCTATGACGATCTCTCGCGGCTCTGGCATGCATGTCTGAGTATCGGCTCATGCAGCTAGGTTGCTTCGAGACTGGATTGGATCACTCCCTTGCTTTTCACTGGGGAGAAGAGGATCGAAGCTAGAGATGGGGGATACATCCTCTCCGCAAGCCTAACTTGATCTGCAATTTGGATGGCAATTGTGGTTGCCACTACCACCAGGCACATGTTCCCCGAGTGCAAAGTCTGGACCGCGATGTGACGGTAAAGTAGCCTTGGTACGGTCAACAACTGCACGCCATGACATCTGCCAACTGCTCCGCGGGCGCTATGTGGGAGGCTGTCTGCGTGTCTCACTTTGAACTGGACCCCAGGACGCTGCAAACAGCTTCGTCTCCTTTTGTGCGTCTATCACCAACGCTGCAAGACAATTTTACCGGGCTGGGTAGAAATATCAACAAGGCCGTCTCCATTCCATGTCGAGTCCCCAACGTCTTCCATTCCTCTTCTCACCCCTCCTCCAGTGTCTGATCTGGATCAGTCGTGGCAGAGCGAGACATTCTAGAAAACTGTACCGCATCTTGTATTCTTCTGTCTCGGTCCCAGACCCCGTATACATACCTTTGCATCTAACATCTCACTTACTCCGACGACGTTCACACGTGCTGCTGTCTCGTCTCCTTCAGGGATTTGACTCACCACAGACATGGGCCTCCTACCACTTACTTACCGTCGCCCATCTCATGTCGCCAGGCCATCCACCAACTCGAGCCAGGGCTCGCTCGGCGAGGATGGCAAGGCGGATATCTCGTTGAAATCTGGCAGATCTGGCTCGACGGCCGGCATCCCACCAGCTCTATCCTTCGACAAGATCATCGAAGGCGGCACCTGCCCAGTGAGTCGCCACTTGGCCACACATACACAAGAGGACGTTGAAACGCTAATATAGTGTCTAGCCATGCACCATCCGTGACTTTATGAACTACCTCATCTACATCGAGCACTCAGCCGAGAACTTGCAGTTCTTCCTCTGGCTGCGCGACTACACGGCCCGCTTCCAGCAGGTGCCTGAGAGCGAGCGGGCTCTCTCGCCGGAATGGACACCAGCCCAAGACGACGAAGCGGCGGCACGCATCCAGAAAGTTGCGTCAGAGAAGATGCGTCGCGCTCAGCCGGCCGACATGTTCCGCGGCACCGACTTCGAGAAGCCCGCCTTGCAAGAGTCGCTTGCAACCCTGAACGATGACAGCTTCTCGCAGTTCTCTTCGCCACCCAGAACGCCTGAGGAGAGCAGCCACGACTCGCTGTACACGGGGTCTACTGCCGGAACTCACATGTCCTCGCACCGGAGTCTCGCCGATCAAGCGTATGTTGCTGCCGGTGCCGAAAAGCCATGTAAGTATTTGCACACTTGAGGACCTTACACAAGCCGTCGCTGACCAGTACAATAGTCACAATCCAGCCCTTGCGCGCCGAGATCGACCGCGTAGTGGCAACCTACATCGCCGACCACTCCCCGCGGCAGCTCAACCTCTCCAGCAGAGAGCAAAAGACCCTCCTCCACGCCCTCTCGCACACCACCCACCCCTCCGCCTTCCGCAGCGTGGCGGCCAGCATCGAGTCCACCCTGCGCTACCAGGCCCACCCCAACTTCATCCGCTGGTCCATCTGCAACGGCAACCCCGTCCGCGTCACCTTTGCCCGCGGCCTCGGAGCCGCCTCCATCCTCCTCTCCACGATCGCAGCCATCCTCCTCACCCTGTCGCGCGCCCCGCGCGGCTACCGCGCCCTAGCCGGGGTGGGCTGGTTCGTCGGCGTCGCGACGCTGATCGCGGCGTTGAAGGGCATGTGCGTCGTGCTCCACGGCCTGCACCACCGGCACGTGCGGCCGTGGGAGCTGTTCGAGGTCGAGCCGTCGGACTCGGACTCGGAGGTCGGTGGGAAGAGGAAGGGGTTTGAGACTTTCGGGTCGAGCAATAGCTACGAGGACGAGCCGTGGATCGTGAAGTACGGCGAGCGGAATATGCTGAGGAAGGTGTTTGACCGCGAGGTGTGGATCCAGGAGCCGGCGTTAAGGCAGATTCAGGATACGATATTCGTGCAGGCTGTTTTGGGGGGGATTCTCATCTCTGGAGTGTTGGTTGGGGTGTTTGTTGGTGTTCCTGGAGGAGGCTTCTTCTAGGATATACTTATCTGGGCTGGGTATTTGGCGATTTACATAGTATATAGGCTGGACATATGAGGCATGGATGGACTGTATAACCGCGAAAAGGATACTGGCGTTTGGGTCTGCTTCTCAGTGCTGCCTTTCTTTTTGCTGCCTGTTCTTCTCTTCATCTTGTTATATGAACCCTGATGGAGAACTATCAGGTTCAGGAGTCCGGGAACAAGAAGCTCAATCTCGGACTGAGCACAGGAGACACATATACAGCGCTGTAGTACTATAATCCGGTGTCAATGGGGGAGAGATGGTCATCTCTCGTGCAGCGAATTGACCGGTTCGTTACGATCTCGGCTCTTTTGTCAAGCAGTTCCACCCACCATAATGAGGTCCTGTACATATGGGTTGACAGAGGCGTGCCCCCCCCTTGCACCCTGGACTTGACCCCGGACAGTGATTGATTGCGGGGTGCATTTGGAGTCCCCAAGCTCTGGTTGGAGCCTCGGTCCAAGGGCCCCGCATTACCGGGGTCATTGCTATCGATAAAGCCGAAATACCACAGAAATCCACCGCGAAAGAATATCCATGATGAGAGATACATCGTAAAACTGAGACTACCAGGAAACACACGCGATCAAAAAAGTACAATGGGGGAAAATGCCTCTCGGAGTAGACCCTATTGAGCCCCCATGAAAGCGTCGCTATCACGCACCAGCTAGCCTTTATCTTTAAAACGAAGAAGCACATCAATGGCCACGGAGACCTACCAAGCCGATGCGGCCGAGCCGGCCCCGACCGGAGCGGTTGACGGGCACGGCTCCGCCAAGACATGGGCCAATTCGGGGAGTGCGCTGTCGCTGTTGCAAACTGGCCGGCCCAGGACAGCGACGACAACAGCAGAGATAGACACGGCCATCTCGCACCCGGGATCGGTCAAGATCAACGTCAAGGGCGCATTTATCGTCGACCAGGGCAGCACCACGCCGGGCATCAGCACGCCCGGCAACGGCACCGTCAACGGCCAGAGCTCCCCAACAAGCCACGAACACAACGGCCACCAGACCAAGGACATACGGCTGCCAAACCACACCGCCGTCGTTAGCCATGTCGCCATTGATGTATGTCTTTCCTCGCATAGCCCCTATGCGCTGTAGATTGGCTGGGATGGATTGCTAACCGGGGTTCCTTTGCAGATTGGTGGCTCCCTCGCCAAACTGGTCTACTTTTCGCGAGAAGCGCATTCCACCGAGCCCGGCGGCCGACTAAACTTCCTCAGCTTCGAGACGGACCATATACGAGACTGCATAGAGTTTATGAAACACCTGAAAGACAAGCAACAGACGCTCAACGGCTCCAGACCGGGCGAGCTGTGCGTTATGGCGACGGGCGGGGGGGCCTACAAGTACCACGACATGATCCGCGACGAGTTAGGCGTCGACGTCCTCCGCGAGGACGAGATGGAGTGTTTAATAATAGGTAAGGACAAAAGTTGTGCCTTGTCTACTAGGAGAGCGGAGTTCGCTAACTTGTCAATCACCGTCTGCCAGGCCTCGACTTCTTCATCACCGAGATACCCCGCGAAGTCTTCACCTACTCGGACACGGACCCGATGCACTTCGTCGAGCCCTCGGACGACATCTACCCCTACCTCCTCGTAAACATCGGCTCGGGCGTGTCCTTCCTCAAAGTCTCGGGCCCCCGCAACTACGAGCGCGTGGGCGGCACGTCGCTGGGCGGCGGCACCCTCTGGGGCCTGCTCTCGCTGCTCACGGGTGCGCGCAGCTTCGACGAGATGCTGGCAATGGCCTCGCGCGGGGACAACACAAAGGTCGACATGCTCGTGGGTGACATCTACGGCACCGACTACGGCAAGGTCGGGCTCAAGAGCACCACCATCGCCAGCTCCTTCGGGAAAGTCTTCCGGATGAAGCGCGAGGCGGAGAACGAGGCCGAGGACAGCGGCGGGCTGGACGGCAGGGACCACCAGCACCACCACCAGCTGCACGACTTCGAGGCCGACGACGACAACAGCAGGGGGGAGGTCCTGCCCGGCTCTGCCGCCGAACCCTCGGAGAACGACCACTCCCACACACCAGCGCCGCGCCACCACCCGTCGTCGCCGCCCTTCACCAGCGCCGACGTCTCACGCTCCCTGCTGTACGCCATCAGCAACAACATCGGCCAGATCGCGTTCCTGCAGAGCCAGATCCACAACCTGAGCCACATCTACTTCGGCGGCAGCTTCATCCGCGGCCACCCTCAGACCATGAACACGCTCAGCTACGCCATCAAGTTCTGGAGCAAGGGCGCCAAGCAGGCGTATTTCCTGCGCCACGAGGGGTACCTGGGCGCCGTCGGGGCGTTCCTCAAGAGGCAGCCGAGGAACTGGGGGCGGAGGGGCAGCTTCGAGGGCGAGGTGGACAAGTGGCAAGCGAAGGAGGCCAGGAGGGCGGAGAGCGAGCGGCAGCAGGACGAGGGAGACAGGAGGGAGGCGGTTATTGTGTGATTGCTGTGATACCTACCTACCTATACCCTACGATACCTGGATAGACCTGAGAGGTACCGTTTGGTGAAGCTTGCATGTTGGCGTCTCGGTGATTTCTTTTCAGGAGCGGACGGGAGGGAGCATGCCGGCGTGCGAATTGTACATACATAAATCATCTTGCTCGGTGTTGAGCAAAGCAATTGATGATTCCTGAATCATTGCCTTGTACTTACCTCCCAGAGCCTCCTCGGCTGGATATCGAGTCAGTGTCCGGTCGTGTTGATCGACAATCGCATGATTATCCGACGATCAAAGTCTCCACGGTGAGCGATCGCATGAACATCATGACGTTTGCGGGGCTTTCAACCCCATCGCTCATCAGGATGGGAAACATTCAGTTACGTTCTGGAAGCGCGGGATGACGTCAGTCCTGGAGCTTCACCAAACCTTCCTCAGACATTGAAATAGGAGCTCCGGTAGCTGTTTCGAGCTTTTACCATCTCACTCTTCTGCAAGATCCCAATCAGAGCTACAAGCCAAACTATCACCGCTTCTTACAAAACCAAACTCCACAAGACCGATCACCACAAATCACCACATTCACAATGGCACCTTCACACAGCGAGGAATCCAACCGCCCCAAGAACGAGCAGGACAAGCTCGAGACAGCGCAGCCCATCGTCCACGGCTCAGCAGGCGACCAGGAGGTTAGTTCCTTCACCATCATCCTCCCTACCTTAACAATAGATCCAATGCTAACAAAACCCCCCTTAGCTCCCATCAAAAGTACCCCGTGCAGACAAGACCGCCCCCCTACCAGAGCCCGAGAAGGGCGCCGGGATCGAGGGCATGAACGCTAGCGGTGGCAGCAGCCAGGGGATCAAGCAGGGTCCGAACGTGGGACAGGGGAAGGGACCTCTGTGAAGGGGGAACGAGGGAATGAGATGGAGCATGGGAAGAAAGAGTGTTAAGATAAAAAGCAGAGGGGTGCTGGGATATGCTTTGATCATCAAATGACAAAAAGACTCGCTGTGCGAGTATTACCTACCACCTGACCCATTGCAACCGAACTGTTCAGCTCGCCTTTGTTGATGTAGTGCAGTGACGGGAGATTCGAGATGATTCCTAGCCCGGGGTGGGGGCTCCGGTATGTTGACCTCTACGGTGTCGCTCCACGACGGCCCATTCCCCTTGACCTCGATCCTCGCCGTCAATGACTTGATATTGGGCATATTCCGACTCCTCTGCAGCTGGGCGATTCATAACATATCGCCGGTTGGAGATATCTCCGGACAAGACGGGGCGGTGACTGTGTTGAGGTTGGGCAGAATATAGAAAGGGTTGGGCGGTGGGAGACATGCACAAATGCGGTTGCCGAGCATTGAGCAGAGGAAAGGCGCCAGACATATTGGACGACCTTGCGGTCTTTTGATCTCTTGGGGAATCCTGGTTTTGCGTGTGGTGAAGAAGAACGACTGCAACTCCTCTATGGACGGACCAAGCATCCAAGTCTTGGCTGGCTGTCAAAACACCTAAAGCCAGACCTCATGAACGCCAGAACACTTGGCCAAGAAAAGACACCGAAACAACAGCCAAGATTCAGAGCTTGAACTGCTTCGCAAGCTCGATACCCTCAGCGAGCGTGCCCACCCGGGCATCGATGGCGTACCCCTGAGCCTCGAGCTTCCCCAGCTCGCCGAACAGGTCGGCCAGCGGCACGGTGAAGACCTCGATGAACTCGCTCTCCTCGAGCTCGGGCTTCAGGTTCTGGTTCTCGGGCAGGCTCATGTCGATGGTCACGTGGACCATGCGCAGATTGGTGTTGCAGAATCCCGGGTCTTTTTACCCCCCTCGGTGTTTAGTTTGAGCAATCGGGGTCTTAAGACAGGGGGTTGGAGAAGGAGGAGGAGGAGGAGAAGGAGGAAGAGGACTGACCGTTGAACATGATAGGCGACGCCTTGGAGGCTTTACCAACGTAGCCGGTCTCCTCCCTGAGCTCTCGTACCGCGGCTTCCTCGGCCGTCTCGCCTTCGTCGACGAGGCCGGCTGGGACTTCGATGGTGACGGCGTGGGCTGGGGGGCGGAACTGCTTCTGGAGCATTATCTCCGGGCCTGGGGCGGTGGATTAGTGAAGTGGTCGTAAGGTGATATTTAGGGATATAAGCTCACCTGACTCCTTCTGCAGAATGGCCACGATACCGACACCGTCGATGTCGCTGTTCTTGGGCCGGGTGGTCCGCTCAGAAGACTCCCACGTTCGGGTTGCGCCGAGGGGATCCTTGTATGTGATCCTGGGAGAGGGTTAGCGCGACGTTGGTCGGGACGGAGGATAAGCGGATAGAAACCGACTGACTTCACCATCTTCGACCACACCGCCTCCTTCTCGGGCTGGGCAAGGTGTCAGTGAGGACGTCCCTTTGAAGCTTTGCCCGGTGGGACATCGCTTACGAGGGGCTCGACCGAGATGATCTTGGAGTCTGAAGCCGACATGGTAGCGGCACGGTTAACGATATTGAGGTTGCTGCCGTGTGCTTGTGCTCGAGCCAAGAGATGAGTAACGTGAGTGTCGTGTAAGTGAATCCCCCTGTCAGGACTCAAGCGGTACCTCGAACTTCGAGACGTCCAAGCTCAGTGGGGCGGGCGAGGGGCTTCACGGGAGTGGTGGGGTTAGGTACTAGGCAACTCTGAACAGTCTCCCACTTGATCCAGCATTTCAGCCTTGTAGCTCTTGTGCGAAGCGACCGATTGGTTTCGAGCTTCCGGTCTCAAGGCGTGGGAATCAAGAATGTGGCATAACCGAGTCGGGCAAGGTTGTGCACTCCTTGGCATGCTGGATTGTTGGTATGGCAGCAGATTAGGCTGCGTTTCCAGCGGACTGGCCAGTGACGTACCTTACAGTATGTTTGAACCACCAGAAGAACGCATGATCAAGATGGCGCCAACAAGTGAACCATACATGCCGGGCGTCGAGGTTAGTAATACTCAAACGACACTCAGACATCTACGCGTCCTCTTCTATGTTGGCGCGTCTCCCTTGACAACAGATCTACAGTACGTGCTCGGTGATGTGTAAGCCCAGTTGGTTCTCCCAGGAGTGCTTAATTCTGCCTGATTAGGATTGCTTCAGCGATCTAGGACACCCCAATTGCGCGGCGCGGAGAGATCAGCTATCGGCGTTCGTCCAACGAGGAGCCAGCAAATAGGACCCCTGTTCACCTTCCTAAACCTGTAGCTTGGCCACGTTAGCCGTCAGCATGCAAAGGGTGCGATATGACGAGTTGAGAGGCACGGTTACGTCTCACATCTTGAATCCTTCCGATCTCTCCATTCAATTTGTTCTTCGGTCATTTCGGATCTCTAGCACATAAGCGTGCCTTCCTTTGTTCACTGATTATCTTACAAGAAAGTCTGATTCCTTTACTTTGTTTGTCGTTACTGTTGTTCCCTCTCACTCTTGCGTGCAAACATACACCGGAACCACCCACCGCCTACTTCAGATGCGACAGAGACATCGTCCAACTGCTCCCAGATCAACGCAGCATCCAGCATCTACGTAATCTAGACTCTGGAGCACGGCCATAACAGCGAAGATGCGGGACGAAGGACTGAGTCGCGACTCTGGCAGTGTCGATGAGGACGACGTCAGCACTCTCAGTGGCCGTTATGCCACGGCCGAGACCCCCCTCCTGGGACTAGAATCGCCCAAGGAGCCGCAAAGCCTGTATAAACAGAATGTCATCATCCTCATCTTCGCGTTTATCTTTGTCGCCGAGCTGGGAGGTGGTCTGTGGATCGCGCCGTCGAGCGCCATCATGGAGAACATCATCTGCAGAAGTCACTATCCCGACGTCTCGTCCAATATCATGGCCGGCGACCCGCGCTGCAAAGAGAGTGAGATCCAGGGCACCCTAGCCACCATCCGAGGCTGGGCCTATACCTTCGACTGTGTTCCCGGCATACTGGGGGCTATACCGTACGGTATCTTGTCAGACAAATGGGGTCGCAAACCGGTCTTTGTCCTCTCTGTCTTGGGCCTTGTCCTGTCGGAAGTTTGGGTTGGTATGGTCTGTAAGTTGGACAACGCCCTCACCAAAACATGTATTGGGGCTTGTTAGACTAATACTCCGTTACAGTGTATTTTCCCAACATATTCCCTCTATGGACGGTTTGGTTTGGTTCGGCGTGGCAGCTTATTGGCGGGTCATCGTCTGTCATGTCGGCGATGCTGTACACCATGGGTGCCGATGTCACTCCTGTCAACGAGCGGTGAGATATCCTGTCACAAGTTACCGATACCTTGCCGAACATCACACTGACCGTTCTTAGTGCCGTTGTCTTCATGCAGGTCAACGCTTGGTTTCTTGCCGCTGAAATGATCTGTGGTCCCCTGGCTAGCATCCTCATGCACAGATCGCCTTGGCTAGCTCTTGTCGTATCCATCTCTCTTCTCGCCTTCTCCAACCTCATCGCCCTCGTATTCCCGGAGACCTTGGACATCCAAAGACTGAAGGACCGACAGGAGGCCGCGGCCCATGGTGCAACATCTACCCCCAACGACGCTACCAGTGACCTCGAAACCTCGAAGCGAACGCAGCTACAGCAGATCTGGGCCATCTGCAAGAAGGACCTCCATGAAGTCTATGACTTCATCCTGAAGAACCAGCGCACCACATTCCTGTTGCTGTCCCTGGTATTCGTCGTCCTCGGCAAGTTCGTCCTCGAACTGATCCTCCAGTACGCCACGGGCCGCTACGGCTGGACCTGGGACAAGGCCGCCATCCTCGTCACCATCCGCAGCGCGAGCACCCTCCTCCTCCTCGCCGTCCTCCTGCCGGGCATCAGCTGGCTGTGCGTCAACACGCTCAACATGACTAGCATGGCTAAGGACCTCTGGCTGGCGCGCATCTCGGGCATAGTCCAGACCCTGGGCGCGCTCCTCGTTGCCCTGTCGGTCAACGGCTCCATGCTCATGGCTTCGCTCGTCGTGTTCGCCGGCGGCGGCGGGCTGGCGCCGCTGGTCCGGAGCCTGGCCAACGCGCTGGTCGAGGAGCACCACGTCGGCATCCTCAACTCCCTCGTCGGCTTCCTAGACATGATCGGCATCATGGTCGCGGGGCCGATACTTGCGGCGGCCATGAAGCTCGGGTTTGAGTGGGGGGGCGCGTGGATCGGCCTCCCCTTCATGGTGTCGGCCTTCTTGTTCGGAATTTCGACTTTTATCGTCTGGACTTTCAGGATACCCAGGCGGCGGCTCAGTGGTGATTCCGTCGAGTACGCGTGAACTGCTGGCAAAAGGGAAACTACCGCGCATGCCTTCACTCGAGACGCCTCGGGCAGAGGCTTAGCTTTGGACGAGTCCACGGGAGGCGACTGCTCCATCTCTACTCCTCTCCCTCCTTCTCGTCGAAGGAGGTGGTGCCGTACAGGTTGACAAGGCCTCCCTGGACAGATCGATTCCCCTCCTACGTACAGACTTGGACTATTATGACACTCTTTCAGAGAAGCAAAAAGGCCACTCGCTTTGCGACATGGCAAAAGTTCTCGGATACGGGGAGTCGAACCCCGGGCTGATGAGGGACCCTCGCTCAGAAAGCGATGAGAGTCATCGATGTTACCGCTACACCATACCCGATGTGCTGGATGGAGGATGTGTGACCTAAGTCTCCTTTGTCCTGTGGGCGCGACGTCGGGTATGGGCTTCTCATGTGGATTGACTCTTCTCAGTCGCCTCCCGATCTTTCCCTTTTTTTTTTTTTTTTTTTTTTTTTTTTTTTTTTTTTTTTTTTTTTTTTTTTTTTTTTTTTTGGTGTCATGTTTTTGCATATTAGAAGTGGCCTAGAGCGACGGTCCCCTCGCGGTGGGCTGGCTGGAAGGAGCGGAGAGTTCTAGACGAGTCATGCATGGCGAAGGCGTTGAAGGCGGGAATCTTGTTTTTGAGACGTTGGCGAGGCGCATGGAGAAGGGCATCCTAGAGGCTTGCTCACAGAGTACAGCTGATGTCGCCCTGGGCAAGGCGTTAAAGTGCATCCGCGAGCGTCGGGCGGCACTTTGCCCCTGAGCTGGCGGGCGCCACTCATTCACAGGCTGTCAATAGCGCCGCATGGGCGCCGCAGCTAACGCGTCAACTGGTGATAGTAGAGACGATGAATGGAGAAGAGGACGCTTGGCAGGATGATGGGCATGGCAAGGCCCTGGCCCCCAATGCATGATTCTTCGTGCCTACCTTCTGACTCAGGCTCAAGCGTTGGAGTTGGCCTCCAAGGCGAAGGCAAAATGTAAGTTGCAAGGTTGCAAGGTATGGTATGTATGAAACGTCCAAAGGTGCGAACATGGCCCACAGCTCAGGGATCCTTTGACAGCGCCAGAAACCAGGAAAGGAAAAGCGATTGTTAATAACAGAGTACGTACCTACCGTCCGTGGACCTGCGCTAGCGCCGGGCAAGGGTCAGGGGGTTCCCGTCTATTTTTGATCCATTCCAGATTCTGATGCAAGGCGCGGTTCACGAGATGTTCGTGTTTTCGATCATTACACGTGTAATGAGGCACATCGTGCAATTGAACTGGCCTGGTAGACGTCATGCTTCTGCGGAGCATTTTTGTCCAGAGTTTTCATCATGGCGATACTGTGGTAGTCAGGTATCCCCGGCAATCAACAACCCGTACAGTGGCACAAGATCGCTGTCAAACGGTCAAGATCTGGCATTATCCCTTTTTTTGGTGCGACCAGTTCTCTACAGACGGTACGCTAAAAAGTAACCGCGCAAGCCACAGCTGCAATGGTGTGCAAATCACTCTTGTCCAGTCGCGAAAGATTCTCCATGCACATACCCCCTGAAAGCCAAACGCGGTTCGTGCTGGATTTCTGGACGAAGAAAACATGCGGAATCAATTCTTCGGTACGGCCAAGCGGCTCCCAGCCTAGCAGGCATCTGTCCCAGCACGATAGTGGATGGGTACCTGGCTCTGATGCCCGCTGATGCAGGGGTGACTTGGAAGTTCTGGGAACCGCTTTGGGCAGCGTGCCAGTGTCTGGGGGGGTTTTTCCTGACGATAAGGCGCCCCTAACGAGGGCGCTATCTGGATTTTTAAAGCTAGTAGTTTGTCCAGCAGCATACCAGCAGACTTCCTAGTGGAGGTTATGGTGTGCGGGTTGGGCGCGTATGGTCGTCATAAATCCCACTCCAGCCCGGAAAGCCGGCTGACTGTTTTGCTCCCGACGCTCGAACTCCGGATTCTTTTTTGGCTTTTTGTGTGTCCAGCGGCTGCTGTTCGCGTTCCTCACCGCCGTGCCTTTTCCGTTCGTGTCGCTCCTTTACGATCAGCAAGGTTCAGTTGGCTCTGCGTTTCCGACGCTGGCGCATCATCGAGACTTCGTCGTGTCCCGTCCAGTCTTTACCTGTCTCGGAAGACCGAAGTCGTGGAACATCCGGTTCAGCGCATCGCGTCTGGAGACCTCACGCACGAACGCCACGACATTCCTGTGGATTATCTGCCGGCTAAGGGTCCTGACATCCTCGATACGCTTCGATATACCCCGCATTGGACTCTCTGATCGTCTGGTCTCAACCACAAGCTTGATTGATCGGACGGCATGGAGTAATCGCGAGCACACTTTTGGAAACAAGCAGCCAGGCTCATCTGGCTTCCTGCTAGCACATCCGGCAACTGTACCGGAGTTACTGTCGTCTTCGGACGCCGGCTAGGTCGGCTCGGCGTATTCAGCCAACATGGTTTCTTTTCTTGGACTAAAGTTCGGGAGTAGCAAGAAGTAGGCTCTGCCCCGTTCCTACTACGTTCCGATCATGCCCCTTAACAGATTGCTCTGCTCAGGAAATCGGATAAGGGCAAGGCCCCAGAGAAGGCGCCAGATAAGACGACAGACAAGGCACCCGCGCAGAACGGCGGACCGAAGAAATGGGACCAAAACCTCATGGGCGAGGGCCAGTTCTTTGGGACAAGCGCGGGTAACCGCACCGTCGTCAACGGGAGCATACGCTCTGTCAACATGTCGCGGCCCGGGACGGCGAGCTCGTCGCGGATATCGCCCTACAACCACAATACCCATGCCCTCGCCGCGTCTAGCATGTACGACCTGTCCAATATCAGCCACCTCCGACAGGCCAGCTCCAGCAGCCTGAAGCCAGCGGCGTCCGATACGAACCTGCGGGGCAGCTTCAGTAACGCCTCCTCAACAACAAATTTGAGAGTACCGGGTCCTGGGTTCGGCTCCAGACCTGGAACCCCAGGAAGTGGGAAGAGCAAGGCGTGGGTCAACCCTTTGGATGTCCACTTCGGCAGGACTACACCGTCGGCAGTTCCTTCAGCGCCAAGGTCACCGCTGGCTCAGTACGAGATCGGCGCCGATGATGGTGCTGACGATGGGTCTGTGTTCGGAGACAAGGCAGAAAACATTGCAGAGACCATCATGAGCTCCGTCGTGCAGAAGGAGCAGGAGAAAGCAGACAAGGAGCGTGAGGAGAAAGGCAAGGTCGAGAGGGAACGCGAAGAACGGGAGGCCAGGCAACAGTCGCAAGAGGACGAGAAGAAGCGGGAAGAGGAGCGGCAGAAGGAGCAGGAAAAGCACAGGGCAGCCACTGCTGCCGCCGCCATCAGATCACCGCATCACGGTCCGCCAGGGTATCCCCCGCCTCTGAACCCCGCGAACCGACCTATGAACGGGCAGATGGATCGTCCCATCTTCCAAGGGAGACATGACCAGCGCCCCAGCAGCCGCAATGGTCGACACAACAGCCCAGGCCCAATGGAGCGCCCCCATTTTCAAGGACAGGGCGACCACCGCCCTGGAAGCCGGAACGGCAGCCGGCCCAGCCCGCCGCCCGGTCATGGCCCAATGAACCGTGGTCCGTTCCAGGGGCAGACGGACTACCGACCGAGCAGCCGCAACGGGCATCCGGATCAACGACCGAGATTTCAGGGACAGATGGACCACCAGCGCCCAGGCAGTCGTACTGGACCGCACGATCACCCGCATTTTCAAGGTCATCTAGATCAGCGGCCGGGAAGCAGGAATGGGCCTCACGACCGTCCTGTTTTTCAGGGTCATATAGATCAGCGGCCAGGAAGTAGGAGCGGGCCTCAGGACCGTCCTGTCTTCCAGGGTCAGATAGACCAGCGTCCTGGGAGCAGGAACGGCCCGAGGAGAGACGGTACGCCTCCTTACGGACACCCCCCTCTGGGACACCCGAATGGGTATCCCAGTGGACACATGAGCGGTCGCCCAATGAACGGACCAGGTTCCATGAATGGTGCGATGCGGGGACCTGGGCCTATGAACGGCCAGACCAGAAGTCCAAACATTGGACACACTGGTCACATCAATGTCCATATGAACAGCCCCAGGGGTAGCCCTCTCATGGGAGCTACGGGCAGCCCAAACGGCGCCCCGAGATCTCCTGCACTAAACGGACCTCCCCGTAATGGCTCTCCCATGGACGGCTCATCTCGTCCCGGCCCAATCCCGAAGAACATCCAGCCCAACCCAAATGGCTATTTCCCAGCCGACCTACCATCACCGACAGTGTCAAGCTCACGCTCAAGCGACAGCCATGAGAACCCTGCGCCAGCAGAGCCGGCCGACAAACCAATCATCCGCAACGTTATAGCCAGGCGGGACACCATAACCTCAATCACGCCCAAGCGCGCCAGTGTTTCACAGGCAATTGACGCCTTCGAGAAGTCCCTCGCTACAGAAGAAAGCATCCGCGACAGCACCGCCAGCAGCGCCTACAGCGTAGACGAGCTCACCGAGTCGCCCGTGCAACCCGCCATCGCCCCTCGTCCGTCACCGCCGTACGTCGCGCCCCAACCGCAGAGATCCGGCAGCGCCACCGGCAGGCCCTTCCCGGGCAGGAACGTCCAGCGTCCCAGCCTAGACGAGTACGGCGTCCCCCTCCCGACGGGAAGAACCACCCCAGCGGCTACTACCGCGCAATCACCACCACCCCCTCGCCTCCCGTCCTCGTCCCCGCCCTCCCAGCGTCTCGAGCACGCATCTCTCCAACCAGCCCCTCTCTTCCGCCAGCCGAAATGGGACAACAAGGCAGACGAGGACTTCCGCCACGACGACTTCTCCTCCGCCCCACCAGCACCCAGTCACGAACCGCCTGCCGACGCATCTTCCCTCGACTTCGGCCGGACACCTCCCACCCCGGACCCGACCAACCCCAACTGGCCTCTCGCTCCTCCTCCCGCGCCGTCCCCTCCGCCATCCTCCCCGCCAGAGTTGAAGCGGCCCGACCCCCCTCCGCCACTCAACTTCGATTTCAGTCCCAACGCGTTTAGTCGCGAGCAAGGGCCGTTTACGCCGCCACTTCGAGGGCTGAGTGAAAGGACCCCCTCGCACGAGACCTTACGGCCGAGCACGGCGGCGGGCGAGGTGGGCGTTGCGAGAGGTCCGAGTATGAGGAGGCCGGATCACGGGTTGGAGACGCCTACCGGGATTGCGGATCGGTTTGGGACGCCTTTGATCTGAATGGGAACGTTCTATTCTGGTTCCTAAGGCCTACTGCGCCTCCATTTTCGCATGATGTACGTTTTGTTCGGGTTGTTGGATCGATGGGTAGACGAGATATCACGGGTGCAAGACTTGGGACGAGGTAGAACTGGAAACATATATGGATGGATTGATGACTGGACTTTTGGAGTATTCAGGACGGAGATGATGTACATAGATTGATTGGTATTTCTGGTATAGACGAGAGACTTACTCAACTATAATGACTCGAGATTTTGACAACATTTCGAACATGCACGACGGTCACTGCTCAAGGTGCCGGCCATCGGAGCCGAGATAAGAGGAGGGGCACGGGCTCCATGTCCGGCGTCGCAGCCGGGCAGCCGGGACCTCGGACCCACGATCTCACGGGATTCTTGGCAGCTTACCCGCTCTCTTCTTCCACATAAATACACACTTCTCAACCCCCAGCGCAAACCAGACCTCGAACCTGTCCGGACTCCCACAGCTTACAAATTCCTGAAACACACCACTACAGCCATGATGGCCTCCCTCGGCCTCCAGCGGCTAGCCGGGGCCACCACCTCCTCCTCCTCCTTATCCCCAGCATCCTACCTAGCCCTCGGCACAACCCTAGGCCTAACCCTCGCCTACCTCCTCCGCGCGCATACCCTCTCATCCCCGCTCT
>Ga0209127_100113_pt1 | contig 33741 bp, 27 predicted proteins | sample LakSupMetagenome_FD_187469 | JGI IMG/M metagenome (GOLD analysis project Ga0209127, IMG submission 187469) | Freshwater microbial communities from Lake Superior, Canada - Sta WM archaea (SPAdes) (version 2) | ecosystem: Environmental > Aquatic > Freshwater > Lake | place: Lake Superior, Canada... | reverse complement strand
AAGGTTACCCGCACACCAAAGACCGAAGATGTCGAGGTACCCTCAACCAACACCAAGAAGAAGAACACTCGGACGGCAGCTCAGCAGTACCTCGACCAATGCCGCGGGTCACAGATGGAGCCAGATCAAAACTCGGAGTCCCAGGAGAGGGTGGCAAACTCCCAGGGCGCATCTTCTATGCTTGGGGTATCCCGAGCCGCCCGGCACGAAGAGTTGACACAATCCTCTCAGGGCCAGGAGCCTGGTCCGATAAACAATGGGATTGCGAATTCAAGCGTAGCTGACGGGGAACCTAACCCGAAGCGCCGGCGAACACAATATCTGCTACTGCGTATTGACAGCACGGAGACCAACGTCGCTAACGGCGAAACCATCCCGGAGACAAGTCCGGTTGACAAGGCACCCCGGTATTCCAACGGGGCGCCTGGATACCCTTCCAGTGCAGTCCAGAAGCCATCCTCGAATCGTGTGGTCGTCGGATCATCAAGAAACATGAACGACGACACGAGCGTGCCGAAGTCATCGGTCACAGAATACGTGCTGCCCGCGACCCCATCTGGAATCACAGACAATATATCTGGCCCCGAACTACCAAAACTCGTGTCATCAAACCACAAACCTGCCGTGTCCGAAGAACAACACCTCCCATCACCAAATTTGCCGCAACTGAGTTCGGACAAACCTGTCGCTCTGCCTTCTTCCCCCCCGGCCCCTGCTTTTAGCACACGAAGTAAGACACGGCAGCAGCAAGATGACCATGTGACAGCGGACACGCCGGCGGTTCCCTCTAGCAAAGAACCACTCGACCCGACTACATCGACGTCTACACTCAGCGCACTTTCCGGCACACCGTCACTAACCATGAGCGAGACCACGCCTGGATCTCAGGTCTCTAGAGCAGGTGCAGGATTACCGGCTGGTCACAAGGAGACACCCAATTCATCTCCAGCAGGCGCTAAGAGTAAGCGGCGCCGGGTGAGGGATCTGCCTCGACTGAAAGAGGTGTCAACGACGGAGAGCTTGCGGGTATCAAGGAGACTCAGCCGACAGCAACCCATAGATTCGACTGATGAGCTTGCCAGGTCCCCCTCCGTGCTCCCCACTTTCGAGCACAGTGTACGAGGACAGCCCCGAAACTCGACCTCACGTTCCACGCGAACAAGCACGGCAGACCCTCAGCTCTGTCGGGATCAGAGCTACCGCCGAGGCGGAAAGCTCTTCGACGGAATGGCTTTTGCCATATCCTTCCAGAGCAAGCAACCTGGCGAAAGCAAGGAGGTGCATGCCGAGCGGGAAAAGTTTGCCGAGAGCCTTGGAGCTATGATAGTGCAGGCGGGTGGCAGAGTCTTGGAAAACGGCTTCATCGAACTCTTTCAATCGGGCAGTAGCAGAAGCGTGGCAGCTTCGCCCATCTCCTCCATGTCATCCTCGCCGCCGCAAGCAACCAATGGAGAAGTGAACCTCACTGCGGCAGGTCGCCGCCTCGGGTTCACGGCTCTTATAGTTGATGGGCATTCTCGCAAGGCCAAGTATATGCAGGCTCTTGCTCTTGGTCTACCGTGCCTTGCGGCTAGATGGATTACGACGTGCCTCAACAGCGGGGAGATTGTCGACTGGGTGCCTTATCTGCTATGTGCGGGTGAATCGACTTTCCTCGGTGGCGCGTACAAGTCTCGGGTCCTTACTCCTTACAATGCTTCAGAGGCACGGTTGGCTCAGGTGATCGAGGCGCGCCCACGGCTCCTCGAGGGCAGCAGGGTCTTGCTCGTCATGAAGAAATCCGAAGAGGTCAACGGGATGGCATACGTCTTTCTGGCTCGCGTCCTGGGCGCTACGATCGGTCGAGCGCATTCGATCGATGAGGCGAAAGCGATGATGAAGGCTTCGCAGGAGATGGGCCAGCCGTTTGACTGGGTCTATGCAAATGCTGGTACCAGCTCCATCAATACCGGAGGGAACAGCAAGAAGCGCAAGCGAGCAGGCGGCAATACTGCCTCGACAGCTGAAACGCTAAACACTTTACCGACCTTGACCGACGAGCTGGTCATTCAAAGTCTTATACTGGGACGGCTTCTTCAGGAAGGCGAAATATAGTCGCATGTTGTATGTGTACGATTTTGAAGGATGAATGTGTCTTGTCCCCAGGCTTGGGGAGGACTTGGATGGTCTCGGGCCCAGGGAGGCTTATCATTTGCGTTGGCGTAGGAGTTCTTGCTGGCGGCTCGGACAAGGTTCATTACCTGGCGCGGAGTTTGCATGTATGGAGCTCATTGATAGAGAGAATGAGGTCACTGTAAGTATAATTGCCATGCGAGTCTTGTCTTTTTGTACTTACCTTATGTTTGCTTGGGTGACAGAGCTGGTTAGAGGAAGTTCTGCTTCAAATGCCCGCAAAAAACAAAAAGGACCAAGTACCCAGTACAAGCGCCCAACAGCCGCGCAAGCGCAGTGCGTATAAGAGACCCCCCCTTGTCAGCGCCTTGCGTAGCCGGCTCCGCCGCATTCAAGCGGCTTGTACCTTAGCTTCTTGGTAGCTTTCTTTACCTTGAGCTTCCATCCACTTCAACTTCGTCAACTATCTCGCACTCCCTCCTCCCTTTAGTTAAAGCAGATTAAGAACAGCATGGCTTAGATCATGGCCAAGCAGAGTCAGCAACGCCAGCAAGAGAACAACTTAAAGCCCGCGTTCCCTGGCGATCACGCAGCTCCAGTTCCACCTCGAAGCACTGTTGAAGTCTAACAGACCGGTTAGAGATTGGAGCAGCCATGGCGCAACCAAGCGACGAAGACATCGCCAATGTCATCTCCTTCACGGGCTTCACCGACAGAGGCCTAATTGCCGCTGCGCTCAAGGTAGCTCCATTTCCTGCTGCCTACAATGCTCAGTCTCCGAATCGTGACGGACCCTGCTAACCCGAATGTCACGACCCAGGCCAAGAACAACAACCTTGACCAGGTGGTCAACGAGATATTCGACGATCGAACGAAGTTCATATCAACATATGGCTGGGATGACAACGCCTTTTCCGCACCCCGAGAAGGGACGCCTAATAGCCAGATCCCCTGTAGGTCACTTTCCGCTTCGAAGCGCGCCGCGCACCCGAGTCGCCTGAAGCTGACGGACCCTCAATAGCCTTTGCCATTCATGCCGCAGATGACGGACAGGTTCTCCAGGGCGTGGATCCCAACTACTACCAAGGCCAAGTCGGCGCCCCTTCCCGGCCACCTTCCCGAACGAACAACCGGTCTCCCCTCAGCCGGCTTGTCGACTACGCTGCCGACAACACCACTGGTGAGCCAGCCTACCACAGCTTGGACGGCGTGTTGTCTAACCAGCACTCAGGCAATGCTTTACCGCCCACGAGTATCGAGCAGGAGGATGCCGAGCTACAACAAGCCATTGCCGCTTCAGTAGCTACGTCCAACCTGCAGTCCCCTCAGCCGCAACCGCAAGAGTCTGGCGTTGCTGATGCAGATACCGGCTTACCACATTTTGGACCGGCCAACCGTACGGAATATAATGCGAATGAGTGGGCGATGGTCACATTGAACCACGAGAAGCCCGAGCCAGAACCGTCGAGGAGGAAACGAGAAGCAGGCGTGCCGGCGTTCCTTCGGTGTCGCACGGAGAACGCGTGGGAGAAACACAGAGTTGGAGCTATCCTTACCATTCTGCATTCCATACCTGCGGCACGGAACGCTCTTCTGCGGTACGGCCATGCCCCGCCGCAGAGCTACGGTCACGACCCGGAGTGGTGGAAGGGCAAGGCCATCGTGCCGCCTGCTGTCCAGGCTGTTCACGATGCCGGAGAACTCACATGGGGTAGCGAGTCAAAGCCGATATGGTCCGAGGAGCTGCACCGTCTGATTGCCTTTCTGGATCTGACGGAGCGCAGCTATGGAACTGCTGATGTGCTGGCTGACACGGCGCCCGAAGGACTGCTCTCCTCCACCGACGCGGAGAGGGATTTCTTTGACTTTCTCCGCGCCGATCTCGAAGTCATCGACCAGGTCAGGCCTCTGATAACCACATGCCACCTTGCAAGCGTTCAGGACGACGAGGCTCCGTACGCACAGTCAGATCGCTTCGGGATGCTCGACTTTGCGTATTCGAAGGAGCAGCTGATGATGGCCGAAAGCATATACAGTCTCTGGGATCGGACGTTTCACATGGACTACAGGAACTGGAACGGCGACGAGAGCGGAGCCGTGTTGCCCTTTATAACCGAGCAAGCAGAGATCTTGACGATGCGGATATCTGGCGATGACGGACTACAGAAGCCGATCGACTTTCCCAAGGTCTTCTATCTCGACCGCTACATAGCATCTAACCGCGCCGAGATCTCCAAGATGCAACGACAGGCGCATGCGCTATCCAAGGCTCTTGTCAGGGCCGAGAAGGCGGAGAGGCGGGCGACCATTGTTGTTGACCCAGCCAATAACAAGGAGTTGAGCAGGATAGATTTGATCAAGGGAGCTATCGCGCGGGTGAAGCAGAAGCGCGCGTTGGTGAAGCAGTGGGCGCTGTGGAGGATTCATCAAGAGGAAAAGGAGCGCACGGGGGAGGAGCCTCAGATCCTTCCGCCGTCCGACACGCCAGACGACAAAATCAGTTGGATTGATTCCGAGATGCATTATCTCCAGTTCCTCGAGGCCCAAGTGCTGCAGCTTGAAAACGAGTTGGCCACGGTAGAGGAGGATGTTGCTGGTAAGGATGTACATCTCTGTACCAAAGGTTTGTTGCTAACATGATTTGCCAGATATCCGCCGTGAGCGGGATCGAGTCATCCAAGCCAGCCGTGAGCTCGAGAAGCGACTCACTGTGCCTGACGAGAAACTCGGCTACACTCCTCAACATCCATACACCTTACGCGGCGTCGTCAACTCGGTCGACGTCCTCTACCTTTGCCTGCCAGCGGAGCAGGATCTCATGCAGATTGAGGAGTCGGACAGCGGTACCAAAGCCGTTGATCAGTGGTGGAAGCTTGGCTACGTCGCCGCTGACGACGAGCCGATCAAGGCTGAGCTTACGACGCTGGACAAGGCCATGGAGGAAGCGTGCGGTGTCGGCAGCAGACCGATTTTGATCTACGCCACTGAAAAGGCCATGGCGGAAGAGCCTGTTCCGCTCTCAGACGCACTTCAGGTGAGCGGCAACGCTGTTGAGCGTTATCAGTCCTTTTGAATGCTAACAAATGGCCAGACCTTCGTCCGCTTCGACAACCACCTCTTCAAGAAAGAGCTAGCCGAGGAGCCTCCCCGCGATAAGAAGCGCGGCGGATTCACATCGCCCGCATCTCCATCCAAACGGCTGAATCGGGCCAGCAGTATCGATTCCATGGCCAGCAACGCTGCATCAGCAGGTGACCTCGACGACGATATGCGCGACGCGCCCTTCGAGGCGGAAGAAGACCCGTTCAGTAACGGCGATGGTGCAGTTGACACAGTACCACCGCTCGAGCTGGTCGACACTTCGGTTCCCGAGGCCTCGCTGCCCACCCAGGTTCATCATGGCGATCATGAGCAGCCGGTCCCGGCCGATACCCAGTCCGCCCCGCCCGAGTTGAACGGTTACCCCGACACCCCAGTCGACACCTCGTCTTCCTCCCCAGCGACCCTCGGCCCCGAGGCCTCCGCCCACCCCCCAGCTGCTGTCCCGCGGGCCGCAAAGACGTTCCCCATCGCCCCCGGCCCGCCCAAGCGACAGGCCGCCACCTCCCCGGCAACGGCAAAAGTGCCAGAGATGCAGGAGCGCGGCGGCGCCACATCGCCCTTCTTACCGAAGGGGCAGGCGGCCAACGGTAAGCTCGCCCCCGCGTCCATGGACATGGAGCTCGACGAGGGCGACGCCCACGAGGCCCACGGCGACGACCAGTAGGATTGGTTGGAGGTTCTACATTTTGATACGCTTGATGTCGGGGATGAGGAGCAGGGCGAGCAAGCTGGTAGCGGTAGCGACGGGGGTTATTGCATTGTTGGCGTTTCGGGCTTGGAGGGTTGAGAAAGGGGGTCGAGCGGAATTCTGTACTTTTAACACGTCGGGCTGGGATGCCCTTTTTTGCGGTCGCTTACGCGCATCACTGGTTAAGGCACCGTTCAGGGGCAGGTTTTTCGACCAAGCGGAAGGAGGGCACCGGATGATACCCAAGCATTAACCCGAGGCCTAGAAGACGCAAAGAGCGGACACAGGATACCAGATACGGTCATTGTATAATGTATTATCGTCCCTCCCTAAAAAAGAAACCGCAAAGCGCCGGTGCAATATCATGAGAGGCACTCAAATGGAAAATAGAAATAATGCGCCTCGTCTAACTCCCTTCCAAAGAGGGGCCGAGACGCGCCTGAACGCCGTGCCGAGACAAAAACCGCCGGCCGCTTCCTGTCCTGGCCGCTATGCATATGATGTGGTATAAGGTCCTCCCCCCCTGAAATATTTACGCCGGACGTCAAAGCATTTAGTTCTTCCCTTCCTGCTCGTCATCCTCGCTCATCTCCTCCGCGTCATCCTCCTCCTCCTCCTCCCCGTCGCCAAACTCCCCCATCTCCTGGTCTCCGTCCTCCTCGTCGCTGTCGCTGCCCCCAAAGTCGTAGTCCTCGTCGCTCTCGGCCCAGAAGTCGTCGTCGTTCTCCACCTTGGGCGGGGGCGCCGGCTCGAAGCTGGTGGGCATGACGAAGCCGTCGGGTATGTCCCTCCTGCTCGCCGCGACGGCGTCCCGGGCGCGCTTGTCGTAGGCCTCCCTGTCGTCGCGGTAGAGGACGCCGGCGTCGACGTTGGCGGGCGAGTGGATCTCCGGGTCGTCAAGGAGAAGGAGGACCGAGCGCAGGACGGACTCGACGCCCTGGAGAGGGGACCAGCGCTCCGAGGCCTGCTCGCCAGACATGAGGTCCTCGCCGGGCTTGTGGAGGATGGATATGCACAGGGCGCCGTCGGGATAGATGTTGGGGTGATATATGGGGTGGAGGAAGCGGAATTTGGGCGGGGCGTAGGGGTAGTCGTCTGGGAAGATCATCTCGGCCTGTGATGAGGGGATTTGTCAGAAGGATTGGTGGGATGTGCAGGGGATATGGGTTGGGAAGCTCGAACCTTGAAGTACCCGCCATTAAAGGCGCTGTCGGTGTTGACGACCATGAGGGCGAAACGCCACTTCTGCATGTTCATGTTATCGAGCTGGAAGGATTTTAGCTGGATAGAACGACAAGCCATATAGTTGAGAGCATCCTTACGTCAGGAAAATGTACCCATTTCTCCTTCTGGAGGGCTTGCAATTCGGTCATGAGGCGGTGCCTGGCGCTCGCACCGGATTTGGTGACTGATCGTGACATAGTGGCAGTCGAGCAGGTTCGTCGAAAACCAAGACCGGTAGACGGTTGACCCAAAGAGAGGCTGAGTGGCGCTTCCGGGAAGACGTAAGGACGAATGTCGGTCACCTTGGAGGGCGAAACGGCGGGGTTGAAGACAGGTCAGAACAGACGAGACGCCGACATATAAATGCGACGAACGAGAGCCGCAAACAGGTGAAGTAGAATTCCAAAAGTAAGGTAGGTACGTGCAGTCAGGGAAAACAAAGGTCAATTCGTCCGGTGAATGTCTGGGCGCGGTTCGGTTGAGTTAGAGGTTGTCTGGAGGTGAGAACGGATGACACAAGAGAGAAGGTGGTTATCCGTCCCGCCTCTGTTCCTTATCCGGTGACGATCCAATCAAAGATTAGTCAGATGAAGGCAACCTTCGAACCTTGCTGGCAATTGAGGTTTTGGGAGGCGACCCAAATCTTCCCCTCAGACGCCTCAAGCGGATCACGTTAGCGTGGGGCAATTCGAAAGGGAAGGCGTTTGGCGTGTCCCATGGTCTTGGCAACACTTGCCAGAAAGGGGCAAGCGCTACCCGGAGTCTCCCATAGGCCCCACCTGAGCTTGGGTCAGGCTCTGTGTTCCGGCCTCCGTCCCTTTTTGTCCACTGTACGAATACCGGCTGCCCACGTTGCCCCCTAGCACTCTCCAGCCATTTTGGGTGTGCATTGGCCGCGCATCCAGCCAACGCCGCCTCGCACTGCAGCATCTCATCCTCTGAGCCTGCCGTCTGTCACTCATCTCTGTGGCCACCCCTCGTCCGTCGTTTCCAAGCCCCCAAGCTTCCAGTTCTCTGCAATTGCCTGTACCTGATTGAGGCTGTGCCCAGGTCAATCCGTTTTGTGACAGAAAAAGGGGAAAAGCAGAAAGTGGTCCCGCCACATCCCAGCAGCTGAGACCGATAATCCGGGATAGACTAGACCACCTCAGTCTATCGATCATCCCAGCCCGTCCCCTACATTTTCAAATCAGGCTGGAACTGGGACGGAAAGTGTCGAACTGCAGCAGGTCAACATGGCGTGGTGACCGCAACCACTGCCGCAGCACCGAGCCTACGCCCGTCTTCTCAATGTTACAGGCTGCATGAAACTACATGTGATCTTCAGTCATGCCGTTTCTTCGCCGACGCGGCGTCATGGCCAGCGAGTCCGACATGCGGAAGCATACCATGTCGGACCGCAATGGCGCCGCCTCCATCAACTTGAGCAGCAGCTCACTGACACCCTCACAAGAGCACTCGCGACCCGGCTCATCCTCCGGCCTCACGACCCCCTCTGCCGCTCTGTCTCCGGTCCACGAATCTGCCCCTTCCCTTGTTGTCATCCCCGCGCCTCCCGCCACTCCGCCCAACGATGGCATGCGCTCCTCATCCGACCATCTCACGCTGTCCGCCTCGGCCTCCGATCTGTTTACTCGGCCGGCGTCGCCTCCTATCCAAGAAGAAACACCCAAACATCGTCGGTTCTCTATGCTGCGTTTCCGCAACGCCTCTGATTCCCAGCTCGCTACAAAGGCAAAGCAGTATGCCGCTGCCGAGAAGCCGCCGCCAGTACCGCGACGTATGTCACGCCTGTTCTGCTGTCTTGCTTGTCTATGATTCCTTACCCCCTCCATTAGAAGTCCGACACTGGCTAACAACTGGCTTAGCTCCAGAAATCATCACGACCGCCCCTACGCTCGAGTTCAATGTCCCGCCGAAGAAGCCGCCTCGCATAAGATTGTCCTCGCGCTCCCGGAAATCTGGTGAGGAGTCGCGAACAGACAGCAAATGGGGTAGCATTGGTCGCTCGTCAGATCCGGAGAAGAAGAATAGGCGCATGAGTATGATTCCTCAAGGCGAAGAGTCCCGCAAGCAGAGCGTCACCTTTGATGAGGCGCCTCGCCCGAAGACTTCGATCCCTCCAGGTGTTGATGGGAACGGGGAGGACGGGACTGGGAGCCTCGTGATACCCGGAAACCGCTTGTCCGAGTCTTCTAGGTCCGATGGCAGTTCTGGCAAGCACCAGTACTACGGCAGCACCACAACCACCACTCAGACCACGCATACGACTACTACGTTCTTCCGGCTGCGGAGGAAACCGAAGCATTCCGAGCCCATGTTTCCGATATCACACCTGAAGAACAACCACTCCACAACTGCCGAGTCTCTTGGATCGAATTCGTCTTTCACGGCGCCAACGCCTGATTTGAGTACGTCCAATGGCTCACCGTCCAGGTCAGGTTCGCAAAGAACACCCACGACGTCCCGTCCCAGTTCGGTGCATGACCATGCAACTCCTCCGGGACATCCTTCAGGGTTCTCCTTTTTCGGGAAGTCGTCATCGCCCGCTACTGCCTTGTTCAGGCCGAATTCTGGGAATTCCGGTCAGTCGTCACCTACCCGAGCTCATTTGCATCTTAGGGGGAGATCCTCGACGCTGAGCTCTCTCGGACGCAACTCTCCGAGGGCATCAGTAGACGAGCATCTAGCACCGCCGACCACGAGGACGTCGTCTTCGACCGGCAGGAAGAGCTTTGGTGACTTGCTGGGACTTGGCAGGATTAGACAGGACTCGCAGTCAAATGGGCGGGGAGGAAACCTCACTCCGGCCACGCCAGGTTCGAACACGAGCAAAAACAACTCGCTTCAGCTTCCGCGCGGATCCATCGTGCTTCCCGAGCGGCGCGACGATGACACCCCTGCAAAGTATCTCGCCCGTCTGGAGGAAGTTGTCAGTCGGAGTGTGATAGCGGCGGCAGTGTCCAAAGGCACGGACCAGTTCTCCCAAGCCGTGCTGCGGAGCTACATGAGGAGCTTCAGCTTCTTTGGAGATCCCATGGACATGGCCATACGAAAGTTGCTCATGGAAGCCGAGCTCCCCAAGGAGACCCAGCAGATTGACCGATTTCTTCAGGCCTTTGCTAACCGGTATCACGAATGCAATCCGGGAATCTACGCCTCGGCAGAACAGGCATACTTCGTCGCGTTCTCGTTGCTTATTCTTCACACCGACGTGTTCAACAAGAACAACAAGCACAAAATGCAGAAGGCCGACTACGTGAAGAACACTCAGGGTGAAGGCATCTTCCAGGAAATTTTGGAAGTTTTCTATGACAACATAACCTACACTCCTTTTATTCACGTCGAAGACGACCTGGACATCAACGGCGAGCGGATCATTGCCCACAAATCCAAGAAGAAGTCGATATTTCCGAATGGGTCTCCGGACGCGGCAAAGAAGGCGCTCAAGGAACCAATTGATCCCTATACGCTCATTATCGACGGCAGGCTAGACATCTTGCGGCCCAATCTCAAGGATGTGATGCATATAGAGGACCACTACAGCTACCTTGGTACCGCGCAGACGCTCAACCTGAGGGAGCTGCAGAGCACCTTCTTCAAGACGGGAATCCTCCAGATAATCTCGGCACGGTCTCGTCCAGACGCGTTCATGACCGAGCAGACGGCCACGAACCCGGAAGGTGCTCATCCGGGTATCGTCGACATCAAGATCACCAAGGTCGGCCTGCTGTGGCGCAAAGACCCGAAGAAGAAGAAGACTCGGTCGCCGTGGCAAGAATGGGGCGCCATATTGACGGGCGCACAGCTCTACTTCTTCCGCAACACTGGTTGGATCAAGAATCTGATGCAGCAGTACGAGACTCACATCAACCAAGGCCACGACGGTATACCGGTGATCTTCAAGCCTCCGCTCGACAATTTTAAGCCGGACGCGCTCATGTCTACGGACGGTGCTGTGGCGCTGGTTGACTCGACGTACAAGAAGCACAAGCATGCTTTCACATACGTAAGGCACGGTGGTTTCGAGGAAGTGCTGCTGGCGGACAATGAGGAGGAGATGAACGACTGGCTGGCGAAACTCAACTACGCCGCTGCTTTCCGGACGTCGGGAGTGCGGATGAGGGGCGTGGTCGGAGGTGGCTACGACGGCCAGGGACGGCGTGCTATTAGGAGGCTCGACAGCGATGCTGATACCGTGCAGACGCCCACCGGAGAGGTGATGATATCTCGGAGCAGGATAGACCACCAGATGGTGCAGGACATACTCACCGCTCGCCGGGACATAATGGCTCAGAAGATTGCCGATGCAGGCGAAAAGCTGGACGACCTCAACAAGCAGCTCGACCTGCAGCTCCGGAACGCGAGGCATTTGCAGATTCTCGCGCCCATCCACCCGAAAACGAGGGAGCAGATGCTACTCTCTGCCGCCAAGCTAGCTGCGCAATTGAAGTGGACGCGGGTAGATATGTGGAAGATCCGGTGCCATCGCGATATACTTGTGTCGGATCTGGAAGAGGAGCGCCAGCAGTTAGGTCTACCAGAAGAGGAGCATCAACAGCCAGATGCTTCATCCTCGCGGGAGAGCCGGCCCATGACACCGGTTCAAACAAGAAGCAGCATTCACGCAGCGTCACCACAGAGTACGCGCTCGCCTGCCCAGCTCGCCTTGGCCCGGACCTCGACTCTCACAGTCAAATCGGATGATGATTCGCCAATGACGGACGTCTTCCAGACGCCGCCAACAAGCGCGACAGCTGCCAGCTTCCACCGTCACCAAAATTCGTGGGAGCTTCCGAACTTGAGCTTCGATAAGGTTGACCTTAGGAAGGGATCCGTATCCAGCGTGATATCATCGAACCACTCCATCACGGCGACGCCTCCACGGAAGATTCGCAGCTCTAGCTCGGCGCCGGCAGCTGAGAAGGTTGCGACGGACGGCGGGGATGACGTCGACGCTGATGAGCGCGTTCTGTTGGAGCAAGCTGGCCTCCTAGCATCAGCTCAGAAACCTCAAGCGGACGCCAAGTCGCCAAATCCCGCTGCTGATGGCGATGACGCGCGAGAACGCCACAGCAGCGTCGTCTCGGACCGCAGCAAGATCCGTCGCAGCCTGCAACGCACGCTTAGAGAGGGCGCCGGTCACATATCACATGTCCGGAGCCGCCGTGGTCGTGATACGATGGCAAGCAGTGCCGCGTCGGAGGAGAGCAAGCTGGACAGCAACATCAAAGCTCCCGACTTCCTGACGCGTGGTTCCGGCTCTTTCGTCGTCCACGGCAAGAAGGCTTCCGTCATCAACTTCGGCACCGAGCTCCAGAGTTTGACACCCGACGAGCATCTCCGTCTGCAGCGCAACCGGGCACTCCACGCCGCGCAATCGGACGGAGCCAACGGGTCGTCGTCCTCGAGTTCCGCGGCACCAGCCGGGGGCGAGAGTACCGGCGTCCCAGACTACCGCGTCGTTCTCGGTGCTGCCGCTCGCCGGGCAGCCAGCCGTGACGAACACGGGCGTCGCGAGTCTGCCGCGAGCACGAGCACGGCTACTGCTCGCAGTTTCCGCGAGCTCCACAGGAAGTACTCGTCCGCCCAACAGGCCGCAGCCAGGTCCGCATCGGCATCTGCCCATTCGATGGGGACCCTGACCGTACCGTCCGACACCGACAGCGAGGTTGCAGTCAGTTTCTCAGACGGCCGGCGCAGTCCACTACCGCCTATCGAGGGCGAGTCAGAAGAGGGCGAGACGCCCGGTCTCCAGCCGGACGCGGATGCTAGCAGTGACGATGAGGGAGACGACGAGGGCGGTCCGGGTCTGCACAAGCGCCGGACGCAGTTCTTCACGCCTGATCCGCCGGCTTCTCCAGCCGTGGACGGGTTTGCGGTTGCGAATGCGAATGATGAGGAGGGTCGGGGACGGCCACGAACAGCTACCCAGCAGAGCGCGCCGTCCGTGAACGGTGGCAGTGGTCATTCCGAGCGGTTACCCAGCCCGCCTTTGCAGGTTGTCGGTGCCTAATAGGCACCACGGTCGTATACTGCATGCCACATTGTCTGTTCTTGCGATGTTGTTGTTATCTTGGGTGGTTTGGTCGAGGGAGAGCCAGGGGAGAGGCGGCGCTCTTTCCGCGATCGAGCTGTGTCCACGGCCGCTGGTGTGCTGCCGGTGTAGTAACAACGTACCTAAATACCTTCACCTAGCTGATAGAGTCCCGAATTGGGAATGACTCATGTTTATACCCGCTCTTCTGTAGCAATTAACTGTTTACCGCAACGTCTTGCCTCGTGCATGGTTTCGACGTCAATAGAAAAAGGGGGTTGCTGCAATTTCCTTCTAGTGCTAGACTTCGCCTTCCATCCAAACCACAAAGACATATCAGACAAGCCCGAGACCTGTCCTTCAGACTTCGTCCGTGCTACGGCAAGTTATGACCGGACGAAACCGCCGCGCCGCCCTTCCGCCAGCACGTGCAACATATCAGTCAAACTACGGAGCCTTCTTCTCGTCCGACGAGACAGGGAGCTGGCATATTTGCCAATGGTGCCTGTGGTGTAGTGGGCATACAGACCAATACTCACCAGCAAATCCGAAGTGCACATTAGGATTTTCGTAGCTGTGCCGGCACGGCGAGCTATTTGTTCGATTCGTCTTTGGGGGACACGGTTAATCTTTCGCACTTCTATGTTGTATATATCCTGACACATGAGGACGATGAGGTCCTTACGGCCTACTAGCATTATGCTCCCCTAAGGTTGATTCTTTTGGTGTGCCGTGCTCTATGGTCTGTCTGATCGCATGTACCTTCCGAGCAGGCAGGGCGCCAAGTAAGGTACTCATCGTCTACTGTTTTCGTCTACTGTATCACCTGAGGTTGGAACGCTCCTCAGTTGCGGGCTAAGTTCGAAACCGCAGTTCTCCAGTAACACATCGAGAAATCAACGACGGTCAAGTCCACGTTATGCTTAGATTGAAGCCATAACCTGCCAAGATGCTCCCTCCTCCAAAGACCAACAAACCGGGCACTCCAAACTGTCCAGCCCTCGCAGCCCAGTGCCTGCTCTATTTCTTCCCCTTCTTCTTCTTCTTCCCTCCCGCCCCACCACCACCACCACCGCCGCCGCCTCCTCCTCCTCCTCCTCCTCCTCCTCCCCCTCCTCCGCCAGCCTTCTCGACCTTGACCGCCCCGGCGCCGCCCACGAGCTCCAGCGTCTCCTCCTCCTTGACCGGCCCGCCCTGCGTCGCCTCCGCGGCGCGCTTCTTCCCTTTCTTCCCCTTGGGCCGGTACGTGCTCCTGTCCCGGAGCGGCAGCCACCTCTCCGGGTCGGGCTTCTTGGCCGGGTCGTAGTCCTTGGGCAGCTTGCCGCGCCGCTTCTTGGGAGCGGCTTCCGTCTTGGCTTTTTTGGCGGTTGCTGGGTCTTGGTCGGGCTCCGGCGCGGAGCGCTTCTTGGCGGTTGTTGTTGTTGTTGTTGTTGTTGTTGCTACCGTGAGGGGAGGTGGGAGGGCCGCCACGCCGCCTTCCAGCAGGGAAGGGACGTCGATGCCGGAGATGAGCTTGTCTACCGGGGAGAGGGCGTCGAGGTGGGGCGACGCCTTGGACGGGTCCGACGCGGCGAAGGAGGCCACCAGACCTGCGCGCGCGGCGCGGTCGTCGGGCGACGCGGCTGTGAGGCGCTCGAAGGCGGCGCCCGAGATGGATAGGTCGGAGGGGTTGGAGGAGTGGAGGAGGGCGATGCCCGCTTCGCGGAGGAGTGAGTCGGAGCGCGAAGACACTGTCGAGGTGGACGGCGAGGACTGCTCCCAGTGCGCGGCGGCCTTGGCCAACTCGGTGCGGATGGCGGCGTGGCGGCCCTGCAGGCGATAGAGCGACACGGCGAGCGCAACGAGGCCCGGGGCGAAGCGAACGTCGGCGCAATCGGATGTCGTGGCGGCCTCGAGACGCTTGAAGAAGGTCTCGAGCAGGGCCAGGGCCTTGCCCGGCTGCTCGGTCTGGATGTACAGCTGGATGATGGTCAGGAGGAGGCCGACGTCGTCTGGCCTGCTGTCGAGCATGGGGAGGACGCTGCGCAGGGCGTTCTTGCCCGTCTGGAGCTCGGCTTTCGCCGCCGCATGGATGACGCCGAGGGATGCCTTGTCGGTGGACACGGGCGACGAAGACTCGCCGGCGATGATGTGGCTCGTGGTCTTCTTGACGCCGGGGAACTTTTGGCACTGCAGCTCGATGATGTATTTGTTGCGCCTGAGGACGGTGGACTGGTACTCAAACAACCGGTCGTTGCCAGCAATTTTGGGTACCGCTTGTACCAGCTTCTGCGTGATATAGGGGTTCCTCTGCGGCTGAAGCACGAGAGAGTTGTTTTGCGCTACCGCCTTGGTCGCGGCATCGGATATCCTAGTAATCCAGTTAGCGATCCTGGTCTTCAAATCCCGTCGGTTATCAACCTACTCATCTAGCACAACAACATTCTGCAGCGCAGCCGCCTCCTCCAGCTTGCCCAGCTTGGTCGAGACGTAGGCCTGCTGCACGATGATCGGCACCAGCTCCGTCTTCTTCTCCTCGTCGCCCAGATCCTCCGACGCCTCGCACAGGTCCCTCGACCGCTTCAGCAGCATCGCCGCCTTGGCGAAGTCGCCCCTCGCCAGACATCCGCAGGCGGCGTTGTACGCCGTCTCGAAGGCCTCCATCTCCTCGCGGCCGGGCTGCTTTTCGTTGGACGGCACGCGGTGTCCATCCCCGGCCCACTCGAGCTGCGCGTCGGCAGCGAGCAGGTTGATGCGCAGGTCGTTCTCCTCGCCTACCAGGCCCTCGTCTGCGGCGTTGAGTAGTTCCCTGTATATCGTGGCCGCGTGGTCGAACTTCTCGGCGCGGTAGGCGATCTGCGCGGCGACGTGGCGCGCTCCTCTCGACTTTGCCGCAATGTCCAACGCGGCCTCGGCTTCGGACAGCTGGCCAGTCTTGTAGAGTGCGTAGGCCTTTTCAAGCAGGCATAGGTCCTCGAGACGGTTGCCGGCTGCGGCGATCGCGCGGAGGGCATCGTCGAAGCGGTCGAGCTTGAGCAGGGCGACGACTTTGGTGTGGTGCGCCGTGATGTCGTCGCCGGATCGCGAGGACTTGGTGGCTGCGTCGGCGATTCGGAGGGCTTCTTCGTGGTCCTCTATGCTCGAGCTACGGAGCAGCGAGTTGAGGGCACCGAGCTCGGCCATGGCGACGCCGAGGTGGTGATGGTAGCGACGGCGGAGAGGAGATGTGCTAGGGGGTCTCTAGGTTCTCTTGCAGTACATTCTTCTGTGGTCGTTGATCAGCAAGGCGACTATCTGGTTCGCAAGAATACGCCTCAAACTGTCGTGCTCTCGAATACCAGAATACGGCTTTCGTTACGTATGTCGTTCAATTGGACTTGGGTTGAGGGGTCCTGCGGCGGGGTACGCTAAATAATTTTGGTGCTGCGGTGTGCTTGCACAACTTGTGGGGGGTGGTCAATATACCTCCCCACAAGCCCCTGACCACCTCCCTGATGTCGAGGTACCCCGTACTCAGATGCGCAACATGCAGGGACCAATCGCTTGCAAGCAGACTTGAACTGTTTTTTTATGCCTCCGGAAGAGAGGGGAGAGGAACGGAGCCAACTCGATTGGGTGTAGATACAACTGGGTTACCCTCCTTGTAAAGTGTACAGCTGCCCCCTATGCTTTCCTACTGGGCTAAGAAGTCGATACCACTCGCGTTCTCAAAGGCTCAACCATGCTAATTGTACAACATTCATAAACTCATCGCAATGCCGAATGCCAGTTTGCCGTAACATTTACGCATCTCTTACAACCCCTACAACCGCCTCACGTTGAGCTGGGTGAGTGTCCACGTCCCTAACTGGTGGAGCCCTCAACCTCAGCCAACTTCGTGACAGCCGTCACCAGCTTCTCGCGATCCACTACATCAAGATCGTTATACCAAACCCGCAGGTCATGGAGGTAGTCCCTAACCGCCTCCTGCATCTCAAAGACCGGCCCTCCCCTGCCGCCGGGCACCTCGTAGTCGGCATCGTACACGGCCCACGACGACTCCTCCTCGCGCTGCTTGAGGGCGAACTGCTTGTCGGGCAGCGACACGATCTCGAAGTTCTTGAGCACCATGGTGTCGCCCTGCTTCACGGCGGGCAGGTAGACCTTGTGCTGGTCCATGAACTGCACCTCGACCACCTGGTCCGGCGCCACCGAGGCGTCGGTGACGGTCACCGTGGTGTGGTAGTCGCGGTGCTTGGTCCGCTGCGGCTCGGGCGGGTCGCACGCCACCACGGCTAGGACGTGCGGGTGACCTTTCTTGTGCTGGCGCAGGGACTTGAGCGGCGTGTATTCTGCGAGCGTTATCCGCAGACGCCTGACGAGGTCCGCGCGCGAGGTTGCTGGGTTACTAGTCGCGGGTTCGGAGTGCCTTTTGGACGGAGATGCTAGCGCTGCTTTGGCGAGGGCAACGCTGCTGTCCTCCTCTTCTTCATCCTCTTCTTCATCCTCTTCTTCCGCTTCCAACGGGAGGGCAGGCTGTGCGCTGTCAGACCGCTGCCGAGTACGGCGCGGCTCGAGCGTGACGTCTTCTACTTTGCGCTTGCCCGCTGCCCGCTTCTGGATCGATGCTTTGGCGAGCTCGATGCTCGGGTCCCGTGATTCCTTGGACCTCGTGCTGCGCTTAGGGCCTCCTGCAGCTCGCTTAGGTGGCTGGCTTGCGTCGGGTGAGGCCTCCTTGGTAGTCTCGCGCACAGACGTGTCATCACGAGACGCTGCCTCTTCGCTTTGCGTTCGTTGTTCCCTGGCTCTCTGACTTCTAGTCTGGGGCCTGATGAGGACTTCCAACTCCAGCTTCGGCTTTGGAGGCGTCGAGTTGACTGGCGCTTCCTCCACGTCTTCCGCATGTGGTTGTCCGGGCACGTTATCTTGCCCTATGAGAACAACCTCCTCTTCTTCGTCATCAGGCACAACGGCAATCGTGGACTTTTGCTGGTGATCCGGCTCCTCGACTAGAGCTTCTTCGGATTGTTCCTCAGGCACCACAGCAATGGTCGACTGCACAGTCTCTTCTGTCCGTAATGAAGGAGTTGCATCTTGCTGACCCGCACCCTCTTCGGCCACTTCTTGATGAGCTTCCATGTCCGCAGCGGTCTCTTCCTCGGCGAGCTCTTCAGGTATCACCTCCGGCACAGCTGGTTCCTCCTCCTCCTCGTCGATATCCTCTGCGCCATCATCATCCTCTTCCTCAACATCTTCTATGACTACAGGCTCTTTCTCCGCCTCATAGTCCTCCATATCAGCGTCCTCGTCCTTTTCCACAACATCATCTTCTAACACCTGAGCAGTATCCTCGTCGTCGGCAATCTGCGAGGCCATCTCCTGATCCACATCTTCTTGAAGCATGAGTTCTTCTTGGATAGCCTGCTCTAAGTCGGCAGGTTCCACCGGAACATCGTCGTCGGCCTGATCGAGCTCTTTTGCTGGCACGGTTGTCGCCTGGGTCGCCGAATCAATCGCGCTGTCCGGATGCGAGACTGAAACTCTCCCGGTCTCCTGAACGACGGTTACGTCATCTCCACTTGCTTGTACGGTCGTGCGCACAATCTCATATTGGAGCTGCGCGTGGATCTGGTCCTCCACGTCAAATTCGTCCTCAATGCTGCGGTCATCAGCAAGAGCAAAGGGCTGCTCTGCTATAGGAGCCGATACGCCAGCATCAGTAGGTGCGTCTGTCATCTGGATATCTGGCCTGGAAATGTTGCCCTCCTCCTCTTCAGGAGGGAAGACCACATGCCGCTCCAGACGAACATGGCTCTCCACCGTCGTCTCCGTGGTGACAGCTGGCGCATCTGGTTGCTCTGAGGCAAGTGCAGACGCTGGCGAGTTCGAGGTGAATGTCTGACGAGGCATAAATATCTGACTCTGCTGCGTCTCCGTCGGGGTCGGCAGATGAGCCAAGTCCCCTTCTTCGCGCAGCGGCGAGGACGTAAACACTTGGCTTGCGAACGATTGGCTGCGGGGTGGAGAAGAAGTCGGCATCTGAGATAGCTTCTCATTTCCAGCCACCGAACCCTTTGAGCGATCCGGTGCTGGAGAGCCGGGGGCATCTCGCCCTGTACGCTCTTCGATTGCTTCCTCGGGTCGAGGAGTACTCTCCATTGGCGCTTCACGCCGGGCGTTTGCCATCGTCGTGTCCTCGTCAGGCGCTTCCACTTCTTTGAAAAGGCGCTCGACCTCAGCGACATCACGCTTAGAGATCTCTGCAGATTCAGTCGGGGCCACAGTTCCGTCAGCATCTCCAACTGAACGTGACGGGCTAGAAACACGTTGCGCGACTGCATTGGCCATCTCTTGGTCCCCAGAATCGTGTGCGTGGGCCGACGTGCCACCATCATCGCAGGGCTCCGGCGACTCATTTCCTTGCTGGTTCGGACCGGAACGTTGAAAGCTGGAAGCACTGTCGTTAGGACCATCCTCACCTCTCTCGCCTCCCGATACATCACGAGCATGTTCGACACCGTTGCTCACCCGCCGAGACTCCGCAGCACCATCAAAACTGGGAATTAAGCTGCTGGTGCCGTCGTTGTCGTCGTCGGCAACAGCCACATCGTGTCTGGCATCGGGATGTGAAGTCTCATCCTCTTGCATGTCCGCCTCCACGCCGCCCGCACGTTCCCGCTTATCTGGTGGAGGCGTAGACGGCAGATGCAAGTCCATGTTGGAGTCATCTTTGAGCTCTTCGGTAGCCTCGCTATTCTCACCGTAAAGGTGCGACCCAGAGCTCTTTCGTCGTGCACGTTCCTGTGTAGTCAGGCGTTGTTCGGGGCCTGGGCTAGGCTCGAGCACGGCATCGTGCTGGTCCCCAGCATTCAAATTCTGACGAGTCGGAGTCTGGTCTTGCTTAGCTGGTGGTTCGGAAGGCACGGATGCAAACGGCGCGGATACCGATTGCTCCACGGGCTTCGACGGCTCAGCTGCAGGCGGCCCTGCCGGTTTTGAGGGTCCCGGGGCGGGCTGCTTGACCGGCTGGGCAGGCGGTTCATCATCCTCATCCGAATCGGATAACAAGTCGATGACCACAGGGCCCTTGGGTGGCCCGCGAGATGCAGGGGGTTGCATCGGCGCTGCTCCCCTCGTGACCCATCGTTGGGAGGTATTGTCGTAGAACGCATCGCGACCATGCGAATACGAACCCTCCGACGAGCCTTCCTCGTCGTCAAGGCTGCCTTCGTCATCGTCCTCTTCGCCAAAGCCTTCCTCCTCTTCGTCGTAGCTGCCTTGGTCATCCTCAGCTTCATCGCTCCCTTCATCCGCTTCTTCTTCGTCGTCGTAGCCTTGATTATCGTCCATCCGATCACCGTACAGCTCGTCTTCATCTACAACGCCCGGGTAGTTGTTCTGAGCCATGGCCTGGAGCTCAGTCTGGTGCTCTTCCTCGGAGAGTTCATCTTGATCCTCTTCCGGTATATTGTACTCTCGCTGATCATAGTCGCCCTGCTCGAGTATTTCGCCTTCGGGACCATATTCCGTTGAATCCCTGTCCTCCAAGGCTACTTCGTCATCCAGATCATCCTCAATCTCATCGTTTTCGACAAAGTCCAGGCCGGGAATGCGTCGCTGGTCCTCCTCCTCATCATCCTCATCTTCGTCCATCTCGTCCTCCTCGATTTCGTTCTCTAGGCCACCGCCGAAGCTGGCGAATCCTGGGGGAACTTTGTCCACGTCAATTTCGTCGTTATGAATAGCGTAGCCCTCCGTCGTAATACGAGAACCCTCAGCGAGGGCGTCTGCTCCGAAGTGGCCTCCTTCAACCGGGTTGTATTCCTGTGCCTGCGTAGCGACATCGAACTGGCCTCCCGCAAAGGACTCGGAAGCCGGAGGGTTCAGATCTTGCCCATCATATGCATACTGCGGTTCAGTTTCCATCTCCTGTTCCGCCTGATCAACATACGACTCCATGTCGGCGTATTTTGACGTGTCCGATGTTTGCATGTGCAACTCTGGGTAGTCCTCTCCAGCTCGGTGAGGAGCTGGAGCTGAATGCGATAGCCGATGCGGTTGTTGTTGTTGTTGTTGTTGTTGTTGTTGTTGTTGTTGTTGTGGAGAGTCGGTCTGCGGCGTGTGCGAAAACCCGAACCTAACTTGGTTTGCAATGGCCAGTCCAGCGCCGGTCTTCCCACGTGTAACACCGCCGAAGCGTGGCTTGTCGTAGCCCGAATGACTCGGGGCAAAGTTGCCGAACAGGGTATTATTTCCAAATTCACCTGTCGGGGCAGATACTTTTGGCGCCTCGGGTGCTTTGTGAGATTCCGCAGGTTTCGAAACGGGCGACTTCGTCACAGAGACATCTACCTGGCGATCGACTGGTGACCGAGGCTTGGGAGAACCAGGGAGCTGAGCCGGTTGATCTCTGGGCGGGGATGTTGTCTGGTCTTTACTTGGGGGCTCAGCACCAGGAGGTCCCTCCGTGGCCGGGTATTTGGTCGGAGCTGGTGCTGCGGCAACTTCCATCGTCTGGCTCCCCTCATCCGTCATTTGTGGTTTCGGAGGTGTGGTGGTCTTGATGTCAACTTCCACAGCAGCCTCCACTGTGTGAGGTGGCGTCTTCGGTTCGGCTTCCGGCGAAGGACTTGGTGACTGGCTGGCGTACCTCCAACTACTGCTGTCACGGCTGAAACGAGTCCGCTTGCGGCCCTTGCCCTTAACGCCGCCATCATCCTCTAACTTCTCCTCTGGGTCTTCGAACAGAGCTCCATAGGATAACCTCGCTCGCTTCATGAACGCCGGGGACGGGTACTCGTCCAGTTCCATTGTCATTGGGTTGACGATTGGTATCCCGGGTCCTCTCTCAGCGGCTATATTTCGCTCTTCGATGGCAGGAGCGGCTGTCATCAGAGCTTCTTCCACCGCTGGTGCTGCAGGCTGCGCAGCCGGAGCTGGCACATCGTGGTCGGTTTGGTTGACAATGACTTCCTTCAACGCTTGCTGATCGCCGATCCGCGCCTAGGAGGACAGTTAGCGACGCGTAAGACCTGACGTCCAATTGGTGGTAGCATACCTGAAGCCTAAGCTTGTCCGTGTACTGTAGCTGCCACTCCACGCGCGATCCGGGGACACGGACGACGGAGTTGTCCTTCACCCAATCGGCACCATCGAGATCGATGGCAACTGTGTCACCGCCACCTAATCGGATGTCTGCGACAGCCTTGGCGCTTGCAGCCTGGAGCTGTACGCGTACCTGACCCTTGTCTCGACGGCGGCGCACATCTGGATCGGCAAGCAGGAAGGCCAGCGACGTGGTCGCAGTGTTGTAGGGCCAGACCAGAGTGACCTCGCCGGTTACAGCGCGGAGGTTTTGGTCGGGTAGATTTGGACTGAGGTTGGCAATTGGAGTCGGGGTCTTGCGCTCTAACAGGCCGAATCCCGAGCTGGCCGAGCTCATCTTCGCTGCGGGATCGATGGGTGGGCGGGTAGCAGCGAGAAAGTAATGATCGAAGCAAACAAGCCCTCGTTGGTTGTTGTTGTGGCAATGTCAAGCAAAGAGTGTGTGTTGCTCCTAGTAGAGGGTTGAAAAAGGTGACGACATGACAAAACGATGGATCTAATCGCAGGGGTGAAGATGGGCCGATGCTGGTCATGCCAATGAAGCTGGAGCTTTTAAGCTGCCGGCGCACCGAGGAACTCGCGATGACGCTCAAGCGGAGCTTCACTTTTGGTACTGTCGTAATCCTTGGATCACCTCAATAATTGGGCAGGCGGTGAATTGGCTCGGATCTGGGGAGCTCCTGTGGGCCCCTCTAACAAGCTTGGGATCACGCGATTGTCAGGGTTAGGGGACAGCGCTCGCCATTCACTGAGAGATATTCCATCCTTCAGGACGACGTGACCGTGCTCTAGCTAGACGATAACCACGCTCCTTTGCTCGTCCCTGACAACTGCTAATAGATAATTCTTCTCTTGCATTTTCTTTCCCAGTTTAGTCTCAGACATCCAGGCAACTAGCTTGCTACGTGGTTTTGCACTCGCTGATCAACTATCGCTATGGAACAGTTCGACGTCAAGAAGATCGCTATCATTGGCGCTGGACCCTGCGGGCTCTCAGCAGCCAAGTACCTCCTCGCGCAAAAAGCTTTTGAGGAAATAGTCATCTACGAGCAGCAAACGGAGGTTGGGGGAGTATGGAACTACATCCCGGAGGCTTCTCCGACGCTCCATGTGCCTCAAGTGAGCGCCTTCGCACCGCCGCCAGAGCCCCCGGTTCGGGTAGCTCCGAGCGTGCTTTCGACGCCCATGTACGAGGTGCTTCACACAAACATCCCCTGGCCCCTGATGAAGTACTCCGACCAGGACTTTCCCAGGCATTCGCTCATATTTCCTTCAAGGGAGTCAGTGCAGCGCTACCTGGTCGAATATGCGCGGGACATCCGAGAACATATCCGTCTCACATCGCGAGTTGTGGACGTCCGCTTGGGGCATAAAGCCGGCAGAGACAAGTGGGACGTGGTGATTCGGTCGACCAAGGACGGCTGCACTCGCACTCAAACTTACGACGCTGTGGTCGTCGCCTCTGGACACTATTCCACCATATACATACCCGAAGTCAAGAACATCAAGCAGTTCAACGAGGCACATCCGGGGATCATCACGCACTCTAAATCTTATCGCTCCCCGAAACCCTTCACGGACAAGAAGGTCGTTGTGGTGGGAAACTCCGCTTCAGGTCTTGACATCTCGAGTCAGATCAGCAGAGTCTGCAAGAAGCCCCTGTTGTTGTCAGTCCACACTCCCACCCCGCCAGAAAGTCTCGTGTGGGCAAACGCCGAAGAGGTACCGATCATTGAAGAATTCCTTGTGGAGGAGAGAGGAGTACGCTTCCAGGACGGGAGGGTCGAGCGAGATATCGATGCCATCCTGTACGCGACCGGCTATCTGTTCACCTTCCCGTTCTTGGAGTCGCTCACGCCCCCGTTGGTGACGGATGGACGGAAGGTTCATGGGCTGTACAAGGAATTGTTCCATATCGAACATCCGACCTTGGTATTTCCCGGTCTGCCGATCAAAGTGGTGCCCTTTCCGCTCTCTGAGAGTCAGGCGGCCCTCTTCTCGAGGGTATGGGCCAACCTACTTCCGCTCCCCGACAAGCCGGAGATGCAAAAGTGGGAGGAGGACGAAGCGCAAAAGCGTGGCGCTTCATTTCACGTCTGGCCAAAAGGTGGTGATGCCCAGTTCATCAACGAGACTCATGACATGGTAGCCAAGTTGAAGACTCTTGGCAAGGAGCCTCCCGTCTGGAACGACGAGCTTCTTTGGCAGAGGAAGATATACGCCGAAGCCAAGCTCAAGTTCGAGAAGGGCGGCTGTACCGCAAAGTCGCTTGAGGAGCTTGGATTCCATTACCGTCCAAGTCCTGATGCCTCTGGACAAGAACTTCTCTGAATAGCTCGGGGCTCCCCTGCGCCGATATGCCAATGCCTATTTGGATATTCTGCCGGTCCTGCTGGTCCATGATCCATTCGCGACGATTAAACGCTTTGCACTCATCTGTCGATGCTCCGCCCCTAGTGTAGCCGGCCTGAACGGTCTCTTTAAGAGCCCTCTTGGCCCGGCACTCGGCAGCTTCTCCGAGTGGAGCTCGGGGACTAAAAGACTTGGCGCAGCTTACCGTAGCTTCCTTATCGGTACTGGCTTCCATTTGTAATCGCGGCGCTGTCCGCAGGCGACGACTTGTGAAGAAGTGAATCTGACATCTTGGACTTACATCTTCCCCCACTACCGTCTGTTTTCGTCTCATCTCTTAGACTAGCAAAGGTCGGATCACCAGTCGGTCAGTCCTAATTGCGCACAGATCAATCCAAACATCAACCATTACAAGCAGCACCATGGACTGCCCACCGCTCGCACTACCGTCTTATCGCCCTGACTTGCCCAGGGCGGGCAAGAAGCCCTTGCCGCGAGACCTCAGCCATCTCTTCTCCGAGACGACGAAGCACCGTGTCCCCAGCAAGATGAAGATGTACTACAAGTTCTTCCAGATTCCGGGCATTGGAAACCTCGCCGGAGGTAAGTTGCTCCAACCTCGGCCAAGATGTATGACGTCGCTCTAACAATCACCCATATAGGTCTGCCAAACGTCAGCTTCTTCCCCTTTGACACCCTCGAAGCTCAAGCCGCGAAGCCCGAGAGATGGACGCCCACGCCGAATCATCCTGGCGATTCAGACGACCTCACGTCGAAGCTCGCATCGACCAAAATTTCCAGCGACCCGAGCGTCGCCACTCATATTGGTGTCCCAAAAGCGATCAAGGAATCCGACCCATTGAAGAAGGTTGACCTGGAATCAGCACTGCAGTACGGCCTCGCCCAGGGTTACCCGCCGCTCCTCTCGTGGATCAGACAGTTCACAAGGGAGCATCTCCACCCTAACGTGCCATACGAGGGCGGCCCAGAAGTAATCCTCACCGTCGGCTCGACGGACGGCATGTCCAAGACACTAGAGCTCTTCGTCGACAATTGGGTCCCAGAAAAGGACGACCCGCGCGACAGACCAGGTCTGCTGTGCGAAAATTTCGTGTACGGCAACGTGCTCACGCAGGCGGCGCCGCGGGGCGTGCAGACGGTGGCCGTCGAGGCGGACGAGGGCGGCATGCGTGTATCAGGCAAGGGTGGCCTGGAAGACGTGCTCGCCAACTGGGACTACGCAAGGGGCAAGAGGCCGCACCTGATGTACACCGTCACGTAAGTCCCCGCACTTCTCCTACCCTCGACCCAATATCATCACTGACAATCCCGCAGCATGGGCCACAACCCCACGGGCATCGTCCTTTCCCTCGAGCGCCGCAAAGAGATCTACGCCGTCTGCAGCCGCTACGACGTCATAATCATCGAAGACGACCCCTACTGGTACCTGCAGTACCCGTCGGCCGAAACAGGCGAGGCCCTCTCCCGCGGCCTGCCCGTCCCCTCCCCCAAGCCGGCAGCACAACCGAAGCCCTGCAAGTCCTCTGGCTACGACTACCTCGACTCCCTCGTCCCCTCCTTCCTCTCCATCGACGTGGACGGCCGCGTCGTCCGCCTCGACACCTTCTCCAAGACCATCGCGCCCGGCTGCCGGCTAGGCTGGATCACCGCCCAGCCCGAGCTGGTGGAGCGGTACCTCCGCATCTCCGAGACGTCCACCCAGCAGCCCTCGGGCTTCGTCCAGTCCATGGTTGCCGAGCTCGTGATGGGGCCCGACCCTTCCGCCAACTCGGACGCCAAACAATCCTTCGCCGCCCTCCGCAGCAGCAAGGACCGCGCCGAGTTCGCCGGGTGGAAGATGGACGGGTGGGTGCGCTGGCTCGAGGGGCTGAGGGGCCAGTACGAGCGCCGGATGAACAGGATGTGCCAGATCCTGGACGAGAACTCCTTCCAGCTCAAGACGGGGTCGTTCGCGAACCACTCGGCCTCCGCGGACAACGACTGGGGCGTCGTCACCAAGACGCAGCTCTTCGACTTCAGCTGGCCGAGGGGAGGCATGTTCGTCTGGATCAGGATGCACTTCGAGCGACACCCCCTCTGGCAGGCGCAGAGGACCGACGCCCCCTTGCTGGTGGACGGCACCGCCCTCAGCACGGCGCTTATGATGTTCCTCACCGGGAAGCAGTACCTCGTCCTCGTGTCCCCGGGCATGATGTTCAGCGCCGACGATAAAGTCCGCCGCGAGATCGGGTGGGCGTATTACAGGCTCTGCTTCGCGGCCGAGACTGAGGAGAGGGTCGACTCGTGCACCGAGCGGTTCGTCGCCGGCGTGCAGAGGTTCTGGCGCATCAAGGACGTGAAAGTTATCGAGGATATCCTGAGGGATTCGCCTCTTGTTGCGCGGTCTGAGGAGGTCAGGTTCGCGGACTTGGGCATGCCGATGGGCTGCTAGATGGCGGGGAGGGCGTGGCCGGCCTTGGGAGTTTGGGCGGGATAGGTTACGGGAAATGGGGGGGTTTTGGCAGGACAGGACTTACTAGAGTCCGGGTAATGAGTATATGATACGGGCCTGGAAACGTTTGATTGCTGGGAGCTGCCGCTCTTGTATGTTGCGATTGGCGACAACTGATTTTGACTGCCTGTTCGGGTTCTCTTTGACGAGAGTGATGTAGAAGCAAGCGATCTAACAATGGACACCATAAGAAGGGGATGCAACATTCACATCTTACCGAGGCATCTATGGAGACACCGTATGTTCACGAACTGGAGATCACGATGGCAGGCAGATGAGCGATGGTGATATCGATGGTTAGTGCATCATGTCATCACGAGACGGACACGAAAGACGGTTCACGTTGACGATCTATGGGGGAGCAGAAGTGTTGTTGATATCTTCATTGAAAATGTGGCTTGAAAACACACATTCCATTGCCATTACGCCGCAAAAGTAGAACCATGCAACCGATCCCCTTTTCCCGCCATCCCATCAAGACCTAGCACGACAATCAACCGCCACCTCAGATCTCATGCAGCACCTCCTTGAAGCTGTCGGATAGAGGCTTGGGCTTCTCGTTGTTGGCCTTCTGCTCGCCGAGCTTCTCCTTCTGGAAAGCCGAGGCGTAGGGGTTGAGGCGCAGGAGAACCTGCTTGTTCTTGAGCGGGTTCTTCTTCTGCACGGTACCGCGCTTGGTGATCTTGCCGCCCTTGGGGGCGCGGAGCACGCTCTGGATTTCGGACGAGTTGATGAGACGGGTGAGGTCGGCCTGCGAGACGATGTTGGACGGGAGGAGGAAGTCCTTCTTGAGCTCGGACGGGGTGGTGGTGGTACCGTAGATCTTGTCCAGGCTCTTGAAGGCGGACGAGGTCCAGACGATGAAGCGGCCGAGGTGGCCGCCGGGGGCGAGCTGGAGGAGGTTGAGAGCCGTGACGGGGCAGGTCTCGACACCGGGGACGTTGCGGAAGCCGAGGACCAGTTCCTTGCCGTCGACCTCGGGGTCGTAGACGACCAGAGGTCCGCGGCGCTGGCGGTAGCGACGACCCCTCATCTTGCCCTTACCGGCGCGGAGCTTCTTGGAGCCCTTGACCTTCTCGACATCGGCGCCGGCACCGACGGCCTTGAGGAGACCGAGAGCGGCGGCAGTCTTGGCGAACTTGGCACCCTCGAAAGCGGCCGAGTCGACGACGAGAGGAACCTCGGGGACGGTGGAGATCTGGTGGCCACGGGCGAGGAGGAGAGGCGGGACGGCAGAAGCAGCCAGAGCGGAAGCGGTAGCGAAGCGCCTGAGTGACTGTTAGTTGCTGCCATCAACAAGCACCATCTTAAACCATAAGAGCCAAACATACTTCTGTCCCTGGTTGATCTTGATGTGCCACTTGCGCCAGATCTTGGTAGGAGCGAACATGCGTCCACCACGGCACATGTTACCGAAAGCGGCCTGACCGGCGCGGTGCGTACCACCACCGGAGACACGAGGGATACGGGCAACAGCGCGACCTGTGTTGGTGCCGAGTTAGCATTCGATCTTGCCTGTTCCTGTTGTTCGTCTGTCCGTCGCCAATTGGTCGCCAATATCCCGCCACAGATCTTTCCAGAACCCCAGCTCTTTCTTGCGTTCCAGTACGTTCCCCGTCCTCCCACGAGCATCGTTCTGTCCATCCATCGAAAGGGGATTTCACTGACCAGTTCCCCAAGACTCGGCAGAGGTCTGGTGGCCGGCCTTCTCGCTGACCGAGTACGGCTGCCTCTTGTTCTTGGCCATGCCGGTGTGCACCTGCTGGACGATATCCGGGCGGATCGGGCTCAGGAACACGCTGGGGATGGTGTGCGTGGCGCCGGTGGCCGCGCCATCGGCACCGAGGATCGTGACGGTCGGTCTGGAAGCCATTTCGTCTATTTGCGCAGTCTGTGTCGAAGGAGCGGCAGTTAGAGAAGAAAATAGTCTAAAGAGTTTTGGGCTGACCGGGAGGAAAGGGTTTGCAGCAATTACCTTGACCTGACTTACCTCAGACTGGGTTGCGGCTTCAAGAAGTTCGGGATGAACAAAATGTGATGCCCGAGATTTTGGCAACAATTGGAAATTTTGGCACTCGTGGGGTGGCCGACCCTAACTCCACAATTGCTAGCTGGACTGTGCGCTACTGTGCTGCGCTGGACTTGGCAGCTGACAGCCCAGAAGTTGACAGCTGCTAACTGGCAGGCGATTGAACGTCAAAATCAACGGCAAAGATCTGTTGCCTTCACTCACAAAAATGAAGTGACCAACTGAGTCGAAGTGCTTTCATAAGATTCCTAGATATTTCGGCCGCCTCAAGATGCAATGTCGACTCTGGAGACGACAAGAGTGACATCTAGTCACCACCGACACACTACCTATTCCCTGATAACTGCTGTGGCCAATTTCCCGGACAAGCGCCATCGCACTTCAACCCCATATCCGCCTGATTCTTAATGTTAGAACACATAACCTTGGCCGTTCCCCCGTTCTTGGGCTTGATATCGATATCCTTAAAGCTAAATCCCGTACACGGCACCTGGCTGCTACAGTGCATCCCAGCGGCGATATTATACCTGCTCGTCCCGGTAATGTTCTCCCACCTCACATCACTGATCCCCAGCCTCGAGCCGTCGCAGTTGTTGCCGGAGTAGATGCACGAGGTCACGTAGATGGGCTGGTTGACGTCGTTGCAGTGGATATTGCGGAAGGTGACGTTCCGGACGTGGCCCTGGCCCGGGTACGTCTTGATCCACGCCGCGTTGGACGAGTGGTAGAGCGTCACATTCTCGAAGACCACGTCGTCGACGTAGTCGGGCTGGCCCGCGTTCGAGCCCATGCTGCCGATGCACATGCCCCCGGACTCGTGGCAGACTATGTTGCTCACGTGGACGTTGGTGCTGTTGCCTTTGACGCTGATGCAGTCCTGGGACAAATTTCCCATTGTCAGAAGCACCGAATGATAAGATGGAGAGGGTAAAAGAGGGGGGATGAACTCACATCGCCGCACGTCACAGTCCAGTTACTGATGAAAATATCCCTCGAATTCCACGTATCCGTCCCGTCGGTATTGACCGCCGACCACCGCGAGTTGCTCGTGGTGTTCATATCCAGGTTCGTCATCGTCACGTTCTGCGAGTGCGCCACAAACGTGTGCCAGAACTGCGACTGCCGCCAGGTAATGCCATCAATCAGTATATTCGTCCCCCTCCACACGGTGAGACTTATTGGCCGCCCATTCTGGTTCGACTGGTCCCTGTTCTGGTCGATCCACACCTGCCCGTTCCCGTCGAAGAGCGCCTTGCCGAACCCGCGCATGGACACGTTCTTCCCGCCAAAGAGCCAGGCCGTCGACCGCCCGGCGTAGGTGACGCCGTAGGTAGATCGCAGCCAGTAGGCGATGTTGTCGGCGGACCAGACGAACTTGCCGTGGATCTCGATCTCGCAGTTTGAGAGGTCGGTGGTGTTCATCACCTGCCGGATGTTGAAGGTGCCCTCGGTGAAGATGATGGTGCCGTCCTTGCCACATTGCTTGAAAGCCGCCACGATCTGGGGGGTGTCGTCTACGGTGGCGGCCATGTCGCGATGATCCAGCGAGCGGTCGATAAGTTCCTCGTCTGTTCTTTCATGGACGGTCTCTGCTGGCGCCAACGGCTCTCTTGGCGGGTGGCTTCCTTTTGACGGTGCCGGCCGCGGGTATCGGCCCGGTGCCGGCCACTGAGGGGATACTGGCTCCGGAGCGCCCGGTGAGGTCACGTCCAAGTCCACGTCGCGAGCTGCCGGGTGGACGGTTCCGATGCTGCGCCGGGGCTGGGGCGTCGCACTCAGGGGCGTGACAGTGCATGTCGAGCCGCGCTTCACGATGGCAGCAAATGCGCTACCCGGCCACGATGACAGCACTGCGAGGAGCTGTATGACGACGAGGAAATACATCGTGGAGTCGATAGCGGAACACCCATGAACGAGAGGCAGTCCCGCTGTTGCCCCTCCGCCATGCTCCGCCGAGGCCTGTCATGATGATATAGACGTGCTGTGAAGGCTCGGATCTGTACCGACGCCCTCTCCACGTTTCCGGAGAATTATTCTGCAACTATCCGCCCGGTATTACACCCCGCAAACGCAGAACCCTATGAGGCCTTGAGGATAGATTGAAAGTTATTGCCTCGGCATGCCATTGTGAGAATCCCGGGGTAAGTGGTGCGCATATCAACCGGATGGTCCTCCAAGTGACCCTGGATAAACACCGTATAAATAACACACTGGTGTCGATGCAACTGCAAGGCTTTATCAGTTCTGGGCACTACGGTACTTGAAGAATTAACCTTAAGTGTTACCCTGATTGTTTCTGCCGCCTCGCTTATTCTCCGCATGCGCTTCAAACTGGGTTCGGGGAGCTCGGTGCATTGTGAAGTCGCACGCTTCCTCTGATCCGTGAATACCTTCTTCGTCAGTGGCTGTGCGAGAATGCCCGCCGGAAACCGACATGCTGGTGCTAAAGCATGTAGCAGATGCTGGAAGATCGAAGACTATTTCCACAGTTGCTGAGAGGCTGGAACACAGCCTTCAGGTGAAAGAGACATCAATTGATGCTATATGCTCAATAGCGCCCGTGCAACACCCTGTACCAAGCAAGACTATGCCTCTAGTCTACTCCCACTTCTGCCACTCCTCCAGCAACTGCCTCGTCTCTTCCTCAGCAGGATGCTCAGCGAGCTTCGTCTTTATTGAAGCCTCGATATCCAGCCTCTCCTTGACCCTGTCATCCAGGTACCCTAAATCATCCCGACGACAAGCCTTCCTGAAAATGTCGCGCATCCGGTCGCTATACAGCTGACACGTAGCCATCGGCCGCTCCTGCCGGCGCTTGAAGAAGTTTCTCGCAACGCTACCCCCCTCGCCCTCCACAATCGGCAGCACCACCTCCTCGAAGCACTCCTCGCAGACGGTGAACTCGGGTATCGACTCCATGACGTGCCACTTGCGGCCGGGGACCGGTTCGTCGCGCATGCACTCCGGCGTGATGGTCACGTCCCGGATCTGGTCGGCCAGCTTCTGGAGGTTGGGCGGCGTCTGGCGGGCCAGAGCCGCGTCCGAGGCGCTCTCGAGCAGGTCGAAGATCTTGAGGAAGCGCTTCCTACCCGGGGTGAAGTGCATATCGCACACGCCGCGCGTAGGAATGGCCGGAGCGTCAAGCTCCACAAAGGCACCGAACAGGTTCGGTAGAATGACCTCTATCGTCTTGGCGCAGTTGGGACACACTGCGAACGTCGGGACAGGGCGCTTCGCGTACGGATCCAGTATGCTGTACCAGATGCGGTTCGCTTCGCGGTTGCCCGCGCACTGCTGGTGCTTGGCCCCGATCGCGGCGATCCCCTTGAGCAGGCGCAGGTCTGGGATGCCGTACTTAATGGTCATCAGCCAGGCTACGCGGTACCAGTGGGACGAGCCAAAGTCGCAGGTAACAGGCGTGTCCGCGCCTCGGAGGGGGGCGGGGACGAAGGAGTGCCTGAACTGGGTGTTGGCAAAGGTTGCGTCATAACAGTCCGGACATATGTCAAAGTTGCGCGTCTGCGGTAACGTAAGCCAGCCGTAGCATCCCGTCGAAGCTACCGTCCTCGGACATTCAGGCAGTGATGTGACGACGCCTTGTTGGACGTCTTCCGAGTAGCGACGGTAGGATACAACTGGGTTGTCTAGAGTCGCTCGCTGCTCGGCGGGGTTGAAAGTAGGTGGCTCCCAGTACCCTTTTGGAGGGCTCCCTTCGAGTGAGCCGCCCTGTCGAGCGTGAGGAGGCGGCATCGGCGATCTTCGTCTCTCAGCGGTCGAAGAGGTCTCACTAGGGATCGGAATCGGTAGAGTGTTGGCTGTCGGTAGAGTCATGGCAGCGATAGGGGCAGCTGTTTGTGCTGCCTTCAACAGACTTGCCGCTCTAGATCGACCACCTGTCCGTGGAGAGTCAACCTCCTCGTCCATCCTGGATTTCGTCTTCAGCGGAACGGTTGATGCAGTGGCAAGCACGGGTACGACTCGCTCGTTTACCCGTCTAGACTCTTTCACGTATGGAAATGTGGCCGCACTTCGCGGACTTGTCCCCAGCTCCGGCTCTGGAAAGTGATTCTGAATAACATGTGGCGAGGCCACGGGGGTGCTCCCCCTGGACCTTGGCCCAGCCGGTCGTGGTGGTCGTGACTGGCCCGGAGGCGTCAGGTTACTGCGGACATCCTGATGCACAACAGACTCTCGGCGACGGTTGGACCGTTGGACTCGGGGAAAGTCTACTTCCGAGTCTTCATCTTCCTCTGGAGACCTGCGTCGCCCCTTAAAGCTGGGCGAGCGGCCAGGTAGCTTCTGACTGTCAGAAGCAGACTGAGGATAGGGAGGGGAGTTGCTCTTCCGCACGCGCTTTGCGGGCGAGGAGTCTCTCCTTTTCATACGAGGCGGCGACCCATTACGTGCTGTCCGAGAAGAAGAAACCTCCTCTCGATATCGGGGATGCGCACCGCCTCGCCGCTCGGATCTAGGCGACTCTGTGTAGGACGGAGATCGTTTGTGTCCCGAAGGATCCAAGGAGTGAGTTCCTCGATCTCCACGACGCCTATCGTCCGGAGGCGGTCCCCGCCGGTCCGATGACGGTGCCCGGTTTCGCTGACTGGATCCTCCGTTGGTGTCGT